>JAABUS010005178.1_pt1 | contig 17546 bp, 22 predicted proteins | sample 5560161 | NCBI WGS metagenome assembly JAABUS01 (sample SAMN10711885, study PRJNA513376) | rock metagenome | isolation source: Antarctica rocks | place: Antarctica: Victoria Land, Trio Nunatak nord | collected 2016-01-04
CTGTAAAAATCAGGATGGTAGTTTAAGCGAAAGAAAAAGGAACGATGGTAGTTTGAACGGAAGAAAACGACTTGCACGGGTCAACGCAGCCAAAAACATAGTGCGGGGTCGAAAAGTTTTGATGTTGGGTCACCTGATGTAACACTTGGCATCCATGTGAACGTTTTGTTCGTGGAAATGCCTCGGCGGGACTCGCCTTTAGAACTAGGTACTCATCATCTTAGAATTAGGTCTCAGCCCTACCTTGCCTTGACCCCTAGGTATTCACCCCCAACCACTACATGATTTCTATGGCTCATTCAGAACAGGTACTGAACATGTAGAACCAGGACATAACTTGAAGAAACGCATAGCTTATTCTAGTCTTTCCCATCCGTTTTCATACGCTCTTCGTCCTAAATCAGCAGCTTCTTCAAAGTACCGCAATATTGGCAATGTTCCTGCCCCCTTTGTTGGAAATAGGGGAGATGGTAATCTCCGCCTTCATAGGGCTGGTAGGGCTGGGGCCCGCTAGTCGAGTTTTCAGCTTCCACCTCCTAGATAGCCTCCTAACAACAACAACCAAAATGTCAATATGCCCCCATATGACCTCGTATTCCAACACCCTTTTCCTTACAATCACCATCCCTCAAACACCTAACCTTCTCAACCCACCATATTTACCCCCGCAACAATCCTGGGATCTAATCTGATACGTTACCCTCAGATACCGCGCATCCGTCGACATCCGCTGTCTCGGGTTTTGAGGAAAGTATTCGATCAGTGCGCGTCAAGGGTCAGCAACGCCGTAGAGCCTAACACGCATCTGTAACTAAGAATTGTGGGTAAAAGGCGTGGGGGTTGTCTATGGTTGTTTTGGGGGTTGGGGGCGTTGATTAGAGTTATGTTGGCGGCTGAGCATCCATATTGGAATAGAGGAGCTGTAGAGGTCTACTTGTTCGTATGGGTTTGAGTAGATGGGTTGCTGATCTCCGTAGTGCTGACGACAGATTTTGGGCTGAATGACCGGGAATTTTTCTGGTTCTTGTAGTGATTATAGTAAGAGATCTCGTTATAAACTGTATGCTAACCCGTTCAAGAGGGAAACGCATCTGCTACTCATTACTCCATACCGGTGACGCTAGCTAATACCCATACCTCAGCAAAACCCTTTCTGTTTCTCACAAGGCGGAAATGGACAGGCGCTATTGATCAAATCAACCGGACATGGGGAACCACAAGCAATCTAAAGCTGAAGCTGCGACATGCACGAAAGATCGATACTACCATTATTTTGGAACGGAAAAGGCGTTGTCCTGGATTTACCCGCTGCAGTGCAATTGTACCCGCCGTCGAAGAGAGCTGGTAGAGTTGACCACCCATTGGTGACAATATCGCTCATCAACTGAAGCGAAGTAGTGCCCCCATTGCCCATCGTAGATAGTGAAAAGGCACGCATGGTAGATTGACGGTAGAAGACCCCACCATATATACCGACACAAATGTCGTTCGGGCCCAGTGTGCATGCCCAACCACCAGAACCGACTACGCTAGACTGGACTTGATCCCTGGTAAGATTGAGAAAGGCGGTAGATCTCCATTTGTTCTCCGTCATCGCGTTGGAGAGAATGTAGGTCCGAAGCGCCAGACCAAGGCCTTACGTGGACGAAGGTAGCGAAAGCGGCGTAGAACCGGAAAAAGCGCCGGTTGAAGCGAATGCAACGAACGATAGCATGTCGCTCATTATAGGCTGAAGGCCAGCATCGACCATAGTAGAGAGTTTGGCGGTCACATGGTTGAGCTCGCTCTCCAGTCCTCCGATTTGAATCGATTGTGAGTCAATTGTACCAGTAGGCCAAATTGCTTTCTCCACCGCTGGGGTGTTTTGCAGACCAGTGATGAGAGCTTCTCCGGCTGCGGCAGTAGCGGCTTTAATGCCTTCAACCCCTACGGCGACTTCGGGTGCAGCAACAAAAGCAAGTCCAGAGGACAAGGCGGTAGGAATATCATTCAATAGGAAGTTGGTGGCTTGTTTCGGATCGATCGCGGAGACAGCTATTGAATTATCAGTCGAGCTAGGGTGGTGGCGTAACCTAATGCCTCGTACCAAGTAGTAAAGAAGTCATTGATTGCTATGAAAGATTCAGCGATCATCTTACAAAACAAGAACAATCACCTGGGAACTAACCATAGACATTCTTCATGACGTACAAGGCTTGAGCTGTAGTATTAGGATCCAGGTTGTTGGGAAGATTAAAGGGACAATTCTGAGCATCAACCATGCTGCAATCTTCATCTGCCCTACCACGAACAAGACGCAAAAAGCAGGTTGCCCATGGCTCGCACTTATCGCAACAAGTGGAATCATCTTCCGTAGCTGTGCAGACAGGGGTCGTTTCGTTCCATCCTATCGTAGGATTATTTTAGCCAGTCGCCCAAGCTCAGTGCACCCCAACATGTCTCATCAAAGCTTGTCGCTAGATCTGAGCAATTGACCAGTCTAGGTGCGAGATAACTGCTCGAAAGAGGCAGGGAAGCTGTCAAACAGATTCTGAAGAGGCAAGCGAGAGCAAAGAATGGATACATATTGGTGGCCGAAGATTCAGAACGCCTAGAATATTTCGAGTCTCTACGAGTTCTTGCTGATAACTGTTTCTGATAGACTTAAGTAAGTAGCTATTATTTGGGTAGAAATCTGCATGAAGCAGGTTCATTGCTCTTTTATAGGAACCACTGAAATTTGTAGGATGTATAACCTAAATTTCTGACTCTTCGCCGTATGGCAGACATGCTTCGCTTCTGTCAGAATACGACCCTAAGCTGGTAGGCACGAAGGACTTTGCCCGGTGGGCGATGAGGATTCCCCTCGGTGACTTGACGGCTTCCTGCGTCAGAAGATGTGGGTCAGGTGAGAACGATTAGCAGTGATTTCAAAACATTGGTGGAGAACAATGATATTAATCGTAACTGTGGAGATTTGGGGGTTATACTTCGGCAGGACCAGCTACAAAAGGACGAACATGTCATTGTAAGACTGATCAATACTTGCAAGTCTTTCTATGTTATCAGTCAGCTTCTCGAAGATTAGCAGGTTAGGCTCGTATAGATATTGATGCCTTGAATCCATCGGGATGGCAGCCCACAAGACGACGAGTGATGTGTTAGCAACGGGATCAACGGTGATAATGCCAGAACAGATATGGTAGGTAGACGAAATTCAAGATAGCAAGACCTTTACCAAAGAGATCAGGAAAACAATCTGTATGAGGGTACATGGGCCGGGAAGGACCCCAATCAGGGAATGATACTGACGCTCATTAGGCCATCTTAATTCTGAACGCAATTCGGGACGAGCTCGACACCAATGCCGCGACACAGCGGCAGCTGTGCATGCCTGGGTACACAGGAACAGTGGGCCACAGAGGGTTCTGGCAGGAATTTGGCTCTTGCTCTGAAAGACCGACGTCATGTCCCGCCTTGAACACACAACACCCTCCTTTGTGAGAGTTCAAGTGGTTCCAGAATATTTCTCACCAGCTTACCAGCTTCGGGGAGTCCCAGCCAGCAGATGGTAGTCTGGATGCCTAGTTAATATGAGCTGAGCATTACGAAGCTTAAAGGGATTCCTCCTATATGTGTGTGAGACAATGAAAGATGAAATGGTAATAGTGTGACCACGATGTGTCAACCCTAACACTCATATTGTCACTCATACCATCTAGTTATTTAGCGATTAGCGCGCATACTAGAATTCCAGGTAACTTCTGACAAAAGTGATCCTGACCAGGTACATCCGACGCGCCATAACCCCTCGCAAATATCCCTAAGAATCCTCCGATCATGTAAGTCCGTATCTTGCCAGGGTTTCGGTGGTATGCCGTTGTTCTTTGCTTCTTTCGAGAAGGTGACGTTACTTTAGCCTGTCTTGAATTCGAGACAGCATGGATTATCCGCCCCTGTAAGCTTGTGAAGAAACAATATATTTGAAGTGAAACTTGGTCTCTGCACTCCCTCTCGAGGAAAAAAGTCTCCACTCGAGAATTACATTCATCGGATTCGTTAGCTGAAAACTAAGAATGCCACTATGGGACAAACCGCGTCAATTGACTAGATGTTGTGATGGAAGATTGAAAGGTTTCGGCCATAGGTAATATCGATTCGCAGTACATAATAATGACTCCACAGTTGTGATCGAAAATCCAATGTAATGAAGACTTGGCAATACATTGATTGGGAAGAGTGGAGATAAGAGAGAATGGCTCATAGCGTGGGAGTCCAAAATCCCCTCAGCAGAGGAGCATCGTTCTGCAACTATGTGAATTTAGAATTGAGGCTGTCCCTCAAGTATACGCGGCTATTTCTGAATAGGCCAGGCGTCAATCAGTTCAGGAAGTTCCTGTCTTTCGTAGCTTCACCCCCCGTGAAAGACACGCGCAGCTGTCGGATATCTGACATGCTGTCACGCCTGACTCTCATGGGAGTTCCTTTCCGAAACACTGATTTGCCACAAGCTTTCGAGAAGCTTTTTAAACCTTACAGAGCAGACATGCCAGTTTCAGGGCAACAACAATTTCATGTCTGCTTATTCGCGGAGGCAAGAAATCCTGAATGCTGGCCATGAGATATACAGCAACGACTCGGCTGGACTATCTAGATACAATTCGATTTCCGCGTCAGTCCTGAAAAGGCGATTCAGTCAACTGTAAGGAAAGTGGAGATTTGTTCCAGGCGAAGCAGAAGGTATTCAGAACATCGCGAACGTGTAAACACATGCGGGCTCGGCAAAAAAATGACCGCCACTAGGGTAAGCGCCTGCGTAAGGCATGGTCGGAATCAGGTAAGGTAGCTTAAGTTACCTCACAACGCGAGTATCTTGATTTCAAGTCAACGACCGTCGCACCATCTGACAAATACCGGTTAAGCTGACCAGCCAGAACCCACATTGTTTCCATTCACCGTTTGCAATCCCAGGATCTCAGGGACTCGTGCTGGAACAACACCGCAAGAAGCTCTCGTGCCTCAACGTTATCGGTTCCAGAGGCTCTAAAGTCCAGAAACTCTCTGCTATCAAACCAGGCGGGGAATAAGGAGCCCGATTTCATACCCTAAGTGGTAGAATACCGCCTCCATGATGTCAGGCGAAGCATGGCTGTACCTCCTAGCGGTACTCATAAATGCCGTAAACCTTTTTCTACAGGTCTTCTTCACAATTATGTATAGCGATTTAGAATGGTAGGTGGATACATCCAGCCCCATACTCGACAAGAAAAACGTTCATTTCGAGATCGAGCGTGATGGGAAGGCCTTCGTCTCTATTCGTTTTGGTCTAAGGCGTGTTATACTGCTCTGAGGCTATCATGCTGATTATGATTTCTGCAACAGTGATTACATTAATCCCATCGATCTCTGTAACAGACTCAACACTTATATCGTGCCCGAGGCGGCCGTACACGCCTTCCTAACCTTCCTCTTCTTGATCAACGGATATTGGATCGCCCTGGTCCTCAACCTACCGTTGTTGGCATGGAACGCTAAAAAGTACGAGCAATATACTGGCGGAAGTTGTGTTGAATATAGATGAAGGGCTAAACAGGAGTACAGAATATTCGATAATCAACACCTCCTTGATGCTACAGAGATCTTCAGGAAGCTCAACGTGCATAAGAAGGTAAGAGGACTGCGTTATTGTGCACTTGGCGTGCTCGGAGTCTTACAAATTTTGGGTTGTGCTGACGACGTGTTTGTGGTTATAGGAATCATTTGTGAAGCTTGGTTTCCATCTGATCATGTTCTTCTTCTACCTGTACTCGATGATAGGTGAGTCTACAGATGTAGAACACGGATTCGACTCGGTTAATGCTTACACGTGATTCTAGTGGCATTAATAAGAGACGAAGCGCATTGACTACGGGCGGCGGCAAGTAAGAGTATGCGAGAAGGTGGATACTCTTGACGGGCCGACACCGAATACGCCAGGCCCACGTGCATCCATGACCGGACGGAGATATTTCCACTTGGATGATACCTCACCGTCAAACTCAGGACAGAGCGTTCGCACTATTTTTGGTAGAAGTCAATGTACAGAGATGGAAACCTCGAAGTGGCGGATGGTTGGAAGTAACCGGGCTTGATTAAAAGGCAGCTCTTGAATGACCCCTACGTTCACCTTCCGACAGATCGATGTTTAGACGACGAATACCCTAGCTTATTACTTCGACGTTTTCAGAGGAGAGATTTACTAATGAGATTGGTTGAACGATCAAAGAGACACAATCGTACCACCATTGATTGATAGCATAATGACTCGACGGTTGGCTTTTATACCATACCAGCCTACAAGATACACCTTCATGATTTACTGTAATACGACATCTCTTTATATCTTTAAATTTTCTAGAATAAATTTTCTAGAATAACCCGACATGATATTATTCGTTATTTACTATTTGAGGAGTTCGTAGCCGAGGCCTAAACACAACCATCCACTGAGCCACCATGCATTGCAGCCTAATTCTGTAACCCACCAGCACCAGGCATCCTCGAAACATATCAGCCGATAGGAGGACGATTCATCTAGCAACTCAATCCGCGATGGAGGAAGTCCAAAATCCAGCCAATGATGTTGGTGAAGTACTACCATATAGCGACAAAGAGGACGGCCCATTGCTACGACGACATCAAGTTGCTATGAAGTCGAAGCAAGTACGACTTCTTCCCGTATTCGAGCTGCTTCTGCCTACAGTTGTCATTTGCATCTTGTTGTGAATTGAAGACTGATCATATAAGGGAACATTCTATAGCTATGTTAAAAGCAATCAGGCTTCGATGCAGATTGTGATACAGATCGTGTCACATCTTCTAGCGATATTGCAGATCTCTTCTACATGCGCATTGTTGAATCTTTCTACCAAATTTCGATCTTTGCATCAATCGACATCTTTTCAGAATCTTAGTCTTTGAATCGCGCTTAGCATCGCTTGAATTGATCTGAATCTTTCTACATTTCATCTAGTCATGAACTTGATCTTCGTTGCAGTTACGCTAATTTCAGATGCATTGTGAGTCGAAGCACTTTCTTCTAAGTTTGTTCTGAAATCGCAAGAACAAGAAGATCAGTTGCTTTCTGCCTTTACGAATCGCACAAAAGCAAATTGAGATTCTCAATTTCAATTGCGAGATTTTAAACCTCAGGTATGAAATATCAATGATTACTGTATCGTAATTCATGATGCGAGAGAACTCGTTCTCTCATGCTTGATTTCGACTTTGCAAGACCTACTACTTCTCTCAGTGAGAACTCAGCAATAGTCAACATTGAACAGTAAGTCTAGAAATCATTCAAAGCTTGACGTTTCGAGTTGAAAATATATCAATTGTTTCTTCGATGTTGACTCTTCAGTAAATTATTTGAACGACAACATAGTTGATGATAGAGTATTGTATTACAATTATACGAAGTTTGAATACATCATCAATATATCGTGTATTAAAAACAGCATCTCGAACTTCAACTTTCGACTCATAGAGTACGTAAATGATATCATCATCGTTTCTGACTATCAGAAAACACATAAACATTCTTCAGAATTATTGTTCAACAATTATCTCTCTTCGAAACAAGTCAAGCTCGTCAAATACTACTATGTGAAGAGATATCTTTTAAATTCTATCATATGTTACGAACGTGCCGGGATTGATTAGGGCTAGCCAAGATCTAGTCGAGATATGACTCAGATCTGGCTCATATCTGGCTCGTCCCTCTTTCAATTCCTAACACCTTCTGACCGGCTTCTATTGCCTTCTTGGCAAACATATTCCTTTGTGTTACGGATGGTCAACAGTCTTCTAAAGCAAACACACTTCTTTGTGTTTCAACATCTCTTCTTTGAGCCTAGCGCGGCCCCTGAGTATTTACATAAATTTAAAATAGTGGTTGCTCTCTCTTGTTTCTTCTGTATTCTTAGAGTCTTAGTCATAGCTATCTCTATCGAATAAACCAAGAATACTAAGAATACAGAAGGAAGCAAAGAGGTTTCGAGCTGTATTTAGTAGGTTTACTAGGGTGCGAAAGGGTTCGGATAGAGTGTCGAAGCTAGGGATTAACCATGTGCCGAAATCCCTAGGACTTATTTGGTAGGTAAAAAATAACATATTTTAAGGGAGCACCTACCCGTACACCCCTTTTGCTTACATGTACACCCCCCTTTGCTTACATGTACACCTCCCCTTGAGAAACCTGAAATTTCCATTGTGCATCACTCAGTTACACACCAAATTTAGTAGGCAATTCAAGAGTTTACATATGATTCTGAGCAACCTCTCCACAGTAATTTTGCACTGTTTAAAGAGCTTCAATATCGCTGTTTCAGCACCTCCTTCGCTACATATGAAACGCTGCAAACAGGCCTGCATCCGTTTGGATGGAAGGGGGTGTGGCAGCACGTCCACCTCGCTGCCCCCCTCCACCTCGCTGCCCTCCACCTCGCTGTCCTTCACCTCGCTGCCCTTCACCTCTTGCCCGTGTGAGACCTCGACCCGGGCTTTGGTAAGAGAACTTATTGATTCCCGAATCTCCTCTGTCATGGCTAGCCTTCGAAGAGCTGAATGAGCTGAGGCGAGTGTAGAAGTATGATTGTGACCCCCGTTTCGTATGACTTCAAGATATCAGTCACTCTTCTTGTTCCGTTTGTCGACGGCGCTGAAAGAACACTCCATGAGCCGTGTGTCACTGTGGAGACGTCTTCCAAAATCCGCTGAGTTTAGACTTGCTTTTCCCCCACGATCGCACCGTATATAAACGATACGATCAACACCTTTCTTGAACTTCTTGAAGCGTGCAGTGACGACAGCATAGCCCTCTGGCTCAGCGTGTTTATTGAGCCCTTCAATCAGGAGTTTCACATCGTTGTAGACCTCCCCCGAAACGGAAGGTGGAGCCAAAGACATGGGGCCGACGGAGGCGATGCTGACAGGTGGGGCGCCGGTGAGGGTGATCATGACAATGGCGATGGCAATGGCGATGGCGATGATGAGTGTCAGAAGGAAGGTTTACAACAAGTCTGATGTGTGGGTTTACTAGGCTAGATTAACCGAATTTGAGGCTGTGGGGAAGATCATGGAGAGATTGCTCAGAATCATATGTAAACCCTTGAATTGCCTACTAAATTTGGTGTGTAACTGAGTGATGCACAATGGAAATTTCAGGTTTCCCAGGGGGGGTGTACATGTAAGCAAAAGGGGTGTACGGGTAGGTGCTCCCTATTTTAAACATAAGATTAATCAGATGTACTTACATACTAAATTCGAGGAAACAAACTAAGGCATCTCGCGATTCAAAATAGGTAGGTCGGCATTGGTGGTGCACTCTGCCGAAGGCGTACCGCTTTAGGGAGGAACCCCAGCCTGGAAGAATCTTTCAGCGGGTCGTTTGACGTCCCTTCGCGAATCTACATACCTATGTACAACACCAATGACAAGCCCAGGCCTGTACTCACATTACGCCCCTCTCCGCTATCTTTCCTACCACAAAAAGTTCTTAAACACGAATTCTCTCCATTCACAAGTTCAATACAACGAAAGGCAGACACATTATGTCAAAACCCTCATTCTCATCCCCACCCCCCACCGTCTCCCGCTCCCTCATCACCTTCCCCACCCCCGACATCCTCCTCGTCACCCTTAACCGCCCCGCAGACCTCAACTGCATCGACACAGTCAGCAGTCACGACCTCGACGCCCTGTGGAAATGGTACGATAACGAGCCCACGCTACGCTGCGCCGTCATCACAGGCTCCGGCCGCGCTTTCTGCACAGGCGCTGATTTGAAGGGCATGTCCGCTCGCTCCCCCCCCTCCTCTCTTGCATTTTCCCCCTCCAATTTCCTTTCAAAAATCAGAAACAATCGGGAATTCCTCGTCTTCTTCATATTCTATTCCAATAAAGCGACCCACCTCCCCCGCTACCGAAAAAAACTGACCTTCCACCCCTGGTAAGAATTCCACCGCATGCGCGACCCCCCCGTCCCAGTGTCCAAACCGCCCGCCACAGGCTTCGGCGGCATGTCCATGCGCACCGGCAAGAAACCCATCATCGCAGCCGTCAACGGCCTCGCCTACGGTGGCGGCTGCGAAATGGTCGTCAACGCAGACATCGTCCTCGCCGCGCCCGCCGCCAAATTCGCCATCCAGGACGTCAAAGTCGGCACGCTGGCCTGCGGCGGCGTACTCCCGCGCCTGGTCTTGATCCTCGGGATGCAGCGCGCGACGGAAATGGCGTTGACGGGGAGGGCGGTGGGCGCTGCGGAAGCGCAGGCGTGGGGGTTGGTTAATCGTGTTGTGGGGGAGGCGGAGGATGTGGTGGAGAAGGGGGTGGAGATGGCGAGGGTGGTGGCGGGGAATAGTCCTGATAGTGTGATTGGGACGAGGGAGGGGTTGAGGAAGGGGTGGTTGGGGGGGGAGGCGGTGGAGGTAAATGAGAGGTTGTATTTGGGGTGGGGCCCGCATTGTGAGTATGAGAATTATCATGAGGGCATCAGGGCGTTTGTGGAGAAGAGGCGGCCGAGGTGGGTGGATAGTAAGCTTTGAGTGTGGGACATGGGGGGGGAGAAGGGGGGGTGCTGAAACAGTGGCCATGATTGGTTGGGAGATGAGACTATGATATGATGGCTTTCTTTACATGTACTATCTTTACAAATGTTGACAATCTTTTGATGTCCCAACCCCGAACCCTCTTGTATATGTTGGCTTTAAAATTCCAGTCTATAGTATGTCTGCGGCGAAAGATACGAAGTCAAAGCAAGAGAGCCATCCTGCACCGCGCAAGAAACATATGTCTGAAGGCCACACTCCCGATCCAGAGCTCGATATGTGCAAAACCCATCGACAGCGTGCTGATAGTTGGGGGTGGAGGCCCCTCTGCCATACTTTTGCATGAATACCGCCAGTCCTCGCGCGATGTCAAGATCACTCCGGCCGTAATGTCGGGTGTTGATGTAGAGTTTTGGCTCTGGCATCGAGTTACCGGCTCTGGTATCATAGTTGTACATCATACCCGCTGTCAGCTGATCTCTAAACGGCAGTTCCTTATTAGCTGGGAAGCTTTCATCTATTCCTAGAACTAGACCCCACAAATCACGCAACTGCTTCCACGTTTTATCTGAATGAGACAGCTTGCCGCGCATAGTCATGTACTGTCGGACGCTGTCGAACGAGGTAAGAGGAGTTCTTGCATATATTTTGAACCGAGATTTCTTCAGATCAACACAGTCGATCGCCAGACCTTCAACCTTGAGTTGGTTTCCCTCCTCGGAGAAGGCAAGGAAATTTTCGAGCTCGAGAAGAGCTGGGAACTTGATCTTCCCGGCCTCGAGAGCTTTGATGCTTCGAACGATCGTCTTCCACTGGGTGTCGCCGGGTCCGACGACAGGCGCAAAATAAGCTTTCACGGCAACCTTGCCGTCTTCGAATTCGAATCCTAAGAATATTGTTGATCGGTATCCTCTGCTATCGGCTTGGGCGATTGCTTCGCTTGTGCTATTTGCTGGAGGATGAAAGGCGTTGGCAAGGTAGTCGAATAAATGCCAGTCAACATACGGCAAAGTGACACGAAGGCTGCGCACTAGCCTTATCACCGCGTCTTGGTTGAAAGGATCAATCGAAGCAATATCGGAGGGGATGGCTTCCATTGTGCAGCGAATTTTCGGGGGCGTTTTCGAGTCTCTCCAGTTCCAGCTGAATTCGACGGGGGTATGATCATCCGTCATGTAGCTCTTCCAGATGCTCCGAGTTCGATTTTCGGTGGGCCGAGGGCCTAGAGCTGGTGCGATGAAGCGGTGATAGAAAAGGAGAGCTTGGTACTGGCTATGCAGATCATAGCTCGCTTCCGAAAGGAGTAACCCAAGCAAAGAGCCTGTCGTTTGCCACCAGAATGCGGCATCGTCGTCGGGCGAGTCCAGCCATCGGGTCAAATGCCGGAATGCTGCTGTTGACTTATCGGCGGAACTAGTAGATGCCTTGCACTCTTTTGCGGTATTCAGAGCAGCCTCGGACTTGATGTTTATTAGATATCGAACATGAACTTTGTTGAAAGTGATTGCTCTCACCTCCAATTTTACTCTGGCAGTGGGTTCCTCGTTGGATGCATGATTCTTCTTTTCAGGTTCTGACGCATCTTGAGTTTGAGATGGGAGGGGATAGTGCGTGTTGCGGGTGGTCCAAGATAGAGGAAGGCAGCCTTTCAGACAGGTGAACATATTTGGGGAAGGAAAAGTAAGGACTATGCGCTCATGTAGAGTTGTCACAGCTTTATCAGAATGGAAGAAATGTCGAGTCTTATTGGTCTTGTAAGGAAGGGTATATAGTAAAAGCAATCATCAAGAGGAGTCATCAATTCAGGAATTCACCCACGGTACCTGAACAGCATGCAGCAAATTCGGACCTATCCCTTACCAAAAACATTCGGATGCGGCAACCATCTCGGTCAGACCGGGCGGGTACGATCGTGTGGACTAGATCATGGGCTGCACCATTGTGACTGGCATCGGTGCGTACGCACCTGAAGAACGTGCGGTCAGCTGCTGGATACGGCTCAAATAGAGTTACCAATAATTAATATGGAGATCCTTCTCTCACCGAGTGTGCCTCCTCTTTCGGAAGAAAATGGAAGTATATCGATGCCCGAGCCAGCAGCAGGAATTGGAACATTTGGTATATTCTACCGACGCGAGGGATCAAGACAAGATTCAGCATGTCTAGCTCGGGCTCATGCCGCAGGATCGTCACCTATACTTCGCATGCTGAGCGGTCTAGGCACTTATGCTGTCATGCGTCTTGACGTGATAAGGCTGCAGTGCTGCGGCGCTTTGGATGTTGGCGACATCCTGCGACGAGAGTTGAAATAGTAAATATAATACCGGACCGTAATTTACATTGCCATAGAACTAACCTCTCAGCTTGTAATTTAAACATTTCTCGAGCGTGCCTTGCGAGCCTTGCATGCATTGCATGACATGACTGAGGCACCCACATTCTTCGAGGATACAGTGACCACTAGAAAAGAGATACCGAGCGCTTTATCCGTCCGGGACCTCACTCACTTCTTTCGGGCGCGATGGATCGTACCGCCTTCGCGATAAGGACCTATCATTTTCGCCTGTGGTATGTTTCAAGTCCGCTTCCTGCACATGCATGAGAACCATTGCGGCAACGAAGGCCCAAGAGCAGGAGCGGCCTGGTGCTTGTTCCTCCGCAGATACATGTCCGCTGATGCATATGTGCCGGTAGAATCCCATATCAAGACTTACTTTTATCCATTCGGACACTGTATGTGCCTCAAAAGGTGATCCTGGACTCCTCCCTAACTACGGTTGTTCTCCTTTTCCATTCAGCCGTCGGGTCTAGATCCCGGTGATCAGTGAACCAGGAATACATTCGCCAAGACTTGTTCATCACGGCCATCGATTTGTGAGATCTGGAGAAGGATGTCGCAAGCTTCGTACACCTTGGGCAGAGGATACTTGGCCTCTGTACGGTTCGTTTACGAGTGCCTAGATTACGCCACAGAGGTTTGCTACTGACGTGCTGCCTAGCCTCTATGCCCAACACTGGATGTGGAGATATCAACTTGGCTATCTCATTCATCCCACCATCCCACAAGACAAGGAAAACTTGAAGGTTGCAGACGTTGCTTGCGGTACCGGGTATGTGGGGCCACGCCTTAATTGACGGCAGGACTATCTGCTAATATCTTTAAAGAGTATGGCTCATAGAGACAGCTCGAACCCTGCCACCTTCGGCGCAGCTGGACGGATACGATATCTCGGCAGCGCAGTACCCTTCCAAAGAATGGGTCCCGAAGAACGTGACTTTTTCAATTCTCGACATGTTGGCGCCCGTTCCTGAAGAGCTGGTCGGAAAGTACGACATCGTCCATGTTGGTCTGATCGTCATGGTTGTCCGTAACGAAGATCCAGGCCCAGTAATCAACAACTTGATGGCCCTACTCAGTATGGATTCTCTTTCGGCGCTCTGTAAACGCATTGGCTAATGTTGGCCCAGAGCCTGGAGGTTATCTGCAGTGGGACGAGTCAGATATGACCAGCTTGACAGTGACCCCAGCGGATGGCAAGATGCCACACCCGAGATTCGATGAGTATCGTGCGGCATGGAAGCCTTGGCTTCTATCTCGAGGAATTACTTGGAAGTAAGTCTTCAAATCACCCGTTATAAAATATCCAGACCCATTTTCTCATAATCACAACTTTGTCATTTAGTTGGGTAACGCAAATCGACAATCTATTTGTAAAGCACGGTTTAGGTTTGCTGTTCTACCAACGTCTCCCTATCAAAGACGAGATCAAGAAACCATGGACCGACGTTCAAGTGACAGCGGCGGGAGAGCAGATCAAGAACGTGGTCATTCCGGCCTGCAAGGAAGGCGAGGACCCAAACCCGGAGAGATGGCTGCAACTGCTTGATGGGCTTGTTGCCGAGTCGCAGCAGGGTCAGGCACACACCATGGATATGCTGATCACGGTGGGCAGGAAAGCCGCATAGTAATTCATAACGATAGCGAGGGGAAAGTTCCTTCTTTCTTAGCGACTTTCCAAACTGGGATATTGTCCGAGCGGCGGCGGCTGAAGTAACGAGCCGATCAATGCTCGCCATTTGCTGGTACAAGACGTGGTACTTGCGCAATACGCTACTGCCCGAATATACAGGCTTACGATGATCCTACGAACGTGCAGCGACACACCCAATCCTCGTGTTTTTATTCGTCAGACTGTGCCTCAAATTAATATATCGAACGTTAACATACCTTCCTCAAACGTGTAGGAAGGTCTGCGCCGTACAATATCTCGTATTCATTATACCTCGTTCGCAAAATTTACCTACAGCTCGTCCCCGGCAATCGACCCAAAGATCTCACTCGCCCATCAGTCTGACGATAACGCTGGCGCTAGGGCGAAATAGTGAGCTCATCTGCTGTGCTTATTATTTGTCGAGTCAGAATCTAAACTGTCTGATACAAGTAAGCTGGTTACGATATGTACGTTAGCCTTCTAGCGGGATACGCTAGACGAGCCAGGGAGTAGATATTTTGTTTACTGTTACATTGACCCGAGCGTGGCGTCCGTTCTTGTTGACAGCCACTCTGCTTTTGATTGTAAAGATCTCAGTCAAGCATGGAAAAGCCAGAGTTCGATGAAGCTGTTGACGCTATCCATCATGAGCGGCAAATACGAATCATCTGCATAGGTGCTGGAGCGTCTGGATTATGCTTTGCGTATAAGCTCCAGCGCTCTTTTCGAAATTTCTCTCTTACGGTTTGTCCATTTTTCTGGCTCTCATTTCCTTCATCCGAGCTTTCTTCGCTGATTCGGCTATGCAAGATCTATGAGAAGAATCCTGGCATCTCTGGAACGTGGTATGAAACCACTTATCCAGGGTTAGACTTGTGAATCTCCGATGTCTCTTCTGGCGTAGTAATAATCCATGTATGTGTATCTTTAGATGCGCCTGTGATATACCGGCGCACAACTACACCTTTTCTTTTGAACCAAAGCATGATTGGTCTGCTGTCTACGCTGGCGCGCCGGAGATCAATGAATACTTCAACGGCTTCGCTAAAAAGCACGATCTGAACAAATACATCAGACGGCGTCACGAAGTCTCCAAAGCTTGCTGGGATGAGGAGGAGGGCAAGTGGCATGTCACCATCAGAGACCTGGTTTCTGGCGAAGTTTTTGACGACTCGTGCGATATACTCATCCAGGCAGCTGGGTATCTGAATAAGTGGAAGTGGCCGGATATTCAGGGACTTGATATGTTCAAGGGAGCTTTGCTTCACACCGCTAAATGGGATAATACTGTTGATTTGAAGGGAAAGCTGGTGGGTTTGATAGGCAACAGGTGAGCAACCTATCTCCCGGGGTAAAAAATTCCCGGCCGAAGCACCCCTATTGCACTTTTTGTTGCGTTATCCTGGCTTTACCAACATGTAAATTTTGATGTTACTCCTAATCTTAGCAGGCATTTCTCTAGAATTCTGGCTTTCATACCAAAAAATTTACAAAAGTTAGATGAGTTCGTTGTTTCAATATACAGAAATGAATATTGAGAGACGGATTGTCTGCGTAGTTTGTGAAGTTTCCACCCCGGGAGGCAGTGTAATAATTGCCTGCGCCTGCTCTAATATCCACTGTTCACAGCTCATCCGGAGTCCAAGTGTTGCCTGCAATTCAACCTTTGGTCAATACGCTCACAGTCTTCATTCGTTCACCAAAATGGGTTTTGCCGACGATTGGAAGTGAACAGAGGGCGTACTCAGCCGCAGAGATTGGGGCTTTTGCTACAGACCCTGCAAAGTTGACGGCTCGTCGTAAGGCGAACGAGACTATGATGAATAGCATATTCAGTGAGCCATCACCATGACTTGTTCATTGAAGGCAATGATAACGGATTAGGCTGATATCTCAGGCGTCTATTTACAGGACTCAAGATTGCAAAAGAGGTTGAAAGCACGATGCATCGAGGAAATGAAAAAGACGTTACAGGATGACGACCTGGCAGAGAAATTCATACCAGACTACAGTGTCGGCTGTCAGAGAATTACGCCCTGCCCTGGGTATCTGGAAGTATATGCTGTCCTCGCTCTTGATCTCCATATCTTATTACTCACCAAAAACAACAGACTTTACGCAAGGCCAACGTAACAGCCGTGCAGAGCGGCGTGACCCAACTCACTGAAACAGGCTGCATATGCGAGAACGGCACCGAGTACCCCCTCGACATCCTAATATGTGCCACTGGCTTCGACACCTCCTACCGCCCTCGCTTCCCCATCATCGGCCCCGGCGGCATCAATCTCCAAGACAAAATGACCACCGAAGTCAAGTCTTACCTTGGCATCGCAGCACCTTCTTTCCCAAACTACTGCATGTTCCTCGGCCCTTTCTCCCCTGTCGGAGCTGGCTCAGTAATTCCCATGATCGGTGAGTCAAGTTCCACTGCCCAGATCTGCAAATCCAAAAACAAAAGAAAAAAGGCGCACTTGACTAATCCACACCTCACGTTTCCCCATCCAGAGACCCAAGCAGACCACATCCTCCAACTACTAGACCGCTACCAAACCGAACCCATCCACTCCTTCCACCCCTCCCCCGCCGCCGTCTCCGACTTCATCGCCCACACCAAATCCTTCATGCCCCGCACCGTATGGTCGCAGCCCTGCCGCTCGCCCTTCAAAACGCCCGCCTCGAACAATGTGCCCACGCTGTGGCCGGGAAGTCCGCTGCATTACATGGAAGCGATGCGGGAACTGCGCGCTGATGATTGGGAGATTCGGTACCGCGGGAACCGGTTCGGGTTTCTGGGCAATGGGTTGAGTCAGGCGGAGTTTGACCCGGGGTGCGATTTGGCGTTTTATGTGAGGGGGGAGGATGCGAGGCCGGAGGGGAGTAGGAGGTGTAGGAGGGAGAGGGTGCAGAGGAGTGGGTCGCAGAGGACGAGGGAGCTTTTTGTTACGTGTAGGAGGGAGCCGGGGGAGATTGTTTTAGAGGGGGAGGAGGG
>JAABUS010005179.1_pt1 | contig 17542 bp, 16 predicted proteins | sample 5560161 | NCBI WGS metagenome assembly JAABUS01 (sample SAMN10711885, study PRJNA513376) | rock metagenome | isolation source: Antarctica rocks | place: Antarctica: Victoria Land, Trio Nunatak nord | collected 2016-01-04
CCACATGACCTCCGCGCCGCCCTCTGCGCCGACGCGCAGCACGTCGCCGCCGACCGTGCCGAAGACGTCAAGCGAAAGATCGAGCACCTCGAGCGCCGCGCGCGGGCCGCTCAGGACGAAGCCGCCCCTGCGCTCGCCGAACACGAAGACCGGATCGAGCTCCGCCGGGATCGCGTGCATGTCCGCGCCGAGTCCGCCGGCGAGGCAGCACTCGGCGATCGCGATGAGCAGGCCGCCCTCCGCGATGTCGTGCGCGCTCGACACGGCACCGGAGCGGACCGCCTCGCGAACCACCTCGAGGACCCGCAGCTCGTGCGCGAGGTCGTACCCCGGCAGGCCGTCGGGCAGCGCGTCGCCCCAGAGCTTCGCGAGCTCCGAGCCCGGCAGCCCCGGCGTCACGTTCCACCCCGCGAGCGCGATCACGTCGCCCTCCCGCACGAACCCGAGCCGCCCGGCGGCGGCGGCGCGCGGCAGCTCCCCGACCATGCCGACCACCGGCGTCGGGTAGATCGGGCCGTCGAGGCCCTGGTTGTAGAGCGAGACGTTGCCGCCGACGATCGGCGCCTCGAGCGCGCGGCACGCGTCGCCGAGCCCGCGCACGGCCTCGGTCAGCTGCCAGGCGACCTCGGGCCGCTCGGGGTTGCCGAAGTTCAGGTTGTTCGTCGTCCCGAGCGGCTTGGCCCCGACGCACGCGAGGTTCGCCGCGCACTCGAGCGCCGCCTCGACCGTCCCGATGTACGGGTCGCACGCGACGCGCCGCCCGTTGCAGTCGATCGACGCGGCGAGCGCGCTCCCGTCCGGCAGCTGGAGAACGGCCGCGTCGGCGTCGCCCGGACGGCGCACCGTGCGCGATTGCACGATCCAGTCGTACTGCTGGAAGAGCGGCAGGCGCGACGCGACGTTCGGGGAGCTGAGCAGCGCCAGGAGCGTCGCGCGCAGCCCCGCGTCGCGCGCGAGCACCGCCGGCGGCGCGGGGTACGACGGCGCCGCCGGCTTCTCCGGCACGAGGTCGTAGAGCGGGCAGTCGTCCACGAGCGCCTCGACCGGCATCTCGCCCACCACCGCGCCGCCCTGCCGGACGCGCATGACGCGCTCGGCGATGACCGTGCCGATCCGCGTCCCGTTGACCTCCCACTTCTCGCACACGGCGACGACCTCCGCGACGCGCGTGGGCTCGCAGACGCAGAGCATCCGCTCCTGCGACTCGGAGACCATCGTCTCGAAGGGCTCCATGCCGGCCTCGCGCAGCGGCACGGCGTCGACGTCGATCTCGAGGCCGACCTCGCCCTTGGAGGCCATCTCGCTCGACGCCGACGTCAGGCCGGCAGCGCCGCAGTCCTGCAGCGAGAGCAGCAGGCCGCGGGCGAGCAGCTCGAGCGAGCACTCCAGGAGCTTCTTCTCCGCGAACGGGTCGCCGACCTGGACCGACGGCCGCTTGTCGGCGTCGTCGGCGCCGAGCTCGGCGCTCGCGAGCACCGACGCGCCGCCGATCCCGTCACGCCCCGTCGACGCGCCGAAGAGCACGAGCGCGTTGCCCACGCCGACCGCCGCGCTCTTGATCATCTGAGACTCCGAGGCGAGCCCGAGCGCCATCGCGTTGACCAGGCAGTTCGTCTCGTAGGGCCCCTCGAAGTAGACCTCGCCGCCGATCGTCGGGACGCCGATCGAGTTGCCGTAGTGGCCGATCCCGGCGACGGCGCGGTCGAGCAGGTAGCGGGTGCGCGGCGAGCCGGGCTCCCCGAAGCGCAGCGAGTCGAGCACCGCGACGGGCCGCGCGCCGAGCGCGAAGATGTCGCGCAGGATCCCGCCGACGCCCGTCGCCGCGCCCTGGAAGGGCTCCACGGCCGAGGGATGGTTGTGCGACTCGACCTTGAAGGCGCAGACGAGGCCGCCCGAGACGCGCACCGCGCCCGCGTTCTCCCCGGGCCCCATGAAGACGGCCGCGCCCTCGGTGGGAAGCGAGCGCAGGAGCTTCTTGGAGTGCTTGTAGGCGCAGTGCTCGCTCCACATGAGCGAGAACATCGCGAGCTCCACCTGACCCGGCGGGCGGCCGAGCTTCTCGGCGACGAGCGCGTACTCCTTGCGGGTGAGCCCGAGCGCGGCGGCGTCCTCGACGGTCGGCAGCGTGGCGTCAGGCATGCGCGGTTGAGGCGAGCGCCATCGACGCGAAGAGCGTGAGCCCGTCGACCGAGCCCGTCAGCGGATCGACCGCGTGCTCGGGGTGCGGCATGAGCCCCATGACGTTCCCGGCCGCGCTCGTGACGCCGGCGATGTCGTTCGACGACCCGTTGGGGTTGCCATCGTGGGCGTAACGCAGGACGATCTGCCCGTGTGCTTGCATGCCCTCGAGTTCTGCCTCCGGCGCGTAGTAGCGCCCCGTCGTGTGCTTCACGGGGATGGAGAGGATCTGCCGTTTGTCACACGCGCGCGTGAAAGGCGTGCCAGCGTTGACCACCTCGACCCCGATCTGCCGGCACACGAAGCGGAGCCCGACGTTCGTCAGCAGCGCGCCTGGGAGCAGGCCGGCCTCGCAGAGCACCTGGAACCCGTTGCAGATCCCCAGGACCGGACCGCCGTCTGAGGCGAAGCCGATCACGGACCGCATCATCGGGCTGAAGCGGGCGATCGCGCCGACACGCAGGTAGTCCCCGTAGGAGAAGCCGCCCGGGATGACGACGGCGTCGACACCCTCGAGCGAGCGGTCGCCGTGCCAGAGCAGCACCGCCTCCGCACCGGGAACGCGCTCGCAGGCGAGAACCGCGTCCCGGTCGTCGCAGGTGCCGGGGAACTGCACGACGCCGAACCTCACGTGACGATCTCGTAGTCCTCGATCAGCGGGTTGGCCAGCAGCGTCCGGCACATCGCCTCGAGCTGGGAGCCGTCTTCGACCTCGAGCTCCACCAGCCGCCCGACGTGCACCTGCGTGACTCCCGTGAAGCCGAGCGCCGGAAGCGCCCGCTCGACCGCGACGCCCTGCGGGTCGAGGATCCCGGCCTTGGGCCGGATGAGCACGCGCGCCTTCACGCGGTCGCTTCGGTCCGCTCGAGCCAGGCGGAGAACGGCTCCCCGGTGATCTTCATGTACGCCTCCTCGTAGCGCGCGCGTGTCCCCGCGACGATCTCCTCCGGGAGCGCGGGTGCGGGCGGCGCCTTGTCCCAGCCCGAGCCGGCGGCCCAGTCGCGGACGTACTGCTTGTCGAAGCTCGGCTGGCCGCGGCCGACCGCGAAGCCCTCGGCGGGCCAGTAGCGCGAGGAGTCCGGGGTGAGCACCTCGTCGCCCAGCACCAGATCCCCGTCCGTGTCCAGGCCGAACTCGAACTTCGTGTCGGCGAGGATCACGCCGCGCGCCTCCGCGTGCTCCGCGGCCGCCGAGTAGAGCCGCAACGAGACGTCGCGGACGCGCTCGGTGAGCGCCCGGTCGCCGACCGCGGCCACGGCGCCCTCGAAGTCGATCGCCTCGTCGTGGCCCTCGGTCGCCTTCGTCGACGGCGTGAAGATCGGCTCGGGCAGCCGCTCGGACTCCCGCAGCCCCTCGGGGAGCGGGACGCCGGAGACCTTGCCGGTCGCCTTGTAGTCCTTCCACCCGGAGCCCGTGATGTGCCCGCGCACGACGCACTCGACCGGCAGCATCTCGAGCTTGCGTACGACGACGGCACGCCCGCGGACCTCCCGGGGCACTCGCTCGGTGTAGCTCAGCGCGTGGTGGGCGACGATCGACGCAAGGCGCTCGAACCAGAACGCCGAGATGCCGGTGAGGACCGCACCCTTGCCCGGGATCGGGTTGGGGTGGACGACGTCGTAGGTCGAGATGCGATCCGAGGCGACCATGAGCAGGGCATCACCCAGGTCGTAGAGCTCCCGGACCTTCCCGCGGTGGACGAGCGGCAGGTCGGCGACGGCGGTCACGCAGCCGGAGGCTACCCGGTCGGCCGGCCGGGGTACGGTCGACCGATGGCTTCAGATCCCGCCGCCCGCTGGCGCGTCGCCGAGGGCGCTCGGCTCTCGCTCGCGCGCATCGACCCGCGCTCCACCGGCGGGGCGCCCGGCGACAAGGCGGCGACGCGGACGGCGAGCGAGAAGCTGCGGGCCACGCTGGTCGAGCAGCAGGCCCGCCTCTACGCCGAGTCGGAGCAGAGCCTGCTCGTCGTGCTCCAGGCCATGGACACGGGCGGGAAGGACGGCGCGATCCGCAACGTGCTCTCCGGCGTCAACCCGCAGGGCGTCACGGTCACCTCGTTCAAGGCGCCGACCGCGGAGCAGCTCGCCCACGACTTCCTCTGGCGAATCCATGCCGCGACGCCAGAGAAGGGACGGATCGCCGTCTTCAACCGCTCGCACTACGAGGACGTGCTCGTGGTGCGCGTCCACGGGCTCGCGGCCCCGAAGGTGGTCCGAGCCCGCTATGAGCACATCCGCGCGTTCGAGGCGAACCTCGCCGACGCCGGCACGCGGGTGGTGAAGCTGTACCTCCACATCTCCAAGGAGGAGCAGCGCGAGCGCCTCCAGAGCCGCCTCGACGACCCCGCCAAGCACTGGAAGTTCGACGTCGGCGACCTGGACGAGCGCAGGCTCTGGCCGGACTACCAGCGTGCGTTTCGCCACGCGATCTCTGCGACGGCCACCGCCGCAGCGCCCTGGTACGTCATTCCCGCCGACCGCAAGTGGTATCGCGACTGGGCGATCCTCACCGTCCTCACCGAGACGCTCGCCGCGATGGATCCCCGCTATCCGCCGGCCCCCGAAGGCCTCGCGGACGTGGTCATCCCCGATTAGAGCTGTCCGGATCGCCGCGCGTTATCCGGACAGGTTCTTAGGCCAGGAGCGTCGCGACCTCGTCCGCGCGTCGCTCGATCGCCGCGCGCAGCCGCGCCGCCGGCGCCCCGAACGATAGGCGGTCCTTGGGCTGCGAGCCGGCTCATGGCCCTGGGAGGAGGCCAGGCGGTTCGCGAGGTTCCGCGACGGCGAGGCCCCGGCGGCGCGCTGCCTCGACCAGCTGCCGATCGGCGCTCCACGACGGTGACCTGCCCGGTGATGGCTGCCGCCAGATGCACGGCGTCGCAGCCGCGAAGGCGATCGCGCTCGGCACGTTACCCGCGGCCCGCACCAGCGCGTCGTCCACGACGACGACACTCACCTGGTCCCAGAGCAGCTCGAGGTGCTCCTTCGCGATGCGCAACGCAGCCTGCGTCGAGGCGATCGTGCCGTCGGGCGGCGGCGAGCGCCGCGCGTGCTTCCACCTAGCCGATCCCTGCGCACACCAGGCTGTCCGAGCCGAGCCAGTCGGTCCGCCTCGGGGCGGTAGGCCTCGTCGTCGACCAGGAGCTTCATGAGGATCGTCGTGTCGACGTAGGTGATCACCGTCGCTGCGCGGCGACCTCATCGTCGAAGGAGGCGCTGCCGGTGAGCTTGACCCGCTTGGCCGGCAGGCGCCGCACGGTGGTCTTCGGCGGTTGCACGATCCCGGCTTCGACGAGTGCGGCCATCCGGTCGACGTCCGCGCCACGGGGCTCAGCTTGGCGATCGGCCGGCCACATGAGGGTCTTTCGGGGAACCGATGGCGTCAACGGCCGGCGGGCCTGAGACTCGTTCCGACCCAGGACCTGACGGTGTCGTGGTGCTCTGCCCACGCGAGCCAGACGTCCCGCGCCCAGGTCGTCACTGCCGCGGCGTAGTGCTCGGATTCCAGGACGTCGCCGATCGTGCGGTGTCCGCGATCGTCTGGCGGTTCAAGCCAGGTGAAGCCCTCAGGTCGAGCCACCATGCGCCTGTGCAGCCGCGGTCCCTCTCGCGGATCGGAATCCTGCTCGAAGACCATGCACAGCGTCGCGAGGTGGATGCCGGCCGACTGCGCCGAGCGGCGCGCCGGCTCACCCGGATGCTGGCAGGCGTACGCATCGACCGCGAGCTGCAGCACCGCGCGACGATCGGAAGAGCTGTAGGCCTGCTCGAGCACCGCACCGTAGCGCTCCCAACACTCCGCGGACGCCCCGATGTACAGGTGAGTCGGACCGTCGGAGGACGAGAGCCACGCCCGGCAGCCCGGGCATCGCGACAGCGTCTGTTCGTCTCTCGGTGTCATGGCGGACGGCAGGGCGCTTCCGGGTAAGGATCGTCGACCCGCCGATGGCACCCAACCACTCAGACACAGCCTACGGAGACGTGATGACCGCGCTGCACTACCGCACCGCCCTTGATGTCGCCCGCCGCGATCGACCGGGGTGAACGCGCTGGCCGCGGCCGACCGGGCTGATGCTCACTCCGGCGGAGAACCACTATCCGGCGTTCCCATGACCGTCGAGGATGCGACCGACGTCGCCGGTCTGCACACCACCTGGGGCAACCCGGAGTGTCGTAGATCATCGGGTCGCCCTGCGCCAGCCCCGCGGCCGTCGGGCGGCCGGTCAGCTCCAGGGGCGCGCTGGCGGCCATCCGGCCATGCCCGCGATCCCGAGCGTGACGGCCATGTCGTCCTCGAGGCCGCCGGGGACGTCGATGACCTCCGACGGCTCGATCAGCGTGCGCTGGGCCATCGATCCGTACGGGGCGACCGCACCGGCGAAAGTGCACGCGGCGCCCGTCGAGCCGTGCCACGCCCTTGCTGCCGGCCACCGACGGGGTGGGCACGGGGCGCATCCGCGCGCTGGCCTTGATGAGGTCGACCGGATTCATCCCGGCCAAGATGATCGCGACGACCGCTTGGCCGTCCTCGGCGACCGGGTCGTCGAAGTCGCCGGTCGACGGCGGGGAGTCGGTCGAGGTCAGGATGGCTGCGCGCATGGTCATCGCCGTCGGCCACCCGGCGACGGCTCCGCGGAACGTCGAGGCTGGCGGCCGCCTCAGGCGGCGACGATCCCGGAGTCAGCGAGCAGCGCAGCGACATTCTCCGCGCTGCCGCTGCCGCCGGCAGCCGTGCGACGCTCAGGCCCGTGCGGCTCGACACCCGCACCGCCCGTACGACGCCGCGCCGGCGGCCGGACGCTCAGACCGGTGCGGGCGCCGCAGCCTTGCGCTCGGCCAGCACCTCGAGGACCTGCGCCGCGCGCCCGAGCACGGCGATGCCCGCGGCGAGCTCCGCCTCGTCGAGGTCGCCGAGCATCTCCTCCCACAGCGCGCGGAACTCGGCGCGACGCTGCGCGGTGAGCCGGCGGCCCTCCGCGGTGAGCGCCGCCACGACGACGCGGCGATCGAGGGGGTCGCGCTCGCGCACCACCATGCCGCGCTTCTCCAGCAGGTCGAGCATCTGCGTCGCGGAGGCCGGCGTGAGGTCCGCGGCGGCGGCCAAGCGCCCCGACGGTAGCCGGTCGTGATCCAGCAGGCAGGTGAGCATCCGGTAGTGCGCGAGGGAGAGCTGCTCCGCCTGCTGGCCCTCGCGGCCGCGCAGGCGGCGCTCCGCGCCGAGCAGCCCGACGAACGCGGCGCGCAGCGCGTCGAGCGCCTCGTCGCTCACGAGACACCCACCTCGACGCGCGCTGCCGCGGCCTCCTCGTCCAGGCGACGCTCGTCAGCACCCTCGGCCGCCGCCTCGGAGGCGCGCTCCCGTCGCGCCCGCCGCTCGATCCGCACGAGCAGGAGCGCCGGCACGGCGGCGGCGAGCGTCACGACGAGCGCCCACCAGTACGTCGCGCCGAAGGCGTCCGCAGCGGCGGCCGGGCTCCGTGCGCCGTCGAGGTTGTTCGCCAGCACGACGGAGAGGATCGCCGTGCCGACCGAGCCCCCGACCCGCTGGAGCACCGTGAGCTGCGGCGTCGCGTTCGTGATCTCCGCCGGGCTGAGCACGGCGTAGGCCGCGGACATCGCCGGCATGATCGAGGTGCCGATGCCGAACCCACGCAGGACGAGGAACGCGGAGAGCAGGACGTAGGACTCGTCGGCGCCGACGAAGGCGAACGGGATCGTCGAGATCGCCGTGATCGTGACGCCCAGCACCGCGACGGGGCCACCGCCGACCCGGTCGGAGAGCCGGCCCGAGAGGAACATCGCGAGGGCGGCGCCCACGCCCTGCGGCGCGAGCAGCAGCCCCGTCGTCAGCGCGTTCTCGCCCCGGACCAGCTGGTAGTAGAGCGGCATGATGAGCATCGCGCCGAACAGCGCGCCGCCGAGGCAGAACGTCGTGACCGCGGCGGCGGCGAACGCGCGGTTGGAGAACAGCCGCACGTCGAGCAGTGGCCGCTGGATGCGCAGCGCGTGGCGCACGAACGTCGCGACGAGCGCGGCGCCGAGCGCGAGCGGCAGCCCGACCCGCGCGCTCCCGAGCGTCCCCTCCTGGCCGAGCTCCGCCAGGCCGTAGACGAAGAGCGGCAGGCCGGTCGCCAGCAGCGCGAGGCCGGCGACGTCGAGCGGGCCGGCCTGCGCCCGGGCGGGCTCGGAGCGTGGTAGGCGCCGGAGGCCGAGTGCGACCGCGAGCACGCCGAGCGGCACGTTGATGAGGAAGATCCACTGCCAGCCGAACGCGTCGAGCAGCCAGCCGCCGAGCACCGGGCCGAGCACGGGCGCCAGGACGATCGGCACGCCGATGATCGACATGACGCGCCCCATGTTCTGCGGGCCTGCGGCACGCGCGAGCATCATCTGGCCGATCGGCAGCGTCATGCCGCCGCCGACACCCTGGAGAACGCGAAAGGCGACGAGCGACTCGACGTTCCACGCCGCGGCGCAGAGCGCCGATCCCGCGGTGAACGCGACCAGCGCCAGGAGGTAGACACGGCGGGCGCCGTAGGCCGTGGCCAGCCAGCCCGTGATCGGGATGACCGCGGCGAGCGCGAGCAGGTAGCCGGTCGCGACCCACTGGACGTCCTGCAGGGGCGCGTCGAGGTCACGGGCGAGCGTGTCCAGCGCGACGTTGACGATCGTCGTGTCGAGCACGGACATGATCGCCCCGAGGATGACCACGAGGCCGAGGGAGCGGACGGCGGGAGAGAGTGAGGAGCCAGTCATGAAGTACCAGAAGGTTAGGTACCTCAGGGAGTTTGGCAAGTTGCCTGTCGATCGTGTGACGCGACGCACACGCCGTCCGGAAGGCGGCGAGTTTCAGCCCGCCGGAGGTTGTGCGACCGAGTCCGGTCGCGGAGTATCTTCTCCGCCATGCCGCCGAGGCCGAATCGCCTGCTGCTCCCGGGTGCCGTCGTGCGGTGGGCGCGGATCGAGGCGGCCGGCGAGGACGCACGCCTCACCAGCACGCAGTCGCTCGAAGACCGTCTGCGACGCGGGCAGCGGCTCTCCGCGTAGGCCGCCGCACTCCGCCGCGCCGTGACGCATGGCGACGGCCGTGCCGCCTGATCCCGACCTCCGGGCGGCCACGCGGGCGCTGCTGACCGCCGGCGCGCGCTTCGTGGTCATCGGGGCTTCGCGGTGATCGCCAACGACTACGTGCGCGCGACGGAGGACGTCGACCTGCTGATCCCGGACGACGCCGCCAAGACCTCGCGCTCGACCAGGCGCTCGGGTCGCTCGAAGCCTGCGCGAGGGTCTCGCGCCGCTCGACTTCGCGAGCGTCACCGCGGACGCGCGCTCCGCCGACCTCGGCGACGGGCCGTTCCGGGTGGCCGGGCTGGCGAACGTCGTCGCCTTCAAGCGCCTTGCCGGCCGGCCCCGGACCGCCTCGACCTCGAGGAGCTCGAGGCGCGGCACGGTCCGCTCCCGATGCTCCCCGTGCTGGGCTCGACCTCCCGCTCGAGTAACGGCCGCCGCAGGTCGCCGGCTAGAGGATCGCGCCCGGCGTGTAGGCGGCGGCCTCGGGATGCGCCTCCACCAGCACGGCGACCCGGCCGGCGACGCGCGCGACCTGCGCGGTGGCCGCGCCCGTGAAGGCGAGCGGGTCGTCGAGCAGGCGGTCGAGCGCCCCGGGCGGCAGGGCGAGGCGCTCGTCGGCAGCGAGGCGGGCGACGAGGTCGTTCTCGGCGTGGCCCTGCTCGCGCAGCGCGAGCGCGGCGGCGACGGCGTGCTCCTTGATCGCCTCGTGGGCCGCCTCGCGTCCGACCCCGGCGCGCACCGCGGCGGTGAGGACCGCGGTGGTGGCGAGGAACGGCAGGTGGCGGTCGAGCTCGCGGGCGATGACCGCTGGGTAGGCGCCGAACTCGTCGAGCACGGTGAGCGCCGTCTCGTAGAGCCCGTCGAGCGCGAAGAACGCGTCGGGCAGCGCGACGCGGCGGACGACGGAGTCCGAGACGTCGCCCTCGTTCCACTGCCCGCCCGCGAGCTCGCCGACCATCGCGAGGTTGCCCCGCAGGACGACCGCGAGGCCGCTGATGCGCTCGGCCGAGCGCGTGTTCATCTTGTGCGGCATCGCCGACGAGCCGACCTGCCCGGGGGCGAAGCCCTCCGTCGCCAGCTCGTGGCCGGCCATCAGGCGGATCGTCGTGGCCAGCGAGGATGGCGCCGCGGCGAGGTGGACGAGCGCGGAGAGCACGTCGAAGTCGAGCGAGCGCGGGTAGACCTGGCCGACCGAGTCGAAGGTCTCGCCGAAGCCGAGGTGAAGCGCGACCTGGCCCTCGAGCTCGGTGAGCTTCTCGGCGTCGCCGTCGAGGAGATCCAGCATGTCCTGCGCCGTGCCGACGGGGCCCTTGATGCCGCGCAGGGGGTGGCGCACGCGCAGCTCCTCCAGCCGCACGTGGGCGAGGAGCAGCTCGTCGGCGGCCGTGGCGAAGCGCTTGCCGAGCGTCGTGGCCTGTGCGGCGGCGTTGTGCGTGCGGCCGGTCAGGACGAGCTCCGCGTGCTCGGTGGCCCGCCGGGCCAGCCGGGCGAGAACCGCGACGGTGCGATCGCGGATGTGGTCGAGCGAGAGCCGGATCTGCAACTGCTCGACGTTCTCCGTGAGGTCGCGGCTCGTCAGGCCCTTGTGGATCTGCTCGTGGCCGGCGAGCGCGTTGAACTCCTCGATGCGCGCCTTGACGTCGTGGCGGGTACTGCGCTCGCGCGCGGCGATCGATGCGAGGTCGACGTGGTCGACGGCCTGCTCGTAGTCCTCGATCGTCCCGTCGGGAACCTCGATGCCGAGGTCGCGCTGCGCACGGAGCACGGCGATCCACAGCTGCCGCTCCAGGACCACCTTGTGCTCGGGCGACCAGAGCCGCACGAGCTCGGGGCTCGCGTAGCGCTCGGCCAGGACGTTGGGGAACATGCGGAAAGGCTATGCCGGGCGACCGGCGCGCGTCGCGGAGCTGCTCAGCGCCCGAGCGTCCTGTAGGAGATCCGCGGGCAGCCCCTGAGCTTGTAGCGCTTCTTGCTCTTGCGGCTGAGGAAGATCGTGGCCTTGGGGTTCGCGCAGGTGATCGAGCCGTGGCCGAAGTGTGCGTGGACCTGGTCGAGGCCGCCGCCCGTCGTGATGACGTTCTTGCCGTGGCTGGCGTAGATGAAGTCCTTGCCGGCCCCGCCCTCGATCGTGTCGACCTGCGTCTCGTTCTGACCGCCGGGATTGAAGTCGCCCCAGAGGACGTCGCCGATCGCCCCGGCGTGGAGGGTGTCGCTGCCGTGTCCGCCGAGGAGCTTGTTGTGCTTGTCCTCGGTGCCGGTGTAGGTGACGCCGGAGTTCGAGTGGTCGATCCTCAGCAGCCCGTCGATCTTCGGCCAGCCGGCGTGGCTTGTCTTAGCCGCGGCGGTCGTGCTGAAGGCGACCGCGGCGACCGCGGCAGCCACGAATGCGAGTCGTCTCATCCGGCGAGCTCCCCGGTCGCACCGAGGATCCGCAGCGCCAGGTGACCCCCGTTCTTCGGGTTGTCCAGCCCGACGGCTGCGACGGGGACGCCAGGGGGCATCTGCACGACGGAGAGGATAGCATCGAGGCCGCCCGCGGCGCTGAGCGTGGAGGTCAGCGGCACCCCGATGACCGGCAGGTCGGTCTGGGCGGCGGCGGCGCCCGGAAGCGCGGCGGAGAGGCCGGCACCGGCGATCAGGACGCGGATGCCGCGCATCTTCGCGTTCTGGCAGTAGTCCGCGACGACGTCCGGCTCCCGGTGTGCGGACATCACGCGCATCTCGTAGCGCACGCCCGCCTCCTCGAGGACGTCCCCGGCCTTCTGCATCGTGTCCCAGTCGGACTTCGAGCCCATGATGATCCCGACACGCGGCGCGTCGGTGGGCATGGCGTCGAGCGCGTGCTCGGCCTCCGCCTCGGTGAGCGGCAGCTCGCCCGGTGCGGCGCCCGGGGCGGGCTCGATCTCCAGGGTCGGGGGCCGGTGCTCGTCCTCTGCTTCGGTCATGTCGCTCCGTCCGTCACGGCACGCAGCGCGATGTCCGTCCGCAGCCGGCGCCCCTCGAAGGTGATCTCCTCTGCGGCAGCATAGGCCGCGGCGCGCGCCGCACGGACGGTGGGCGCGCGTGCGGTGACGTTGAGCACGCGACCGCCCGCGGTCACCAGGCGGCCCTCCGCGTCGAGCGCCGTCCCCGCGTGCGTCAGCTCGATCTGATCGGGCACGGAGCCGATCGTGATGACGTCCCCGGAGGCCGAGCGCTCCGGGTAGCCGGCGCCGGCGAGCACCAGCGTCACCGCCCAGTCGTCGGAGAACACGAGCGGCGGGGCGCCGACCAGTCCGCCGGGGCGCGTGGCGCGGAGCAGCAGGTCGGCGAGGTCGCTCTCCAGCCGCGGGAGCACCGCCTGCGTCTCGGGGTCACCGAAGCGCGCGTTGTACTCGATGACCTTCGGGCCGTCGGCCGTGAGCATGAGCCCCGCGTAGAGCACGCCGTGGAACGGGGTGCCGCGGCGCGCGAGCTCGTCGAGCACCGGCTGGTGGACGAGCGCCGCGAGCGCCGCGGGATCCTCCGCGCCCTTCGCCGCGACGGGCGAGTAGGAGCCCATGCCGCCTGTGTTCGGCCCCTCGTCGCCGTCGAAGATCCGCTTGAAGTCCTGCGCGGCCGCGAGCGGGTACGCGCGCTCGCCGTCGCAAAGCGCGAGGAGGGAGAGCTCCTCGCCGACGAGGAGCTCCTCCACCACGACGTCGCCGGGTCCGTGGCGGCACTCGACGAGAAGGGCCTCGAGTGCCGCGCGCGCCGCGGCCTCGTCGGCGGGGAGCACGACGCCCTTGCCCGCCGCCAAGCCGTCGAACTTCAGCACCGCGGGATAGCTCGAGCCGATCGCAGCCAGGCCGTCCTCCACGGTGGACACGACGGTGTGCGCGCCCGTCGGCACGCCGGCCGCCGCCATGACCTCTTTCGCGAACGCCTTGGAGCCCTCGAGCCTCGCGGCCGCGGCGGTCGGGCCGAACGCGGGGATCCCCGCGGCGGTGAGCCGGTCGACCAGTCCGCCCACGAGCGGCCCCTCCGGCCCGACGACCACCAGGTCGACCGCCTTCCGGCGCGCGAACAGCACGAGCCCCTCGAGGTCCGTGACGGTCAGGTCGACGATCTTCCCGTCCGCCGCGATGCCGGGGTTCCCCGGCGCGCAGAGCACCTCCGGGCCCTGCGGCGAGCGGCGGAGGGCCCGGACGATGGCGTGCTCCCGGCCGCCACCGCCCACGACGAGGATGCGCAAGGCGCGGGGCCTCCTACAGCGACGCGATGAAGTCGTCGATCGGGATCGCGGCCAGCGTCTCGTAGCGCGAGGTGCCGCGCGAGGAGAGCTCGAGCGAGACCCGCGCCATGGTGTGCTCGTCGGGCGCCTCGACGATGTTGATGAAGTCGAAGCGGCCGAGCGTCGACCACTGGGCCCGGACGGTCGCCCCGAGTTGCTCGATCTCCTTGTTGACCTCGCGGATCCGCTGCGGGTTGTTCTTGACGGTCTGCACCCCTTCGGGCGTCAGCGTCGTCAGCATGATGTAGGTGGGCATGACTCCCTTCTACCATCATCCGCCGATGCGCTCCCGGTCGGTCGCGTTCCTGCGGTCCGTTCTCACCGTTCTCGCCCTGTCCTCGTTCGCCGGCGGGGCGACGGCGGCGAGTGCCGCGGAGATCCGCGACCGCCCCTGCTTCGCCGACCCGTCCGACCGCGAGGACACCGTCCAGCTGTCCGGCAGTGGCTTCACGCCGAACGCCGCCTACCAGGTGACGCTCGACGGCCAGCCGCTCACGGGCGGCAACGGCCGCACCGACGGCGCGGGCAACGTGTCGGGCAAGTTCGTCGCGCCGAGCGTCAGGACCGTCTCGCGCACTGCCCGCCAGCACCGGTTCCGCCTCGGCGTGCAGGAGGGCGCCAACCAGCCGGTCACGTCGTTCACCGTCTCGCGCCTGTTCGCCTCGTTCCGCCCCGCGACGGGCGATCCGACCACGTTGCGGGTGCGCTTCTCGCTCTACGGCTTCGCCTTGCGGGGCGCCGCCCGGCCGCCGATCTACGTGCACTACGTCGGCCCCTCCGGACGCGTCGCCCGCACGACCCGTCTCGGGAGCGCCACCCGAGCCTGCGGCTTCCTGCGCACGAAGCGACGCCGGCTGTTCGCCTTCACCCCGCGCCGCGGCGGCTGGCGCCTGCAGTTCGATACGCGCAGGCGGTACACGCGAGGCAGCGCGCGGTCGTCGTTTCTGTTCTACACCGTGGGCGTCGACGTGAAGTGAGCGAGCGAGCGTGTCTGCAGAGTGTCTGGCATCCGAACGACGCTCGACATCGACGACCGCCTTCTCGGCTCACCGATGGAGCGCCTGCCGGGGGCCTCGAAGACCCGCGCGATCGAGGTCGCCATCGAGCAGTACCTCGCCGCTGACGCCTACGACGGACTGCGCGACATGGCGGACTCGACGTCCGGGTCCTGCCCGCGTAGCTACGCCGCCGCGGGCTCCCGCGCGGCCGCCGTGAGGACCACGTCGTCGTTCGCGGCGTCGACGTGCACCGTGTCGCCGTCGCGGAACTCGCCCTGCAGGATGGCGAGCGCGAGGCGGTCGACCAGGCGCTTCTGGATCACGCGCTTGAGCGGCCGGGCGCCGTAGACGGGGTCGTAGCCGAGGGTGCCGAGCAGCTCGCGCGCGGCCGGCGTGAGCTCGACCTCGATGCCGCGCTCGCGGACCCGGCCCACGAGCAGCGCGACCTGCTTCTCGACGATCGCGCCGATGTGCTCGCGGTCCAGCGCGTGGAACTCGACGATGTCGTCCAGGCGGTTGATGAACTCCGGCCTGAACGTCGCCTCGAGGTCGCGCACGTTCGACGTCATCACCACCACCACGTTCTTGAAGTCGACCGTACGGCCCTGGCCGTCGGTCAGGCGCCCGTCGTCCATGACCTGCAGCAGCGCGTTGAACACGTCGGGGTGCGCCTTCTCGATCTCGTCGAGCAGCACGACGGAGTACGGCCGCCGCCGGACGGCCTCGGTGAGCTGGCCGCCCTCCTCGTAGCCGACGTAGCCGGGAGGCGCGCCGACCAGGCGTGACACGGAGTGCTTCTCCATGTACTCCGACATGTCCAGGCGGACCATCGCGTCCGGGGAGTCGAACATGAACTCCGCGAGCGCGCGCGCGAGCTCGGTCTTGCCGACGCCCGTCGGGCCGAGGAAGAGGAACGAGCCGATCGGGCGATCGGGATCCTGGAGCCCCGCTCGGGAGCGGCGCAGCGCGGAGCTGACTGCGGCGACCGCCTCGTCCTGACCGACGACGCGCTCGTGCAGGCGCCCTTCCATCGTCACGAGCTTCTCGACCTCGCCCTCCAGAAGGCGCGAGACGGGGATGCCGGTCCAGCGCCCGACGACGAGCGCGATGTCCTCGGCGTCGACGGTGTCCTTGAGAAAGCGCGTGGCCGGCCGCTCCTCGCCCTCGGACGCCTCGGCCTCCGCGAGCTGGCGCTCGAGATCGGGGATCTCGCCGTGGCGCAGGCGCGCGGCCACCTCGAGGTCGAATTCGCGCTCGGCGCGCTCGAGCTCGCGGCGGGCGGCGTCGAGCCGCGTGCGCACGTCGGAGGTGCCCTGGATCGCCTGCTTCTCGTTCTGCCACTCGGCGACCATCGCGGAGTACTGCTCCTCGAGCTCGGCGAGCGCGGCGTCCAGCACGGCGAGGCGCTCCTTGGAGGCCGCGTCCTTCTCCTGCTTGAGGGAGGTCTGCTCGATCTGGAGCTGGAGGATGCGCCGCTGGACCTCGTCGATCTCGGTCGGCTGGGAGTCGTTTTCCACCTGGAGGCCGGCGGCCGCCTCGTCGACGAGGTCGATCGCCTTATCGGGCAGGAAGCGGTCGGCGATGTAGCGGTGGGAGAGCGTCGCCGCGGCGATGAGCGCGGCGTCCTGGATCGTGACGTCGTGGTGGGTCTCGTAGCGCTCGCGTAGGCCGCGGAGGATCGCGATGGTGTCCTCGACGGTCGGCTCGTCGACGAGCACGGGCTGGAAGCGACGCTCGAGCGCGGCGTCCTTCTCGACGTGCTTGCGGTACTCGTCGAGCGTCGTGGCGCCGACGGCGCGCAGCTCCCCGCGGGCGAGCATCGGCTTGAGCAGGTTCGCGGCGTCGACCGAGCCCTCCGCGGCGCCCGCGCCGACGATCGTGTGCAGCTCGTCGAGGAAGAGGATCACGCCACCCTCCGCGTCGGCGACCTCCTTGAGGACCGCCTTGAGGCGCTCCTCGAACTCGCCGCGGTACTTCGCGCCGGCGACGAGCGCCCCCATGTCGAGGGTGATGACCCGCTTGCCCTTCAGCCCGTCGGGAACATCGCCGGCGATGATGCGCTGAGCGAGGCCCTCGGCGATCGCGGTCTTGCCCACGCCGGGCTCGCCGATCAGCACGGGGTTGTTCTTCGTGCGGCGCGAGAGCACCTGGATCACGCGGCGGATCTCGTCGTCGCGGCCGATGACGGGGTCGAGGCGACCCTCCTCGGCCTTGGCTGTGAGGTCGATCCCGTACGTCTTCAGCGCCTCGTACTTGCCCTCCGGGTCGGCGTCGGTGACGCGATGGGAGCCGCGGATCGCCTTGACGGCCTCCAGCAGCGCCTCGCGGCGGGCGCCCGCGTCGCGCAGCGCCTCGCCGGCCCTGGAGCCGTGGGCGGAGAGCGACAGCAGCAGGTGCTCGACGGAGACGTACTCGTCGGAGAGCCCGCGCATCTCGTTCTCCGCGCCGCGGATGACTTGCGCCAGCTCGGAGCTCAGGCCCGCGGGCTCGCCGTCGGTCTGCAGCGTGGGCAGCGCGTCGAGCGCGGCCGCGTTGGCCTCACGCACGACGCCCGGCTCGACGCCGACGCGGCGCAGGACGGGGACGGTGAAGCCGTCCTGCTGCTCGAGCAGCGCGGCGAGCGCGTGCTCGGGCCCGGCCTGCGGGTTGCGGCGCGTGCCGGCCAGGGCGATGGCGGCCTCGAGGGCCTCGCGGGTGCGGGTGGTGAAGCGTTCGACGTTCATGGCAGATCTCAGTGTAGCCGACTGAGATTTAGTTGTGTGTCATCGCGCGCACAGAGTGATCCTCTGGGGCGCCTGCGGTGTATCCCGGAGATGCGCAACCAGAAGAGATTCTCCCTGCACCAGAGCCAAGAGCCCACGCCCCAGGACGGCACGAGGCCCGAGCCGCTGGGTCCTCTGACCCCCGACCACCGGACGCCGCTCGGCGACACCCCCGAGGCCCACGACGAGATCGTGCCCGAGGACCTGCCCAAGGGCCACCCGGGCCGGCGGGCCGCCGAGCGGCAGGCTGCTGAGGGCGACGGAACGACACGCGGAGACGCC
>JAABUS010005181.1_pt1 | contig 17528 bp, 17 predicted proteins | sample 5560161 | NCBI WGS metagenome assembly JAABUS01 (sample SAMN10711885, study PRJNA513376) | rock metagenome | isolation source: Antarctica rocks | place: Antarctica: Victoria Land, Trio Nunatak nord | collected 2016-01-04
AAACTCACCCGAATATGCGTGATTTTCAGAATACAACCAGGCGGCCAGGTGAGTCTGCCTACCGTAACCGTTTGATCTATCGTCGGCGTCGGCGGCTGGTCATCGTGCTGCTCTTGATAGCCTTGCTAGGGGTGGTGGCCTGGGTGGGGGCTGTCTCGCTCTCGAACGCTTCCTCCCTCACCGGTGTGGGACCCGGGGGCGGTGGCAACCCCGATCACAATGGCGCGGGGGCAGGTTCCACGGTTGGCGAGGTCACTTCCATGGAAGCCACGCCAGAGTCCACGCCAGAGCCCAAGCCTGACCCGGACAAAGAGAAGCAAGAGCTCGCGAAGGCGTCAAAGAAAATCTCCGATAGCTCGGTCAACGTGCTCGTGTTGGGGGTGGACAAACGTCCCAAGAACCACGTCGAGGGTTATGGGTCGCGCAGCGACACCATGATGCTGGTCCAGATCGACCCTGACACGGGCAAGATCGAGCTGCTCTCCATACCAAGGGACATGTACGTGGAGACCGAGCCTGGGGTGAAGGATAAGATCAACGCCGCCTACAACTATGGAGGTGTGGACCAGGCGCGTGCGGTGGTGGAGAACTTCACTGGCGTATCCATAGACAACTACGCCATCGTGGACTTCCGGGGTTTCTCTGATGTGATCGACGCCATGGGCGGGGTCACGTTGAAGATCACCACCGAGTTCCCCCCCAACTGGAAGATGGAAGAGGGGAAGGTACAGACCCTCGACGGTCGCCACGCCCTGCTCTATGCCCGCTACAGGGGAACGCCGCGGGCGGACCTGGAGCGCATAGAGCGCCAGCAGCAACTCGTGGCCGCCCTGCGTAGCCAGGCGCTGAGCTGGGAGTCCATAACCAAGCTGCCCCAGTACATCAAGGTAATCAACGAGAACGTCGAATCCGACATGGGCCTGGATACGGCGGTGGCCCTGTCCAGGTTGCTGATCCAACACGGACGCAACGCCCAGATGACCTCGACCCAGCTACAGGGCATTCCCAGAACCCTGGATAGCGGCAGCGAGGTACTCATTCCCGATGATGAAGCCAACGCGGAAATCCTCAAGAACTTCCGCAACTGACTTCCTTGGCTGGTCTGGAACCGTGATTCTCTCCCCACCACGCCGCTGGCTTGCGCCCATAGCGTAAAGAGGGGCGCTGCGCGACGAGAAGCCGGGGGCTACTGCTATAATCCGGCGCAGGTTCAGAGGGCGAGCGAGAGTGGTGGAACGGGAGACACGCTAGATTTAGGATCTAGTGCCTTCGGGCGTGCGGGTTCGAATCCCGCCTCTCGCACATCGCTAGTTCCGAGGTTCTTGCCTGTGGTCGAGAAGAGTTGGAGCGTATGACGGCGAACGTAACGAAACTGGAAGATAACAAGGTCCGCCTTGACGTGGAGGTCTCCCCGGAGGCCGTGAAGCAGGGCGTCGAGGAGAAGGTTCGGGAGCTGGGCCGCCAGGTGCGGGTTCCAGGCTTTCGCCCTGGCAAAGCGCCCAGGCGCATAGTGGAGAACCACCTCGGGCGGGACTACATCTACTACGAAGCCCTTCAAGAGAGCCTGCCAGCCTGGTACTCGGAGGCTGTGGTGGAGGCAGACCTGCGTCCTATAGACAGGCCGGAGATAGAGTTCGACGACCCCATCTCCGAAGAAGATGGTTTCAAGTTCTCAGCCACCCTGGAGGTTCGGCCTGCCGCGACCCTCGGGCAGTACAAGGGTCTGGAAGTGCCCCGCCGGGAGGTGGAGGTCGAAGAGGAGCAGGTGGATTCCCAGGTCGAGGAGATGCGCGGGCAGTTCGCCACCCTGGCCGCGGTCGGGGGAAGGCCGGTGCAGCAGGGGGACTTCGTGATCCTGGATTTCAACGGCGAGCGCCTGGCCGGAGGCCCCGTGGAAGGCGCGCAGGCAGAGGACTACATGATGGAGGTCGGGCGTGGGGAGTTGCTCCCCGAGTTCGAGGAGAACCTGGTGGGGATGAACGCCGACGAGCACAAACAGTTCGGGGTGACGTTCCCCATGGACTACCAGGAGGCTTCGCTCCAGGGCGAGTCCGTGCTGTTCCGGGTGCACGTCAAGGAGATCAAAGAGCGTGACCTTCCGCCGCTTGACGACGAGTTCGCCAAGGAGGCGAGCGAGTTCGAGACGCTGGAGGAGTTCAGGGCGGCAGTCCGCGAGCAGTTGCAGGAATCCCTGGACCAGCAGGTCGACGCTGAGTTCCGGGGCAGGGTCCTGGATGCAGTCGCCGAACAGGCCGAGGTCGAGGTGCCCGACGTGATGGTTGACGAGAAGGCAGACGACATGGTTGCCTCCTTCGAGCGCAGCCTTGCGGGCCAGGGCATGCAGGCCGAGCAGTACTACGAGCTTGCAGGCGTGAAACGCGACGAGATGAAGGACCGCGTGCGGGACGATGCAGCCGACGCCGTGAAGAAGGAACTGGTGCTCGACGCGATCGTGGAGGCCGAGGGCATCGAGGCCGACGGGCACGAGATAGAACACCAGATCCACCATCTCGCGGAAGACTCAGGGCGGAGCGCGGAGGAGATCACCGAGACCATGCGCGCCAACGGCACGTATGCCCTCCTCGAAGAAGAGGTGGCCCGTCAGGGCGCCCTCACCTTCCTCGCGGAGAACGCGGTCGCGGTGCCCATGCCCGAGGAAGAAGAGGAAGCAGAGGAGACCGACGAGACGGACGCTAACGAGGCGCAGGAGCCCGAGGCGGGCGAGGCCCTCGTAGAGTCCGCAGTCGAGACTCCACAGGCAACGGCGAGCGAAGCCACGAGCGAAGGAGAGAAAGAATGAGCTACGACATCAACGGCGTTATTCCATACGTCATAGAGCAGAGCCCGCGCGGCGAGCGGGCCATGGACATCTACTCGCGGCTACTCAGGGACCGCATCATCTTCCTGGGCACGCCGGTTGACGATCAGGTGGCGAACGCCATTATGGCGCAGCTTCTGCTTCTTGACGGGGAAGACCCCGAGCAGGACATCAACCTGTACATCAACTCCCCAGGCGGGAGCGTATCCGCTGGGCTCGCCATCTACGACACCATGCAGTTCGTGAACGCCGACATCCAGACGACCGCGCTCGGCATGGCTGCCTCGATGGGCGCATTCCTGCTGGCCGCCGGGGCGAAGGGCAAACGGAACGCATTGCCGAATACCAGGATTCTGCTGCACCAGCCGAGCGTTGGTGGGCTCGCGGGACAGGCTTCGGACGTGCAGATCCACGCTGAGGAGCTCATCCGCACCAAGCGGCGCCTGAACGAGATCCTGTCCGAGAACACGGGCCAGCCTTTCGAGAAGGTCGAGCGCGACACAGACAGGGACTACATAATGGGGCCGGAGGAGAGCGTCGAGTACGGCATGATCGACAACATCGTCGGTAATCGTCCCGAAGTAGAGTAGTCGGGTAAGGATGCGGGTAGAGCAGTGGAAGCGCACGACGAGAAGGGGGAGGGCGTAAGCGTATGAGGGATCCATCGGACCAGTTGCAGTGCTCATTCTGCGGAAAGAGCCAGCGTCAGGTCAGGAAGCTCATCGCTGGTCCAGGCGTCTACATCTGCGACGAGTGCATCGAACTGTGCAACGAGATCATAGACGAGGAATTCTCGGGGCCGGAAGTCCTCAAGGACGACGACCTCCCCAAGCCCCGTGAGATCAACCGCATCCTGAACGAGTACGTGATCGGCCAGGACGACGCGAAGAAGGTCCTCGCCGTCGCCGTCTATAACCACTACAAGCGCATTTCGATGGGCGCAGCCGAGGCTTCGCCCGACGGCACCGAGCTTCAGAAGTCGAACATCCTGCTCGTAGGGCCGACGGGGAGCGGCAAAACGCTCCTCGCCCAGACGCTGGCCCGCATCCTCAACGTACCTTTCGCCATCGCGGACGCCACGGCTCTGACCGAGGCCGGGTACGTGGGCGAGGACGTGGAGAACATCCTGCTCAAACTCATCCAGGCCGCTGACTTCGACGTGAAGAAGGCTGAGACCGGGATCATCTACATAGACGAGATAGACAAGATCGCGCGCAAGTCGGACAACCCGTCCATCACGCGTGACGTCTCTGGCGAGGGCGTGCAGCAGGCGCTCCTCAAGATACTCGAAGGAACCGTCGCCAGCGTTCCGCCGCAGGGCGGGCGCAAGCACCCGCACCAGGATTTCCTGCAGATAGACACCAAGAACGTGCTGTTCATCTGCGGCGGAGCCTTCGGCGGGCTCGAAGACGTTGTCAGGCAGCGTATCGGCAAGCGGAGCATCGGCTTCGGGGGCGACGTAGAGTCGCGGCTCAAGGAGGAGAAGGACGAGATCCTGAGCCACTCCCAGCCAGAAGACCTCCTGAAATACGGGCTCATCCCCGAGTTCGTGGGACGGCTGCCTGTGATCTCCACTTTGAAGCGCCTGGAGGAAGAGGATCTCATTCGCATCCTCACCGAGCCGAAGAACGCGCTCGTGCGCCAGTACCGTCAGTTCTTCCGCTACGACAAGGTGGATCTCTCGTTCACCGACGAGGCCCTCGGCGCGGTCGCTGAACTCGCGCTCGAACGTGGCACCGGCGCCCGTGGACTTCGGAGCATCCTGGAATCCACGCTGTTGCCGACCATGTACGATCTGCCGAGTCGGTCTGACGTAACCAAGTGCGTAGTGGACGCCGACACCGTGAAGGAAGGCGTGCAGCCAACGCTCACCACAGGCTCCAACGCCAAGTACTCGTACGACGAAGAGGAGACCGCCTAGGTCGCTTCGCTCCCGTGAGTCGTGAGTCGTTTTTCGACTCACGACTTACTACTCACGAATTACGAACGAGAACAGGTCTCTATAACGGCGGAAGGTGCGTTTCTCCCTTGAGCCAGCAGATCCCGAAAAACTATGACTACCGTTCCGTGGAGGGGCGTATCTACGAGGAGTGGGAGCGAACTGGCGTCTTCGACGCGAACCCGAACCCGGACAAGGAACCATACTGCATAGTCATCCCGCCATCCAACGTCACGGGCGCGCTGCACATGGGCCACGCGCTGAACGGTGCGATCCAGGACGCGCTCGCCCGGCGGGCCAGGATGAAAGGCTTCGAGACGCTGTGGCTGCCTGGTGTGGACCACGCGTCCATCGCGGTTCAGAACGTAGTCGAGCGCAAGGTTCTGCGCGAAGAAGGCAAATCGAGGTGGGATCTCGGTCGCGAGGCTTTCGTCGAAAGATGCCGCGAGTTCGCCCTGAACACACGTGAGCGGATACTCAGCCAGTACAGGCGGCTTGGCGTCTCCGTGGACTGGAGCCGACTTCAGTACACCATGGACGACGAATACGTGGACGCCGTCCTCACGGCATTCATCAAGCTGTACGAGGACGGGCTGATCTACCGCGGCAATCGCATCACCAACTGGTGCCCGCACGACCGCTCCGCCATCAGCGACCTCGAAGTCAACTACGAGGACGTCGAAGGAAAACTCTACGGAGCCCGCTACCCGTTCGCCGACGGCAAAGGCCCTGGACCTGACGGCAACTACTACGCGCAGGTCTTCACCACCCGCCCCGAGACCATCCTCGGCGACGTGGCGCTGGTCGTCAACCCAGATGACGAAAGGTACAGGGATCTCATAGGCCGCCGGGTCGAAGTACCGTTCGTGGATAGGGAGATCGAAGTTCTCGCCGACGATCACGTTGACCCCGAGTTCGGGACGGGCGTACTCAAGGTGACCCCGGCTCACGATCCCAACGACTTCGAGATCGGTGAGCGCCTCGGCCTCGAACCCGTCAACGTCATGAACCCGGACGGCACCATCAACGAGAACGGCGGCGAATTCGCCGGATTGAGCCGGGAGGAAGCCCGCGCCGCCGTGGCGGAGAAGCTGGGCGAGCGGGGTCTGCTCGGGGAGGTTCGGCAGTACAGGCACAGGGTCGGGCATTGTGACAGGTGCGGGGCTGTCATCGAACCCTGGCTCTCGGAGCAATGGTGGTGCTCGATGCGCGAGCTGGCGGATCCCGCCATAGCCGCGCTTCAGGAAGGTGAGATCACCGTCTACCCAGATTCCTGGCGTCGCGAGACGATCCGGTGGCTCGAGAACATCCGTGACTGGAACGTTAGCCGCCAGCTCTGGTGGGGCCAGCGTATACCCGTGTGGTACGGCCCTGATGGCGAAGTCGTGGCTTCCAAGGAATCGCCTGGCGACGGTTTCGAGCAAGACCCTGACGTTTTCGATACCTGGTTCTCCAGCGGATTGTGGCCCATCGCGACGCTCGGCTGGCCGGATGAGGATGCGGATGACCTTCGGTACTTCTATCCGACGAGCCTGCTTTCGACGGCGCGTGAGATCATGTACCTGTGGGTGGCGCGTATGATCATGATGGGCCTGCGTTTCCGGGGCGAGATACCGTTCCACAAGGTGAACGTCCACTCCATAGTGCTCGCCGAGGACGGCACGAAGATGAGCCGCTCCAAGGGCAACACCATAGATCCCCTCGACCTCCTGGACGAATACGGCACGGACGCCGTGCGCTTCGGCCTCCTCTACCAGTCCTCGACCCAGGATTTTCCGTACTCTCGAGAGCGGGCGGAGATGGGACGGGCCTTCGTCACCAAGCTGTGGAACGCAATGCGGTTCGTGTCGAGCTATCCCGAGGCGGTTGACGGGCCGGAAGGACCATCTGCGTCGGAACGGTGGATCCACTCTTCCCTCAACCGAACTGCCCGCCGCTACGACGAGCTGCTTGAGGAATGCGAGTTCTCCGAGGCGATGCGCCTCGTATACGACTTTGCCTGGCACGAGTTCGCCGACTGGTACATCGAGATCTCCAAATCCGCACCTTCATCCGAGACGCCGCACGTGCTGCGGGAAGTCTTCTCCGGGATACTCAGGCTCCTTCACCCGGTAATACCGTTCGCCACGGAAGAGATGTCGCGGGTTCTGGGGGCGGATGAGTTGCTGGCCCGGCAGACCTTTCCGGCGTTCGATCCGGAACTCGACGATCCTGAATCGGAAGCCTTACTCGAGCGCACCAGGCGCGCTGTCTCCGCCGTCAGATCCTTCAGGGCGGAATCGAAGATCGAGGGTGAGCTGGAGGGCCGGGTGCCTGATAGGGTAGACGAGAAGGTTTTCGTGACTCTGGCTGGCGTTCGTCCTGTCGAAAACCTGGATGGCGCGACGCGGGCGACGCTCCCGGCGGGAGACGCGGCCGTGGAGATCGTACTTAGCGAGGATCTCCGGCGAGGCGAGGTTGAGCGGCTGCGGAAGGAGATAGACCGCGTGCAGCAAGAAGTGCGCCGCGCCGAGGGCAAGCTCTCCAACGAGAAGTTCGTCGAGCGAGCCCCCGCCGATGTGGTCTCTGGCGAGCGCGAGAAGCTGGAAGTGAACAACAGGATGCTCTCCACCCTGGAGCAGCGCCTCGAAGAGTACCTCCGATAGATCCTCGCACCACGACAAATCATTCCTTCACCGCGGTTTGCGAAGAGCTGGACCGTCGCCAGCGCATGGACCTCGGGTTCGAGCGCATAGACGCTTTGCTCGCCCATCTCGGCAACCCGCAGCGCGATCTCCGCGTGGTCCAGGTAGTCGGAACCAACGGCAAGGGCACGACGGCCATCACCCTCGCCGCCGCCCTCGAAGCGCTCGGGCATCAGGCCGGGGCATACCTCTCGCCACACGTTCTCTCGTACGTCGAGCGGATGATGGTCCACGGCGAGTTCGTTTCCGAAGAGGAGTTCGCCGCCGCGATGGGCAGCGTCATCGAGGTGGCGGATGGGAACAACGTGCCAGCCACCCAGTTCGAGTTGTTGACCGCTGGCGCCCTGAAACTATTCAGTGACGCCGGTCTCGACTTCGCCGTGATGGAGGCCGGCCTCGGTGCCCGCCACGACGCGACCACGGCGGCGTCGCCCGAGATGGTGGTGCTCACCAACGTGGACCTGGATCACACGCAGATCCTCGGCGATACCGTGGAGGACATCGCCAGCGAGAAACTCGCAAGCCTCGACTCAGCGAAAACCCTGGTTCTCGGCACCCAAGATCCGCGCGTAGTGGAGATCGCCCGCAATGAAAGCGAACGTGCCGGAACCCGCCTCATTATGGCCGTGGAAGAACCGGCCGTTTTGGATTCTCCGGGCATATCCGCTTTCCCTGGCTACGCGGCGCGCAACATCCAGGTTGGTGTCAGGGCGGCGGAGATTTTGACTGACAGACGGCTGGATGCCGACGCCAGAGGGCAGGTGGAATTGCGGGTCGCGGGCAGGCTGCCAGCCCGCTTCGAGCGTCACGAGGTGCGTGGCGTGCCAGTAGTCGTTGACGGTGGCCACAACGTGGCCGGTTTGGAGGCCGCGCTCGGCGCGGTGCGCTCTGAATACGGGGACAGGCCATTGGCTGTGGTATTCGGCGTCTTGAAGGACAAAGACATCGTGGGTATGCTTCCCCGGTTGTGTAAGCAGGCTCACGCGCTCTTGCTGACCCGCCCGGATAACGAGCGGGCTGCTGACCCTGAGTGGGTCGAGCGCGAATATGGACCACGAGACCTTGGAGGGAGGCGGGGCCGGGTGGAGATGGACGTCGGCGACGCCCTGGCTGCGGCCGTCGCGGAGATGGAAGAATTGGATGGTGTGGTGCTGGTTACTGGTTCCCTGTATACGGCGGGCCGGGTATTGCGGAACTTGAGGGGGGCCGCGTGAGGGCCAGCGGCGCCTGGAGGCTCGCCGTGCTGCTCGCCATCGTGGCGGTCATCTCGTTCGGGCTCGGCTACCAGTTCATGCTGAGGTTCATGGGATGAACCAGGTGATCCTCGCTGCGCTCCAGACCGACCCCGACCCATTCCAGGTCATCGACGATATCCTGACGAGCCCTATTCTGCGCATCACCTGGCAGCTCCTGATCCTGCTCACGGTAGTGTTCTGGTTCGCGCTGGTGTACTGGACCTATTCAGACGCGGCACGCAGGGACACGGTTCCCTTCCTGTGGGGAATCGTCGCGGTATTGTTGCCTTTTTTCGGGACCCTGATCTACCTGATAATACGCCCCCCCGAGTACGCCCTCGACTCCCGCGAACGCGAGCTGGAACTTGCGGTCCTCGAACGAGAACTGCGTAGCCGGGTGCTCCTTTGTCCCAACTGTCGCTCGGTCGTCGAGAGGGATTTCCTGCTCTGTCCGCAATGCGGCTGGGAACTCAAGAAATCCTGCGTACACTGCGAACGGGCCATGGACCTGAACTGGGACCTCTGTCCCTACTGCGAAACAGACCAGCGCACCGGCAAACGCGCCAACTAGACGAAGAGAGAAGGAGACAAATCGTGGAACAGACGCTCGTGCTCGTAAAAGGTGACGGCGTGAAGCGGCGTTTGATCGGTGAGATCATCCGCCGCCTCGAAAGCAAGGGCCTCGATATCCGGGCGCTCAAGCTGATGGACGTTAGCCGCGAGCTGGCCGAGGAACACTACGCAGAACACCGCGAGAAGCCGTTCTTCGAAGAGCTTGTCGAGTTCATCACCTCGACGCCGGTCGTCGCCATGACCGTCGAGGGGGAAGGTGCGATCGGGACCGTTCGCAACCTCATGGGCGCCACCAACCCCGCGAACGCGGCCCCGGGCACCATCCGCGGCGACCTTGCCCTCAGCATGCCGGACAACCTGGTCCACGGCTCCGATTCCCCCGAGAGCGCCGCAAGAGAGCTCGGCCTCTTCTTCGGCTAAACCAGATACCACTCGATATTCCCATGCAGTTCGTGCTTGCCTCAGCCTCGGCCCGCCGGGTAGACCTTCTCCGCCAGGCTGGCTTCGATTTCGAGACCCGCACCAGCGGTTTCCCCGAGGTCACCCTCGAAGACCCAAAAGCAACAGCCGAGGCCAACGCCAGGGGCAAGGCGCTGACCGTCGCGGAGTATGAGCCAGCAGGCGTCGTGGTAGCCGCCGACACGATCGTGTACGTCCCGGGTTCAATCGGTACAGAGCGCATTCTCGGCCAGGCAAGGGGCGTCGAAGACGTGCACGAGATGCTCGGGCTGCTGCAAGGCTGCGCCCACGAAGTTCATTCCGGCGTCGCTGTGGCCGCTGGCGGCGAAGTAGCCGTGCGACACGCAGTCACCACGGTGCGGATGCGGCGTTTGAGCGAGGCGGAGATAGATGCGTATGCCGATTTCGGGGAGGGGTTCGGCAAGGCTGGCGGGTACGCGATACAGGGCCGGGCCGCGATGTTCGTGGAGTGGATCGGGGGCGACTTCACCAACGTGGTCGGCCTTCCGCTTGCCCTCACTGTCCGTATGCTCGAAGCCCGCGGGGTGCGCTGGTACCGATAGGTACTTACAATGGCGGCATGGAGCAGCGCCGCCGGTACACCATAAAGCAGATGCCTCCCGAGCTTCGGCCACGCGAACGGTTGCTCGAGGCCGGGCCGGAGGCACTCTCGGAGGCCGAGTTGCTCGGAATATTGCTCGGTATCGGGAGCGCCGAGAGGACCGCCGTGGAGCTTGCGGGCCAGATCATCTCCGAGAACGACGGCCTCTTCGGGCTGCATCAGGTGACGGTTCACGACCTCGTTCGGATACACGGAATAGGCGAGGCAAAGGCGTGCATAATCCTGGCTGCTGTGGAGTTCGGGAAGCGCCTCGGGCGCGTTCGCAACCCCGGACGCCCCGTGATATCATCGCCCGCGGATGTGGATGGGCTCTTGAGGGGCCGGATCGCCAATCTCGACCGGGAGAACTTCGTCGCCGTACTCTTGAACACCAAAAACGAAGTAATAGAATTCCCAACGATCTCGGTCGGAACTCTATCCGCTTCGCTGGTTCATCCCCGCGAGGTATTCAAACCGGCGATCCGGGCGAGCGCGGCAAGCGTGATCCTGGCCCACAATCATCCAAGCGGCAAGACAGGGCCGAGCCGCGAGGACCGGGAGGTCACGCGCAGGCTGCGTGACGCGGCCGAAATTGTCGGGATCGAGGTTCTGGATCACGTGATATTAGGCCATGAGTACTTTAGTATGAAGGAACACGGGATGCTCTAGCCGGGTGATGCCGGGAGACGTTTGGAAGGCGCACGCGCTGGGGCCGCAAACTCGAACTATATTTGAGCGGATGGGGATCGGTGTGTTTGGAGGACTTTTCGGGAGGGACGTTGCGATAGATCTCGGCACCGCGAACACGCTGGTGTTCGTCAAGGGGTATGGGATCGTTCTCTCCGAGCCTTCTGTAGTTGCGATAGATACGAAGACCGACAAGGTTGTGGCAGTGGGCTCCGCGGCCAAGCGGATGCTCGGGCGAACGCCGAGCAACATAGTAGCCATGCGGCCCTTGAAAGACGGCGTCATCGCCGACTTCGAGGTCACGGAGAAGATGATCGCCTACTTCATCCGCAAGGTTCAGCCGCCGCGCCGGTTGTTCAGGACTTTGATCGGCCCCCGCGTTGTAGTCTGCGTTCCGAGCGGCGTGACCGGGGTGGAACTTCGGGCCGTGAAAGAGGCTACGGAGTCGGCTGGGGCGCGCATCGCGTATACCATTGAGGAGCCGCTGGCCGCTTCCATCGGCGCTGGATTGCCGGTGAATGAGGCGCAGGGGTCCATGATCGTGGATATCGGCGGCGGCACGAGCGAGGTAGCCGTGATCTCACTCGGCGGCATCGTGACGAAGTCTTCGATCCGCATCGCTGGCGACGATATAGACGATGCGATCTCGACGTACATCCAGAAGGAGTACAAGCTGGCCATCGGCACCCAGACAGCCGAGCAACTCAAGATCGAACTTGGAAGCGCGTTCCCGCTCGAAGTCGAGGAATCGGCGGAGATCCGGGGCCGCGACCTGGTTGCCGGACTTCCGAAGACCGTAGTCATCACGAGCGAGGAGATCCGGGAGGCGATCAACGTTCCCGTTGACGCGATAGTGGCTGCTGTCCGCGACACGCTGGACCGCACGCCGCCCGAGCTTGCATCTGACATCATGGACCGCGGCATGGTGCTGGCTGGCGGAGGGGCGCTGCTCAGGCACCTGGACGAGCGACTGAGGCGCGAGACCGGCATCCCGGTGCACATTGCGGAAGATGCCCTTATGTGCGTCGCAATCGGGAGCGGGCGCTCGCTGGAAGAGATAAAGTACTATCGTAGTGCTCTCTCCGGATCCTGAAGGGTCTGATGGGGCGTAGAAAGTCAGGCTCCGCGAGCGGGCTCGCGGCCCTGTTTATCCTGTGCATCGTCAGCCTCGCCCTCTTCACCATCTACGTGAAGGAAGGCCCATGCTCGGGGAGCGGCTGTGGGCCGTTGCACACGGTTCAGCTTGGCGCGGCCGAGGTTCTGCGGCCCGTGCGCGGCGTTGCCGCCACCGCTGCCAGGCCGCTCGAAGGCGCGTGGGCCGCGGCGGGGGATGCGATCAGGCAGGGCGATGAGGATAAGCTCCGCAACGAGGCAATGGAGAACAGGGAGCTCGCAGCCGAGGCGTCGCGGTTGCAGCAGGAGAACCAGCGATTGCGAGAGTTGCTTGACGGACAGCGGCCCGCGTACAAGTATGGGCCTTTGGCCAACGTCATAGCGCCGATTGGAGACCAGTTCACGAACAGGGTGATCATAGACGTTGGCAGCGCCGACGGCGTGAAGCCGGAGAAGCCAGTCATCTTCGGAAACAACACGCTCGTCGGGCGCACCACGGAGGTCAGCCTCCACACCTCGGAGGTCATGCTGATGACTGACCAGATGTTCGCGGCTGGCGTCAGGATCGTACCTCCCGCCGAGTTCGACCGCTCCTCCGGCGGGCTGTCGCCAGCGAAGGGAGACGGCGAATCTTACGGCGAGGGAATGATCCGCACCGGTTGGGAGGAGTACCTTGGCGTCGAGTACGTGGATCTCAGCTCCGAAGTCGAGAGGGGAGACTTCGTGGTCACCAGCGGCCGGGCCGGTGATTACGAGCTGCTCTTCCCGCCCGGCCTCCTCGTCGGGACGGTCGAGTCCGTGAGTTCCGAGGATATAGACCAGTTCAAGAAGATAGTGGTGACGCCAGCCGTCGAGCCGCAGGATCTCGAAGAGGTGCGGGTGATCACCGATTGGTAGCCCGCCTAGCGGCTTCGGGTTGCTAGTCCGATGATGCGGCTCTCCATCTCCAGGGCCGCCATCGTGGTGGGGGTGGCCGCCTTGCTCGAAGCCGTGCTCTCGCCTTATCTCACCTTCGGCGGCGTATCCCCGAAGGTGTCAGTGATCGGGATCGTCTTCGCGGTATCGGCCCTCAGGGATCTACAGGCCGTGCTATTGGGATTCTTCGGGGGTGTGATCTTCGACGCCCTGGGTGGGGGGATCGGGCTCTTCGGGGTCGGTGCGCTTGGCGGGCTCGTGGCGGGTATACTGGCGTCTCGCGTGGGGGCCGTGCCGCGCAAGCGGGCAGAGGTCTTCCTGCTATCCCAGGTAGTTGGGGTAGCTGTGGCTGTGCGGGATCTCATAGGATTGGCCGCGATCACGCTAGCTGGCCTCCAGGGGCCGCCGCTCGGCGATTTCCTGGTAAAAGGGGTGCTCCCCGACGCGCTGCTGAACGCCCTGCTGGCATTTCTGGTCGGCAGGTGGATACTGAACTTCGCTAGGGGCAAGGAGGATAGATGAGCATGACCCGCACGGGAGCCCGGACCGGAGCATTTAGCTTCACGGGCAGGCTGAGGTCTATAGATTGGGTGCTGCTCCTGGTCTCCATAGCCCTCTCCGCGGCGGGCATCATGGCCGTGTACGTGGCAGGCTCCGAGGCCAGGCAATACTACGCGACCAACCAGGCTATCGGGTTCGTCGTGGGGCTTGTTGGGGCGGTTCCGCTGGCGCTGTTCGACTATCGGATACTCAAGCGTCACCTGAAGGTCTTGTATTTGCTCGTGCTCGCCATGCTCCTCGTCGTGACCATCGCTGGTGAGATGGCAGGCGGCGCCCAGCGCTGGATAGACATCGGGCCGGTGCAGGTGCAGCCTTCAGAGTTCGCCAAGCTGTTCATGGTCATAGTGCTCGCTGGCTTCTTCTCCGAGGTCTACGTCGGCGGTTACCTGAACTTCCTGAAGGGACTCGGCATAGTAGCCCTGCCCGCCCTGCTGGTCTTCATGCAGCCTGACCTGGGTACCGCGCTGGTATTTGGGGCAGTCTTCTTCACGATGTCGTTCATAGCGGGGGCCAAACTCATCCAGCTCGGGCTGCTCACGGCTTCGGCGGTCGGCGCTTTCGTGCTGGCGGTGAAGCTGAAGGTATTGGAGGAATATCAGGTGGCCCGTCTCACGACGTTCCTCAACCCTGAATCCGGCAGCACGGATCTCGGTTACCAGGTGGCGCAATCCAAGACCGCCATAGGCTCTGGCGGGATCACAGGCAAAGGCATGGAGGAGGCGACCACGCTCTCCAACCTGGGTTATCTGCCAGAGGATCACACGGACTTCATTTTCGCCAACCTGGCTGAGAGGATAGGGTTCGTCGGCTGCCTGGTTTTGCTGCTTCTTTTCCTGATTCTCGTGTGGCGGATACTTCATGTGGCCACCATTTCCAGGGACCGCTTCGGAGTGCTTATAGCCGTTGGCGTCGCCACGATCTTCCTTTTCCACGTCTTCGTGAACGTCGGGATGACGATGGGCATGATGCCCGTCACGGGCATTCCGCTGCCTTTCATCAGCTACGGGCGAAGCAGCCTCGTCGTGAGCGTCATCTCGCTCGGGCTGTTGCAGAGTATTGCCATGCACTCCCGTTCCGAGGGCTAGAAGCAAGTCGGCCTGTGAGGCTGTGCGACTGGTCGGAGGCCGATTCGGCGGGTATACTGTGCGTTCAGCGTGTATGATCTCGTGTTTATCCAAATCCTAGAAGCTTCGGGAGCGGTTTTATGTTTGCGGTTGTGAAAAGCGGTGGGAAGCAGTATCGGACTGGCGAGGGCCAGGAACTGGTGGTCGAGCGCCTGAAGGGCGACGTGGGGGATACCGTCGAATTGCCTGTCGGCTTCGTGGCCGACGATGATGGAATCGACCTCGGCCAGAGGACGGCGAAGGCCGAGATCCTTGAGCACCTGCGGGGAGACAAGATTCACGTCTACAAGTACAAGGCGAAGAAGGACTACAGGAAGAAGACCGGGCACCGGCAGGAGCTGACCCGCATACGCATACTGGAGGTTTCGAATGGCTCATAAGAAGGGTGGAGGTTCGTCGAGGAACGGCAGGGACTCCGAAGGCAGGCGCCTCGGGGTGAAGAGCTACGGGGGCCAGCGGGTTTCCGCAGGCAGCATTATCATCCGCCAGCGGGGAACGAAAGTTCATCCTGGCCGGAACGTCGGCAAGGGCTCTGACGACACCTTGTTCGCGACGGCGAACGGCGTGGTGACGTTCGGGCTGAGGCGGGGCCGGAAGATGGTCAGCATCACCGAGGCGCCCGTCGTCGAGGAGGCAGCGGTCTGAGCACGCCCCACGGGGGTTACTAGCCCCTTTGCAGTTCGTAGACGAAGCCCGTTTCACGGTCCGCGCCGGGCGCGGCGGTGACGGCAGCGTTTCTTTCAACCGCGAGAAGTACAAACCTCGTGGCGGCCCCGACGGCGGCCGAGGCGGCGACGGCGGTTCCGTAATCCTGCGTTCTACCAGGGATCTCGCCACCCTCGAACCTTACGCGCACCGCAATCTGGTGAAAGCCGAACGCGGCGCGCACGGCTCTGGCAACAATCGGGCTGGAGAGAGTAGCGAGGACGTTGTAGTGGATGTGCCGGTCGGCACGCTCGTCTTCGATGGCGACGGTCTGCTCGCCGACCTTTCGGGGTCGGAAGAGGATTTCGTGGTTGCCCGTGGTGGCGAGGGCGGCCGGGGCAACGGTTCGTTCGCAACCTCGACCCGCCAGGCTCCAGCCTTCAGGGAGAAGGGGCTGCCTGGGGAGGAACGTGAGATCCGGCTCGAACTCCGCGTTCTCTCAGACGTCGGGCTAGTCGGGTTGCCGAACGCCGGCAAATCGTCGTTGCTGGCAGCCCTGAGCGCGGCCCGTCCGAAGGTGGGAGATTACCCCTTCACCACCCTCGTGCCGAAGCTCGGGGTTGTGGACGAGAGGCGGTACAGGGAGCCGTTCGTGGTGGCGGACATCCCCGGCCTCATCTCCGGCGCCAGCGAGGGGAGGGGGCTGGGAAATCGTTTCCTGCGGCACGTGGCGCGGGCGCGGCTCCTGGTGCTCTTGCTCGATGCGAGCGAGGATCCGGAGGGCGCTGAGGCAACCCTGCGGGCCGAGTTGCATGCAGCCCGCCTCGCGGAGAAACCCATAATGGTCGCGCTGAATAAGGTGGATCTCCTGGACGAAGAGTTGCGTGAATATCTGCGGGAGGCATTCCCGTACGCTTCCCAGGTCTCAGCCATGAGCGGCGAAGGCGTCGGGGAACTCAGGGATCTGCTGGAGGAGCGGACAAGAAACCTGGAGGAGCGCGAGGCGCCCACCCCCGAGGAGGCTCTGCGGGAGCATCGAGTGTTCAGGCCAGAGTGGAAAGGCTTGCGGGTGGAGGGCGAGAACGGCGGTTACGCCGTCTTCGGGGAAGAAGTGGAGCGGATGGTCATGAAGACGGACTGGGACAGCCCCGAGGGCGCTGAGCACGGCTGGCGGGAGCTGGAGAAAAGAGGCGTCGTTGCCGCGCTCCGCAAGGCAGGGGCCGGTCCTGGCGACGAGGTGCGCATAGGCAATATGGAGTTCGATTTCAGGTGAGGGCGCTTTGCGGGTAGGCAGGATCGGGATTTTCGGTGGGACCTTCGATCCCATCCACTTGGGGCACATGATCATCGCTGAACAGGTGCGCGAGGAACTGCGGCTGGACAGCGTCGTATTCGTGCCTGGCGGCATCCCGCCTCACAAAGAAGCCTCGAGCGTGCGGGCGAACGCCGAATACCGGGTTGCGATGGTCGAGGCTGCGGTGGAGGGCAACGAGCGCTTCACGGTTGACCGGGTCGAGGTGGACGCCGGGCGTCCCATGCACACGGTGGACACATTGCCCATCCTCAAAGAAAGGGTGCCTGGTGGGGAATGGTACTTCATCACAGGGGCTGACGAGGTGTCGAACCTGCTCTCCTGGAAAGAGCCGGACCGGCTGCTGGAGGAGACGATCATGGTCGCCGCCACGCGGCCTGGCTACGATCTCGCGGCGCTCGGTCACCTTGAGGCGAGGCTGAGGAACTTCGACAGGATAGTGCCGGTGGAATGCTCGCGGGTGGACATCTCCGCGACCGCCATCAGGCGCAGGATGCTGCAGGGAAAGAGCGTTCGCTACATGGTTCCAGATGGCGTATACGAAATAATCGAGGACAGGGGGTTGTATGAAGGCGACGGAAAACGCATCTAAGGAGGAAGTTTGAGGGAGAAGACCTCATGAACCGCGAAGATGGCGCCATCCGGCGCGGGACAGCGTTCGGCGTCGAAGACGGCGAGGCGCTGACGCACCACATGGCGGTCACGGCGGCAAGGGCCGCAAGCGACATGTTCGGGAAAGACGTCCTGATCCTGGATCTCAGGGAGGCGGTCTCGTACACGGACTACTTCGTGATAGCCAGCGGCGAGACCGAGCGCCAGACGCGGCGCATCGCCGAGGAGGTCATCGAGAAGATGAACGACG
>JAABUS010005183.1_pt1 | contig 17524 bp, 12 predicted proteins | sample 5560161 | NCBI WGS metagenome assembly JAABUS01 (sample SAMN10711885, study PRJNA513376) | rock metagenome | isolation source: Antarctica rocks | place: Antarctica: Victoria Land, Trio Nunatak nord | collected 2016-01-04
CCTGGCGGTTGAAGCCCAAGTGAACATGCGAACCAAAGCCGCCGCCGCGCTTTTCCTGGGGCTGAGCGCCTGCGCCACCCCGCCGCAGACCGTCGGCACCGCCGCACCCGTGGCCCGACCTTCCCGCGCTACGTCGGCACCTGCTCGGGACGGTGTCATCGGATTGGGCGCAAGTCAGCTGCAGGCGATGTTCGGTGTCCCCGTCGCGCAGCTGACCGAAGGCCCGGCGCGCAAGCTGCAGTTCGCGGGGACCACGTGCGTGCTCGACGCCTATCTCTACGCCCCGGCGAGCGGCGGGGAACCCGCGGTCACGCATGTCGACACGCGCAAGGTTTCGGGCGAGGACATCGACCGGGCGTCGTGCGTCGCGGCGCTTCGGATGCGCTGAAGCCGCGCCAGAGCCCATTCCGCCGCTTCCGCCACCACCGGGTCCGCATCGGCCATCAACGCGGCGATCTGCGGCACAAGCCCCGCTTCCCCGCTATTGCCCGCCGCGATCAGGCAGTTGCGTACGAACCGATCCCGCCCGATGCGCTTGATCGGCGACCCGGCGAACAGCGCGCGAAAGCCCGCGTCTTCGAGCGCCAGCAACTCCGCCAGCCGCGGTGCCCGCAACTCCGGCCGCGCCGCGAACGCGATATTGGCGCGCGCGGAATCGGCGAACCGGTTCCATGGACATACGGCCAGGCAATCGTCGCATCCGTAGATGCGGTTGCCCATCGCTTCCCGGAATTCGTGCGGGATAGGTCCGCGATGTTCGATCGTCAGGTACGAAATGCAGCGTCTGGCATCGAGCCGATAGGGCGCGGGGAACGCGGCGGTGGGGCATGCGAGCTGGCACCGGGCGCACGATCCGCAGCGATCAACCGCGGGTGCATCCGGCTCGATATCCAACGTCGTGAACACAGCGCCCAGGAACAGCCACGACCCGTCGACCCGATTCAACAGGTTCGTGTGTTTGCCCTGCCACCCGATCCCGGCGGCGGCGGCGAGCGGCTTTTCCATCACGGGCGCGGTATCGACGAACACCTTGAGCTCGCACCCCGCTTCCGCGACCAGCCACCGCGCGAGCGCTTTCAGCCGCTTCTTGACGACGTCGTGATAATCCCCGCCCTGCGCGTAGACCGAAACGCGTCCCACTTCGCCGTGGCTCGCATGCTCCAGCGGATCGTGCGCGGGCGCGTAGCTCATCCCCAGCGCGACGACGCTGCGCACCGCGGGCCACAGCCCCGTCGGATGCGCGCGGCGGTCCGCATTGGCCTCCATCCACAACATGTCGCCGTGGCAACCCGCGTCCAGCCACGCCCGCAGCCGCGCCGACCCGTCCGGCACGTCCGCGGCCGCCACGAACCCGCATGCGGAAAAGCCGAGGCTGAGAGCCTGCGCGCGAATGACTTCCTTCATGATCGCTCTTTACAGCGACACGTCTTCGCGGCGAATACCGGGGACGGGGAGAACGCACGTTGACCAATGCGATCGAGGCGCACGGCCTCGTCAAGATGTTCGGGCCGACGCGTGCCGTGGACGGCGTGTCGATCGCGGTGCCCGAAGGCAGCATCTACGGCATCCTGGGGCCGAACGGCGCAGGCAAGACGACGACGTTGCGCATGCTGCTCGGCATCATCGATCCGGATCAGGGCACGCGCACGTTGCTCGGCCGCGACCGGCCGCTGGAGGCGGCTTCCGAAGTCGGCTATCTGCCCGAGGAACGCGGCCTCTACCCCGCGATGACCGCGCGCGACGCGATCGCGTTCATGGGCGCGCTCCGTGGGCTGCCGCTCTCCGAAGGTCGCCGCCGCGCGGGCGAACTGCTCGCGGCCAACAATCTGGGCGACAAGACCGAGAGCAAGATCAGCACCCTGTCCAAAGGCATGGCGCAAACGGTGCAGCTGCTCGGCACCATCGTCCACCGCCCGCGCCTGATCATCCTCGACGAGCCGTTTTCCGGGCTGGACGCATTGAACCAGGCGCGGCTCGAAACCCTGATCCGGCGCGAAGCGGACAACGGCGTCACCGTCATCTTCTCCACCCACGTCATCGCGCACGCCGAACGCCTGTGCGAACGCGTCGCGATCATCGCGCGCGGCCGCGTCCGTTTCGACGGCACCGTGGAAGAAGCGAGGAACCGACTGCAACCCCAGGTCCGTGTCGAAACACGGTCGCAAGACGGTCCCTGGCGCGCCGCGCTTCCCGCCGACGCGCATCGCGAAGGCCGTGCATGGGCGTTCGAGCTGCCGCAGACGGGTATCGAACCGTTGCTGCGCGCGCTCATCGACGGGTCGGCGGGCATCGAGACACTGTCGATCGAACGCCCCGGCCTGCACGACGCGTTCGTGTCCATCGCCGGCGAGGATGCGCTGCGCGAACTCAACGAAAGCGCCCAGAACTCCGCCATGGGAGCCGCCGCATGAACCTGTTCCAATCCTCGATGGTCATCGCGCGGCGCGATTTCACCGCGACCGTCATGTCGAAAACGTTCCTGCTTTTCCTGCTCGGACCCGTATTGGCCCTGGTCTTCGCCGGGCTGCTCGGCATGGCGGGCGGCGCCGCGGATCGCGACGCGCTCAAGCCCACCGTCACCGTGGTCGGCAACCCAGGCGACATCCGGCCCGTGCAGCGCGCCTACGCACGCCTGCGCGAACGGGTCAGCGCCCGCGCCATGCCCGACCTGACTTTCGTGCCCGTCGACGGCGCTCCCGCCGCACAGGTGCGCAAGCTGCTTGCCGCCACGGTAAAAAGCCCGACCGCGGTGCTGACCGGCTTGCCCGCCTCACCGCGCCTGCAAGGCCCCAAGTCGGGACTCGACCGTGTCGAGGAAAGTATTCAGCTCGTCCTCGACGAAGTCCGCACCGAAGCCGCGTTCGAAAAGGCAGGCGTCGCGCGCCCCGACATCGCGGTCGAACGCACCGTGCTCGATCCGGCGGGCGGCGGGTCATCGACCAACCGCCACCTGATCGCACGGCTGGGCCAGTTCCTGCTGCTCTTCATCACCATGCTGCTCGCGGGCATGCTGCTCTCGCAACTGGTGGAAGAAAAATCGAACAAGGTCATCGAAGTGCTCGCCGCCGCGGTCCCGGTGGACGCGATCTTCTTCGGCAAGCTGACCGCGATGCTCGGCGTATCGCTCGTCGGCATCGCGTTCTGGGCGGGCCTAGCGACCGCGGCGCTCGTGACGCTGCTGCCCAACGGCGTCCCGCTTCCCGTTCCCGCCGTCGGCTGGCCGTTGTTCGGGCTGCTCGGCATCCTCTACTACATCATGAACTATACGCTCGTGGGCGCGGTGTTCCTGGGCGTCGGGGGGCAGGCCAACAGCGCGCGCGAAGTGCAGACGCTCTCGCTCCCCGCCACCATGGGTCAGGTCGTCGTCTTCGGCCTCGCCAGCCACGTCGTCACCCGGCTCGCCGACCCGATCGGCATTTTCGCCGCGATCTTTCCGCTGTCCTCGCCATTGACGATGCTGTCCTACGCGGCGCAGCGCGGCGAAGTCTGGCCGCATCTGCTCGCCGTCCTGTGGCAGGGCCTGTGGGTGTACATCATCATCCGCTTCGGCGCGGCCCGCTTCCGCGTCACGGTGCTCAAGTCCGGGCCGTCGGCCACCGGCAAGCGCCGCTTCGGCTTGGGTCGTGTAACCTCGGGTTCAGCCGCCACGAACTAGGGTTATGAGCATGGAAAACAAACATTTAGCGAGGCGCGCGATCCTCGGTGGGGGCGCAGCGGCGATGTTCTTCGGACTGTTCGGCGGCGCGAACGCCAAGACCACGGAGCGCTACGAAGTCACCTTGAGCGAAGCGCAATGGCGGCAGCGCCTGTCGCCCGCCGCGTTCGCGACGTTGCGCCAGGAAGCGACCGAACGCCCTGGATCGAGTCCGCTCAACGCCGAACACCGCGCGGGCACGTTCGCGTGCGCCGGCTGCGACCTGCCTGTTTATTCATCCTCGACAAAGTTCGAAAGCGGCACCGGCTGGCCCAGCTTCTGGCGACCGCTGCCCGACGCGGTCCGGACCAAGGTCGACGGCGCACTCATCTTCAAACGCACCGAAGTCCACTGCCGCCGCTGCGGCGGGCATCTGGGTCATGTCTTCGACGACGGCCCCAAACCGACGGGAAAGCGCTACTGCATGAACGGCGTGGCGATGAAGTTTCGGCCGGGTCGGGCGTAGGTTAAAATCCTCCCCAGCATGGGGAGGATTTTGGCCGAAGCATTCCGGTCGTCACGATGAGCGCAGCGACACGGCAGCCCAGGCGGGCTCGACGCCGCGCCTGAGTTACGCCGCCTACCGGGCGCATACTTGCTTTAATCTGCTGATGATCGCAAACTCACCTGATGCGGAGCAAGAAGAAAGCGGTTGCGCTAATATTCGTCTCCGCATTATCCGCTTGTACGATTGCTTCGGTCGTATTGTTCGAGGAAGCTTGTGACGCTCCGAGTACCTCGTGGTCCGAGCCCTCGCAACTTAATCCAGTAAGAGCGATTGATGTTATCTCTGTCGGCAACAACAGTGTGATCCGATGGAACGGGCGTGTGGTTACACGCTCCGAGTTAAGTCAGTATCTTGATCTAACTCGCCAATTGTCGCCTCAACCCTTTGTGATCTTTCGACCTGGTGCGGCAACAAGTTGCGCGTTAACCAGAAATCTCCGTACGGAAATCGATCAGAGGGTTCGTTGCAAAATGGGCAACTGTGGCGAGGGCGACCAATGGAATAGCTATACGCAGAGAGGCTTTGACATCTGATCGCACGTCAGTGCACGAACCGCGCCACCACATCCCGGTAGCTCCGCGAGACCTTCACCTGCGCGCCTGAATCCAGCACTAAAAAACACTCGCCGTTTGTGTGCGGTTTAACCTGTTTCACCAGATCCAGATTGACGATCGTCGACCGATGCACCCGCTGGAACCGGCGCGGGTCTAGCCGCTTCTCCAGATCCTTCATCGTCTCGCGCAGGATCAGCGTGTTGCCCGCGGTCTGGATGCACATGTAATCGCCTGCCGCGTCGATGCGTTCGATCGTGTCGACGTCCACCCGAAAAATCTGGCCCTGGTCCTTGATATTGATCAGCTTTTCGAACCGGTTGGACGCGTGCGGCTCGGCGGAGCCGCTGTCGTCCTCGAAATCGGTCGCGGCCTGCGGCGCGTGTTCGGCGAGCACTTCCTTCAACCGCCCGACTTCCTCGGCCCCGCGCTTTTCCGACAACCGCATCCGCACCCGGTCGAGCGTGTCCGCCAGCCGCTCCTCCTCGACGGGCTTCATCAGGTAATCCGCTGCCTGCGCTTCGAACGCGCGGATCGCGTGGTCGCCATACGCGGTGACGAACACGAACAAGGGCGGTTCGACTTCCATCAACCCCTGGATGACCGAAAACCCGTCGAACCCCGGCATCTGGATGTCGAGAAAGACGAGGTCGGGCTTGTGCGTCTTGATCGACCGGATCGCTTCGCGTCCGTTGGTGCACGTGTCGATGATCTCGACATCGTCATGCGCCGCGAGCCTGAGCTGCATGCCCTGAATGGCGAGCGTCTCGTCGTCGACCAGAATAGTTCGAATTGTCACCTAAGTCTCCTTACGCCCCGCATCGTATGGAATTTCGATGGTGACCGCGAACCCCCCGTCCGCGATGTCATTGGCCTCGATATGATGGTCCGCGCCATACGCCTGGCTTAACCGATCGCGGATATTCGCCAGTCCGACCCCGGTGGACGGCGAACCGCTGAGCTGTGGCCCCGTCGTGCCGGGCCCGGTGTCCGCGACCGTGATGCGCACCCGGTTACCGACGCGCCGCGCGTCGATCGAAATGTCCGCCCCGCCTTCCTGCGGGGTCACCGCGTATTTGATCGCGTTTTCGACGAGCGGCTGGAGCAGCAGCGAAGGCAGGCGCGCGTGCATCGCCGCCGGATCGATCGTGAAGCTGGGACGCATCCGCTCCTCGAACCGCATCTTCTCGATCTCGAGATAAAGCTTGAGCGTCTCGACTTCCTGGCTGAGCGACACTTGCGCGGCGGACTCGTTGACCAGCGTGTAGCGCAGGAACGACGCAAGCCGGGACAGCATCGCGTTCGCCCGTTCGGTCTGCTTGAGCAGCACCAGCGTCGAAATCGAATTCAACGTGTTGAACAGGAAATGCGGGTTCAACTGATAACGCAGCATCGCCAGCTGCGCCGCGCTCGCCTGATGCTCCAGCCGAACCATGCGGTCGGCCTGTTCCTCGAGGAGCAAATAGTAGTTGATCGAGTAGTAAAGCGCCGACCAGGCCGCCAGATACGCGAAATCGGGCAATATGGCACCGAAATATGCGATGCCGACCGGGCTAGACCCGGGGTTGAGCAACGTCGCGTGGCTCCACACCTCGATCGCGGAAAACGCGGCCGCCGCGATCAGCACGATGGCGACAGTGAGCGGCCACGTCACGACCGCCTTCTGCCGGATCAACCGCCTGAATGCGGCTCCCATGAGCAATGTCAGCGAGTAGCCCGTGACCGTCAGCAGCAGTGCGTGCAGGACGAACGTCGCCCCCTGCACCGTCGCGACTCCATTCAGCGCGCGCAGGATGAAGTATCCGGTCCAACCCGCCGATTGCAGCACCCAGAAGGCCTGGTTCTTGTCGGCGAAGAAGGGTTGCGAGCGGAGACTGCGGAACCCCGACACCGTAAACCGTTCGGCGGCTTCGGGTGCCGCCGCATCGGCATCGAGGCCGGTCAGTCGCGCGCTATCGGTCGCCATCGACGACCAACATAGGCTTCGGGTATGGGGAAGGGTAGCCGGAACGAACCGTCATCCCGGCGCATGCCGGAATGACGAGCCTCAAGCCGACTTCCGCCGCGCTTGCCCCATGACGAGTTCGTTGGCCCGCGCATACGGCATCGGACGCCCGAACAGATAACCCTGCATCGTGTTGCAGCCAAGATTGCGCATGCGCTCGAAATCCTCGACCGTCTCGATCCCTTCCGCGGTGACGTTGAGCCGGAAGCTGCGCGCCAGCTGGACGATCGACTTGATGATCTCCACCGTCTCGGGCCGCGTACCCGCTTCGCGGACGAAGCTTCCGTCGATCTTGAGCTTGTGGAACACGGCCTTGTTCAGATAGCCGAGCGACGAATAGCCCGTCCCGAAATCGTCGAGCGCGATGCCGACGCCGAGCGTGCGCAGGCGCTTCAACACGTCGAGCGATCCATCCGACCCGTCCATGAACACGGATTCGGTCACTTCCAACTCGATCCGGTTGCCCGGCAGCTTGTGCCTGGCGAGCGCTTCGCCGACGACGTTGGGCAGCGCATGGATGACGAGCTGGCGCGGCGACAGGTTCATCGCCACCGTGATGTGCTCGGGCCACGTCGCCGCCGCACGGCACGCTTCGTTGATCACCCACTCGCCGATCGCCACGATGAGATTGCTCTCCTCCGCGATCGGGATGAAGATGAACGGCGGCACGACGCCGCGCTCCGGGTGATTCCACCGCAACAACGCTTCGAACCCGATCAGGCTCTGCGTCTGCGCATCGATCAGCGGCTGGTAGAGCAGATGGAACTGGTCGCCCTCCAACGCGGCGCGCAGATCCTGCTCGAGCTTGACGCGATCCTCCGCCTCGTTCTGCAGATTGGCGGAGAAGTAACACACGCGGCCGCGGCCATTGCCCTTGGCTTCGTACAGCGCAAGATCGGCCTTGAGGATCAGGTCGTCGACGCTCTGCCCGTCGATCGGGCCGTACGCGCAGCCGACGGAAATGCCGATGCGGATCTCCATCTTGTCGAAGCGGTACGGCTTGCCGACTTCCTCGATGATGCGGTCGGCGAGGTTTTCGACGGACTTGCGGCTCTGCGCGTCGCGGATGACGATCGCGAACTCGTCGCCGCCCATGCGACCGACCGTGCCGAAATCGTCGGTTTCCTTGACCAGCCGCTGCGCGACCGATTTCAGAACCGCATCGCCCGCGGGGTGGCCGTACGTGTCGTTGACGGGCTTGAACCCGTCCAGATCGAGGAACAGGATCGCGCACGGAATCTGCGATTTCTGCGCGGTCGACAGCGCTTCGCCGAGCAGCTGGCGTACGCGGCCGCGGTTGGGCAGGCCGGACAGCACGTCCACGTTCGCCAGATTGGTCAGGCGCTCCTGCGTGCGGCGGACATCCGTGATATCCGATCCGACCCCGCGAAAGCCTTCGAAGCGCCCGTCGGGGCCGACGATCGGATCGCCCGCGACGCTGATCCAGCGCGGGCCGCTCGGCGTTTTGATCTCCATTTCCAGATTGCTGAACGGCAGGCGCGCGAGCAGCACCTGACCCAGGTTACTCATGCCGCCGAGCGATGCGGGCAGCGAATGGCCGGCGAGCTGCCCAGTCGACTTGCCGATCATCGCGGTCATGCGCGACGAGATGTACGTCACGCGGTTTTCGGCATCGACCTGCCAAAGCCAACCGGCCCCGCGCTGTTCGTATTCCTTGAGCAGCAACGAGGCTTCCTCGCTCTTGCTGCCGACCTTGGCGTTCGATTCGATCTGCTTCAACGCCCAGCGCGAGATGCGCACGACGCTGCCGATACCCAGCCCCGCGATCAGCACCAGCGTGCCTTTCTGCGCGAGGCCGAGCATTCCGTCGCTCAGGTATAAAGCGACGCAAAGTCCCCCGCTCATCGTCACCAGCCATGCCGTCGCGGCGACGGGCAGCGATGCGTAGGCGAACGCGGCGACCGTCATCGCGGCGATCACCGCGCCGATCACCATCTGCGCATCGGCCGCCTGGGTTGCGAACATCCACACGGGAAATCCGCAGAACAGTAGGCCGCGGCCGACGACGTCGATGATCGTGCCGGTATCGTCGGTCTTGCGCCGCAAGCGGCTCAGGCCGATTATGGCCTGCGCCTCCGCGTTGCGCATCAGGAAGAAATTCGCCGCCAGAACGAGCGCCGCCCATGCGCCCACCATCCAGGCAGGCGTGGAGGCAAGGAGCGCGTAGCTGATCGCGAGCGCACCCATGACGTTGGCCACCGCGAAGAACGGCGCGAGTTCGCCGCGCGACAGGATCTGCGCGTTGCGCACGTCCGGCCCTTCGCGCAGATGCGCCATGTGGTCGACGACGGCGCGTGCGTCGGCGTCGCGTGCATCAGCGTCCGCGACGACCAGTTCGGTCGACGCTTCTTTGCTGAATCGTTTAGGGGCCTCGTACATCTACACTCACTGGCAACGGTTCGACACCGATATCAGTAGGCCAAGAGCTTTGATGCTTCGTTAAATTGGTAAAGATTGATGGGGACGCTAGCCAGCGCGCAGGGCATCCTAAACAGCGCCGGGCTCGCACCCGGCGCTGTTACGCGCTTTATCAGAAGGCGACCACGAGCGTTCCGCTGATCGTGCGCGGCGCACCGATCTGGACGAACGGGGTACCGCCGAAGCTGGTGATCGTCCCCCCCGGGAAAGCCGCGTTGGAGGTGTTGGTGGCAGTCTGGCTGACGCCCCCACCGAACCCGCCGACGTAGAACTGGTCGAACAAATTGTAGACGTTTAGCTGAACATAAGTCCGATCGAGGCCGAGCGGTGCGAGGCTGGCGCGCGCATCGAGGTTGACGAGCCAGTAAGCCGGGGTCTTGGCGGGGTAGACCTGGTTGATCATGAAATTAGGCGCGGTCCCGGTAATCGCCCGCACCGGTTCGTTGCTGTCGTAGATGAAGCGCGGTCCCGTGCGCTTGGCCACCGCGCCCAGATCGAAAGGCCCGAACCGGCCGCGAACCGAACCGCCGAACGTGTAGTTCGGCGAACCCGCCTCGCGCTTGCCCGCAGTGTTGGCGAACAATCCGATCCGCTCGCCGGTCACGCTGTTGGTCAGGAAACCGGTCTGGACGTCGTTCTTGATCTTGGACTTCAGGTACGAACCGAACGCGTAGAGCTCGATCTGCGGCACCGGCTTGAACGAAACATAGCCGTCGACCCCGTATTTATCGACGTTGCCGAGGTTGCGGTAAACGGTCGCGTCAAGCTCCGGGTCGTAGGCGGTAGCCTGGCGATCCTTGTACTTGTTGAAGAAGCCGGAGATCTGGCCCTGGACCTGCCCGCTTCGGTAGCGCACGCCCAGATCGTAATTGTCCGTCGTCTCGGGGCGAGGCTGCGCCTGCGGCGTTCCGGGAGCGAAGAAGAAGCTGTTGTAGAGATTGTCCGTGCCGGGAACCGACAGGCCCTTGGCGTAGCTTGCGAACACGCTGGTACGTGGCGCGACATCGTAGACGACGCCGACACTCGGCAGCACCTTGTTATATTTGAACACGCGGCGCTGCGGACCCTGACGCGTCGGATTGAGCGTCGCGAACTGCCCCGCGCCCGCCGTGTTGGTGCCGAAGCAGTCGACGAAGCCGTTCGCCGATGTCGTGGCGCAGTAATTGTTGAGGTCGCGCTTGAAGAACGGCGCGCGGATGCCGGCGTCGAAGACGAGCGCCCCATCCAGGAACTCGCCGCGATACTGACCGGAGATCTGGTGCAGGATGGCAAAGGAGAGCCGGTCGCGCTTCTGGAGGATCGATCCCGACACGTCGCTTTGCGGATCGTTGACCGGGAACACGTCGAGCGGACTACCCTGGAAGTCGACGAGACCAACCTGACCCGTCTGGCGATGGCGCGCGCGATCGTACGTGTAGGACAGACGCACCGAATGCGCGTCGTTGATGTCGTAGCGGATGCCCGAGATCACGGTGTAGCGGCGTGTCTGCGTCTGGCTGGGCGCGAGCACCGTCACCGTGTCGAACACGTCGCCGTCGCCGTTCACGTCGCGGCCGAAGAACGGCGTGCCCCCCAGATAACCGGGAACGCAGGTGTTGGTGGCGCTGTTCGGGGTGGTTCCGCAAACCGCTGGAGTGGCGGTGCCCCCCGCCGGGTTGATGTCGCGCAAGCCTTCGTTGCCCGTCACGGTGCCTCCGCCATTGGCCTTCACATATTGGTAGGCCGGATCGACGGTCAGCGTGAACGCGCCGAAGGAGAAGCGCGAGGCTCCGCGAACGTTGCCCGTGTTGGACGGATTGAAGCGACGGTCGAACTCGGTGCCGCAGCTGTTGGGCGCGTCGCGGTCGGGGCTCGCCGTGGTTCCCGCCGGGCGGCTGCTCTCAAAGACGGGGGTGGTCACGTTGCAGGGAAAATTGATGTTGTATTTGCGATTGTCGTTGCTGGTCGGGAAACCGGCGGGCACCGCGCGGTCGAGCCGGAGCGGCAGCGATCCGAAAAAGTTGTTGCGGTTCTGGTTGTAGTTGCCCGCGATCGAGATGAAGTCGCCCCCGCTCAGCGGCTGATAGATGCGGGCGTTGTACTGCTGCTTGTTGACGCGGCCGTAATTGTTGAACGGGTTGTCGTTGACCGCGCGCGATGCCGACACGAAGGCGCGGGTGCCGAACGACGTTAGATTGCCCGTTTCAATCTTGCCGAACACGCGGTGGAAGTTGAACTCGCCGTACGAGGCCGACAGTTGCGCGCCCAGCGTTTCCTGCGGAACGATCGTCCGGTAGTTGATCGTGCCGCCCGCCGCCGATGCGGTCGGCGAGTCGACGTCGGTCGAACCCAGGCTGACATTGACCTCGCCGATCAGCTCGGGGTCGAGCTGCTGGTTGGAATAGATCGCGTAATTGCCCGAATCGTTCAACGGAATGCCGTCGAAGGTCAGGCTGATGCGGTCGCTGGTGAAACCGCGGATGGTAAGCGTGCCGCCCGACGAGCCGTAGGCGTCGTTGTTCTGGAAGCTGACGCCCGGGATCTGGTTGATCGTGTCGAGGATCGTCTGCCCGGGGTTCTGCCGCGCGATGTTCTCCTGCGTGATCACCGCGCGCGCCTTGGACGTGTCCGGTGCCTGAATTCCCGCGACGCTTTGCGCACGGGTTCCGGTTACGACGATTTCTTCTTCGGTTTTTTCGAAGTCCACCGTCCCCGTCGACTGCGCCCATGCCGCGGACGGCATCGTGATCATGGCGACGGTAAGAGCAATCGGCGCGCAGCCGGTGGCGAAGCGAATCATGTGAACCCCTGATGGCTAAATAATGTCGGTATGGTCAGCCTCTTGGCCCCAACGCATTGCTCTCATGCGCAGGCCGCGTGACAGGTTGGCCACACATTTATGACAGTACCGGGACTCGCCCAGGTGAGGCTTTTGTGCAACGCAGCATCGTCGTGCCTGCGGCCTGCGCAATCCCCGCTACTTCAAAATCGCATCCACCGAATTGCTCGTCACCGGGTGGTAGCCGGCCCGCGTCCGCGCGTAGACGCGGGTGGCGATCGGCCGTCCCCAGTCGCCCTGGTCGACCAGCGCCTGGTACAGCGGCGCGACGAACTTGCGACGTCCCTGGACGCCAAGGAAGCGTTCGAGCGCGGGCACCGCTGGCGCGTAGCGATTGGCGACCGCGAGGCGCAGCCAGGCGAACAGCACTTCGCTATTGGTGACGGCCGACAGCCCGAGCGTACGGTCGAGCGCGGCGACGCGCGCGGGCGTTTGCGTGCGCGGTAGCGCGTTGAGGTAGCGCAGGCGCTCCGCCGTCGTCCACCCGCTCCACGCCTCGGCCTGCGCTCCGCCGCCCGACGCGTAAGTCGCCGCGGCCGCATCCACGGCGGCAAACGCACCCGCGGGCGGCGGCACCGCGTTGGCGGGCAGGCCCGGCTGGTACACCCACTGGTCGAGCATCAGCCGCGCTTCCAGGCCCGCATCTCCCGCGATCAAGTCGCGGCGCAGATCGGCCAGGAACGCATCCGCCGTGATCGGCTGGAACGCATGTCGGTCGAAATACGATCGCAGGAAAGCGTCCCACCGCGGCCGCCCCACCGCCGCCTCGATCGTGCGCAGCAACGCCGCGCCTTTTTCGTACGCGATGTCGTTCATTCCCGCGTCGGGGTCCTGCCCGGCCAGGTCCAGATGCAGCCGCGTCGCGGGCGAGGCGCGCCCGCCCGCATCGGCGATCGCGCTTTGCAGATCGTCCCAGCCGAGCGCGATCTGCTGCTGCGCGATCTTGGGGCCGTACAGCCGCTCCATGATGCGCGACTGGAAATAGGTCGTGAACCCCTCGTTCAACCAGAAATCGCTCCACGCCGCGTTGGTCACCAGATTGCCCGACCAGCTGTGCGCCAGTTCGTGCGCGATAAGGCTGACCAGACTGCGATCGCCCGCCAGCATCGTGGGCGTGAGGAACGTCAGCCGCGGGTTTTCCATGCCCCCGAACGGGAAAGACGGCGGCAGCACGATCATGTCGTACCGGCCCCAGCGATACGGCCCGTACAAAGCTTCCGCCGCCGCCACCATCTTTTCGGTGTCGACGAGCTCGTAGGCGGCGCGGTCGAGCACCGACGGCTCGCTCCACACGCCCGTGCGCGGTCCCAGCGAACGGAAGCGCAGGTCGCCGACCGCGAGCGCGATCAGATACGGGGCGACGGGCTTGTCCATGCGGAACGAAAACCGCCTGCCGCCCGGTACCACCTCGCCAGCCGCCGTCCGGCGGCTGGGCACAAGCACACCGCCCGGCGTCAGGTTTTCGGCGCTCATCACCGCGGTCAGCTGGGCCGGGACGGTGATCCGCGCTTCCCATGTCTGGCGCACGCCGGGAGAATCCTGCGTCGGAATCCACGTCCTGTTGAGGATCGCCTCGCCCTGGCTGAACAGGAACGGCTGCCTGGCGCCCGCCGTCTGCTGCGGCGTCAGCCATTGCAGCGCCGCCGCTTGCCGTCCGCTGCGGTAATGAACGACGATGCGGCGCGCACCGTTCCCGGTCCTGGTCGGCAGCGTCACCGTGAGCGGACTGCCCAGGATCGGGTCCGCCGCGCCGAACGCGAACGGCAGCGCGGCACCGTCCACCGTCGTGACCTTGCCGACCTCCAGCCCCTTGGAGTCGAGCACGACGCGCGTCGCGCCCGCGGCCGCGGCGACATCGAGCGTCGCCGTCCCCACGACGCGCCGCGCGGCGAAATCGGCGACGAGGTTCAAGGCGACATGCGTCACGCGTGCCTCGGCGGGCCGCGCGTTGCTGTGGATGTCCTGCGCCTGCGCGCTCGTCGACAGCGCTGCCGGATCGGTTGCCGACGCGGTGCCCGCGGGCGCTCCGCCATCGACCGTCGCGCACCCGCACAAAGCGGACGCGGTGGCCAGGATCAGGAGACGGGAAGCGGGCATGAACGGGCCTTTCGAACGCAGCCGGACGACGCTACGCCCCGACCCCAGGCGCGGCAAGAACGTCGCGGTATATTGGAAGCGCCGTCCTCGAAGGGACCCGCCGCGCGCGGATCCAGCGTCGGCAAGGCGCGATCGGGACACGCCGAATTCAGGCGCTCAGCCGCATCTCCGCGCCCGACTGGGCGTCCGACTGCGCGCCCGACTGGGCACCCGTCGGCACGTCCCGCAAAATGCCCGGTGCCGGCACCGCGTCGTCCAGGTGCAGATAGGCGGGATCGAACCCGCCCGCGCGCTTCAGCGCCGCCCAGTCCTTGATCGTCAGCCGCTGATCGCGAAGCTGGATCAACCCGTCGTGGCGCAAGGCCTGCAACGTGCGGTTGACGTGCACCGCGGTCAGCGCGAGCACGTCGGCCATCTCTTCCTGCGTCAGCGGAAAATCGCACCAGGTTCCGCTCGCGGCGAAACCCGGCCCGCCTGCGGCGAAATCAGGCCCGCCTGCTCCGGCCGCGACACCCACCGCATCGAGGCGCACGAACAGCTCGCACAGCAAATGCGCCATCCGCTCACGCGCGGAGCGGCGACCAAGGCAGACCGCCCATTGCGTCGCGGTCGAAAGCTGCGTCGCCATTATGCGCCCGAACGCATCGCGCAGGCCGCGGTGGCGGTCGAACAGCGCGATCAGCGGTTCGCGCGGAACAAGCGCGACCGTGCAACGCGTCAGCGCGACCGCGGAACAAGCGCTGTGCCCCAGGAACAGTCCGCCGATGTCGCATACGTCGCCCGGAACGAAGATGGCCGGCATTTGACGCGACCCGTTTTCCAGAATCTTCACGCACGCCGCCCAGCCGTCGAGCACCACGTGGATGCAGTCGCCGCTTCTGCCTTCGGGAACAAGCGTCGCATGCGGGTCGAACGTGCGGATTTCGACGGCAAGCGCGGACAGCGCCGCCAGATCGCCGCCGCTCACGACCACCGACCTGCGCAACCGCGTGAAAAAAGGCGCGGCCATCGGGCGTTGCGACCAGATCATAGGGAGCCTTTTTACGAACATCCGCCGGGCGAACTTTGCTGACGCACTAGCCCCGGACGACCGCGCGAACGGCTCACGGTAACATGGATAACACGTGGCAGGTTCGGCGTCCGCGAGCGTACCGGCCGCGGTGATCCGGCATGTGCGGTTCGCTTACTGTGCGATCTGTAGCGGCCCCGCCGCGGGCACGGGCAACGCGTACCGTCCCTGCCGGCGTGGCGCGATCACGCCTTCGAAATCGAGGTGAAGGTAATTGGGCTCGAATGCGCAAAGCTCCATCAATTTTTTCGGATGGTGTACCGTCAGTTGCTTGCGCGACAGCGAAATCAGTCCGTCGGCGCGCAGCCGCTGCAGCGTGCGGTTGACGTGCACGGGGGTCAGGCCCAGCGCATCGCCCAGATCCGTCTGCGTCAGAGGCAGCGAAAGGACGTCTTCGGGCGCCAGGCCGATCGACCGCATGCGCAGCCACAGTTCGACGAGCAGATGCGCGATCCGCGGGAACGCGTCGCGCTGCCCCATGCTGGTCAGCCATTCGCGCAGGATGGCCTCGTCGACCAAGGTCGCCCACCACAAGGCGCGTTCGATCCGCGGATTGTCCGTCATCAGGTCGAGCATATCCTGCGCGGGCACCGCGACGACCCTGGCGTCGTTCAGCAACGCGATGCTGTGGTCCATCGTCTTCAGCACGAAGATGTGGATGTCGCAAAAATCGCCGGGCATCAGATAGGCCAGGATCTGCCGCGCGCCGGACGGCAGGATCTTGTAGCGCTGCGCCCAGCCTTGCATAAGCAGGAAGACATGGTCCGGCCTGTCTCCTTCGCGGATCAGGTCCTGCCCGGCGCGATAGGTGCGCGGCACCCCGGTCAGCGCGCGCAGCACGACCTTGTCTTCATCCTCGAGCTCCGCAAAGGTTTCGAGCTTGCGAATGAGAGGATTGTTCTCGGGGAGCGCCTCGCGTGCCATCGCGCATTGCCCTAGATCGATTTACTCAATTATACCAGTTAAGTATTCTCCCGAGGATTTCGGTTCGGTCAGGCCGCGATCGACATCGGCACCGGATCGGCGCGTTCGTTCAAGTGCAGGTATGCGGACGTAAACGCGCTTGCCGCGATCAAGCGCTCGGGCTCCAATACGGTCAGGCAGCGCTTCCTGAGCAGGATCAGCCCTTCGCCGCGCATGCGCTGCAGCGTCCGGTTCACGTAGACGGGGGTCAACCCGATCGTGTCGGCAAGATCGGTCTGCGTGCACGGCATCGCGAATTTGCCGTTAGTGACCAGCCCGATCGCGTCCATGCGCGCCAGCAATTCGCTGAAAAGATGCGCTATGCGCGAGAAGCCGTCGCGCTGACCGATGTTGAGCATCCACTCGCGCGACATCGACCCGTCGACGATCGTGCTGCGGTGCAACGCGTACGCGATCGCGGGATGGCGCGCGATCGCGTCCATCAGCTCGGCCTGAGGGATCGGTACCGCCTTGCACGCGCCGATCGCGGCGATCGAATGGTCCATGTGGTCGACGGCATGGTTGAAGATGTCGCACGTATCGCCCGGAAGCATGTACGCCAGGATTTGCCTCTGCCCGTCCGCCAGCATCTTGTACCGGCACGCCCAGCCTTCGGTCAAAAGGAACACGCAGTCGGGCTTCTGCCCTTCCTGCGCCAAAACCTCGCCGTTGCGGTAGCTGCGCGCGCCGGACGACAACGAGGCCAGTTTCTCCCGGTCGGCGGCGTCCAACGACGTGAAGGTTTCGAGTTTGTTGATCAGGGCTTGGGACATGGGAAGGACCTAACCCATGTAAGCGAAGCCGCTTTATACCAGTTTAGCAATCGCGACTATACGAGTATAAGTAGACAAATTATTATGATTAAAGCTAAGGCTTTACGGACGACGCGTCGGCTCGGCTTCCGGCACTAACACATGTGCATGGCGCAGGCAAAACGTCTGACGCAGGGCGGCGCGCGCTAGACCTTGATCGGTTCAGGCTGAACCAGCCTGAACCGTGAATCAAGGTCCAGACATATGGCTGGAGCCCGATTCACGTTTCAAGTGGAAGCGCGCAGCGCCTCCACTTGAAACGATCGGGCTCTAGGCGTTCGCCGATGTCACGAAAGCGCCAGCATGCACGGTTCCGTCCTGTCGAGCATCCGCAACATCCTGCTCTCGTCTCTGTCCCTCGCCGACTTCGCGTTGATCTCCCCGCATCTGGAAGCGGTCGAGTTCGCCCGCGGCGCGACGCTCGTCGAACCGGGCGTGCCCGTCGAACATGTCTGGTTTTTCGAAAGCGGCGTCGTGTCGATCATCGCGGTCTCGCCCGAAGGGCATCGTGTGGAGGCGGCGCTGTTCGGCCGCGACGGGGTGGCACCCGCATCCGCGATGCTCGGCG
>JAABUS010005187.1_pt1 | contig 17515 bp, 16 predicted proteins | sample 5560161 | NCBI WGS metagenome assembly JAABUS01 (sample SAMN10711885, study PRJNA513376) | rock metagenome | isolation source: Antarctica rocks | place: Antarctica: Victoria Land, Trio Nunatak nord | collected 2016-01-04
GCCGGGACCACTTCCACACCGAGGGCCCGGTCGAGGGCCGGGCCGGCGGAGTGTGCCACGATCGCCGAGTGCCCGGGCCCCTCGCCGACATCGTCGTGATCGACCTGACCCGGGCGCTGGCCGGCCCGCACGCGGCGATGATGCTGGGTGACCTCGGTGCCCGCGTCATCAAGGTGGAGAACCCCGGCTACGGCGACGACAGCCGCACCTGGGGCCCGCCGTTCCTCGGCCCGGACGACGACCCGGTCTCGACGTACTTCCTGTCCTGCAACAGGAACAAGGAATCGGTCACCGCCGACCTGAAGTCACCCGAGGGCCGCGAGCTGCTGACCGGTCTGGTGCGCCGCGCCGACGTGTTGATCGAGAACTTCCGGCCCGGCGTGCTGGACCGGCTGGGTTTCTCCGTCGAGCGACTGCACGAACTGAACCCGCTCCTGGTGGTGCTGTCGATCACCGGGTTCGGGCACGACGGCCCTGAGGGCGGCCGGGCCGGCTACGACCAGATCGCGCAGGGCGAGGCCGGCCTAATGAGCCTGACCGGCGCGAGCCCGGAGGAGCCGACCCGCGTCGGTGTACCGATCAGTGACCTGTTGGCCGGCATGTACGGGGCGTACGGCGTCGCAGCGGCCCTGCACGAGCGCCACCGCACCGGTCGGGGGCGCGTGGTGCGCACCAGCCTGCTGGCCGCCTCGGTCGGTGCGCACGCCTTCCAGGGCACCCGGTACACCGTCGCCGGCGAGGTCGGCCAGGCCCAGGGCAACCATCACCCCTCGATCAGCCCCTACGGCTCCTTCCGCTGCGAGGATGGGCTGGTGCAGATCGCCGTCGGCAGCGAGACGCTGTGGCGGGCGTTCGCGCCGCTGGCCGGACTCGACGCCGCCGATCCGCGGTTCGCCACCAACCAGCTCCGCGTCGCGCACCGCACGGAACTCACCGCGGCCATCGAGGCCGGCTTCGCCGCCGCACCCGCCGCGGACTGGTTGCCGCGGTTGGCCGCCGCGGGGGTGCCGGCGGGTGCCGTCCGCACCCTGGACCAGGTCTACGAGTGGGACCAGACGCGGTCGCAGGGCCTGCTCGTGGAGGTCGACCATCCCGTCCTCGGGCCGATCACGCTGCCCGGCCCGCCGCTGCGCTTTGACGGCGGTGAACAACCCGAGCACCGCAGCCCGCCGACGCTCGGCCAGCACGACGAGTCCGTCCGCGCCTGGTTGGCCGAGCCGCGGTAGCGGCGGCCGGGTGGCGTGTCGATACCCTCGCCGGAGATGGACAACTCCAGGCAACGGCGCATCCTGATCGCGCTCGGCGGCAACGCGATGACCGGTCCCGACGGCGATGCCTCGCCGGCCGCCCAGCAGGCGGCGGTCGTGCGGGCGATGAGCGCGGTGGCCGACCTGGTGATGGCCGGCTACGACGTCGTCCTGACCCACGGCAACGGTCCGCAGGTGGGCAACCTGCTGGTGAAGAACGAGCTCGCCGCGCACCTCGTGCCGCCGGTCCCGCTGGACTGGTGCGTCGCGCAGACGCAGGCGACGATCGGCTTCACCGTGCAGAACGCGCTGGAGATCGCGCTGCGGGACCGCGGCTCGGACCGGCGTACGACGACCCTGGTCACCCGCACCGTCGTCGATCCGGACGATCCCGGCTTCACCGACCCGACGAAGCCGATCGGGCGGTACGTCGACGCGCAGGACGCCAAGCGGTTCGGCGAGCTCGGGCAGTGCTGGCAGGACCGCGGTCCACGGGGCTGGCGCCGGGTGGTGGCCTCCCCGCAGCCGCTGCGGGTCCTGGAGTCACCGGCCATGGAGACCCTCCTCGACGCCGGCTACGTCGTCGTCGCCGCCGGCGGAGGCGGCATCCCCGTCGTACCGGACGGTGCCGGCTGGCGCGGGGTCGAGGCCGTGATCGACAAGGACCTCACCGCGGCCCTGCTCGCCCGCGAGCTCGGCGCCGAGACGCTGGTGATCGCCACCGACGTCGACCACGTCATGCTCCGCTACGGCGCCCCCGACTCCGAAGCGATCACCGAGACCACCCCGGGGCGGCTGCGCGCGCTGGCGGCCGAGTTCGCCAGCGGCAGCATGGGACCCAAGGTCCAGGCGGCCGCGCAATTCGTCGAGCAGGGTGGCGCCCGCGCGGTGATCACCTCCCTGGACCACATCGTGCAGGCCGCCACCGGCAGCTACGGCACAGTGGTCACCCACCAAGCCTGAGGAGACCGCCGTGCCGGACGCGATCGAGGTCCGCAAGATCCCCCTGCACAGCGTCAGCGACGCCTCCGAGCTGGCCGCGCTGCTCGACGCCGGGGTGCTCGACGCCGACCGGGTGATCGCGGTGATCGGCAAGACCGAGGGCAACGGCGGCGTCAACGACTACACCCGGATCATCGCCGACCGTGCGTTCCGCGAGGTGCTGGTCGCCAAGGGCACCCGCTCGGCCGAGGACGTCCGGCAGGTTCCGATCGTCTGGTCCGGCGGCACCGACGGGGTGATCAGCCCGCATGCCACCGTCTTCGCCACCATGCCGGCCCAGCGTGCGGTGGCCACCGACGAGCCGCGCCTGACGGTGGGCATCGCCATGAGCGAGCGGATCCGGCCGGAGGACATCGGGCGGACGCCGATGATCGAGAAGGTCGCCGCCGGGGTCCGCGTGGCGATGGCCCAGGCCGGGATCACCGATCCGGCCGACGTGCACTACGTGCAGACCAAGACCCCGCTGCTGACCATCGACACCATCCGCGACGCGAAGTCCCGCGGTGAGCGGGTGTGGACCGAGAACACCCACGAGTCGATGGACCTGTCCAACGCCACGACCGCCCTCGGCATCGCCGTCGCGCTCGGGGAGATCGAGATGCCCGGCGACGACCAGGTGATGAACGACCTGTCGCTGTTCTCCTCGGTCGCCTCGTGCTCCTCGGGCGTGGAGCTCGACCAGGCGCAGATCGTCGTCGTCGGCAACGCCCGCGGCGTCGGCGGGCGCTACCGGATCGGGCACAGCGTGATGCGCGACGCGCTGGACCAGGACGGCATCTGGGCGGCCATCCGCGACGCCGGGCTGGCGCTGCCCGAGCGCCCGCACCACACCGACCTCGCCGGACGGCTGGTCAACGTCTTCCTCAAGTGCGAGGCCGACCCCAGCGGCTCGGTACGCGATCGCCGCAACGCGATGCTGGACGACTCCGACGTGCACTGGCACCGGCAGATCAAGGCCTGCGTCGGTGGTGTCACCGCCGCGGCGACCGGAGACCCGGCGGTCTTCGTTTCGGTGGCCGCCGTGCACCAGGGCCCCTCCGGTGGTGGCCCCGTCGCCGCCATCGTGGACCTCGGCGTCGAGGGGTCGAGTGGGGGAGACTGAGGCCGTGACGATGCCGCGGGTCAGCGCCGTACCCCGTCGTACCCGGCTGGTCTGCGTCGTGATGGCGGTGTTGCTCGTGGCCGTGTTCACCGCCATCGGCGTGCTGCTCAAGCAGTCCGAGGCCGGTACGACGTTCCACACCAGCGACCAGGTGGCGATGATCGGCATGGGGGTCCTGCTCGCCGCGGGCGTCCTGCTCTTCACCCGACCACGCGTGGACGCCGACGCCGAGCGGATCGTGGTGCGCAACATCGCGCAGACGCACACCCTGCGCTGGGAGGTCGTGGAAGGCATCACCTTCGCCGACGGCGCCCCCTGGCCGACCCTGCAGCTGCACGACGACGAGACGATCTCCGTGCTGGCGATCCAGGCCGTGGACAAGCAGCGGGCGGTCGACGCCGTCGAGGGATTGCGCTCCCTGCTGCGCGCTCACCAGGGCCAGCAGGCGACCGGCGGCCGCTGACCCGCGCGCAGGCGGCCGCTGCCCCCCAGTGGTATCGTCGCGACGCGACCGTCCCCGGCATGCTCCTCGAGCGCACCGGGAACGCAAGTGGAGCTTGCTCCCACCCGCCGCCGCGAGGCGCGACGGGTCCGGTCCCACGGCCCGTCTCCGACAGGCCGGTAGCCGCTCTCGGCTGCGCGGGATCGGTCGAGCGAGCCCGGTGAGTCGACACTCACCGGGCTCTTTCTCGTGCGAGCGGCTCCCCTCGGTGGGTCCGTACCCACGTCGCACACCGGACGAGTTCGCTATCAGGGAGGCCCCATCAGCGCTGAGCCACGCATCAACGACCGGATCCGCGTGCCGGAGGTCCGACTCGTCGGACCCGAAGGCGAGCAGGTCGGCATCGTGCCCATCGGAGAGGCCCTGCGCCTGGCGCAGGACTCCGACCTCGACCTCGTCGAGGTGGCACCGATGGCCCGCCCGCCGGTCGCCAAGCTCATGGACTACGGCAAGTTCAAGTACGAGAGCGCTCAGAAGGCCCGCGAGTCGCGGCGCAACCAGGCGCTGACGGTGATCAAGGAGATGAAGCTCCGGCCGAAGATCGACCCGCACGACTACGCGACCAAGAAGGGTCACGTCGTGCGATTCCTCAACGCCGGGGACAAGGTCAAGGTCACGATCATGTTCCGAGGCCGGGAGCAGTCCCGACCGGAGCTGGGGTTCCGACTCCTGCAGCGGCTGGCCGAGGACGTCTCCGAACTCGGCTTCGTCGAGTCCTCACCCAAGCAGGACGGCCGCAACATGGTCATGGTGATGGCGCCGCACAAGACCCCCGGGCGGATCACCAAGGTGTCGGCCGACCCGACCGACTGACCGGAACGCCGGACCGCGCCACCCCACCGCCCGCCGGGCGGCAGCACCACTGGGCCGCCTACCCGGCGGCAGCATCACCCACCGCCTGCCCGGCGGCAAACGCAACTCCACGACAGGACACCTACTGATGCCCAAGTTCAAGACGCACAAGGGCGCTGCCAAGCGCGTGCGCATCACCGGCACCGGCAAGCTCATGCACGAGCACACGAACAACCAGCACAAGTTCGAGTACAAGTCCTCCAGCCGCAAGCGTCGGCTGGCGGGCTCCTCGGAGTTCTCCCCGGCGGAGACCAACCGCCTGCGCAAGATGCTCGGCCGCTGAGTCCGCACCCGGCCAGCTCAGACACTGAGAGAAAGGTGCACTCATGGCACGCGTGAAGAGGGCGGTCAACGCCCATAAGAAGCGGCGCTCGACGCTGGAGCAGGCGAGCGGCTACCGCGGGCAGCGCTCGCGGCTCTACCGCAAGGCCAAGGAGCAGCTGCTGCACTCCGGCACGTACTCCTACCGGGACCGCAAGAAGCGCAAGGGTGACTTCCGGAAGCTCTGGATCACCCGCATCAACGCCGCGGCCCGGCAGCACGGCATGACCTACAACCGCTTCATGCAGGGCCTGAAGCTGGCCGGCATCGAGGTCGACCGCAAGGTCCTCGCCGACCTCGCCGTCACCGACGCGCCGGCCTTCGCCGTGCTCGTCGAGGCCGCCCGCGTCGCCGTACCGGACCGTGCCGTCCCAGATCATGGTGCCGCTGCGGCGGCCGAGCCGGACCCGGCGACCACGAAGGGCGCCGCCTGAGCGGCGAGCGTTCTCCGCTGACCCCCCGGTCGGCCCGGGTCGTCGCGGCCAGGCGACTGCTCGACCGGGGGGAGCGCGGCCGCACCGGCCGCTTCCTCGTCGAGGGGCCGAACGCTGTCGGCGCGGCACTGTCCGCCGGTGCGGTGCTCGAGGTGTTCAGTACCCCGGCCGCACGGGGGGCGTTGCCGGCGTCGTACGACGGCCCGCTGCACCTCGTCGACGACCGGGCGGCGGCCGGCCTGTCCGAGACGGTGCATCCGCAGGGACTGGTCGCGGTCTGCGCCGGGGTGGACCGAGATCCCCGGTCGGTGCTGGTCCCCGGCGTCCGGCTGGCCGTACTGCTGGCCGAGATCAACGACCCCGGCAACGCCGGCACGGTCCTCCGCACCGCCGATGCCGCCGGCGCCACCGTGGTCGCCTTCGGCCGGGGCAGCGTCGACGCCTACAACGGCAAGTGCGTCCGGGCCGCGGCCGGCAGCCACTTCCACCTCGACCTCGTTCGCGATGCCCCGTCCGAGGACGTTATGAAGCTCGCCCGCGGTGCCGGGCTCCGGGTGCTCGCCACCGCCGGTGACGGCGAGTCCGACCTCGACGCCGAGGCCGACTCCGGGGCCCTGGCCGCACCCACCCTCTGGGTCTACGGCAACGAGGCCCGCGGACTGCCGGTCGCGCTGGCCGAGCGCTGCGACGCGCGGGTCCGGATCCCCCTCCACGGCCGGGCCGAGAGCCTCAACCTCGCCGCCGCGGCAGCCGTCACCCTCTACGCCTCGGCCCGCGCGCAACGCTGAGGACCTCAGTCGGTGCCCGCCGCCATGGCCCTCAGTGGACCCGACAGCCGGGCGGCCAGGCCCGGGTCGACGACCTGCACCTCGCCGATCAGTGCCTCGGTGACCACGCCCGACGCGCGGAGAAGTTCGGGGCGGTCGAGGGTCCGGACCAGCCCCCGCGGCACCGCTTCCGACGGTGGCAGGTCGTCGGCTCCGCGCGCGTGGGCGGCCGGCAGACCGTGGCGCAGGCAGGCGAGCGCGAGGACCTCGTCGCGCATCACGCTGATCATGTGCTCGGCCTGCAGGACGCGACCCCGGGCGATGGCGGATCGGGCGTGCAGCGCGTAGAGCCATCCCATCCCGATCAGCTCCACGGGGGACGGGCCCGGCAGGGACCGGGGGTCGCGTGCGCTCCCGAACAGCAGCCGGAACGTCGGCGCGGTCGGGCCGAACTCCGCGTCCGGCCAGAAGGCGATGTCGACCTGCAGGGTGGTGGCAAGCAGGAAGACCCGAAACCGGGTCCCGGCGCGGACGAGGTCGACATGGTGGACCGCGCCGGCGTCGTACATCCGTCGGGTCCAGTCACCGACCACCTCGGCCTCGTTCCCGGTCACCGACAGCGCGAGGTCGATGTCCGACCACGCGTCCTCCCGGCCGAGCGAGGCCGACCCGGTGATTGCCGCCCCGCCGATCCGGGGGTCCGCCCGGGCCGCCGCGACCAGCGCGTCGCGCAGCTGCGTGCGCTCGTCCACCGTGAACACGGCCCGGATGCTAGGCCTGCGGTTATCGGGTTCGCCTGCTCGGCAGGCCCTGACTACCCTGGCGTCATGACGGGACGCCGATTTCCCCGGTCCGCCGGTCCTCAGCTCGCCTGACCGACCCTGACCGGCGGACCGCAGCTGCGGGTCGGCACGATGCACACGCCACGGCCGACAACCCGCGCCGGCGTTCCCGACCGCAGAACGGATCGTCTCCCTGATGACGGAAAGCGCATGACCGAATACAGCTACGACCCCAAGCAGGTGGCGCTGCTGTCGCCCGACGCTCTGGCCGACGCGGTGACCGACGCCGTCAAGGCCTTCGCCGCCGCCGCCGACCTCGACGCGCTCGCCGCAGTCAAGGCATCCACGCTCGGCGAACGGGCCCCGGTGTCGCTGGCCCGACGCGAACTCGGCGCCCTCCCGCCGCAGGCCCGCGCCGACGCCGGCCGGCGGGTGAACGCCACGCGGGTCGAGATCCAGGCCGCGTACGACGACCGGGTGGCGGCGCTCACCGCCGAACGGGATGAGCGGGTGCTGCGCACGGAGGTCGTCGACGTCACGCTGCCGTGGGACCGCGCCCCGCGGGGCGCCCGGCACCCGCTCACCACGATCGTGGAGCGGATCTGCGACGTCTTCGTGGCGATGGGCTACGACGTCGCCGAAGGCCCCGAGGTCGAGGCGGAGTGGCTGAACTTCGACGCCCTCAACATCCGGCCCGACCACCCGGCCCGCACGATGATGGACACCTTCTTCGTCGACCCAGCCGGCTCCGGGCTCGTCCTGCGGACGCACACCTCACCGGTCCAGGCCCGCGAGATGCTCAGCCGGACGCCCCCGATCCACATCATCTGTCCGGGCCGGGTCTACCGCACCGACGAGCTGGATGCGACGCATACGCCGGTCTTCGGCCAGGTCGAGGGGCTGGTGGTGGACCGGGGGATCACGCTGGCGCACCTGAAGGGGACGCTCGACCACTTCGCGCGATCGATGTTCGGGCCGGACGCGCAGACCCGCTGGCGGCCGTCGTACTTCCCCTTCACCGAGCCCTCCGCGGAATTCGACGTCTGGTTCGCCGAGCACCGCGACGGACCCCGCTGGGTCGAGTGGGGCGGCTGCGGCGTGGTCAACCCGCGGGTGCTCGTCGCCTGCGGCATCGACCCCGGCGAGTTCTCCGGGTTCGCCTTCGGCATGGGGATCGACCGCACGCTGCAGTTCCGGCACGCCGTGTCCGACATGCGGGACATCGCCGAGGGCGACGTCCGGTTCACCCGCGCCTTCGGGATGGAGCTCTCATGAGGGTCCCGCTGTCCTGGCTGGCCGAGTACGCCGACCTGCCCGCGGGACTGTCCGCCGAGCAGGTGGACGCGGCCTTCGTCCGGATGGGCCTGGAGATCGAGGAGATCCAGGACACCGCGGCCGACCTGAGTGGGCCGCTGGTGATCGCCGAGGTGCTCGAGATCGAGGAGCTGGCCGGTTTCAAGAAGCCGATCCGCTACTGCCAGGTCCGGGTCGGGGACGCCGCCGGTGGCATCCGCGGCATCGTGTGCGGCGCCACGAACTTCGCCGTCGGCGACAGGGTGGTCGCGGCCCTGCCCGGCGCCGTGCTGCCCGGCGGATTCGCGATCGCCGCACGCACCACCTACGGCCGCGTCTCCGACGGGATGCTCTGCTCGCCGCGCGAGCTGTCGCTCGGCGACGAGGGGGGCGGCATCCTGGTGATGGGACAAGACACGGCTGTCGGCGACGACGCGGTGGCCGTGTTGGGACTCGAGGACATCGTCGTCGAGCTCAACGTCACGCCGGACCGCGGCTACTGCCTGTCCGTCCGCGGCCTGGCCCGCGAGCTCGCCCACGCGCTCGGTGTCCCCTATCGTGACCCGGCCGGGCAGGTCCCGGACCTCCCGGCCGGTCCGCCGCCGTACGACATCCGCGTCCTCGACACCACCGGCTGCGACCGCTTCGTCGCCGCCGTCGTCGAGGGCCTGGACCCGACCCGGCCGGCACCGCTGTGGATGACCCGCCGGCTGGCCACGGCCGGCATCCGGTCCATCTCGCTGGCCGTCGACGTGACGAACTACGTCATGATCGAGCTGGGCCAGCCCATGCACGCCTTCGACCGCGACCGCGTGCAGGGCGCCCTCGTGGTGCGCCGCGGCAGCGCCGGGGAGCTGGTCCGGACCCTGGACGGGGTGGACCGCGTGGTCGATCCGGAGGACCTGCTGCTCACCGACGACACCGGCCCGATCGGGCTGGCCGCCGTCATGGGCGGGCGCAGCACCGAGGTGCTCGACTCGACCTCGGCGGTGCTGCTGGAGGCCGCGCACTGGGATCCGGTGACGGTGGCCCGGTCCGCGCGCCGGCACAAGCTGCCCAGCGAGGCGTCCAAGCGGTTCGAGCGCGGGGTGGACCCAGAGCTGGCCACCGTGGCGGTCGCCCGGGCGGCGGGCCTGCTGGCCGAGTACGGCGGCGGTCTGGCGCTGCCCGGTGTCACCGACGTCGACCACCGGCTGCCGAAGCTCCCGATCCTGCTGGATGTGCAACAGCCGGGGCGGGTGGTCGGCGTCGACTATCCGGCCCAGACCGTCGTCCGGACCTTGCGCGAGATCGGCTGCACGATCGACGGCGCCGAGGTGCTGTCGGTGCGCCCCCCGAGCTGGCGGCCGGACCTCGTCGGTCCGCAGGACCTCTGCGAGGAGGTCGTCCGGCTGGACGGCTACGAGAACGTGCCCTCGGTGCTGCCGCCGTCCCTCCCGGGCCGCGGCCTGACCCTGGGGCAGCGCCGCCGCCGCTCGATCGGCCGGGCGCTGGCCGAGGCCGGCTACGTCGAGGCGCCGGCGTACCCCTTCGTGGACCCGGCGGTCTTCGACGCCCTCGGGCTGGCCGCGGACGACCCGAGACGCACGGCGATCCGGCTGGCCAACCCGGTCTCCGAGCAGGAGCCGCTGCTGCGGACGACGCTGCTGCCGGGGCTGCTCGCGACGCTGGCCCGCAACCACGGCCGCGGGCAGCGCGACCTCGCGCTCTTCGAGCTCGGCCTGGTCTTCCTGCCCGACCCGGATCCGAGCCCGCCGCCGGCTCTCGGCGTGGACCGCCGGCCGGACGCCGCGCAGACCGCCGCGCTGCTCGCTTCGGTGCCGCCGCAGCCCTGGCGGGTCGGGGTGGTCCTGGCTGGGCAGCGTCAACCTGCAGGCTGGTGGGGGCCCGGGCAGCCGGCGTCCTGGGCCGACGCGGTCGAGGCGGCCCGGATCGTCGCTGCGGCGTCCGGCGCCCCACTGACCGTCCGGGCCGGCCGGCGTACGCCGTGGCATCCCGGCCGCTGCGCCGAGCTGCTCGTCGGCGACCGGGTGATCGGCCACGCCGGTGAGCTGCATCCGGGTGTGTTGGCTGCGCTGGACCTGCCCCGCGGCGTCGCCGCGATGGAGTTGGACCTCGACGCGCTGCCCACGGCCGGCGTGCTGGTCGGTCCCGATGTGTCGGCGTTCCCGGCGGCCCTGGTCGACGTGGCACTCGTCGTCCCGGCCGAGGTACCTGTCGACGACGTGCGGGCGGCCCTGGCGGCGGGGGCCGGTGACCTGCTGGAGTCCGTCCGCCTGTTCGACGTGTTCACCGGGCCGCAGGTGGGCGCCGGCCGGCGGTCACTCGCCTACGCGCTGAGCTTCCGCGCGCTGGACCGCACCTTGACCGGTGACGAGGTGACGGCGTCACGCGATGCAGCGGTGGCCGAGGCGGGACGCCGGACCGGGGCAGAGCTGCGCAGCTGATCAGGCGCGGCCCGCCGTGATGCACTCGACCGCCGCGGCGGCGGCGCAAAGCAGCTCCTCGCCGTTCCACGGTCCGACCAGCTGCAGGCTGGTCCCCGGTCCGCCGAGCGGTATTGCGACCGACGGGACGCCGGCGAGATTGCCCGTGCGGGACAGCCGGTTCAGGGGGTACCGCCCGGTGCCGTCGTCCACCGGCGGCACCGGCACGGCCAGGGTGGGCAGGGCCAGCACCTGTACCCGGTCGAACACCGCGTCCAGCTCGCCCTGCCACTTTCGGCGGACCGCGAGCGCGGCGTCGTAGGCCGCCCGGGTGACGTGGCTGCCCGCCATGACGCGCTGGGCCGCCAGCGCCCCCACCCGGTCCGGCGTGCGCTCGACCAGATGCCGGTCGGCGGTGTAGGCCTCGAAGCCGATGACCGCCTCGAAGGCGATGTCGGCGGCCGCCCAGCCCGGCAGGTCCAGCTCCACCACGTCGACGCCCCACTCGGCCAGCAGCCGATCGACGGCGACGTCGTACGCCGGGAGCACGTCCGGCTGCCGGATCCGGCCGACCACGCCGACGGCACCCGCGGCACCGAAACCCGGCTCCATGAGCCGCATCCCCGCGACCAGCCCGGCGACGTCCCGGGCGAGTGGTCCGACGGTGTCCAGAGTGGGGGCCAGCGGCCAGACGCCGGTGAGCGGGATCCTTCCCCAGGTCGTCTTGAGGGCTGTCACACCGCAGCAGGCGGCCGGGATCCGCACCGACCCGCCGGTGTCGGTGCCTAAGCCGATGTCCGCCTCGCCGCTCGCCACGGCGACGGCCGAACCACTGGAGGATCCGCCCGGGATCAGCGCCGGGTCGAGCGGGTTGACCGGCGTCCCGAACCAGGGGTTGATGCCGGTCACGCCGTAGCACAGCTCGTGCAGGTTGGCCTTGCCGACGATCCGCGCCCCGCCGGCGCGGGCACTGGCCACGCAGGCCGCGTCCTCCGCGGCGGGCCAGGAGACGTCCGCGATCGCCGCGCACCCCATCGTGGTCGGGACACCGGCCACGTCCATCGCGTCCTTGACGGCCAGCCGCGGCCCCCGGCCGGGCTCGTCCAGGCGCACGATCCAGGTCGACATGGGCGCAGCGTACGGCGCGCCCCGGCCCAGCCCGATGCCCGTCCACGACGCGCCAGCTACGGTGTCGGCATGCTGCGTGACGGACCGATTCCGCGTTTCATCCACGGTGTCGTCGAGTACGTCGCCGGCGTCCTCTTCATCGCCGCGCCGTTCCTTTTTGCCTTCGAGGACGGCTACGCCGTCGGCGTGTCGATCGCGGTCGGTGTCCTCATCCTGGTGATGGCGGCGGCCACGGTCGGACCGAGCGGGCTGATCCACTCCATCCCGGTCACCGTGCATGCCGGGGTGGACTACGCGCTGGCCGCCTTCCTCATCGCCGGCCCGTTCATCTTCCGCTTCAACGACGAGGCGGCGCCCACCGCGTTCTTCATCATCCTCGGCGTCGTGCACCTGCTCATGACGATCGGGACGCGCTTCAAGGAAGCTCCCACCACCGCGCCCTGACCCGGCTTTGCATCGTCATGTTGAGAGCTGCATAATGATGCAATGCAGACGGTGGCGGTCGCGGGCGCGAGCGGGTACGCCGGGGGAGAGGTCCTCCGGCTGCTGCTCGGACACCCCGCGCTGAGCGTCGGCGCGATCACCGCGGGCGGGAACGCCGGATCTACCCTGGGGGAGCACCACCCCCATCTCGACCCCCTGTCCGACCGGGTCCTGCAGCCCACCACCGCGCAGACGCTGGCCGGGCACGACGTCGTGGTCCTCGCGCTACCGCACGGGACGTCGGCCGCGGTGGCCGCCGACCTGCCGGCGGACTGCCTGGTCGTCGACTGCGGGGCCGACTTCCGGCTCACCGAGCCCGCGGCTTGGTCCCGGTGGTACGGCGGGGAGCACGCCGGCAGCTGGCCCTACGGCCTGCCCGAGCTCCCGGGTCAGCGCGACAAGCTCGCCGGCGTGCGCCGCATCGCCGTACCCGGCTGCTACCCGACGGCGGTCACGCTGGCGCTCGCGCCGGCCGTGGCCGCGGGCCTGGTCGAGCCGGACATCGTGGCCGTCTGCGCCAGCGGCACCTCCGGAGCCGGCCGCACCGCCACGGCCCGCCTGCTCGGCTCGGAGGTGATGGGCTCGGCCTCCGCGTACGGCGTCGGTGGCGTCCACCGGCACACCCCGGAGATCACCCAGAACCTCGCCCCTCTGACCGGGCGACCGGTCCGGTTGTCCTTCACCCCGGTACTCGTTCCGATGCCGCGCGGCATCCTCGCCACCTGCTCGGCGCCGCGGCGCCCCCGCGTCGTAACCGCGGACGTGCGGGAGGCCTACGTGCAGGCGTACTCCGACGAGCCGTTCGTCCGGCTGCTGCCCGACGGCCGCTGGCCCTGCACCGGGGCGACGCTCGGCTCGAACGCCGTCCACCTGCAGGTGGTCGTCGACGACGACGCCGAGCGGGTGGTCGTCGTCGCGGCTCTGGACAACCTGGCGAAGGGCACCGCGGGGGCGGCGGTCCAGTCGATCAACCTGGCGCTTGGCTTCCCGGAGACCGCAGGACTGTCCACGGTGGGGCTGGCGCCGTGAGCGAGCGGACCATGTGCTGTCGCGGCCGCGCCGAGCGCGGCGAGGTGTCGGCGTGAGCGTCACCGCGGCACAGGGCTTCCGGGCGGCCGGCGTCGCCGCCGGCCTGAAGACCGCCGGCCCGGACCTGGCGCTGGTGGTCAACGACGGCCCACTCGACGTGGCGGCCGGCGTCTTCACCACGAACCGGGTCATCGCGGCGCCGGTCCGCTGGTCGCAGCAGGTGTTGCGGCTCGGGCGCCTGCGCGCGGTCGTCCTGAACTCCGGTGGCGCGAACGCGTGCACGGGGCCCGGCGGCTTCCAGGACACCCATGCGACCGCCGAGCGGGTGGCCGCCGCCCTGGGGATCGGCGCGGTCGACGTCGCGGTCTGCTCCACCGGGCTGATCGGCCAACGGCTGGACATGTCCGCCCTGCTGCCTGGCGTCGACGCCGCGGCGGCGACGCTGGCCGGCGACGGCGGGGCGTTGGCGGCCGAGGCCATCCGGACCACCGACTCCGTCAGCAAGCTGGCGGTGTACGGCGGTGCCGGCCCGAACGGCGGTGCCGGCTGGACCGTTGGCGGCATGGCCAAGGGTGCCGGGATGCTCGCCCCGTCCCTGGCCACGATGCTCGCGGTGCTGACCACCGACGCCGTGATCGAGCCCGCCCATGCCGACGTGGCGCTGCGGGCGGCCACCGCGGCGACCTTCGACCGGCTGGACTCCGACGGCTGCCTGTCGACCAACGACACGGTGCTGCTGCTGGCCAGTGGGGCGTCCGGCGTACCGGTCGGGGAGGTCGAGCTGACCACGGCGGTGCGCGCGGTGTGCGCCGACCTGGCCGGGCAGCTGCTCGCCGACGCGGAGGGCTCCACCAAGGACATCGAGATCGTGGTGCGGTCCGCGGCCGACGAGGCCGACGCCGTCGAGGTGGGCCGCAGCATCGCCCGCAACAACCTGCTCAAGTGCGCGCTGTTCGGCGCCGACCCGAACTGGGGACGGGTGCTGGCCGCAGTCGGAACGACGCGCGCCAGCTTCGAACCCGACCGGCTGGCGGTGTCGATGAACGGCGTCGCCGTCTGCGTCGCCGGCGCCGCCGCGGCGGACCCGGCCGCAGTCGACCTGACCGGACGCCGGGTCCTCATCGAGGTCGACCTGGCGGCGGGGGACGCCGAGGCCACGATCTGGACGAACGACCTCAGCCTGGCCTACGTCCACGAGAACTCGGCGTACTCCACATGACGGCCACCGCGACACACCGGGCCGAGATCCTCATCGAGGCGCTGCCGTGGCTGGCCCGGCTGCACGGGAAGACCGTGGTCGTCAAGTACGGCGGCGCCGCCATGACCGACCCACAGCTCAAGCGCGACTTCGCCGCAGACATGGTCTTCCTCCGCTACGTCGGCATCCGGTCGGTGGTCGTGCACGGCGGCGGACCGCAGGTCAGCAGCATGCTCGACCGGCTCGGCATCGCCAGTGAGTTCCGCGCGGGCCTGCGGGTCACCAGCGAGGAGGCCATCGACGTCGTCCGGATGGTGCTCGTCGGCCAGGTCGGCCGCGAGCTCGTCGGTCTGGTGAACGAACACGGGCCGTTCGCCGTGGGCATGTCGGGGGAGGACGCGCACCTGCTCACCGCCGCCCGGCTGGGGCTGACCGTGGACGGTGCCGAGGTCGACCTCGGCTTCGTCGGTGACGTCGTCGCGGTGAACCCGGCGGCGGTGCTCGACCTCATCGCGGCCGGTCGGATCCCGGTGATCTCCACCGTCGCGCCCGACCTGGCCGGCCAGGTGCACAACCTCAACGCCGACACCGCCGCGGCCGCCCTCGCCGTGGCGCTGGGGGCGGACAAGCTCGTCGTGCTCACCGACGTACCCGGTCTGTACGCCGACTGGCCCGAGCGCTGCGAGCTGGTTCCCGAGATCACCGCGGCCGAGGTGGCCGAGCTGCTGCCCTCGCTGGATGCCGGGATGCGCCCGAAGATGGAGGCCTGCCTGCGGGCGGTGAGCGGCGGCGTACCGCGGGCCACGGTCATCGACGGTCGTGTCGCGCATGCGGTGCTGCTGGAGATCTTCACCGACCGGGGCATCGGCACGATGGTGGTGCCGTCATGAGCAGAGAGCGAGTGAGCATCGCAGCGAAGCGAGGAGCGGAGCGAGCGGGGCGCGCAGCGCACGAGGCGGGCCAGCAATGACCGGGTTCGCGGCGCGGTGGCAGGCATCGGTGATGGACACCTACGGCACGCCGCCGCTGACCCTGGTGCGCGGCGAGGGTGCCAGCGTGTGGGACGCCGATGGCAGGGAGTACGTCGACCTGCTGGCGGGCATCGCGGTCAACGCGCTGGGCCACGCGCATCCCGCGGTCGTCGAGGCGGTCAGCCGGCAGGTCGCCACGCTCGGGCACGTGTCCAACCTGGCGATCAGCGAGCCGGCGCTGGCCCTCGCCGAGCGGCTGCTCACCCTGTTCGGCCGCCCGGGGCGGGTCTTCTTCACCAACTCCGGCGCAGAGGCGAACGAGGCGGCGTTCAAGCTGTCCCGACGGACCGGGCGTACGCACGTCGTCGCGGCCGAGGGCGCCTTCCACGGCCGGACGATGGGCGCCCTGGCCTTGACCGGGCAACCCGCCAAGGCCGATCCCTTCCGGCCGCTGCCCGGCGAGGTCAACCATGTCCCGTACGGCGACGTTGCGGCCCTGGAGCGGGCGGTGGGGGAGCAGACGGCGATGGTGATCCTGGAGCCGGTGCTCGGGGAGGGCGGCGTCGTACCGGCACCGGCGGGATATCTCACCGCGGCCCGGGATGTCACCGCCGAGCGTGGCGCGCTGCTCTGCCTGGACGAGGTGCAGACCGGCATCGGGCGGACCGGGACGATGTTCGCCCACGAGGCGGCGGGGGTGCGGCCCGATGTCGTCACGCTGGCCAAGGGGCTCGGAGGCGGCCTCCCGATCGGGGCCTGCGTCGGGTTCGGGGCGGCCGGCGAGCTGCTCGGCCCCGGCAGCCACGGGACGACGTTCGGCGGCAATCCGATCTGTGCGGCCGCCGCATTGGCCGTGCTCGACGTCGTGGTGGCCGAGGACCTGCCCGGCCGGGCGGCCGCGCTCGGTGCCCGGATAACCGGCGCGATCGAGGCGCTGCGGCACCCGCTGGTCGACCGGGTACGGGGTGTCGGCCTGCTGCTCGGGATCGTGCTCTGCCAGGATGCGGCCGCGGCGCTGGAAGGCCACCTGCGTGACGTGGGCTACCTCGCCAACGCCGTACAGCCCGGAGTGCTGCGGCTCGCGCCGCCACTCGTCCTCACCGATGCGCAGGCCGACGGTTTCGTGGCGGCCCTGCCGGCCGCGCTCGACGCTGCCGCGGGCCTCACGCCGGAGCCGGCCGCGCCCGACGCTGCCCACCGGGCAGCCCGAAACGGAGCCTTCTGATGGTCCGCCACTTCCTCCGCGACGACGACCTGTCCCCCGACGAGCAGGCGGCGATCCTGGATCTCGCCGACACCCTCAAGGCCGACCGGTACGCCGCCCGCCCGCTGGCCGGTCCCCGCGCGGTCGCCGTCGTCTTCGACAAGCCGTCCACCCGGACCCGGGTCAGCTTCGCGGTGGGCATCGCCGAGCTGGGCGGCTACCCCCTGGTCATCGACGCGATCGGGACCCAGCTGGGGCGCGGCGAGCCGATCGAGGACACCACCCGGGTGCTCGAGCGGCAGTGCGCGACGATCGTCTGGCGGACCTTCGGCCAGGAACGGATCGACGCGATGGCCTCGGTGAGCCGGGTGCCGGTGGTCAACGCGCTGACCGACCAGTTCCACCCGTGCCAGATCCTGGCCGACCTGCAGACCGTCCGCGAGCACAAGAAGCATCTGGCCGGGTTGGTCCTCACGTACCTGGGTGACGGCGCCAACAACATGGCGGCGTCGTACCTGCTCGGCGGCGCGCTGGCCGGGATGCACGTGCGGATCGCCGCGCCGGCCGACTACGTCCCGGACCCGGCCGTGCTCGACCGCGCGGCGGAGATCGCCGCGGACACCGGTGGTTCGGTCGACGTCCTGACCGACCCGGCGGCAGCCTGCGACGGCGCGGACGTCCTGGCCACCGACACCTGGGTCTCGATGGGCCAGGAGGGCGAGGGCATGGACCGGGCGATGCCGTTCCAGCCCTACGCGCTCGACGAGGCCGCGC
>JAABUS010005189.1_pt1 | contig 17508 bp, 20 predicted proteins | sample 5560161 | NCBI WGS metagenome assembly JAABUS01 (sample SAMN10711885, study PRJNA513376) | rock metagenome | isolation source: Antarctica rocks | place: Antarctica: Victoria Land, Trio Nunatak nord | collected 2016-01-04
GTGGAAGGGGAGAAGTGGTAGGATGCTGGGAGGAGGGAGGGATGGAAGAGGTAGGGGGGAGAGGATGGTTACTGTTGGGAGGGCTGAGGAAGGGGAGAAGATGAGAGAAGATCTGGTGTGAGACATTCTCAAACTCGCCGCATCCGGTGACGCGCCTTGCATGGATTTGTACTCATCGGATATGCGAGGGCTTGACCTAGATCTTGATAAGAGATTTCGCATTTGAGTCTTGGATGCGGAAGTCAGAGTTCAATGTCCAAGGAAGCCCTGGTAAAAACCCCGACTATGCGGCTTCTGCGCTGAAAGGCGGCGAATGCTTATGACAAGCGCCACACACGACCCTGTGCGCCCCAAAGCTCCCCACCGCCGGCGCATTGTCCGATCCGACTCCGAGCGCATCTCCAAAATTCGGGCCCCTGCAGGGAGTTCGTACCCTTCCAGAATCCAAAAAGGGGATGAGTATTTTGTCCGTTCTCTTGCCCGTCGCAGTCAGCCGCGCATGGATGAAACGAACATGACATCGCAAGGAATCGCCGGAATAGGTAAGTGTTGCGAGACTGCGGTCCCTTGCATGACCCACCAGCCACGGCTGAGGATCAGGATCAGGATCCGACAGGATGCACGACTTGTCTACAGCAGGATGATGCTGGAGTCAGCGCCGACATACGTTTTCCTCCGCGTATGCCTTGTATCGCGCAAGGACATCCGTCCACGCTAGCCCCTTGCCATTTTTCCGTTGCGCATTGAAGCAGTAGTGGGACGCAATCGCGTGGCCATTCATTACCGCATCTGTCTTTCCATTAGCATATCCAATCCCGCACCATTTCATTATGGACAACTCACGTCTCCCCAGCTTCTTCGGCAGATCAACCGTAAGGTACTGCTCATCGTCCCTCGGAAACGGCAGATTATCCACCACATCGTCGCCCCAGATGGCGATCATGTTGATGCTCAAGCGCTCATACTGGTAGTCCCAGATGCCGAAATTGTAGCGCCCGAGCCCGTTCTTCTCGAGGTTCTCGAGAAAGGAGTAGTGTTCCTGGGCGGCGATCGCCCAGTTGTCCCAGCCTGGGCCCGATCGGGAATAACGAGTTGTGGTGATGGGCGTTCCGTCGAGGGTGAAATCCGGGCCTAAGGGGAGCCAGCGATGGTTCTCGTAGGGAGCGTCGAACCATTCGTGCCGGTTGAAGAGGGCGTTCTCTTGCCACTCTGGCAGCTCGGATGCTCGCCATGAGGCGGTGAGATTCTCTGCTGGTGGTAGGAAATCGGGGAGATATGGATGGATGGCGCCGAGGTGGTAGTGGACCCAAGAAAGCGCGGGATTGTTGATGCCGTTGGCGGAGACAAGTAAGTATTCTGGATGATCGCGCTTCGTGGCGACGAGCTCAGTGATGGTAGAGTTGTCAATGAACACCTAGACCGCACGTGAGAATGAGTTGTGAAGAGAAAAATTGTGTATGCAGATAGCAAAAACAGCTGTCGAGTACATACCACGTCATCGTCAATTTTGAGGTACATTTTCCCTCGTTCGAAAAGCTCCCACGTCAGACCAAAGTTGAGACCCTCCTGACCATTGCGCTTCTTGTAGCTCTTCGAAGTAGTGATCAACCACTCGAGCCATTCCAAGTCATCCTCGTCGCTCGTCCTGACCACAAACAATACTTCATCCAGGAGCCCACCATTTTCTTTGAGGTTTCGCTAAATGCATCAGCACTGAGTCTCGATGATTATTTGCTACGATAAAATACCCTCAAGTAGCAGTCCAGGATCTCCACGCTCGAGCGCCTACCATAGAACACCACCCCAACAGTCTGAAAGTCTTTAGGTAGTGCGGGAATAAAGATCTCCGGTTCACGAGCGACGCCTAACAAACGTGGTGTCGGCAGGGTGCGTCTGAGGCCAGAGAAATGGATTCCCACAATCAGCAGTATCGCTATGAAGAGCGTCGCTAAGCTCAGCCATTTGATTATAATAACATAGCTTGGACGTCGGCGCCAGGGCTTCTCCGTCAAAGGCGTATATCTTACGTGCTGGAAGAGGGGGAGCACCATTGCCGATGGTCATGTAAGTGCCAACAACAAGAAGACGTTGCAGGCGTCTCTTTTAAGGATAATAGTAGCAACGGCAAAGCATAAGAAACAGTAATGAAAGGAGGAATAAGGACTAGGAGTCAGCTCAGCAGGGCTGAAGCACACTGGCTGACCGACTTTCATAGGATTGATGCAGTGAAGGATTTGCTCAGCCAATTCACACTCAAGAGTGTAGCCTGTAAGGGAAGACGCTCACAGTATACGTATGTTCTGAGGCGCAAATCCTTGGCGGAGGATTTTCCCTTAGGAATGTGACAATCGCACCTGCAGCTTGGAATCGAAACAAAACATGCCTTCTTCAAGACGTGACTAAAGTTGAAGAGTATGTCCTTACCAGACATGAATGTACAGATGAAACAAGGCAGACAACGTCGGGACAACAGGAACATACCAAAAGACTTATTGCAGTACCGCCTGTCTATAATTCCAGCCTCTCAATCTGGATATTCCTGCGGGGTTACAGCGGTCCGTAAGCTCCTACAGGATGACCACATAGCCGGCAAATCCGCCTCGTTTTGGCCAGTATTGTGCAATTACTACCAATCATCGCGCGTATTACGTACTCGGTAGACACCTGGAACGAGAAGACTTTCTTCCTCACATGGCACCGAATCGTCTGTCGATCTTTTTGTCATATTGACTCTCGACGCGCAAGGTGCTCCAACCATGGCCAAAGTTGGAAGCGAGCTGAGGTGCGCCGATGGATGTCCATTGAAGAGTGTACGATGTGCCTCGCGAAATGTGATCGATTCTATCTTGAAAGCTTTATGTACCTGTGCTGGCCGACCCTGCCAAAGCTCCTCGACTTTCCATGGAACAGCACAGTCTGTAAATGTTCAGGTTGTGTGGAAAACCTATGGCTTATCGAAACTGCCAGCCACTGGTCAGAGGTACTGTGGTTTCATATCGTAACGACCACAGGCTCGTTCTTGATTTTGTGTTCTTTGTACCCTTCCACAACAGCCGCATTGACGAAGGTTGTGCTTCCCTGCGCTCTTCTCCATCTCTGTGGTATGGTTCGCCCTAACATCACGGACACTGCCATATCAATCCAGTCCTTCCACCCTCCCCAGGCTCCGATGATCGCTTCATGCGCCCTTCCGACTCGGTCATCACCCACTCCTCTTGACCATACCCAACGTGTATATGCCCAAACACTACAAGCTGGGGTCGCACTCTTGCCACCTCTTTTGCTAATGATGAACAGCCTGATTTCTTTATGCCTCTGTTGTCGAGGTGGCCCCAGGGTGGGCCGTGCGTCAGAAGGATGTCTGTATTCAGTGGTATAAATCCACTCCAAACATCATTTCCTCCCAGATACTGGAAAGCTGACAGGCCGTATTGAGGTGTAAGTGGGGATCCAAAGATATTGATGGTGCGCCCGTCATTGCCAAGTGTGAGGCTAGTAGAAGTGTTTTGTAGGTAGACGATGTTTCCCCAATCAAGGTCATCCGCGACCTTCGGTCTGTCTTCCCTGCTGGCAGATGCAGAATCTAAAGCTTGATGCCACCTCTCCGGATGATACCGTTGAAAGTCTGGATCGAGAAGTAGATCGTGGTTTCCCGCAATGACCACCTTGTATTTGTGCGGCTGCTTAGCCAGCCACGTCAACTGTGCCTGCAATTCCCTGAAAGTGCCCCATTGTGTAAGGTCGCCGGCGTGAATTAGGAGATCGCCCTCCGGAAGCAGGGGCTGCGTGCCGTGGGTGTCGGAAATGCAGACGACAGTGACGGGACTAGCTGGAGCCGGCGATAGGGGCGGTGGGCGGTGGAGGGATCGAAGCTTTGTGGCGCAAGATCGAAGACGCTGATGAGGAAGCTTGACCACTGACACAATACGGGGTTTCGCCACTTCTTCTGGGGACATGTAAGTCTAACTGAGAAGAGTCGTGCCAGTGACACCGGAAGATGGAACGAAATTCAGGCGGTGGCTTGGCGCTTCTTGGCGGTGTATTCTAGTTGTGCATATACTTAAGTAGGTTAAGCGGCCTGATCAATGAGACAGAGCTATCTTCGAAGAATTCAAAGACTTTAAATCTGGCAGTCACATGTTATAGGTTCAGAGTGTTATTGATCCAGAGAGACAGCTACCTTGCCACTCGAGCCTATTTAATGGAATGACTCTTTACTACGGAGCTCTACATCAAAAGTCCTGGTAGGCAGGGGGTAGCTTAGGGGTGCTTGAAAAGGCCTCTTGGCGAAAAGGGGGTACTGCTTTTCTAGCAAAATTCTAGGGTTAAGGGTGTAAGTAGTAAACCAACCCTTGGCTTTTGCACTAGCCAGGACTTTTGATGTAGAGCTCCGAATGGGATCGATGATTGTGGCGGACTAATCTGCCCGACTCACTTGACGATAGTAGTCTGGTCACCCTCAAGGCAAGTCTCAGCTATGAATAACTCAATTACCTTCGAAGTCGCACTTGACAGCTGGACTATTGCACAAGCGGCTGATGGATGACCCATGAGAACACCGGTCATGCTATCTCGTGCACGTTAAATGCGCATGCGGCGTACTCTGAATTGTAAATCTATTAGTATGGGTCAGGAATGGATAATCTTCGGAGCATTATTTTTGAACCTGTGTTCTGATTGCATATATATAAAACGTCCTAAACTTAATTGGGACATTACGCTAGCCACCGCTTGCGTCGCCGGCGATAATCAAGAGTGTATATTTTGCTTAGGCCTGGGAGGCATGGCGACACTAACAGTCTGCTTGAAGCTCATCACACGAGGACTATGGGATAGCCATTGTGCCGCCGAACTTCCCCATACCTAAACGGCTGGGGTGCAGGAGTAAAGGATTAGAAGGAGTGGGTGGGAGGGTCAAAGACAACCCTTGATGCTGAGTAGGCGGACCTTTTGCCTTGGGCCCAGCCGCAATCCCACAGTATTCAAGGCGATCGTGCACGGATACGTGTGCGGCGTGTTGATCCACACTACTTGCAGGAGCTGCACTTTCCCACAGGTCATGAGTATGTCGACTGCTGCAATGGTGACCAAGGTCAGTAAGAGGCACGGTCTCTCTCCTCTTTGAATAATGGATCCCCCACCACCATCTCATACCCACCTCACGGTTCGATGGGCTACATGCTCCACCCCATGCGAAAGCTTCACGATGTGGATGCCTCTTCTGAAGCGAAATCAGGCACGATTCAGGCAAAGTAGCCATGCACTGCTGATCGCCCATGTTTTCCCCGATTCAGATGAACAGCACCCTTGTGTCGCATGAGCATAAATAATCCTAGACCATCCTGTACTTCCAACTCTTGCAGCCATTCTCATGATCATGGACCCGTCTCAGCTTCCTCCCGGCCTTGATCTCGCTCACCTTCCTGCTGGACGTCCCCCACCGGGCACGTCTCCCAACTTCGTGAAACCCGTTACCTCAAGAGCCCCTGTCATAGCTATCAGCGTCATCTTTCTCACCCTGTCAACATTATTCGTCAGCCTACGGCTTTACACCAGGAAATTTTTAAATCGAGCACTGGGTCTGGAAGACTGTACGTGTCTCGGTGTGACCCATGAACTCCTGGAAGTGCATATATCACGTCAGATGTGTGTTTCCTTGCTCTGGTGAATGCTCCTTTTCTCAAGCCCACCGCTACTACAACCCATCTCATATTTTCCGACTAGCTCGGTACCTGGGGCCATTCAGGACTGTTGTTCTATCGTAAGCCTGAAAGCCTTGCCTGTGGACAAATGGTTCAATGCCAGCTGACCGAAACCGAAGTGGTCGACCACGAATTTGGCAAACACCTATGGGAAATTCAAGCAATCACCTAACGCCGAGTCTTGTCCATATACGTGTCCTCATGTGAATCCCGGGCTCCTCAAAAAGAGGAAGCAAACCATACCGTCCGGTCTGCACTGACTCTTGGCTTTATCCTTACTGTAGGTCATGAACGCATTAGGCATAATGTACGGCCTAGTGATATTCCTGGTCAAACTGTCCGTGTTGGTGTTGCTCTACAACCTGTTCGGCGTCAACAAGACGATGCGCTACTTGGTCTTCTTGGGCATCGGCGTTTCGGCCTCCTTCTGCGTTGCGTTCACAGGCTATAACATTGCCACGGAGTTGAACTGCGTGGGGCCGGTCAGCCTGCAGCGTTGTGTCTGTACTGATGTATGGATCGTCACTACTGTCACTGGGATTGTCAACACATTGGTCGATCTTTATTACTTGGTTCTGCCCATTGCGATGGTCTTACAACTGCAGCTGACACCACGACGCAAGCTCGGCGTCGTTGCCATATTCACAATCGGCTCTCTGTAAGTTCAACGAAGCCCAGACTTGACCAGCACGGAACCGGACGTGAGAGTAGACGGTGAGAGGGCTAATGCAAGCGCCTATTATAGGGCAGTAATCGCCAGCCTGGTGCACTTGGTACTGAGCGCTCGGCCAGGACGCAGTCTTGACGTGCTTTCGAACGCGACATGACTTCCATATTCAGGTGAGCTAAGTGACGCCAGCCATTCCTCCGGCGCCATAGCCGAAGATATACGGGTCTCGAAACTGAGGCTGACCTTCTGCCCCTTCTTGTGCAGTTGTATCGAGATGAACGTCGGGATCCTATGCGCCAGCTTCCCCGCCATGCCGATGTTTTTCAGGCAGCAAAAATTCGGATCCCAAACCCTGAACACCCTCCACTACCGTCTTTTCGGCCGGTTCACCGGCGGGAATTCCAGTTCGCACGGATCCTCGGACAGGAAAGCTGCGGGGGCGAAAAGCAAGTCGTTTCATGGGATCAGCTTGAACATGACGAGCCCGAGCTTGGGTTTGAAGAGCAATTTGGGGGGATAGGCGAAGACTACGTTGAACTTGAGGAAAGCCATGGTCGGAGGCTGCTGGCGAACCGAAAGTGATGGATGCAGAGGGTTCAAAACGCTTCTTGTCAAGGATTTGGGGTGTCGAAGAACTTGGGATTGACTCGAAGAGCGAGCTTGGTTTTTCTGTCTTTATTTTGCGCTTCGCGTCGATTGTGGTGCACTGCTGCTGTTAAGAATATTGGACACCTCGATGATTGATTTTATGTTCGAAAGTATGCACAGCGAGCAAACAATTTGGACAGCCTGGAACTCAAAATCCGAGATGCAACTGCCAAGTGATGGCGCAGGGAGAACGTAGCTGCTCTTGAAGGATGTAAGAAGTTCTCTGATTCCACGACGCTTTCGGGGAAATTGCTTGCTTTTCATGCTACGGGTCCGCCATCTCAGCTGTAGGGATACCAGCCGGGTACATCCAATAAAGGAGAGTGAAGGGACAACCCCTCGCCAAGCACGTAGGAAGCTACTGAGACTTCTTCGTTTTCTCCGCCAACCACCAATCGAACCCTCGTCTGATACCCTCATTCATATCCACCGTCGGGTTGTATCCGAGTCTCGTCCTTGCCTTATCAATCCGATAGGTCCTTGTCAAGCAGCTATATCGGATGCCGCCCGGGGTCATAGTCGATGCTTGCTTCCCGAGCGACGTCGCCCAGACAATCCACTCGACAAGCATCGCCAAAGCAAGTCCGACATGTTGGGGAATAACCCAGGCATCCTTCCTGTCGACGGGAAAACCGGCTGCGTCGCCGATTGCGCGCACGAAGTCCCAGAAGGGCATCGGGTCGCCGTTCGTGATGAAGAAAGCTTCGCCGTCGACGCGCGGCAGGGTTGTGCCGGAAACGGAGGAAGACCGGAACAGGAGGGCTTCGGCGGCCAGGATATGCGTGCGGGCGACGTTGCCCACATAGGTCCAGTCAAAGAGATTTTTGCCCGAACCGATCTGGAATCTGTTCTTCCCGGTCTGGGCGTTCTCGATCATCTTCCGGAGAGTGTTCGGGTCGCCTTCGCTGAAAATGCCAGCTGGTCTCAGGCACACTGTCAGCATGCCATCGCCGGAACCGTTGGCGGCGCGGACAAGGTCTTCGGCGAGGGCTTTGGTGTGGCTGTAAATTTCCTTCTGATCCGGCAGGTAGAGCACGGTGAAGAATTCGTCGGCGTCGATGAGGTCGCTGATGCTGTCGTGCACGACGGATGCGCTGGAAGTGTAGATGAAGGCCTTAACGGTCTTGATACTGCGAGCACATTCAAGGAGGTTGCGAGTGCCGTCGACGTTGACGCGATAGAGCGCCGTGTTGGTGGAGAGGGTGACAGGCGATACAGTGTGGATAATGACCTGCGGCCGGACAGTGGCAAGGACAGTCTCCACGTTTGCCTTGATCGAGATGTCGGCGCTGTGGTATTCGACGCCATGCACGCGGTTGCGATCCAGCTTGAAATCCAGGACTGAGACTAGGGCGTGGGACTCCATCAATTGAGAGACGACATGATGGCCTAGGAAACCACAATCGCCCACAACGAGCACCGCTTTATTCGAGATTGTCGAATTCATTGCTGCAACTGAGCTGTCCAGAGATATGGGGAGAGAAGGATGGTCAAGACGGCTCGAGGCTATTATCCCTCACTTCATTGTAATTATGCTTGTGGTTGCCTGACACGCGTTTGCGCGCTTGCGCGACCCTGCATGCTAATCTAGGGTGTCGTCCGTTATCTCTGTTTCAACGATGCTACACCTTGCCCAGGAGAGTGGGTATAGTGTAGCTCACCCATTGTTATCTTCTTGCGCACCAACAAGTTTGACTGGCACAGACGCGCCAGGACGACATGCGGCTTTGCCATGCTATCGAAGAATCCTTCGCCCCGCTGTCGCTTGGTTCGCTCTCTCCCAGCTGAGGCTTCACAGCGACAAGGCCAAAGTAGGCATCCGTAGTGCTGTCTCATGCGTTTCAATCGCTCGGAAAGTGTTAAGCCTCATGCAAGTGGCTTCCTCCTGAGCTCCGGGTGGGTGAGGGTTGAGCGTCTCGACCCAGTGCTTGGGTGTCAGTGACAGACCTGCACGCTTAGTCCATGTGCTCTGTATGCATCAAAAGCCTGGAATAGATGAGTCTCTCGATTCATCTTGCTGCATGGGCGGCTACAGTCCAGCTGCCTCGAAAGCTGAGCTCTGCATTTGCATTGAGTGGTGGGTAGGTTGCTTCAGAGTAGTTGCCTGTCTCGGCAAATAGTTCCATGATGCCGGCAGCTAAATTAGGCGCGAAGGCGCTGTGCATCTCCGGCACTACTTCCGGAGTAGAACGCTATGAGCGCAGATCTTGTAAGCGCCCCCACGGATTAATTACAATAAGCTAATGATAGTCACATCCTGTCCCGTATTTTTGCGAACACCGTGTCCTCCTCTACCTTGCACTTATTGATTTGTCCTCCCTCTGATTGATTTGTCCTCCCTCTTGGTGATTTATCCTCCCACTTACCATAAGTAGGAGAGCGAATCTATCACTTCGGGTGTCTGTTACCTCGCTAAGTGATACGATCTCCACTGTCAAGCATCGGACTCTCTCATTATTTTCCAACAGTCCCTATCGGAAAATGACAATCCTCCCAGAGCATTCCGGCTTCCTGCCTTACTGGCTGCTTGTGGTACGGAGTATTCCCCTTCCATCTAGCGTCAACACTGAACACGGTACCCAGGTCTTTGCCTTTTCAGTCCTCAACACGACCCAATGCTACAGTTCCTCCAGTTTCGCTCGGCGAACCTTCGATGGCCCAGCTTCCGCTGCCGAGGTCACTCCACTCGCCAGTCGACTTTTTGGCAGCTGGAGCCTTCTGTCAGGACTCGTTCGGCTCTATGCGGCCTACAACATCCACGATAAAAATCTATATTTCCTCGCTCTCTGTACCTACTTGATTGTATTGAGTCATTTCGCTGGAGAGCTACTGGTCTACGGTACGATGAAGATCGGCAAAGGACTTGCAGCACCGCTGTTCGTGGCGACTACCAGTGTTGTTTGGATGCTGACGCAGTGGTCATTCTACGTGAATTAATTTTCATAAGGAAATCTTGGACCATGAGATTAAAGAAGTCTGTCAGAGTACTCGATGGCGCTAAAAAGAACCCCAGAGTATGATCGTTGACCGTCCAGGGCTTGGCCAACGACTGGGCATCGATTCGTACCGATCTATAGGCCACTTATATAGAAATTGCCAGACTAGCGACTATTCAAATAGCAAATTCTTGCGCAAAATCCGAATGATCAGAGCTTTATAACTCGGACGGAGGAAGGAGCTACAAGTTGCCGAAGCTACTTTATGATGATATGTGTTTTCTTTAGTATGCACCTTCTTGCGCGGGTAGAAGAGGAAATTCGTTGCACACGGATTACAAGGACAATCATCGCGTAAGACGTTCTTGCCCCTAGCGCAGGTTCCATTGTTCCATCTTTCTGGTACTTAGCCCCTTGGTCCCACGGAAGCTGACTTATCTCTCGGGTTTGCATAACCCACTATCACCGTATCCGCCGCTTTTCATAGCGTTTCACGGTTGTTTCTTCTCCTCCAGCCTTCTGGCCGATCTCTTTGATGCTTCTTCTTTGCTGTCGTAGTTGGTAGGATCACGGAAGCTTCGGCTGCTTAACGCTTCGAAGATGGCTCTGTCCCTTGGCCCTTCGCTCTCCAATTTTCGTTTCTTGGACGGTTTGGGGTGGACTGGAAGATCAACCTGCCATGTAATGGGTTGAAGAATCCGTGGATGTGACGGAAGATAGCTAGTGGAAGATAGCGGTAAAGCATCGCGGAGATCTCGAGTACCGGCTAGCGCAGGTTGTAAAATCGAGGAACTCGAAAGCGGACCATGGCTCTCGAGTGGTGGATTGGAAGGTGGCTTCGTTGGTTCTTGTCTAAGCCTATAGTGGGAGCGAGCAGGTAGGGGCTCGACGATTCTGTCTGATAAGCAAGCAGGTCCGGCGACCAGTGGGCTAGGTGGTCGAAGGGGGATTCTGCCTACCAAAGAACGATTTTCACGCTCAATTTTGGATATTCCGCCGACAATGGTGATGTGGGGCTTCGGAACGTGAGGCACGTTCCCTCGAGATCCGGTCTCGAGTCGGTTTGGAAGATCATGGGAATGTGACTCCGTTTGCCAACACCCAAGCACTCGACACATGGCAGTCGGGAATCCCTCTTCTTCTTGGCCCGGATCTGAAACTTGGGAACTCTTGAAGCTTGAGAATGGCTCAACGTCTATCAACCCAATATAAGCTGCCTAAAAGTATAGCTTAGGTTTCTGGAAGAAGGCGGACCTATCCTTTGGGCGTCCCAACTCTTGAGACCGAAGGGAGCTCCTCTTCCTCGGCGCCTTTGGCTTCATTGTGGTCTCCTTTAACTTTCGCCTCTCCAATAGACTAATTTGCTTCCTTGGACGAGAGACATTAGGAAGTTCTGGGCCGAAGACATGAACGTACGAAGCCATATCTTTTCTCATCAAAAGTAGCAGAAGTCGACACTGAATAGGCTGGGTAAGTTCAAAAACGGATGGAGGTCCTGCAAAGAACCTCCATGGAACGTCACTTAATCTATGGCACTATCGACACTTGTCCTTCATGCTGTTTGATGGGCATAAGGATAACCACGGAGAAGCATGAAGCAGAGGTCGAGTGATGAGCGTCCACGCGCCTGATCAACACAATAATGACCTTGTCACTTCCCCAACTTCCCGGCTCAGCACAAGGACAACTATCGCACATTGCACAAGGCCACTCGCCTTGTTGCTGGTATTTTATTTCAGCGAAGCACCGCCGTGTACCGCATGTCTATGTCTCAGCACCCACCGATCTTTATATGATGACAGACTTTCTATGACATTGAACCTCATTCAAGCTCCCAACGTCGCTTTACCAAGATGAGTCGAGCGATATATTCTGCTCTTGGCGTTGTAATCTCAGGGGTTGTAGGTTGCAGCTAATGTGCGACTTTACTACTTCTGGTTAGACGTGAAACACTGGCATTGTTTGAAATCCTGTGTACGTCACCCTGGTCACACTTGCCGCTGTGAGTATTTTGTCGCTGTCATCGTCAACACTGTTGCAAGGTTCGGGAGCACTCGATGAACATCACGAGGGTAATCATATATATCCGAATCTACTTACTCTAGTGTGATGAGTAGACCCCGTACGTGGCAAAATGATTGGATATCGATCTCCAAATCACGTGGACACACCTGCATTCATAGTTTTGAGGTATTATCAGCTGCAATTGAAGGATCGGACAACAACAATGCGGATAAATACTACAAACTATCTTATACTGGCGGGCTAAGCCACCGGATAATCTGAATTCACACCTCAGGCTCGCACCTTTTGCGTCAGGGTCTCACAATTTATTGGAGTCTAGTATTCTTGGAAGACTATGGTAGACACAAGCATGGACCAGGCAATGTGGGAGACATCCTCTCGCCTTTTGGCAACCCTGATCAACGAGGGTCTCGTTGAAATTTCCGTGAGATGCGGGAGCAAAGAAGACGGTCTTCGTCTTCGAATTGCGCCGCGCGATGATATTAATAACCGAGCCAGCGGGTCCATATTGGTCAGACTCCATGAGAAAACTCACAAGATGGAGGATGCGATCATGTCGATCTTACCAATATCACCCGATGATCTAGCGCTTCCGCTCACTTGGGAGCCAGCCAACGCCAGTCATCAAACCATAGGCGTCACCACAGAACCAGGAATGTTGTTCGATCTCATATTCCCATGGCTGGGGTACGATAGCGTGTGCAAACCACAGATAGCAGCGGAACTAAGTAGCTCCGCAAAGTTTCAGAGTAGGGAATATCAATGACTTCTTTCTCTCAGGCACCAGCTGACCAATCTTGAAGAGAAATGGCTGCAGGAGGCATCGTTCAGATCAGGGCCTTCTCTGCGTAGTCCGTCAATCGACTGGGAGAGAGCCATCATAAGAGGTCATCCATCGCACCCGGTTCGTTCCCTTTACCTTCCCCTCCTATCCCTTCGTGGAAAGCCGAGTTGACAAAAGACTGCAATAGATGCACAGGACTATACTAGCCCAAGATCCCCTGGCTGAAATTACTCCCGAAGACTTACACCGACTCCAAGAGCCGAGTGTTGTGTTCATCTCTGTGCCGCGCCATTACGTGACAACAGTAGGACCTTTCGAAGATATTCTGGTGCCATTACTCGAAGAGTATGCCGTAGACGTGTCGACCATCACCGAGGACCGAGTCATCCTACCTTGCCTGGAACTTCAACTAGCATCAATGTGTCAGCAAGTTCCGGAAGTTCTAGAAATGCCTTCGAAGACCGTTCAGTGTCAAGCCCAGTCTTCGCTCCGCACAATCTCGCTTTCGAATTCAGATACCTTTCATCACGATTTAAAGCTCGCTCTAGCATGCAGAATCACGTCCGCGTTGCGGACCATCACTCCTTGGACAGCTCTGATCGGGCCGGAAGTCTCGCAGATACTCAATGACGTCTTACCACCGTCTATGTGGGTCTGCGATGAGATTGCCGCAGTAACGGGAAGTCATTCGGATTTCGACAAAGCCAAGCATTGCTCGGTCCTAATTCGCCAAAACTTAGAAGCCCAAGCTCGAGCTAAAGGCCAGACGTTGATTGTATCCGCTGCTTTTTCGGAGAAGGGTGCCGATGGAGGAATCTGCCATGCTGAGAGGGTATTCGAGCTTCGCACCGACGACCAGAAGGCAGCCTGGTTTCGCGAGTAGGTCTTCTTTCCAGTTTCTCTCCGGTTCCTTGCACTACATCTGCATACTGATTAGACCGTTCCGATCCAGCTACACTTCCAAACTTTTTCATTCTACGCTCCCACCAATATATATGAATGGTGTCAGCCTTGAAGCCCATAGCCAGAATATCTTAGCTCGCTTCGATGTCTCATCCAAGACCCTTGTGGGATTTGCATACCGCGACTTCGGAGGCCTCAAGCTGCATACACCTACCTTGTCTCAACAAGGATACGATGTGAAATCTTCTCCACCAGGAAGTCTGATCTTCACAGAGGATATGCGAGAATTATGGGAGAATTGCCATCATACGATCTTCCAGTCTCACCTCAATCAGCTAATCCTGGCGCTGGGGCTGCAAAAGTCAAACGCTTGGGCTATCGTACGGCAGCTATTGAAGGAAGTACTAATTGATGAAAAGGCTAAACCACTCCTCGACTATTTGACGCAAGACATGGTGCCGTACAAGTGCTTTATGCGCATGAAAATGCAGGGGTTATATCGGGATGTGCGCAAACTGGCTCTCCATCAATGCAGACTTGTGCTGATGCTTCTCTAGTACATCCATCATGATGTTCCAAACGTCATCCTACGATGATACACACGGAATCTTCCATTGATGCGGCCGCTTCACTCCCGTCGGTCCACTCGCTTGAGAAATCATTGAATGATATTGATCACTTATCGGCTTGTCATACCTAGGCTCAAGCGCTAGGCTGGACGGTCTGGTACCGTAGGCTAGGCTGACGTCGAAAAAGTTCTAGAGAATGTCTCGTGGTTTGATCGGGAAGGTTCATGAAGTAAGTAGCTTAGACACACATTCTGGTAGAATAATAAAGTATACTATGCTTCTGTGTTTGAAGACCTGGCACCATTCCGATGCCTCGTCCGCTGATCTGCTAGAGTATACCGATCGTTAGTATATCGTGGGAGATGAAGCCAAGGCGAGTTTTCTTCTCGACAGCAGGAGTATTGCCAAGACCAGCACTAACCCTAAGGTCCGTCGTGTCCATAGAAACACTTACGGTGCTTACAACATTTGCGGATTTTCATGACGATCTCATACAGGTTCGCATCAGTAAAGGACAGCGCATTACGCTTGAAGACTATGAGCTCAATCTCGTTATGGAAGATTCCTTCAGCACCGATAAGGTGCCCGCCAGTTGGCAGCAGCAGCTCGCCAACTTAGTATTCAACATCAAGGACTGGCAAATCACTCATGGTATGCTTCTGAAATTTGGTTTCAACGTCGAGCACGTCAACGCAGTCCCAGTTGGTGTCAGCCTGCTACCGAGCTCGTTCCCTAAGCGACTCTTTGAGGAAGCCCAGCGGCTGCAGCCCATCTACAACCGGCTCTATGCTGCCATATCTGAAGACGAAGAGTGGCTGTATGACGTACTGGAAGGGTATGTTGAGACGGGTTAGTCAAAAGGGTTCGTGTCTGTCAACCGATCTAATACCACGACAGGCTCATCAACGAGGATGGGTCTTTCGCGGCAAATCTATGGGGAATATACCAAGAGGTGAAGCTTGGAGGCTGGATTCAGGTAAAGCAAAGGCTGAAGCACTCCAGTTCTGGTGTTGTGATCTTGCAAATACTCAAGTGGAGACTCGTGGCTGATGGAAATCAGTAGGACGTTCAACTTGGAATATTCCGCTCGGATTACATGATACATAGCGGCAGCAATGGTTCGATTGGGGATCCACTAGATCCTCAATTGAAGCAGGTCGAATTCAACACCTACTCAGTGGCTGGTGGCGCACATTCTGACAGAACCGCTAAATTGCATCAGTGGGTATGGCCCTCAGACCATACGAAGCGTACCTGATACGAAAACCAGATATATGCATCGCACCGGAGCATATAGCTTCATTCGTAATAATGAAGACATCAAAGCACCGGTAGACTATGAAATGCCTCCTAACAACGCAATCGCATCGCTAGTGTCTGGCCTTCGCAGTGCCCATGCCGCCTATGAGCCCTCAAAACGAGACAACTCGTCAATCCCAGGAATCTTGTTCGTCGTCCAACCGAGGAATATGAACATCTGCGACGAAAGACCCCTGGAATATGGTCTATGGGACTCCAATCCAAGCATACCGGCTTACAGAGTGATCTTCGGCGCAGAAGTCATAGCCAACACCCATCTTTCTCCTGGCGGCGAGCTATTGTTCGAGTCGCCCTCGCTCCCTGTTCCCGTGGAGATCGCTGTGGTTTACATGCGAGCAGGCTACGATGCTGAGGAGTATACTTCCGCTGGCTGCCGCGCTCGTGTCTTGCTTGAAAGCTCTCGTGCAATCAAGTGCCCCTCGATACTCGGCCATCTTGCTACCTTCAAGAAAGTGCAGCAAGCGCTTGCAGTGCCAGGTGTGCTTGCGAAGTTTCTCTCTCCCGAAGATGCCGCCACTATTGCGAAGACGTTCGTGCCTACGTATCCCATGGACGTCGATTCGGAAGCTGGTAGGCAAGGGCGAGCCTTGGCTCTTAATCTGAAAACCGCACGAAATCACGTACTAAAGCCTTCTCTGGAAGGCGGTGGGCACAATATATACGGTACTGATATTCCTGGTTTCTTGCGCACGCTACCACGGTCCAAATGGCATACATACATACTCATGAAGCTTATCAATCCTGTCGTCCAGAAAGGCATACTCCTCACTTTGAGCGGGATCTATCATGGAGCGGTAGCAGAGGGCACGCACGGCTTTCACGAGGAGCCACAGTCTGACCCAAGCAATCCATCTGGCAATCTCGTTACTCGGCTAGGAGGACCTATTGTAAATGAGCTCGGAATATTCGGCGTCTGCCTGTGGCGAAGAAGAAAGCGTCGGCTGTGGCCCAGGAGTGGTCCGCCGGATCTGATGATCAACTCCGAGGCCGGCTGGTCACTCAAGACTAAACCGGCTAATGTGAATGAGATGAGTGTAGTCAAGGGCTATGGTTGTTTTGACAGTCCCTGCCTTGTTGGGTCTGAACAAGAGGAATCATCGATAGCGCCGCCGCAGGATATTACCTAATTCTTCGATGAACATCTTGCAAATTAGACTGCTAGCAACGATCTTGCTCTCTCTTTCCAAGAACCAACTTTCTCTTCTAGAGAACTGGTCAGATGTCCTGGTAATTCGAACGCTGATCTAAAATACAAGCCGACCAATGTATCAGAGGACGAGCATAGCATTGTCTTGGCTGGTAGCTGTGGAACAACGCGTGTATAGACGACAGGAGCTGCAGTCTTACATGCTTTTGACCGTTGTCGCTTTCGTCGTTGGCATCCAGCATCGATTGCCCTTTTTCGTGAAACCTCAAAAGATTCCTGGAAATATTTCCATCAATTGGCATGCAAGTGAGATCTTGGATTAGGCTACTACTCCTGTATATCCACGCAGTACAAGGAACAATGGTTCCCTACAGATCCTTTGGAGTGACGTGGTTGGAATTGCGCCGCCTTGCATCATCTTGCATACAGCCTCGTGTTCGGGCAATGTATGCACCACCCGCATATGCATCTTCGCTTTCCGGACTTTTCTTCCGAATCCCTTTTCGTGTGACTCCTTCTTCACCCAAATACATGCACCGAATTTGCAGCACCAAAGGATTCACTTCTCTTTATTGAACACTTCTATCACTTCTGTCCCTCCTTCACTTCCCTTTTCACGTCATGCTACTCTCACCCTTCCTTTTCCCGTCACACTTTCCACCTCCACCTTAACCACACCGTGACCCATCTTCCTCGTCCATCGCCAACCATCCACCACACATAATCACCAACCACCAACCCCCACCACCCACCCCCACCTCACTCACCCACACATCCACCATCCACCACCCCCACCAACCACAC
>JAABUS010005191.1_pt1 | contig 17505 bp, 17 predicted proteins | sample 5560161 | NCBI WGS metagenome assembly JAABUS01 (sample SAMN10711885, study PRJNA513376) | rock metagenome | isolation source: Antarctica rocks | place: Antarctica: Victoria Land, Trio Nunatak nord | collected 2016-01-04
CAATCCTTACCCGCCAGGATCACACCAAAAAGCCGGCCGCCTCGCTCAGTTCAATGCCGCACAACCAACCCGACCATCCAAGCCTAAATTCCAAACCCGGCTGTATCAAAGTCGTTGACACGTTCCGGCCGCGTCCTTGCCGAGCGAGGCTTCCGTGCGGTGGCACCCAACATCACCCCCGACCCGGAAACCGGGATCGGCCGCTGGTCCGATGCCGAGGTCGCGGCTGCCATCCGCAATGGCCAGCGTCCCGACGGATCACTCATCGGCCCTCCTATGCCGGTCGAACTCTATCGCGGCATCTCGGACCGGGACCTCGGCGCAATGGTGGCCTACCTGCGCACCGTGCCACCCGTCCGCCATGCGGTGGTTGAGCGTTCAACCTACGCCGATCCAATCACCCCGTATGGACCGCCGGTCACGAGCGTGCCGGATCCCGCTCCGAATGATCCGGTCGCACGCGGTGCTTACCTCGCCGGTCCCGTGGCACATTGCATGGACTGCCATACGCCTCCCCTGTCCGGCGAGCACCGGGACTGGTTGCGTATGGGCGCAGGAGGCGTTCCTTTTGAGGGTCCCTGGGGTGTGGCGGTCGCACGCAACATCACGCCGAGCGAGCAGCACGGGATCGGCGGCTGGACCGACGAGCAGATCATCGCGGCTGTCACAAAGGGCATATCGGCTGATGGGCGGCGTCTCGTGCCGCCGATGGGGGGACGTGCGCCAATCTGGGCCAAGCTGACCCAGGGCGATCTGCACGACCTTGTTGCCTACCTCCGGTCGTTGCCGGCCCGGGATTAACTTCCAGCAGCACGGACCGTCAGCCTATAAGGCGGGCTGATTGACTTGCCGAGCCCACGCGGCAGTTCCTGGCGGTGCTGCTGCGGACGGTGCGCAAGCCCATCCGGCTGATAAGCAGCGCCGAACCGCTCCGAAATCTCCAACCTGGCCGTGACCCGCCACGCACATTCTACGACACGCCTGCGCAGGGCCGCACCAGGCAGGGTTCTATAGTGGAAAGAAGGGGTCGGAATCCAATTGGACCACGTCCGCATTACAGGTGAATGGATGTACCCTGGGCACGGCCGGAACCCAGGTGAAGGAGAGTGCCCCGGCACTTCGCATCAAGGAGGCTTTGATGCATGAGCCTCTGGGCTGGAAGGCCCGGCGAGGCTACCTTCGGCCCAGCCATCAATGAGACCCACATGCCCGCCAGCTCTTCCCTTGCAGGCCTGATCAAGTGGCTGGGCCGCGATGAGTGGCGCGAGCCGTTCGAGGAGGTGCTGTGGCTGCACGTGGGTCCCGCCTGCGAGCAGGCCGGCATCGAGTTCGAGGATATCGAGGACATCCTCGGCCCGCACCATGCAACGGCGCTCTGGGGCTGTGCTTTCGAGGATTTCTTCACCCGCACCTTGGAGCCAGACGGGCGCAACATCGTTGACGACTACCTCAAGCGCCGCGGCTGGAAGGAGACAGCGCCCAACCGGCGCTACATGCAGGCGCTGCGCGGTTCGGTGATGAGCCTCTACGAGGTGAGCGGCATCGTGCCCGGCGAGTCGTTCCTGGCCCGCGACCTTGTGCGCGGGGGCGAGCCGGTCCGGGTGAGCGAGCGCAGCGCGACCCAGTCGCTCGCGCAATGGGAGCGGATCGGCGCGCGGGTGGTCGAACTCGACGGCAAGCTGGTCATCGGCGGCGGCCTGCTGCTCTTCACGCACGAAGCCGCGGAGGAGGTGGTCCGGGTATTCAAGACCACCAGGACGCGGGCACGGCGGGAACTCGGCAAGCTGGCCAAGGACGAAGGGATCACCGCCGCCGCACGCCCAGACCCTGATGCCGTGGACAGGCTCATTCTAGAGGGTGCGGCGCCGGTGTTCACCAACCTGTGGCTCGCCGACGTGCTGCTGCGGGCCGTGGATCCAGTCCTGCCCACCTTGGTGAACAGCGAGGGCGACGAGATCGCGTTCCACACCGTGCATTTCGCGTTTCGGCCGGGCACCACGGCGGACATGGTTCGCGAGCAATTGCGCACGGTCGAGGCATTCGAGGAGGCGAGCGAAAGCTTCTGGAACTGGATTGAGGCGGAGCGTGCGCCGGCCAAGTCCAGTGGCGCCCGCCGGGGGGCAAAGCCGGTCGCCGGCAAGGCGCGGACCTTCAGCGTGACACTGGACGACGGCGCCGTCGTGCTGGGCAACATCGAACTCTCCGACGATGCCGTCTCGCTTTCGGCCAACTCGAAATCGCGGGCTGAGCGCGGACAGGCCCTGCTCACCGCACTGCTGGGTAAGCTGGTGCGCGCACCACTCACGCAGATCCAGACCGTCGAACAGTTGGTGGCGTCCCGCCCCGATCGCGAGACCGCGCCCGCCGACGAGATCCCGCCGGAGGTCCAGGCGAGCATCGTGCATGAGACCCTGGACAACCATTACCGCGCTGCCCTCGACCAGCCCCTGGCCATGCTGGGCGGCAAGACGCCGCGCGCGTGCGCGCGGACCAAAGCTGGCCGTGAGAAGGTCGCGGGCTGGCTCAAGCTTCTGGAAGGCCAGAGCAGCCGGCGCGGGCGGGACGCCGGTGACCCGATGGGATCCTACGACTTCGGCTGGATGTGGACCGAGCTCGGCATCGCTGACCTGCGGCGGTGACGAGATACCATCACCGGCAGCCGGCAAGCGGACCGTCTGCTCTGTGATTGTCCACGGTTTCCACTGACGGTCTCCCGGCCTCAACTCGCGACCGCCACCGACGAAGGCTGAACTGCACGTTCGGCTCGCCTGCTATCAGAACCCCATCTTGTCCTCCATCAGCACCGCCGCGGCGCGTAGCCCTCGTCGGCCTAGAAGCCATTCAGCGGCCGCCTGACACCGTGACGACGCTGCCAGTGACATATGACGAGGCCGGGGACAGCAGCCATGCCACCGCGTCTGCGACCTCATTGGGCTGCCCGGCCCGCCCGAGCGGGATCGTGCTCCTGGCGGCTTCGATCATCGCCGGCGTCAGCATGTCGGTTTCGACGACCCCGGGCGCCACCGCGTTCACCCGGATGCCTTCCTGGGCCACCTCGCTTGCAAGGCCCTTGGTAAAGCTCTCAATCGCCCCCTTCGTGGCGGCATAGGGCGCGATGCCGGGAAAGCCTCCGGTGCGTGCCGCCACCGACGAAAGGTTGACGATGCCGCCTCCCTGTCCGCCATGCCGCGTGGACATCAGCCGCACTGCCTCACGGGCGCAGAGCATCGTGCCCAGCACGTTGACCAAGAGAAGCCGTTCCAGCTCCGCGGTCTCGCGCGCGTCCAGCCGGGCGATGGGACCGCTGATGCCTGCGTTGTTCACCAGTCCCGCAAGCGGTCCCAGCAGGCGTGTTGCCTCGGCAAACAGCCCTGCCACCTGCGCCTTCACCGACACGTCGGCCTGCACTGCATGCGCCCGCCCGCCGGCGGCCTGGATCGTCTCCACCAACGCTTCGGCCGACGCTGCATCCTGTGAGTAGTTCACCGCGACGGGGTGGCCCAGCGAGGCCAGCCTCATGCACACGGCGGCGCCGATGCCACGGCCGCCGCCTGTCACGATTACCATGCCCAGTCCTGCCATTGCTTGCTCCTCTGAACTGCTGTGAGCCTGCCTCTTCCGCACGTTCCACAGGAGCGGCACCGGCGCATTCACCGCACCGGACATGCCGGTGCGTGTGGCCTGGTGATCCAGGAGGGAGCCGGTCGGGATGCACGGTCCTTCCGCGACCAAGGTCGCATTGAGCTAGGCTGCGATCCTCAGCATACCCGACCCGTCCACCCGTTCTGCTGCCAGGCTGCCAGGCTGCCAACGAGAGGTAGCCTACCTGGTCAGCTTGCAGCTTTCGATGGGCGGCGCGGCATCTTCGCCCGAGGTGGTCGAGACCAGCTTGTAGAGGTCCCACGGCCCCGTGCTCTCGCTGGGCGCCTTGACCTGGAACAGGTAGGCCGGGTGCAGCGCCTGCCCGTCCGCACGGATGCGCAGCATGCCGTAGCAGTCGTCGTCGGTCGGCATCGCCTTCATGCGCGCAACCACCTCGGCGCCGTTCGCCTTCGCCGCCGCAACGCCCAGGTCGGCCGCGGCCTTCAGGTAGTGCAGCGTCGCCGCATAGGTGCCCGCCTGCTCGGAGCTGACGTAGTTGCCGCCGAGCTTCGGCCTGATGCGCTCCATGAAGGCGCGGGTGCGGCTGTTCAGGTCCCAGTAGAAGCTTTCGGTCAGCAGCAGGCCCTGCGCCGTCTCTAACCCCACTGACTTGATCACCTGGATGAAGGCCAGCATCGCCGCCAGCCGCTTGCCGCCCTGGGTCAGGCCGAACTCGTGCGCCTGCTTGATGCAGTTGACGGTGTCGCCGCCGGCGTTGCCGAAGGCGATCACGTCCGCACCGCTCGCCTGCGCTTCCAGCAGGAAGGCGGAGAAGTCGGTGGTCGTCGGGAAGGGATAGGCGGCCGAGCCCAGCACCTTGCCGCCGGCGGCATCGATGAACCCCGTCGCCTGCTGCGTCAGGTCGCGGCCGAACACGTAGTCGGCGACGATGAAGTACCATGACCTGCCGCCGGCCTGTACCGTCGCCGCGGCGGAGCGGGCGAGCATGGTGGTGTTGTAGCCCCAATGGATGGTGGTCGGCGTGCAGCCCGCGCCGGTAAGCGCGGTGGAGGCGGCGCCGCTGTTCAGGTAGGCCTTGTTCTTCTCGACCGCGATCGTCTTGACCGCCAGCGCCACGGCCGAGTTCGGCACGTCGGTCACCATGTCCACGCCCTGGTCGAACCACTGCCGGGCGATGCCGGCGCCAACGTCGGGCTTGTTCTGATGGTCCGCCTCGATCACCTCGACCTGCAGGCCGCGTGACCCGGCGAAGTCCTGCACTGCCTGCCGGGCGCAGGCCACCGACGTCGGCCCGGACGTGTCGCTGTAGGTGCCGGACAGGTCGGTGAGCACGCCGATGCGGAGCGTGTTGGCGGCTTGCGCCCGCGGGCGCACGAGCGGGGCGGCGGACAGCGCGGCGCTGGCCGCGATCAGGGTGCGGCGGCTGACAGGCATGCGGACGTCCTCCAGGATGTTTGTTGCCGCCACGCTAGCGCCGGCACGCGCCACATCCAAACCGACGGACATCACCCGACCTCAGAGCCACGTCAGCCATGTCACGAACCGTGCCTAGCTGATCCCGGCCAGCAGCTCGACCACTTTTTCAGGCGTCGGCACCTCGATGTCGTGCGGGACGGCCAGCTCCAGGTAGCGCCAGCCCGCCTTGGCACGTGCCCGCTGCCGGCTTGGTTCGATCGAGGCCAGCGGCGGGTCGGTGTAGGAGACATAGGTCACCGGACGGCCGGCGCCTGCTGGCCTGGTGAGTCGGACCGGGCTGTCGTAGGTGCCGACCGGGTGCGGGCACGCCGGCGCATGAACCAGTCCTTGGCCGGGCCGTCCGGGATCGGGAACGCATCCGGACCCGGCACTGGTAGCGCGACGCCCCTGCCCTGCTCGCGTGCGGCTATTCTGCGGCTGTCCGCCAGGCTGGGTGGAAGGATTGCGAACGCCGTGTCGCCGTTCCTGGGGATCAATGCATCGAGGTAGACGATGTGCTGGATGCAGTCAGGTACGCGGTCGGCCACCCCGGTCACGACCATGCCGCTGTAGGAATGGCCGACCAGGGTGACGTCGCTGAGCTCCTCAGCTGTGACGAGGCCAGCGACGTCCAGAATATGCGTGTCTAGGACGATCTGCTGCGACAGGAGGTGGGTACGTTCGCCGAGGCCAGTTAGGGTCGGGGTCCACACGCTGTGACCGAGCACGCTAGCTCGGCGGCAACGTCACGCCAGATCCAGTCCCCTCGATAGGCTTCATGCACGAGAACGTAGGTCGTGATTGGGGTGCTGGGCTTCGCTTACGTGGAGGTTTGGATGGCCAATACACTTGGTTGTTCGTCAAGGTATCATGTTGCATGGTGGGCCAACTATGCCGAGGACACGACTAAGTTGACGTGTTCAGACTGCCTTGAGAAACAGTCCTGAAGTGGGACCCCCTCTGACGACGGCGCAAGGTGCTGAAATCGTATGACAAAGATCGTCCGGGCTAAGGTTTCAATCGGTGTCGGTCGGGATGCCAACGATTGAACGGATATCCCAACACTTTCAATGCGATAGCTTCAATTTCAACAGAGATCCACTGTGGCGCTGATTCATATCACGATGCCGCACATTAGACTGGACTTTAGGTGGCTGGCTGTCCCTTCAGCCTGCGAGACGCCATAGAGACCACCTTGGCCGATACGGGCGGGCGCGACGGGTACAGGATCAGCCCGCGGCCGTCAGACTCTACCCTCGCCTCGGGGTAGACCGACATGGCGAGGTCCAGCGTGGACCGGAAGCAGGCGCGGAACTTGTCTAGCCGAGAAATGCCTGCCCCGAACTGCGCATAAAGGGCCTTCCAAGAGACTGGTGTGGGAATCTGAAGCGCGTGGAGGCGGTAGGAAAGCCAGCAGTAAACGTCGATGGCCATAGAATTGTTCGAGATCGCCTTGATGGCGGCTTCCTCGATAGGAACCGGGTGCCGCTGAAGCTGCTCGAAGAACATTTCGGAGAGCTTCGCCCGTTCGACGAACAGCGATCCTTGGCTGTTCTTGTCGTCAACGAACATGGCCGTGTCGAAGATGTTCTGATTCACTAGTCCGGTACGGTTCCCCTGCTTGATCTGGAAGGACATGCGGCATCGGGAGAGGCGCTCGGCCTGGTCGCGTACGGCGACCATCGACTTGCCGCCGATGCTGATGTCAAGCTTCCGCAGCCATGCATGCAGACTTCTGCCCAGCTCGATCTCGCGGGAATGAGTCCGCAGAGCCTCTGACTGCAAGTATAGGCAAATCAGGCGAGCACGGGAGCCGTATAGGACGCCGATGGGGATTGGATCGCCCGTGGACGTGTGTCGTTGGCCCGGTTGGACGAGAAGGGAGACATGATCTGTGCGGACCTGCCAACTCGCGTCGTCAGCGAGGCGCTTGTGTGGCAGGCCGGACTGTGCCCAGCCGCTATACAGGAAGCCAATCTCGCCATCCTCGGCCATCATGTAGGCGGCGGCTGCTTCCACCACCCGCCGGTCCACGTCGAACTTCAGGACTTCCTGTTTGCCGTGCCTACCGAGCAGCCTGTGTGTCTCTCCCATGCGGCGTTCCTACATGCTAACGGCAGCGTGGCCGGGAACACCACTGGACAGAAGGCTGGACTCTAGGTGGCTTTGCAAGAAGATATTTGTAAGTCTTATAGTATCTCTACTCACATACCAGTGGATGGCCGCTGCAACTCATTGGCCTCGCTGCAAGAACGTGGAACCGCACCCGGGGCGTCGCCCACCTAAAGGCCAGTGGAACACACCTAGAGTCCAGCTCTTGCCGCAGCGGAACGCGGCGAGCAGTCTGCCGCAATTCCACCTAGAGTCCAGTTCTCGGCCGGATAGCAAGGCAAACAGACTCGGCTCACGTAACCGCAGCGCCGATTATGCCTCGCACACGGCGTTAGTTCATGGATGCCCGGCATGGGAAGTACTCGCTCATGTCTGCTTCTACGGGCACGACGGCTGCCGCGTATAAACAATGGTGCCAAACCGCTCGATCTATGCAAAGTGCGGGCGAGCCATAGGAACCAAGGAGGATCATCAGGCCCTTCCCAAACCCTCAATGGCCGAGGTGATAGCCGTCTTATGGCCTGATGGCCATATTGTCATACGACAGTCTTGGCGACTCCGAGCTGGCTCCTGCCTCCCCTCCCCTGATCCTCGAAGGCCTCACCCTCGCTGGCGCCGCGGGGGCGCCGCCGAGGGCACCCGCCAAGGCCCGACAAGCCCCTTGTCGGCGGCCCATCCCTCGATGGCTTCCAGCAGTAGATCGTGGACCTTAACCCCGCGCTCTACTGCGTAAAGCCGGAGAGACTTCTTGCCTGCCGGATGGAGGTAGATCACGGAAGGATCTGCCTTGTCCTCGAGCGGTCTGCGCCCCCGCCCCTGCTGAACCTCGACCGGAGCGGTTTGCCGGACCGAGGCGCCCACCGGCTCAACGGCGAGCGACGCGGCGTAGGAGGCCGGAGCCTGCGGACGCCGGGTCATGGCCGAACGCTCCGCCTTCTGGTCACGGCGCCCTTTGGCCGCTTGGCCTCGGAGCCGTCCGACACGGCGGTACGATGGCCAACCGGCAACTTGGCAGCTTGGCTTTGCGACGAAGTAGCGGGCTGGTCGAAAGGTACAAGGGTACCGGGACCGTCCGGCAAAATGGCAGGGTGGCCACCACCTATGCTGGCACCACGGCCATGCGGCGTGGTGGCCATTCTGTCATATGACGCGGTGGCCACAATGCGTTCGCGCTGAAGCCATGCCCATACGTCGGCCAGTTCTGCCCTTGCCCTGCCTTCCGGATCGCGCTCCTGGGGCGTGAGACCCTCCGCGTAAGCGTACGGATAGGCGATTGATGCAGACACCGCGGTCGGGCAGACGGCTGCGCCCATGGCTTCCAGCGCCTCGCGGGCGAGAGCCACGGCCTTAACGCGCTTGTCGGGAGGGGCTTGCCAAAGAATGACGCCGCACCGGCGACTCTGCGCGCCCGCGACCCGCAAGCTCTCCTGGACGCTTTCAAGATCCTCGGGATTTGGCCTGGTGACAATGATGGCAGCAGTTGACGCGTCTAGGGCTGCGTTTACGGCGGGCGTTGCCGTAGGCGGCGTATCCACAAGGATCAGGTCGACGCCCTGGCCGCGGAAGCCTTCGACCTGAGCCGTCAGACCGCCCGGGCCAGGGACGACGACAAGGGGGACGGCGATGCCGGAGGCGGCCCTCCGCTGGCCCCAACGGTGGCATGTCGGCTGCGGATCAGCGTCGATGACCACGACGCGGCGACCGGCTTTCAAAGCTTCGACGGCGAGGCACCGAACGGCGGTGGACTTCCCGGTGCCGCCTTTCCGGGCGAGGACGGATACGACTAGCATATGGCCTCCTGGGCAAAGCGCCAGAAGGTCATATTCTCCTGCGGCCATCAGGTCAACGCGCAGGATGGCCACCGTGTCATATGACAAAATGGCGCAGCGGCGTCTTACGAGAATAGGGCACCCTGGCTTGGGAGCACCGCCACGGAAATACCTTACAGGAACCCATCCCCGGCGTAGTCCTTGAAGATGTGGGCGTCGCGGATGTAGGAGGCGAGCACGTCGGTGCTCCTGTGCCGGCTGACCTCCTTCAGCTTGAATACGCTGGCGCCGGCTCGGGTGCCGGCGGTGATGAAGCCTGCCCGCAGCGAGTGCCCGGTGAAGCGCGCGGGATCGTAACCGGCGGCTGCGGCGCGGGCCTGCACCACCCGGGCGACAGCGCGGTCGCTCATCGAGGCCAGGGTGGCGAGGCCGCCCTTCAGCCGACGGAACACAACGCCGTCGGTGATCGCCCCCCTACACCAGCCAGGCGTCCAGCAGTTGCACCGGCCGGATGCGCCGCCCTTCGGGGATGGCGATCTCCTCGCCGTGCCCCACTTGGTCGGCCTTGGTCTGGCCGAAGTGCACGCGCAGGCCGCGCGGCTCGCGGGTGATCTGGTCCAGGCGCAGCGCCACCAGTTCCGAGCGCCGGAACGCCCCGGCCATGCCGATGAATCGCGGTCCGGCGGGCGAAGCTTGGCATCGCTCCAGTTTCTATACAGCTCCGATGCACACCTGCTGCTGTCGCAACCTTCTTATCCGGCGTTCCAGGCCGTCAACTCGTCCACTCGCCAGCCTGCGTCCACGGTGTGAAGGTCTCCTGGGCCGCCCAGGACACTGACCGGCAGCGCCTGAGGTTTCACCGCCGCCCATCCTGGGCCGGGCGTGCCCAGGTGGGCGAACTTGGCCCAAGCGTCAAGCATGAGGGCGGACAATGCCGCCGCCTTAGGACCGGAACCCACCTTCGCGGCAAAGAACGGGTCACGGTGGGTGCCGAACACGAAGGGGATCTCCGAGGTATGCGGCACGCCGTGCGCCGGTGCGGCCAAGGGGTGTGCGAACTCGTAGAGGTAGGCGGGATGACCTGACGCCGCGTGGCGCGTCGCCGCGGCGCGGGCACGCAGGCGGAACACGATGTCGGTATAGGCCGCTATCCAGAGGTCGAGCGGCGCGGCTGCATCGCCGCGCCTCCATGCCGCATCGGCATAGGCGTCCACAATGCGCTCCGGCGCTAGCCCAGCCGCTTCGGGGCGGTAGATGGCCGTGAGGTCACGGACCATGCCGACGAGCTGCGTGCGGTCGGCTGGCGGCTGCGGGCCGGGGATGGGCTTGCCGTCCGGGCCGACCAGGTCATACCAGAACGTCGCCTCTGTCCGGGTGGTGCCGATCAGGAGGGGGATCGCGGGCAGGGCGGCATCGCGCGGCCAGACTCGCAGCACCGTGCCGTCCAGCACAGGCAGCACGGGAGGCCGTCCCCGGCTCCGCACCATGGCCGGGTCACGGGCCAGTTGCAGCTCCGCCATGTGTAGGGCCGTCGCCGGCAGGCGCCGCAGCCCCGGCACGTCGGTGTCAAGCCGCCTGGCCAGGGCCTCCGCGTAGGCGGCAGCGGTGGCGACCTCCGGGAAGCCCGGGGCGCCGTGCAGCGACCCGCTCTCGATGATCGCCTTGTGCAGCAGCCCGACATTGCGGCCACCCCCGGCAATGGACGCCGTCGAGGACCCGCCGGCCGACTGCCCGAACAGCGTGACGTTGTCCGGATCGCCGCAAGGCCGCGATGTTGGCCTGCACCCAGTGCAGCGCCATAACTTGGTCCTGCAGGCCCCAGTTGGCGAAGGCTCCGGTGTCGCCGTCCGCCAGCGCCGGATGGGCCAGCCACCCGAGTGCCCCCAGGCGGTAGTTGACCGTGACCACCACGACATCGCCGGCCCGCGCCAGCCGGGTGCCGACCGTGCCCGCGGCGTCGCCGCGCCCGGCGCGCCAGGCGCCGCCATGCAGCCACACCATCACGGGCCGCCTGCCGCGCGGATCGGGCGTCCAAACGTTCAGGAACAGGCAATCCTCGCCCTGGAGCGTGATCGGCTCGTAGAGCCAGGCCGCGCCGCCGCCGAACGTCTGGATGGCAGCCGCGCCGGCCCGGCTGCAGTCGCGCGGCTCGGTCCAGCGCGGGGCAGGGCGGGGGGAGGCGTAGCGCAGCGGTCCGATTGGCGGGGCGGCATAGGGCAGGCCGAGAAAGGCCGTGACCCCCTCAGCGGTGGCCCCGCGCACCGGCCCGCCAGCAGCATCGCCGGCTCGCCATACGCCGCCGGCGGCGTGAAGGGCTGTGATCGCTTGCTCCTTATAGAAAAGCGGACAGGGGTGACGGGAGTCCATCAAACGGTATGGCATCGTTGCGAAATACGAAGAACGTTGAAATTGGCGTGGCAAATTGCCACTCCGGTCCTGTATCAAGGTCAGCGAGCCATCTGGCTCCGCAGTCCACCGCGCACCCAGGAGGGGCCACCGTCCGGGGCACCGCTAGTCACTTAGGTGGGGATCACGACGGATTGCCGATGCACCCTCAAGCCGCCCTCGGGCGGCTTTTCTTTTGCTCAGCCCCGCGCCAGCCAAGCCGGCCGTGTCCCGTCCAGCCGCAAGCTCTCCATCGTCAACGTACGGCGTGCAATCAAGTCGGGTGGCGTCGCGGCATAAACACCTCAGACATCCTGACGATCTATCAGTCGCGCCCGTCTCACGACGAGCCACGACGCGACGTGAAGCCTGGACAGCCCGGTGGCTGGACCCGATAAGCGGAGGCGACGGGAACCCCCCGGACACGCACCGCCGGAGAGCACGCCCATGGAGTTCGCCGTCTACCCGTCGCTGAAGGACAAAGCCATCTTTGTCACCGGCGGCGCATCCGGGATCGGCGCCGACATCGTCCGAGCCTTCGCTAAGCAAGGCTCGCGTGTCGGTTTCGTAGACCTCGATGCCGGGCGGGGTGAGGCCCTGGTGCGCGATCTCGGGAACGCTGTGCACTTCGAACCCTGCGATCTGCGCGACATCGATGCCCTCCGCCGCGCCTTCGCCGCGCTCAAGGGGCGCGTCGGCGCGGCCGAGGTTCTGGTCAACAACGCTGCGCGCGACGACCGGCACCCCTGGGACGCCGTGACACCCGAGTACTATGATGAGCGCATCGCCGCTAACCTGCGCCATATGTTTTTCGCCATCCAGACGGTTGCGCCCGACATGGTCGTGGCCGGGCAGGGGTCGATCGTCAACATGGGCTCAAACTCGTGGTGGGAGGCCGGGGGCGGCATGCCGGTCTACACCACGGCGAAGGCGGCCGTGCATGGCATGACGCGCAGCTTCGCGCGCGACCTCGGTCCTCACCGCATCCGTGTCAACACGGTGGTGCCAGGCTGGGTCATGACGGAGCGGCAGAAAGAGCTGTGGGTCACGCCTGAGAAGCTTGAGGCTCAACTCAAGCGGCAGTGCCTGCCTGACCCGATCGAGCCCGTCTTTCTGGCGCGAATGGTGCTGTTCTTGGCGTCTGACGACGCCGCGATGTGCACGGCCAACAACTTCATGGTGGAGGCAGGCTCCATCTGAGCCGGGGCGGCTATCAGCCACTTGTCGCGCGAGAACTACCCGCTGTGCCCTCGTAGGGCACCGTCAATTTGTTGGATTGAGGTCGCGAGGGCGCGCGACAAGGACGGCGTGCTCGTTGTCATCCGGGCCGCCTACATGGCTCAGCCCTATCTCACAAGGCGGACGGCAGCTTAGTTGACGGTGCCCAGGCACGCAGTGGCCAGGCAGGGGAGCATCAGCCTGCAGCAGTTCCATGGCCGGCGTATGTTGCTGTCCGGCGGCGGGTGCGAAACGCTGATCGATAAGTTGCTGGCCGCGGCGAGAATCCACCCGGAGATCATGTGCCTCGTGCGCGACAACGTGACCCTAGCCAGCATGGTGCGTGAAGGGTTGGGGCTGACGATCATGCCGGAACTAGCCCTGCCGGAGAACCTCGACGGGTTGGGAGTGCTGCGGCTGCAGCCAGGCCTGCGCCGAACCTTGCACCTTCTCACCAGGCCGCCGGACGCGCTCGGGCCGGTTGCCATGGCGTTCGCAGGCGTAGCTCAGGGCGCCGAGCCTCCGAGGTGATGCTTGTCCGCTAAACCAACCCAGATCTCTGGGGGACACTTTCCAATGATGGTCCGCTCTCGACCCGAAGCGGTCATCCGCGGCCGCGGCCCAGCCAGCCAAGAGTGGCCGAATGCGGCCTGTCCGCTCTGGATACGACGGTGGCGAGGAGCGGACGCTAGCCGGCCACCGGCAAGCCGCGCTGTTCCTGGAGGGGGCTGGGCGAGCCTGGAGTGGGAAGGGGGGGACGGCGACTGGGAGGTGCTTGAGGGCGAACCTGGCCCGGAGGTGCTGACCGGCCCGCTCAGGCTGCCCAAGGGCAGCAAGCGAAGGGTGCCGCGGAACCAGCTGCAGTGACCTGAAGCCGGTGTAGCCAACAGCACCCTTCTTGGGGCCGGAAAGCGCCGCCGCCTTACAGCACTCGACGACGCATCCCAGATATCGGGTCCATGTCGCACGATGATTTCCTCATGCCCGATCACGGCGTCCCGGACGGGAGCGGGACGGCAACGGCGCTGACCGCGCCAGCCGGTTCCAGCCCCATGGTCCACGCCTACATGGCGGCGCGTGCGGCGGCGCGCGGCCATTTGGTGCTCTACCGCGTCGGTGAGTTCTATGAAGTGCTGTTCGAGGACGCCGCCATCGTGTCGCGCGTGCTGGGCATTGCCCTGACGCGGCGGCCGCAGAAGAACGCCGACGACATCCCGATGTGCGGCATCCCGGCGGGCTCGGCAGATGTCGCAGTCGCGCGGCTGCTGGCCGCCGGACGCAAGGTCGCCCTGTCCGAGCAGCCCGGCGAGCCGTCCGGGGAGCGCCCGCTCCGGCTTGTGACGCCCGGCACCACCGTGGACGCCGGCGTGCTGGCCGCGGGTCGCCCGAACAACCTGGTCGTCGCCCATGCGGACGGCGAGATGGTCGGGTTCGCCTGGATGGACCTGTCCACCGGCGAGGGTGGTTTGTCCATCGCGTCCCTCGACGGGTGCGGTGCCGCCCTGGCTCGGGCCACGCCGTCCGAAGTTCTGGTGTCGCGGTGGCCAGAGGAGTCGGATGCCTTGGCTGTTGCGGTCCGCGGGTCCGGGGTGCGCTTCACCGACCTTCCCCGGGACGGGCTGTCGCCGGAGGGAGCCGAGTCCACGCTGGCCGAAGCGCACGGCCCGGCCTGGCGCGACGTCTTGCGCGGCTCCTCGCCGCCCGAGCTGGCCGCCTATGCCGCGCTGCTGGCCTATGTGCGCAGCGTTCTGGGCCAGTTGCCGGCGGCCCTTGCCCCGCCCCGGCGTGCAGCGGCGGGAGACACCATGGAGATCGACGGCCCGACCCTGCGCGGGCTGGAAGTGTTCACATCGCCCTCCGGCCGAGACGGTTCGCTGTTGTCCGTCGTGGACCGGACCGTGACAGCCCCGGGCGCCAGGCTCTTGGTCCGGCAGCTATCGGCCCCGCTGACCGACCCGCGCATCATAGGGCGGCGGCTTGCGATGGTCCGCTGTCTCAAGGACGACCCCGGGCTGCGGTCCGACTGCCGCGACACGCTCGGCGGCATGCCCGACGTGCTGCGGGCCTGCGGGCGCTTGTCGCTGGGCAAGGCTGGACCCCGTGATCTCGCGGCCGTCCGCGACGGCCTGGACCGCGCCGCGACGCTGGCCAGGAGACTGGGCGCATCGCCGGAGCTGCCGGCTGGCCTGGCCATGGTCGCCCGGGATCTAGCGGCTGCTGCCGGGCAGGGCTTTACCAAGCTGGCCGGCACGCTCCGGCGCGCGCTGGCGACGGACCCGCCATCCACCACGAAGGAGCCTGGCTTCATCGCCACTGGCTATGCCGTGCGGCTGGACGCTGCCCGCACCGACATGGCCCGCGCGAAGGAGGACATCGAGGCGCTCCAGGCTCGCTACGCGGCGGAGACCGGGGTCAAGCCGCTCAAGATACGGACGAACGGGGTGGTGGGCTACCACGTCGAGGTGCCGTCGTCGCATGCCTCAGCATTCGGCGCCGGGTTCACGCTGCGCCAGGGCCTGGCCTCCTCGACACGTTTCAGCACCCGCGAGTTGGATGCGCTTGCCGCCGCCTTGGAGGACGCATCCGACCGGGCCAGGAGCGCCGAGCTGACCGCCTTTGCCGACCTATCCGCGGCTGTCATGCAGCACCGGGAGGCTCTGGCCCGGGTCGCCCACACCGCGGCGGCACTCGACCTGGTGGCAGGGCTGGCCCAGGCGGCGGGGGAGGGGCACTGGACCGAGCCGGAGTTGGTTGACGACGCTGGCCTGGACATTCAGGGCGGTCGTCATCCTGTCGCTGAGGCGCTGCTGGAGGCGCAGGGCCGGGCGTTCGTGGCCAACGATTGCCGGATGGGCGACGCTGACCGGCTGTGGCTGCTGACCGGGCCGAACATGGCGGGCAAGAGCACCTTCCTCCGGCAGGTCGCGGTCATGGCGTTGATGGCCCAGGCCGGTTCTTTCGTGCCGGCGGACCGTGCCCGGATCGGCGTCGTCGACAAGCTGTTTAGCCGTATCGGCGCATCGGACGACCTTGCAGCCGGGCGCAGCACGTTCATGGTGGAGATGCTGGAGACGTCAGCCATCCTGAACCAGACGACCAGCCGTTCGCTGGTGATCCTGGACGAGGTGGGGCGCGGCACCTCGACGCACGACGGCCTTGCCATCGCACAGGCATGCCTAGAGTTCCTGCATGACACCGTGGGGTGCCGGACACTATTCGCCACACACTTCCACGAGCTTGCCGATGCGGCCGACGCCATGCCGAAAGCCGCTTGCATGGCGATGGAAGCGTCTGCCGGCCGGCACGGGGACATCTTCACCTACCGGATCGGCCGTGGCCGGGCCGGACACTCCCATGGTCTGAAGGTGGCTGCCTTGGCCGGGATGCCGGCGCCGGTGCTCGCTCGTGCGGCCAAGCTGCTGGCCATGTACACCATCGACGCACCCACCAAGATCCTGCAACAGTGAGCGGTAGTGTTTCAGTCTGAACGTCGGCTTTCGAGCCAAGTGAGCCATAGGTCGATGGATTAAGCGCTCTCGGAAGCAGACGATTAGCGGGGCCGAGCACCGGCTGCCTTGCGCCCATGTCGATCGTCCTGCCGCTTACTGCTGCTTTTCCGAAGCGGACATCATGTCAGTGGGTCTTGCGGACCGTGACGCGTGTGAAGCAGACCTTTGGGGGCGCCTACTTCCTGGATGCCGCGCCTCTCAGATTTCTTGTCGGACCTGCGCATGGGCAAGAAGCGCGAACAGCCCGGTTCCGCCGATGACGTTGCCGATCAACGACGGAAGGATGATGCCGACGGCCGCATGGCCCGGCCCTATCTGCCCGACGAACAATAGGAGAAAGGCTTCAGCGCTGCCTGCCACCACATGGGCGAAGTCACCGAGAGCGATGGTGTATGTGAGCACGAGAATGACCGAGAAATCGCTTCCGCTGACGCCAGCGCGGATCCAGGCGACCGAAGCGATCAGGAACCCGGCTGGGATACCTTGGAGCAGCATGTCTAGAGGTGCCTTGTGGAGCACCGTGCCCGACACTTCGAGCATCGCCTCAGTCAGCTCTCGGCCCATCAGATTGAGATAAACGGTGATTGCCGCCGCGACACATGTGCCCAGCATGTTGGCGACGAAGACAACCGCCCACAGCCGCACCGTCACGCCCAGCTTTCTCCAGCCCGGTGCGGCCATGTTGGGCAGCACGGTGACGATCGTCTGCTCGGTGAAGAGTTGCATCCGTCCGAGGATCACCATTAGGAAGCCCAGGGTATAGCCGAGATCGGAGATCACCTGCCGCATGGGCATTTCGGCCGGCAGCTTGTGGCGCAGGGCTCCTTCGGCGATCACGGACGCCATGATGGTGATGCCGGCCGCCAGACCCGACCAGAACAACGATCCGATCGGACGACGCAATTCTTCGTCGCCCTGCCGACGAATCACCTCGTAGATGATGCGGGCCCGGGGGGCGGAAAGTTCATCCACGTCCGTCCGCTCGGCCTCAGTCATCCCTCCTTGCCGATCATCGAACATGCTACCTCTCCCTCGAACATCACCAGACGTTGCGGCCGGCAACGAAGTTCCTGATTGCCTCGAAGTGGGGAAATAGGACGGCGCGGATAGCCACCGCGTGCAAGCTATGGTGGGGTCTGCAATGCGTCGGAGGCTACCGCAGCACTATCCGAACCAAGTGCCCGCTTTGCATGACGCTTGCCCTAAGCAGCCGGTCCGCTACCGGCCAGATCGAGCTTTGGCTCGCCGACCCCGGGGTGCTCGCCATCTGTCCGGTCTTGAGTGCGCCGCCCGGTGCGATCACGTCTCGCAGCGGGATTGCGCGACCGATCCGCCCGCCGCGCGTTGGACCAATGCCAACCACGGGAGACGACCATGAAGCTCTACTATGCACCGGGCGCTTGCAGCCTTGCCGACCACATCGCGCTGCACGAGGCGGGTCTGTCCTTTGATCA
>JAABUS010005193.1_pt1 | contig 17492 bp, 18 predicted proteins | sample 5560161 | NCBI WGS metagenome assembly JAABUS01 (sample SAMN10711885, study PRJNA513376) | rock metagenome | isolation source: Antarctica rocks | place: Antarctica: Victoria Land, Trio Nunatak nord | collected 2016-01-04
CGCGGTAAAGAACAACGCGCGCACCTCCGCCGGCTTCGGCTTCCGCCCCATCCCTGCACCTCCAAGATCGTCAGGAGGTCAGCATGGATGTCCGATCTCGCGATGACCGGCTGAAACCACCGGCAGCTGAAAACTGACCCCTCCCGCGACCCTGGCTCAACCGAGCCGGGGAGGGAAGCAGGTGTTGTCCGTGGAGAACTGGGCGGAGATCCGTCGGTTGCACCGAGCGGAGCGGATGCGGCTGATTCCCACTCAGGTCTGGCAGCCGGCCTACGACAGCGACGGAGACGTCCGCGACGGGGCGTGGGTCGCCGAGCTCACCGGGCTGCTCGACCTTTCCGGCTGGCCACCGGGAATGCGAGTGGATCATGCGCGAGGAGCGTCCGCACCCCGGAGCGCAGCTGCACGTCACCCACGCCGACGGGCTGCGGGTGACCGCCTTCGCCACCAACACCGCTCGCGGCCAGCTCGCCGTCCTCGAGCTGCGCACCGTCGGCGGGCCCGCTGCGAAGACCGGATCCGGGTCGCCAAGGACACCGGCCTGACCAACCTGCCGCTGCACGACCTGGATCAGAACAAGATCTGTTGCGCGGTCGTGTCGCTGGCCTGCGAGATCACCGCCTGGCTGCAGATCCTCGCCCTGGTCGGAGAGCGGGCCCGCCGGTGGGAACCCAAACGGCTACGGCTACGCCTGTTCTCCGCCGCCGGGCGCCTCGCCACCTCCGGCCGGCGCGCCATCCTGCACCTCACCAAGACTGGCCGATGGACCGAACTCCTGCTCAGCATCCTTACCCGGCTGCAGGCCCTGCCAGCTCCGAGCGGCTGACCGCTGCCCACCCGCCCGGACAACAACCCGCCTCGGCCCGTGGAACCGACGCCCACCGAGCGACTCGGCGGATCTGTCATGCCCGGGATGCAGAATCAGCGCCTACCGTGCGGCCTTACCGCCGAAGACGGGACGCGGCCACGTCACGAAAGCTCCCGGTTAGTGACGAAGAGCCCCTTATGTCCTTCAACTCTGGTCCTTCTACGCTGTCATCCACGCCTGCCAAGAACATCACGCCCTAGTCGGCCTCCTACGACAAACATGATCTCTATCCTAATCTCCGTCTCGGCCGTCGTGATCAATGCCGAAGGGCCGGCACTGGCTTCCACCAGCGACGTTGCAGAGGATTCAAGATCTTCATTGGTATCCGCGTTAGATCAAGAACCGGCCCTGAGATTTTGTATGCCGATGCGGTTGTGGGGAAGCAAAAGCGGGTGGTACGTTCCAGCTGAGCGTACCCAAGTGGTGGGCGTCGCCCGCCGCGGAAGGGGAAAGCCGTGAGGAAGTTCCGACTCGTAGTGCCAACCTTTGCAGTCATTTTGTTTGTGCTACTGGGCCAGAGTATTGCCTGGGCAGGTACATACACTTCCGCCTCCGGGCCAGGAGTGGCGGGTTCGGGGAACATCACCTGGAAGTCCGCCTACCGAGCTGAGCCAGTTAGTATTTCGGTTCGAGATGACGCTTGCGACAGTAATGATGTGTACGCTCGATACATTTCCTACTATAACGGCGGCTCCTTCACGACGAACACGCGGCGCAACAGCAACGGCTGCGGGACGTACATCGACTGGGGCGGGCTGTACATCAATGATGCCAGGGGCATTAACGGCGTAAAGTTGCAGGTCTGTGTGGACAACTTTGGCACCGATAGCTGTTATGTCGGTGCATATATCGATAACCCACTTAGGTAGGCCTTAGGGCACTTTCACGGATCATCGGGTGGTCCGGCCAGGTTTGCTCGTTCTCTGTCTGAACTCACGAGGCGTTAGGGAGACACGGCAGTGAGGGCAAGAGGCGTCAAGTCCCCTGAGGCGTCGCCCAGCTTCGAACGGCACGGTGTACTGCGAAGTGGATTGCTAAGAGTGCTCTTCCTGTCATACTTGTGCTGCGTTGCGTACGTGACCCTGGCACCTCGCAGCGGCACCTCCGGGAGTTTGACGAGCAATCTCGTGCCGCTCAAGACGATCGGTCCCATGCTTTCCAGCGGTGTGGGCAATCGGCTGGTGCTGCGGAATATTGGGGGCAACCTTGCCCTACTTGCGCCGCTAGGTGTCTTTCTCATGAACGTCTGGCCGAGATATCCCTTCAGGCGTTCACTACTTGTCGTTGTGGTCGCGAGTGCAAGCATCGAGATCGTGCAGGCGACTGGGCTGGTGGCGGGACGCGGTTTCGATGTGGACGACGTCATCCTCAACACGACTGGAGCTTTGACGGTCATGCTGATTGTTTCGCGACTAATCACCGTGGCCGGAGACGGCAGGCTTGCTTTGGGTACTTGCAGGGCAGCGCCCCCCTCAGAGGGGTAACGAGCTCTGCGCCGCCAACCGTGGTAACCCTCCTCTGACCCGAATCCGCGAGTATGGCCCTTGCGCAGCCGGGCTGCGAGTAGCGCTCGGCCCGACATCCGTTGTCCGGGGGGATTGTCCGTGGCGCGGCAGCGCCGGGTTTAGCCGGAACGCGCAGTCGCTGATCGCCGCGTCGATGATCCACAGGAACAATGGCGAAGCGCTGCTCGAGGACGAGCGTCCCCTCGTGACCGAAGTGGCCCTCAGAGGCGCTATTGGAACGGACCACCTGCGGCTAACGCGACGGCTAACGAACGAGTTGCGACGAGCCGTCATGAGCCGGCACCAACCGGTGCCGCGAGGGCGGCCGTTGAGCGTGGATCGGCACGGATCGGTACGGGCTGACACGGGTCGTCACCGGTCGCGGTCTGCTTTTAATCCGCGGGTTCCGGGTTCGATCCCCGGGCGGCCCACCCGCCTGACCTGCGTCGACGCCTGGTGCCCGAGGGCGCGCGGAGGTTCCCGCACCCGCCGTGGTCACGGATTGGGCACGCACGCGCTCCGGTGCCTTGCGTGGAACCCCACGCGGAACCAGCCCGGCTGCCGCATCCACCGCCTGCCTGCCGACGCCTTCCAATAGGTGCGAGTACGTGTCCGACGTGATCGCGATAGACGAGTGACCAAGCCGCTTCGATACGACCGTGATCGGGACGCCAGCGGCGAGCATGAGCGATGCCTGACCGTGCCGCAGGTCGTGTAGTCGGACCGGCCGCAAGCCGGCCCCGATGGCGAGCTCGCGGAAGCGCTTGGTCACCACCTCCGGGTGCCAGCCACTCCCGTCCTCGCGAGTGAAGACGAGCCCGGTCTCGACCCATGCCGGGCCCCACGTCACACGCTCGGCGTCCTGCCCGAGCCGGTGGGCGAGGAGCGTCCCAATTGTCTGCTCATCGAGGTCGACCCGGCGGCCTTCACCGCTCGCGGTCTTCGGCGGACCCACGGCTAGTTTGTGCCCGAGTTGGACGATCTGCTGCCTAACCCATAATCGGCCGCGGTCAAGGTCGACGTCGACCCAGCGCAGACCGCACGCCTCCCCCCGCCGTAGCCCAGTCATCGCGACGAGCTCGTATAGCGTCCCGAGCCGGTCGCTGGCGGCGTGGTCGAGGAACGTCCCGAGCTCCTCCGGCTCCCACGGCCGCACCTTCGGCCGACTCACCTTAGGCAGTTCGACGTCGACCGCGGCGTTGTGCGTGATCAGCTGCCGATGCTTGGCCGTCGCGAGCGCGCTCCGCAGGGTGGCGTGGATGCGGTGGACGCTGGCCGGTCCGAGCGGCCGCGGCCGCTCCCCGTTGCCGTTGACGATGGCGCGAAGCATCCGCTCGACATGGTGCGAGCGCAGCTCACCGAGCCGCAGGTGACCCATGTGCGGCATCAGGTAGTCGTCGACGTGCTGCCGGTAGGACCGGGCCGTCGTGAGCCGCAGACCGCCGGCGACCTTGTCGTCGACCCAGGACGCGAGAAACACCCCGACCGTCATGCGCCCGTCGTCGGTGTGTGCACCGGAGCGGACCGCCTCAAGCACCTTGCCGAGCGCCGCATGCGCCTCGGCCTGTGTGCGGAAGCCGCCGCGCTTGAGCTGTCTTCGTGTGCCTCCGACGCCCGCCTCAAGTTCGGCGACGAAGTACCAGGAGCCGTGCCGCTTGGGGCACGCGCCCCGGCGGTGGGTGTCTCGTGCGCAAGGGCACCGTTTGAACGTGGACCCCTTCATCTGTGCGGTCCCTCCTCCACTGCGCTGCCACCGGAAGCCCGGCCGGGAGCGGTCGGGGGAAGTAGCCCCTCGGCGCGAGCTCGCCGCACCCGTTGGTACGCCGCGTCCCGTGAGAGATGGAGCTTTGTTGCCACCGCCTTGCTCGGAGGTTCGCCATTGTCCCTTGCAATGAGGTATTCCCTGACGACGTCCTCCTGTGTTACCGCGCCACGGCGCCGTCTTGGGGCGCGCCATGGACGGATCATGCTGGAGCGCTTTCCTACGGCCGATCTACGGTCATGGTCGGCCGTCCGGCGGATGCTCGAAAGGAGCCGGGCTACCGGCGGCGCACGCCACGTCGTCGCCGTGACGGGGAGTGGCTCCCGTTCGGGTACTTGGTCCTCGTCATACCGGCTGTTGGGGGGGAGGACCCCGCGTGCCCATTCGTCCTCCGCTAACCCCGTGCGGCGGGCTGAGCGGAGCTCAACGCCAACCGGTTCAATGCGGCCACGCACGACCGCCCATGCAGTGACCGTCACTAGCCATCGCCCACCATCCGGGGCTGTCCAGAGCTCTGTATCCGGGGGAACGTCGGTACCGGGCGGGACGTCCCGTGGACTCCACGTTGCCATGGAGTTCACAGTATGGGCGCCCGTACGGTTTAGCAAGGTACGACCCAACCCTGACGTGGGGTTGACAACCATAGCCGGTATTGATTTTGCCGCGACGTTCGGTTGACGCTGGACGCATGGACCTCGCGGACCTACGTCTCGTCACCCTCGCCCGTCGACACATAGCTGCCGGCACCGCCCGGGAACTCCGCCAGCGGCACGGTTTATCCCTGCGGGACGTCGCCGAAGTCGTCGACGTTAGCCCGAGCGCCGTGTTTCGCTGGGAACAGCGCGACCGCGTGCCGCGCGCCCGTGCCGCCGCGTCCTATGGCCGGCTTCTTGCGGAGCTCGCCGACACGTCCGGGCCGTCATGAGTTCGCGAGTCTGGAGTGTGGAGCAGGTCCGCTCCCTCGGCGTGCGCACCGACCTCCTCACAGCGGCGAGCGTTCTTGGCATCGGCAGGACCACTGCGCACGCGCTCGCTCGAAGGGGGAACTTCCCAGTTCCGGTGCTGCGACTCGGCGCGCGCTACGTCGTGCCTGTTCGCCCGCTTCTGGAGCTCCTGGGTATCCCGCAGGAAGCGGACGCCGGCGGGCACCCGCGTGACCATCGTGTGACCACCCCCTCTCCCACCAGCGAGAACGGGACCCTCCGCTGAGTACGAATCCGCGGGATTTGTGCTGCCGTGGGCTGCCGCCGCGCGGGGCATCCGACGGCGCGACCACGCCCTGCCTAGGTTTCCGTCCCCATCGATGCCAGAGAGGTGATCGGAGAGGGTGTCCGACCACCGATGCCGGAATCGGCACTGGGCGTGGGGGCCCCATCGGCGCAACTGACGCCTTCGAGACGCAGACGTGACCACGAAACCGGAGCCAGACACGCAAGCACACCCCCGGGACTGCGTGTGCTGGCCGTGCTGGGAAGAATGGGACGCTACCTGGCTGCGAGCCATCCGTTACGCGCTGGAGCGGGTCGACGAGCAGTACCGCGTGGCGAAGAGCCGGCGCCAGTGGGCGGAGGTGCGGCGGCTGTCCGGCGGCGGCCTGGACCTCCTCGGCGGCCCGATCGACCGGACGCTCGCTGGCCGGCACAAGGCGGACAAGGCGTTCCTCCTCGCCACCGGCTTCACCTTCGAGCATCCGTTCCTCGCGAACCCCCCCAATCCCCGCCACCGTTTGCATGAGCGGACCGAGCGCGGCTGCCTCGACTGCTTGGACGAGTCCCTGTGGCTAGACCTGGTGGCGCCATGGACGGCCTGACGGACGAGGAGGTCGCCGAGGTCGAGCGCCGGCGGGAGGCGAACCTGCTGCGCGAGAGCCGTGACCCGGCCGTCCTGCTTCCCGCGGTCCGGGCGGCCCTGCACCTGGAGGCGAAGCTGCTGCGGGTTGTGCGGACGGACTCCGAGCCGGCCGCCTACCGGCTGGAGACCTCCGATGGCACCGTGCGCCTGGGCCCGGCGGCTCGCTGGTCGACCCGACCGAGCGACTTCCGGGCGGCGGTTCTCGACGCGGTCGGCGAGATGCCGCCGCGGCTGCGGGGCGCGGAGTGGGACCAGCTGTGTGGCATGGTCGCCCGGGCGGCGGTCGTCGAGGACCTCGGCGCCGAGGCCACCGACGCCGGCCTCGGGGAGTCCTGGCTGCGCGGCTTCCTGGCGAACCGGCCGCCAGGCGAGAGTGTGGACGAGGCGCTCGACACCGACTACCCGTTCCGCCACGCGGACGCCGTGCACGTGGTCGGCGAGCCGCTGAAGCGGTGGCTACTCGTTCACCACGGGGAGCGGGTGAGCTGGGCGCGGCTCGGCACCGTGCTGCGCGCCGCGGGAGCGGAGCCGGTCCGGCTGGACGTGCTGCGGGACGGCGCCCGGGTCCAGGTCCGGGCGTGGTCGGTCCCTCCACAGTTGACGCAATGCGCAGAGGCGTGATTGCGCACGGTGGAGGGAGGGAGGGACTCGTCCGCGCAGGTCAAGGCAGGTACACGTGGCCACGGGTGCGGAGGGCGTGGAGGGGATCGCCACGAAAGTGGCGGCCACGGCTGGAGGGTGTGCGCGTCGGGTCAACTCAGAGGTCGCGTGGCGGGCGAGGGTTGCGCCGTGGTCAGTGAGGACGTAGTGGAGGCCGGGCGGATCGATTCGGTCTCGCCGGCAAGTCGCTTGCGACGGTTGGCCGGTAGTGACCGGAATTGACCGTGGCCGCGCGGATGAGCGTCTGCTGCAAGTGCTCCTAGGTGGTGCCTCCTACCGAGAAGCCGCCAATCTCTGCCACTTGTCGGAGCGGACGATCCGCCGTCGAATGCGAGACGCGAACTTTCGCGAACAGCTCGAGGACATGCGCCGCGAAACTCTACGACGCACCACTGACGCTCTGCTCCAAGCCGCCCTTAGTGCAGTTCACACGCTCACGGATCTGACCGCAGAAGGGAGCGCACCGGCTGGCGTGCGTCGAGCAGCCGCCCGCGACATCCTGGAGCAGGCGAGCAAGATGCGGGAGCAATACGACCTGAGCGTCCGTGTCGACGACCTCGCGCTTCGATTGTGTGAGTAGTTGTGAGTGCCTCGTCACTGGGTCGTCGTGTCGACCGGCTGGCCACGCTCGCGTCCGCACGGCCGGCTCCCGCTGCGACGGCGCACGTCGACCTCCGCCAGGAGTTGATGCGGGATGACCCGGAACGTTTGGTTGGCCTCATTGAGACCTGCCACCGGGTCCGTCTTCTGGACCGATACTGCCCAGCCTGCCAACCGGCGACCCGATTGCGGGCACCTGACTTCGTTAGGGCCATAATGGAGGAGGACTGGGGTGTACCTATGCCGTGGAATTGCTGTCACGGCTGCGGCCTGGCCCTCAACCCCATGACACGAAGCGGCCTGCAAGATCCTGGGCCGGACCGTTAGAACAGTCGGTACGAACACACGGACGGAAACCCACATGCCATGGGCGCGGCTGGAGACCGGGCTCGCCCTCGGCGACCCGGACGGCGAGATGACCCAGGCCTGGATGGCCGCGCACGAGCTGCGCTTCCTCTATCGGCGCTCGCGCGATCTGCCCGATGCCCGCCTTCGGCTGCACGACGTGCTGACCCGGTGCATCTTCTCCGAGGTCCCCGAGCTCGTCCGCCTCGCCCGCACCCTCGACGACTGGCGGGAGGAGCTGCTGGCCTACTTCACCACCGGCGGGGTGAGCAACGGGCCGACCGAGGCGGTGAACCTGCTCATCAAACGGATCAAGCGGGTCGGCTTCGGCTTCCGCAACTTCGACAACTACCGGCTGCGCCTGCTGCTGCACTGCGGCGTCACCTGGCACACTCACCGCACGACACGGGTCCGAGGCCGGTCACCACGTTTCATGTCGTAGAGCCACATATCCCCAGCTGGGGACAACCGCTCAGTCCGCCTTGTAAGCGTCAGGTCGTCGGTTCGAATTCGACCTCGGCTCAGCCGTCGCCGCTGGCGCTCACCAGCCGCGGGGAGCCCCCTCGGCGTCCCTCGCCTCGGCCAGCGCCTCATCGACGGCGCGCAGCAGGGCGGTGGCGACGAACGGCTTCGTGAGGTACCTGGCCCCCTTCTCCCGACCCCGCGCCACGTCCTCGGCCTGCACCCGGCCGCTCAGGAACACCGCCGGCATCGACGCCAGCTCCGGCCGTTCCCGGATCGCGTCCAGGAGCTCCAGGCCGTCGAGCCCGGGGAGGCCGACGTCGAGGACGGTGATGTCGGGCCCCCCGCGCTCGTCGATGAGCTCGAGCGCAGCGGGCGCCGAGGTGGCCGTCATGACCTGATGACCGGCCTTGGCGAGACGGGACTGCACCAGCGCGAGGATGTTCTCGTCGTCCTCCACGACCAGCACCTTGGCCATCGTGCGTTCCCCCTGAGCGACTCCGCCGTCGAATGGGTCTGCTGCCCGCCTTCACGCTGGCACGTGGTGACCGGCCGATCAACCACCCTGACGGCAGCGGGGGCGGTTCGTGCTCCAGCGGGTCGGCGATACGACCGATACGCATGGATGCGCGTTCCCGAGACGGCCGTCGCCGGCTCGGCCGACCCGACACCCCAGCGGGCGCCGCGCCGCCTCCGCCGCGTCGTCGCTGCGTTCGCGCTGGTGAGCCTCGGCCCGCTCGTCCTCCTCGCGTACGCCAGTACGTCCCTGGCGGACCGCGCCGTGCGCCACGAGGTCGACGCCCAGCTGCGGAGCACCTCGGCGGTGAGCGCAGCGTTCCTCGAGAAGGACCTCCAAGGCCTGACGGAGCTGGTCAACTCCTACGCCACCCGCCGGTACCTCGTTGCCGCGCTCCGCGACGGCGACCCCGCCCACTACGACCAGGGGGCCGTCGACGACCAGCTCGACGAGCTCCGGGCCGCACGCCCGGGGCTCGCCGGTGCCTTCCTCGCTCGGCCTGACGGCCGGCTGACGAGCGTCGTGCCGTCCACCCCCGGGATCATCGGGAAGGACTTCAGCTACCGCGACTGGTTCAAGGGCGTCACCGCCACCGGTTCGCCGTACGTCTCCGAGGCATACCGATCGGCCATCACGGGTGACGCCGTGGTGGTGGCCGTCGCCGCCCCGGTGCGGAGCCGTGAGATGAGTGGCCTCACCGGCTCTCCGCTCGCCGTCCTGGCGGTGACGTACCGGCTCGACGCCATCGAAGCCCTCGCTCGACAGGTGGCCCAGGCCCCGGGGCTGAGACTCGACATCACCGACCACCACGGGGTGGTGGTGGGTCAGCCGGCGGTGGGCGCGCCACTGCGCTCGCGACGGACCGACCCGCTCGTCGCCGCTGCCCTCGACGGTCGGTCCGGCATCGCGACGCGGCGGGTGGGCGGCCGGGAGGTGCTGGCTGCGTTCGCGCCGGTGGGAACCGTGCGCTGGACCGCGACGGTGTCGGTCCCGACCAGGATCGCGTTCGCCAGCGTGCGACGCCTCCGGAACACCGTGCTCTGCATCACCCTGGTGCTCGTCGCCGTCATCCTGGGTGGCGTTGCGCTGCTGATCCGCTCCCAGCGGCGGCAGTGGCAGGCGGAGGAGGAGCTGGCCTCGGCCCGCGACGAGGCCATGGCCGCGTCGCGCAAGAAGTCGGAGTTCCTCGCGACCATGAGCCACGAGATTCGCACCCCGATGAACGGGGTGATCGGGCTCAACGGGCTGCTGCTAGCCACGCCCCTCGACGACCGCCAGCGCCAGTACGCCGAAGGAGTCCGCGCGGCCGGCGACGGCCTCCTGGGCGTGATCAACGACATCCTCGACTTCTCTGAGATCGAGGCGGGGAGCGTCGAGCTCGACGCGGTGGACTTCGACGTCCGTGCCCTCGCCGACCAGGTGGCCGCCCTCGTGTCGGAGCCCGCCGAACGCAAGGGCGTCGAGGTGCTGGTGTGGTGCGACCCCGGGTTGCCCACCGCCGTAGTCGGCGACGCCGGACGCCTCCGCCAGATCCTGGTCAACCTGGCCGGCAACGCCGTGAAGTTCACGGAGCGGGGAGAGGTGGTCCTGCGGATCGGTCCGGGGACGGCGCCGGGCCACCTGCGCCTGGAGGTCGTCGACACGGGCATCGGCATCAACCCTGCGGACCACGACCGTCTCTTCGACCCCTTCTCACAGGCCGACGCCTCCACGACCCGGCGCTTCGGCGGTACCGGGCTCGGGCTGGCGATCTGCCGCCAGCTGGTCGCCGCCATGGGCGGTGAGCTCGGCCTCCAGAGCGAGGTCGGGAATGGCAGCACGTTCTGGTTCGAGTTGCCGCTCCCCGAGGCAACGGACGTCCCAGCGGCGGGCTTCCCGGATGACGGGTTGCTCGACGGGCTCGCGGTGCTCGTCGTCGACGACAACGGCACCAACCGGCTCATCCTCGACCGCGAGCTGCGCTCGTTCGGCATGGCTCCGGAGGTCTGCTCCGACGCGGCGTCGGCCCTGCGCATGCTGCGGGATGCCGCCGAGCGCGGCATGCCCTTCCGGATCGCCCTGCTCGACATGTGCATGCCGGGAATGGACGGCCTCGAGCTCGCGCAGTGCATCCGGGACGACGAACGCCTCGCGGCCACGACCCTCGTGATGCTCACCTCGACCACCACCGACGTGGGCGTCGCCGAGGCGCGCCGCGCTGGCATCACCGCCGTCCTGACCAAGCCGGTCCGCCAGGCTGAACTCCACGACGCGCTGATCCGGATGATCCGCCCGGCGGCAGCGACGGGGCCCACCACCGGGTCGCGAGGGCCGTCACCCCGGAGCGCTCACGGGCACCTCCTCGTCGTCGACGACAACGAGATCAACCAGATGGTGACCGTCGGCATCCTGTCCGGGCTCGGCTGGACGGCCGACGTCGTCGGAGACGGAAACGCGGCACTGGCGGCCTTCGAGCGCGGTGGGTACGCAGCGGTGCTCATGGACTGCCAGATGCCGGTGATGGACGGCTACACCGCGACCGCGGAGATCCGGCGACGCGAGCCGGCCGGTGCCCGCATCCCGATTATCGCCATGACGGCGAGCGCCGTCGAAGGCGACCGGGAACGGTGCCTGGCCGCAGGGATGGACGACTACGTGTCCAAGCCGGTGACGCCCTCGACGGTGGACGCAGCGCTCCGCCGCTGGGCGACCGGCGAGCGACGCGGTGGGCACCGGGAGGCCGACATCCGCCACCGTCTGGTCCAAGTCGTCGGCGCCGACCCCGACGACGACGATCGGGCCCTCGTCGCGGGCATCCTGCGATCCTTCATCCTGTCCAGCGGCGCCGAGCTCGACGACCTCGAGGAGGCCGTCCGCTCCGGGGCCGTCCCTCTCGTCGCGGAGCGGGCCCACAAGCTCAAGGGCTCGGTCGCGAACCTCGGGGGCGGCAGCCTGACCCAGCTGTTGGAGGAGATCGAGCTGCGGAGCCGCCTCGAAGGATCCGCAGGCGTCGCCGAAGATCTCGTGGGCGCGTCCGGCTCGAGCTTGACGACTTCAGCCGGGCGGTTGCGGCGGTCCTCGAAGAGCTCGAGCAAGTTCGGGACGCAGCCCCTGCTGGCACGTAGCCCGGCCTCGGGCCAGCCGTTGCTGGTTGACTCTGGCCGTGACGGCTGACGTCCGTCAGCTGGGATCGCGAGGTCGCCTACGCCTCGTACGGCGACGGCGCGCCGACGATCGTCCTCATCCCGGGGCTGCTCGCCCACCTCAGTGGTACCTGGGCGACGCGCTCATGAACGCGCCGGTGATGGACCCGTCAGGGGGGCGCCTGGCCTACCTGACCGAGGGGAGTGGACCGGCGAGCGGGTCGCTGGCCGCTCGTGGCGCCGGCTCGAAGTCCCCCTCGACCGGGTCCCGCTCTGGCAACGGGCTGGAAGCGTCGTAGCGCTCGGTCCGGATCGGCAGCACACGGGCGACGGGCCGAGCGACCCGCTCGTCCTCCGGGTCGCCGATTGCTGACGTGTGAGCGCAGCCGAACTCGTACAGCTCGACGGCGATCTCCACCAGCGCGGTCGCCTGGTTCTTCACGGCACTGCCAGGCGAGCGCAGGTCGACGGGCCACAGTGACGGCCTAGGCGTGTCAGCGCGGCCGCCTGCTCAAGTCCCAGAGAGGAGCAGCAGTAGTTGGCCTGCACAACCTCGTCGGCTGGGCGGTGGCGGCAGGTGCAGCGACCCAGCAGCGGGTCGCGGCCGGCGAGGCAGCCGCTCGAGTGGCCGACCAACGGCGCACTGCGCGAGGCGGCTTCACGCCGCGCACGCAGTGCTTGTCGGCTGCCGTCGCTAGATTCTCTCTCTCGTCGCTGGTCGCGATGTTCTGGAGAGCGCCGCGCTTGTCGAGGGGGCGGCGTTCTGCTGTTGGGGGGCTCACGCAGCCGGCCCCGGGTCGGGCTGGCGCTGATCGGCGCGGAGGCGCTCATCGCATCGGGGCGCTCGAGCTGACTACGGCGGATCGAGCAGCTCCGCGACGCAGTGCGGCAGCTCGGCCACGGCCAGCCCGCCTGACTACTTCTACCGGTGTGCCTCCGATCCCGCTGGCTAGCCCGTTGCCGCCCGCCGGTCGTCCGCCGTTGGCGAAGCGGGGTGGCAAATCGGGGTTCGGATCCGGGGCGGGCGGACCACAGCCGGGAGGTGGGCCGGTACTCCCACCGACTGGGCGCGGCGTGCTGTACATGGAGCTTTGGGAGGAAACCGGCGGAGGCACGCAGGTTCAAATCAGCAAGGAAGTCTTCATGTGATGTCTCGGGACATGGTTGACACCTGTCTCGGGACACAGTTGACACTGAACCGCCCTGGGTTTCGTAGAGGCTCCGTTCCGTGAGGATGGAGCCATGTCACATCCGAGCAGGTTCTCGCCCGACCAGCAGGCGCGAGCAGTACGTCTGGTCGCCGAGGGTCGATCCCACCACCCCTCCGAGTGGGCCGCCATCTCCTCGGTGGCGGCCAAGTTGGGTGCCTCCCCGGAGACCGTCCGCAAGTGGGTCCGCCAAGCCGAGGTCAACGGCGGGCAGCGCCTCGGGTTGAGCACCGAGGAGTCCGCGGAGATCAAACGGCTGCGCCGTGAGGTCGCCGAGCTGTGCCGGGCCAATGAGATCCTCAAGGCAGCGGCGGCTTTCTTCGGGGCCGAGCTCGACCGGCCACTGACGCGCTCGTGAGCTTCGTCAACGAGCACTCCGACCGCACGGACGGTGGGCTGCGCTGGGGAGTCGAGTCGATCTGCCGGGTGCTCGCCGAGCACGGCTGGCAGATCGCCCCCGCCACCTACTACGCCGCCAAGACCCGACCGCCGTCGCCGCGGGCGGTGCGCGACCGGCAGCTGCAGCCGCGAATCGCCGCCATCCACGCGGCCAACTACGGCGTCTACGGCGTGCGCAAGATGCACGCCGCGCTGCGGCGGGAAGGGATCGCGGTCGGACGGGACCAGACCGGCCGGCTCATGCGGACCCTCGGCCTGGCCGGCGTCCGCCGCGGCGCGGTCCGCCGGACCACCGTCGCGGACGGCGGGGCGGTCCGGCCGGCGGACCTGGTCGAGCGCAACTTCAGCGCCGCCCGACCGGACCAGCTGTGGGTCACCGACATCACCTACCTGCGGACCTGGGCCGGGTTCGCCTATCTGGCGCTGGTCATCGACGTCTACTCCCGGCGGATCGTCGGCTGGGCGCTGGCCACCCACCTGCGCACGGAGCTGGCACTGGAGGCGCTGGAGATGGCGATCTGGTCCCGCAACGAGCGGCTGGCCGGCCTGATCCACCACTCCGACCGCGGCAGCCAGTACACCGCCATCCGCTACGCCGACACGCTCGCCGGCGGCGAAGCGGTGGCCTCGGTCGGCTCCCGCGGAGACTCCTACGACAACGCCCTGGCCGAGTCGACGATCGGCCAGCTGAAGGCCGAGCTGGTCCACCGGAAGGGCCCGTGGCGCAGCGTCGATCAGCTCGAGTACGCCCTGTTCGAGTACCTGGACTGGTGGAACCACCGCCGGCTGCACGGCGAGATCGGCTTGGTTCCACCGGCCGAGCGTGAAGCCGTCTACTACCGTCACCGGCTGACAGTTGCCGCAGCCGGTTCCCAATGAGTCGAGTCTCTACGGAACCCAGGGCGCTTCAGCAGGGTGGGTGTCTTACGCGGGCGTTCGCGCTACCCCCACAAGCCCGGATCCGTCTGGACTGGCCGCAGGCGGCAGACCGGCCTCGGTCGAGTGCGAAAGTGCGACGGGCTAGTGGCACCTCGGTCGCCGCAGCAACATGCGTCCTGCGCAGAGGCTGCGTAAATGCTGCCGTCTTTCTGTCCCAGTACTGTCTGTGGCACTCGGATCACCAGCTAGCTCCTGGAAGGCTGGCTCAACCGGCATACGGCCCACGGCGACGAGCTCCTTGAGCGCGCGGTCGACTACGTCCGTCGTGGCCTTGTGCAGCCGGGCCGCGAGCAGGCACCGTCCGGGCATGCGTTGTCCGGGCGGTTGTCGGGTAGCCCAGCGGGACCGCGTAAAGCCGGAACGCACAATCGCCGATCACCGCATCGATAATCCACTCGGGAACGACGGCGGAGCGCTGCTCGGGGGGGAGCGTCCCTCGTGGCCGAAGTCGGCCCCTGCGCGATCATGGAACGGACCACCTGCGGCTAACGCGGCGGCTAACGAACGAGTTGTAACGAGCCGTCACAGGCCAGCACGGCCCGGCACCGCGAGAGCAGCCGGTGAGCGTGAATTGGCACGGATCGGCACCGGTTGATACGGGTCGTCACCGGTCCCGGTCTGCTTTTAATCCGCGGGTTCCGGGTTCGATCCCCGGGCGGCCCACCCCGCCTGACCTGCTATTTCCATCTCGGTCTCCGCTCTCTGATCTTCAGAATCGGGCAACGGCCAACAAATCTTCGCTCGACGGGGTCACGAGACCGGCGATGAGGTTGGCCGCGGCGTGGTCCATCGCCGGGGTGACGTGGCTGTAGGTGTCGAGGGTGAGCATCACGGACGAGTGACCGAGTCGGTCGGCCATGATCTTGGCAGGGATGCCGGCCGCGAGCCCGAGCGTGGCGTGCGTGTGACGCAGATCATGTAGCCGGATCCTTGCTCGATCTGTAGCCGCGGGGAGGCGGCGAAGCCGTGTGTCAACATCCGCGATGGCTCGGTTCGGACCGAGGGAAGGGCGGAGCGACAAAGAGAGTTGGCTGACCACATGGAACCCGCCGAGAAGGTCTACGTCCTGCACGAGAACCAGGAGTGGTTTCCGCCGTTCGCTCGCGCCTTCGAGGACGAGGGCATCCCCTACGAGGAGTGGCTGCTCGACGGCGGCGTGCTCGACCTCGACCATGCCCCACCGGCCGGCATCTTCTGGTCTCGGATGAGCGCTTCGTCACACACCCGCGGGCACGTCCGGGCCAAAGACCATGCGCGGGCGGTGCTGTCATGGCTGGAGGCGCAGGGCCGGCGGGTGGTCAACGGACGGCGGGTGCTCGAACTCGAGATGAGCAAGGTCGACCAGCTCGCCACGCTGCGCGCCGCCGGCTTCGACGTCCCCCGCACGATCGCGGTCTCCGGTGACGTCCACCTCGCCGAGGCCGCACGGTGGCTGCCGGCGCCTTTCGTGGTCAAACCCAACCAGGGAGGCAAGGGGCTGGGCGTGCGTCGCTTCGACACCGTCGAGGCGTTCGACGCCTACGTCGACTCAGCGGACTACGAGCCGCCCATCGACGGCATCGCCCTGCTCCAGGAGTACCTGGAGCCAGCGGAGCCCTTAATCACCCGGGTCGAGCTGGTCGGCGGCGAGTTCCTCTACGCGTTGACGGCCGACACCGCTCGCGGCGGCTTCCAGCTCTGCCCGGCGGATGCGTGCGCGGTTGATCCCGTCACGTTGGGATCGGCGGACGGATCCTCCCAAGAGCCGGGACTCTTCACCCTTCGCAAGGACTTCGACGTGCCGATCGTCGGCCGCTACCTTGACTTCGCCCGCCGGCATGGCATCGAGGTCGCCGGCTTCGAGCTCATCGAGACCGCGGACGGCCGGCAGGTGACCTACGACGTGAACACCAACACCAACTACAACCCGCACGTGGACGCCGCTGCGGAGCGCTCCGGACCGCGGGAGGTCGCCCGGTTCCTCGGCGGGCTGCTCGACCGGGAAGGGCGACCACAGTGAAGTGGGGCTACTGGATGCCGGTGTTCGGGGGCTGGCTGCGCAACGTCCCCGACGAAGGGATGAGCACCGCCTGGCCTTACCTACGCGATCTCGCGGTCGAGAGCGAGGGGCACGGCTTCGACCTCTCGCTCATCGCCGAGCTGAACCTCAACGACATCAAGGGCCACCGGGCGCCGTCGGTCGACGCCTGGACGCTCGCGCCCGCGGTCGCAGCAGTCACCGAACACCTCGAGCTGATGCTCGCCGTACGGCCCAACTACCACTCGCCGACGCTGACCGCGAAGGCGATCTCGACGCTCGACACCATCGCGCCGGGGCGGATCAGCCTCAACGTGGTGTCATCGTGGTGGAAGGACGAAGCGGCACAGTACGGCGCCCCTTTCGACGTCCACGACGCGCGCTACGCGCGCACCGAGGAGTGGCTCTCGGTGCTGAGCCAACTGTTCAGCGAGGACACCGTGTCGCACACCGGCCCGCTCTACCAGCTTGAGGGCTGCATCCTCGAGCCGAAGCCTGCCAAGCCGCCCACCATCTACATGGGCGGCGAGTCCCCGCGGGCCAAGGAGGTCATCTCGACCTACGGCGATGCCTATGTCATGCACGGCGACCGGCCGGAGGTCATTGCCGGGAAGGTCGCCGACCTCGGCGGCCGGCGCGAGGCGCTCGGCAAGCCGCCGATGGTCTTCGGGGTGTCCGGGTACGTGATCTGCCGGGACACCGAGGCGGAGGCCGCCGCTGAGCTCGAGCGGGTGCTCGACGTACGCTCGAGCCCCGAGGCCTACGCCTCCTACCAGGACTTCATCCAAGGCTCACAGCTGGAGTCCCAGGTCTCGCTAGAGGAGTACAGCGTCTCCAACCGCGGCCTGCGAGCGGGCCTGGTCGGAACGCCCCAGCAGATCATCGAGCGCGTTCGGGAGTACCAGGCGGCTGGGGTGGACCTCCTGCTGCTGCAGTTCTCCCCGCAGCGGGAGGAGATGGCCCGCTTTGGTGCACAAGTGATCGACAACTACGTCTCCGACCCCGTGGCGGCGACGCCGTAACGGCCCTGGCCGGAGCCAGCGACCGATGCGGCAGTGAGCGCGAGGAAGTCGGACTTGTCAGCGCCGAGCGTCGCCGGGCGCGCCGGCGGACCTACCGTCGCTGGCAGCGAGCGGCGGCGATGGAGCTCTGGCAGCTCGACGTCATGGGCGGCGTGCTGCTCACCGACGGCCGGGAGCTCAAGGCGGTGACCGGGATCGACGACCACTCCCGGTTC
>JAABUS010005194.1_pt1 | contig 17490 bp, 16 predicted proteins | sample 5560161 | NCBI WGS metagenome assembly JAABUS01 (sample SAMN10711885, study PRJNA513376) | rock metagenome | isolation source: Antarctica rocks | place: Antarctica: Victoria Land, Trio Nunatak nord | collected 2016-01-04
AGATGTTCTTACCCGATTGCCGGATTATCCCATAAACAGAATCACAGAACTTCTGCCACATAACTGGAACGCTCAAAAGTAGCCGCTTTTTTATACTTTTCAATATGTACTTGCTGGAAGGGATACTCTGCAACAAGCTTTTCTTTATGATTAACCATTCTTTTTACCTGCTCTCTGCTGCAAATCTTTAATTAATAATGTCATCAAACGGCCTACTGGTTTATCTCCTTTGTAGGTTATTACTTTCAGCATAACTGCATCTTTTGGCGGTGTCAGCGCTTCTGTATATTTTGGATAAAATCTGTCTGGAAAAGAATTATCGAAAGTATAATAGGTGTCAAGACCTTTTATCTCGGTGCTTAATTTAATTTTTAATTGCCCATTTCCAGCCTTACTCATATTAACAATAGGTTCATACACGCTGGGAGCATATTTTATTTCAGCTTCATCCAACCTGTCAAAATGTTTTTCTACTTTTTGAGAGAAGCTATCCCAGTTTTTCTTTGCTTTTGGCGACCATACAGACTCGGAGATTGCAAGCGCTCTGGGGTATGTCATATACTCGGCATGGCGCATATTGTACACCTGTTCTGTCCATAAGTTAGCCTGGCCACCTTTTATATATTTAGCGTCTACACCATCAGGAACGGGCTCAAACTGGTAAGCTTTATTCAGGCGAAGTGTGGCATATACACGTGGCTCAATGGCAGGGTCTCCCTGCATATAATCGATGTAAGCAAAATCGGTAGGGCTCATAACAACTTCATGTTTCATTTTAGCAGCTTCGGTACCACCTTTCATACCTCTCCAGCTCATTACAGCTGCGTTTGGACCCAATCCTCCTTCGAGTATCTCGTCCCAGCCTATAAATTTTTTGCCTTTCGATATTACAATTTTTTCCACTCTTTTTTCGAAATAGCTTTGAACCTCTTCCATATTTTTCAACCCTTCCTTTTTAACCAAAGCTTTAATGGCGTCACTTTTTCTCCAAAAATTTTTAGGACATTCATCTCCTCCCATATGTATGTATTCAAAAGGAAAAAGCTGAGCGACCTGAGTTACTACCTTATCTAAAAAATCATACACCTTTTCATTGGCAGGGCAAAGCGTATTATCTACCAGCGCTATAGGTGGATGTCCGTGAGACCAATCCATAATTTCTTCGCCTGAGCGAACATGATATTTACCGGCGCCCGGAGTACAGGACAGTTCAGGATAAGAAACGACTGCTGCAAGGCTATGCCCCGGCACATCAATTTCCGGCAATATATTTACAAATCTGTCTTTTGCATATTGCACCAGTTCTTTGATATCGTCCTGAGTATAAAAACCTCCATAATTGCGCGGTTCATTAGGAGTTGGTTGCGAGAAAGTTCCAAAATAACCGACTTTTTTTACATTCCATGCACCTACCTCTGTTAACCTTGGTAATCCTTTGATCTCAATGCGCCATCCTTCATCATTAGCTAAAGTAAGGTGTAGCAAGTTGTATTTATAACGAACCATATCGTCAATGTATCTTTTCACTTCCTGTTTTGTAAAAAAATGACGTGATACATCAAACATTAAACCTCTCCATCCAAATCTTGGATAATCTGTAATCTCAACACATGGCGCTTCCCATTTTACATCTTTCGCAATAGAATCACCTTCGATTTCTTTTGGAAACAATTGCACAAGAGACTGCACACCATAAAATAAACCTGCCGGCTGATTTGCCGTAACAACAACTTGTTTTGGTGTAACCGATAACTGGTAACCTTCTTTGCCAATTTTAGCATTTTGAGTTGTATTCAATACCAGTCTGACAGCAGCTGCAGGTGCAGAATTGCTGACTGTAACAGGCAGGCCTGTAGGTACAGACAAACGATTTTTTAAAATGGTAATTGTCTCTTTTAATTCAGGCAGAGAGCCTGCCTCAATTGTAATGTTTCCCGGCAAGGCGAAAACACCTGTATTTTGTACAATATTTACAGGTTCTGGAATAATAGCAATGCCTGTAGTATTATTCTGACCAAATGCTATAACAGTAATAAGTAAGGAAAATAAAAGCCCTATTCTTTTTTTCATGCAACAAACAATTTTAAAAAATGATAATTATGGTGCTAAGCGTGCAAATTATTGAATGAATGCGAATTTGAAAGGTTTATTGGGGAATAGATTTTATTATTATGTTTTGATTATGAGAATCACCTTTTTTTAAATACTCTATGGTACCGCCTCATCCCCAGCCCTTCTCCTTGCGGAGAAGGGTGTGAATACGACAAGAAGGAGGTGAATACTAAGAAAGTTATGAATAGCTCAGAGAAGTGGCAAAACTCAACAAGTGTCAGGGTTATACTTTAATATAAATCCTCCTTTTATTCAGCCACCATCCTACGCTCCAGCAAAGCAGTGTATAACAAATAGCAAACAGAAATGAGCCAATCGCGCCGGGAGCAATTACCTGGAAAAGAACATCATTTAACCAATTGAAAAAACTTTGATGAGGAGCAATGGGAATCATGTAAAAAATAATAACCAGGATCTCTGATAAGATATATATAAATAAAGGATTTTTACCAAATACAACAAAGAAGTTTGTCCAGTTGAGATTGTTGAGATTTTTAATTTCAACAATATATATCAATGCAGAAATAAGAAGCAGATCAATGCCGGTTGTAAGCAGTACAAAAGAGCTTGTCCAGAGTTTTTTATTGAACGGGAAAATCATATTCCACCATAACGCAATAAAAATTAATAGAGCACCGGTCAGCATTAATTTTGAAATAGTTTCATATCCCTTGCCTTTTTGCTGAATGAATCTTCCTGCCATATAACCAATGAAAACATTTACAATTGCCGGCAATGTACTTAACCATCCTTCAGGCTCGAAAGTAATTCCTTCGCCATGATAAAGATGATTGTCGCCCATTAAAAACTTATCGAGATAAAGTCCGGCATTGCCGAGCATGCTATAAGGCTGCGCATGATTGCCAAAGATGAGTAACAAAACCCAATAACCTGCTAACAATACCATACTGGTAATAACTGCAGCCCTGGTTGATAAATAATGAATCATTAAAGAAGCGAAGAGGTAACAAAGTGCAATTCTTTGCAGCACACCTAAAATTCGTGTATTGCCTATAGGAGCTGTGGTGATATGCCCGGCAGCATCTAAACGAAAAAACGGAAACCAATACATTAAATAACCAATAAGAAAAATAAGTGCGGCACGCTTAAATACTTTGGACAAAAATGCAGCGTTGCTTATCTGCCTGTACTTATCTAAAGAGAAGCTCATAGCATTGCCAACGGCAAATAAAAATGAAGGAAAAACCAGGTCAGTTGGTGTAAAGCCATGCCACGCAGCATGCTCTAAAGGACCAAACGGTTCGGCTCCGCTGCCGGGCGTATTTACAATAATCATGAAGCAAATGGTCAGGCCGCGAAAAACATCTAATGAAAGAAACCGCTGGCTTTGGGTGCTCATACAAAGAGTTGTATTTTGGTTTAACTAATTAATTATGTGAGAGCTGATAACAGATTTACCATCAGGGGTAAATAATACAAATGCTTCTTTGTTTTTCAATGCTCCCATTGAATCTCTGTACTTAATATTTAAACTATACCTGATAGGATTTTCAAAACTTGTTCCTGTCTCATCGCGCAAGGTGTCTTCGTGAAAACCTGTAATATCAAAAGATTGAACATCATGTAATTTTGCCCTTATTTCTTTTTTAGCGATTAATTGTCTTTTGTCGCTGTCAAATGAATTGTTTTCACAACTGAAAATTATGACAGTAGAAAGAAAGAGAATTATATATTTCATAAAAAAAAGGGTTCTAATGGATTTGGTGGTAATAGCGGAGGTTTTAGCAAATGTGTTATTTCCCTGGTTTCGCCTCATCCCCTGCCCTTCTCCTCGCAGAGAAGGGAGACGCGGAGAAGGGAGATTTACATTTATCTATCTTTTTGTATTTACTTCAAATTTGGATGGGAATAATATTAACGTGAGTCCGGGGTTATCTTTTTTATAAAACAGCGGGGAACAAAGCTTAATCTTAGCATTGCATATGACTGGATTATGACTCCCCGATACTGACGAGGCAGGCAGCAACGATGATGCTATGAAGACAAAGTCTGGTATTGAAAAACTACAATTCTTTTATCTTAATATTTTTAAACCAGGCTTCACTGCCATGATCCTGTAAGGCAATATGACCTTTTTTAGCCAGGCCATAACCTTTTGCATCTTTCCACTTGCCATTCATTTTATTCTTTTTCCATTCTTCGCTTCCAATCTCATATTCAACTATTTTTTTCCCGTTCAGCCAGTGTTCTACGTGTCCTTTGTTTACAACAATCCGCGTTGTATTCCACTCGCCAACAGGATTTGGAGCAGCATCGGGTGCAGGATTCATAGCATAATTAGCACCAGTTTTTTGCCAGTCTTCCAGTTTTTCAGGAAAATTTATATCGTCAATCATCTGGTATTCAGGACCGCTTAAATAAGCGGCTGGAAATTCTTCTGTTGCCAAATAGATAATACCACTGTTTCCTTTAGGGGATATTTTCCAATCAACTGACAGATCAAAATTTTCAAACTGGTCAGTAGTAATCATGTCTGACCTCATATCACTTTTGTTGGTCGGATCGCCTTTGCAATAGAATATACCATCTTTTACCGACCATGAATCTGCTGTTTTATTTTGATAGGTACGCCATCCATTAGTTGTTTTTCCATCAAATAACAATTTAAAGCCTTCTTTTTTTTCTGCTTCACTAAGGGTATTATCCATTGCGGTATTAGAGGTGTTATCAGTTGCAGCAGTTTCAGTGCTATCTGTATTTGCTTTATTTTCTGTATTTGCCGTATTACAGGCATAACTGCTGATAATAAGCGTGGAGGTTATTACCATAGACAAGAAAAAGTTTTGCTTCATATTGTTTTATTTATTGTTTATTACTTTAAGATTTACAGGATCCCATTGCATGATTTTATTATTGAAATAACTATCGTTGCACAACAATGCTGGTGCAGCAGCATGATAACCAAAAACCGGATCTTCCACTACCGTACCCTTATTGCGTATAGCAGTTGCCCAGTTATAAAAGTGATCGAAATGTGCGCCTTTATAACCTTCTCCTGCTATATATTCTGTTTTTTCAGGTGGAGCCATTGACATCGCCTTTCGGCTGTACACAAATTCTTTTCCTCCTGTTCCGGCAGTGTTCTTTTTTGCCAAAGGATCATTTTCGTCAATGTTTTCACTGTTTTTGAATAGGGTTACTTTATCCCACTCCACCGTCATGGAGCCTTCGCTGCCAACCATACGCAGGTAATTAGTGCCGCCGGTACCATCAACAAAGTTTACCCTTAAGGAAAGATTAAAAGCAGGATGAGCCTTTGTTTCAGGATAATCAAACATGCCGATCATAATATCAGGTACTTCTCTGCCATCCTTCCAATAGCGCAAACCGCCTGTTGCCATTATTTTATTTGGACCCAGTGATCCTGTAACAAAGTGCAGGCTTGAAAATAAATGAACAAATAAATCACCGGAAACACCTGTACCATAATCTCGGTAATTTCTCCATCTGAAAAAGCGGGTAGCATCAAACGGTCTTTTATTTGTGTTTGCAACAAATGTATCCCAGCCAACAGTTTGCGGCGAAGCATCTGCAGGTATCGGATATTGCCAGGCACCGGTCGGCGACATGCGTGCCCAAAAGCCTTCGGCATAATTTAGTTTACCGATAGCGCCCTCTTTTAAAAGTTGTTTTGCCTTTTCATTGCCCAAAGAGCTAAGCCCCTGGCTGCCTACCTGTAAAACAACTTTGTTTTTATCTCTTGCTGCTATCATTGCAGGACCTTCAGTAATATCATGCACCATTGGTTTTTCGCAATATACCGATTTACCACTGTTCATTGCAGCAACAGAAATGTCTTTGTGCCAGTGGTCAGGGGTAGCAATAATCACTGCATCTATATCTTTTCTTTGCAGGATTTCTCTATAGTCCCGTGTAGTGGCAATGTCGTTTCCCCATTTTTTCTTCGCATCGGCAAGCCGTCCATCGTACAAGTCGCATGCAGCTATCAGCTTTATTCCCGGAACTGTAATAGCTGTATTAGTATCTGCCGAACCCATACCGCCTGCACCGATCAAAGCGATTTGTAACTGGTCATTTGCTGAATACTTTTGACCGGAGCGAATAAGGTCCCGGAGGTTTCGTTGCCTGTCTTTTGCAGTAACAACAGCAGGAATCATAGATGCTCCTATCACTCCTTTGGTAAGGTTTGTAATAAAGGACCGCCGTGAATTTTCGTTAGTAGTTTTTGACATGTGTATTTTATTAGCTGTGCTAAAATTAACAGAACCTGCGATAACAACCTACTTACAAACAAATTTTATTATTGATAATCCTATACCCATCCCTTCTATAGTCTCAATTTTGTTTTAATTTTTCTATGAACCGGGCTTTATTGCAGCTATATTAACCTCCGTACTCATACTCCATAGTTAGTTCAATAGATAATCTGTCGCAATGAAAGGTAGCAGACTACAATAGGCTGCCCACCATCTGCAGTAAGACTGGCGGAAGAAACAACGATCAGTTGGAACATAGTATCAGCAGCAGTACCGGCAGAAGAATATAAATCAGCTTTTAGTTGTTATCTTCATCTTTAGTAACAATACTCAGCTTCGATTACCAGGCTTGACAATTATAGATATCAGCTCATCCTCAAGCCTTAACCTTAGTCAGAATTATAAGAGACTATGCGCACTCTGCAACAATAATCTCCCTGACTTTCTTTGCCTGAAAAAATAAAGTAAAAATAAATTTGCGTAACCGAATATTACATATGTGTTTGTAACCTATTAGTTAGATAATTACCTCAAAAATGAGACGAGACGTATTTCAGGCAATTGCAGACCCCACAAGAAGAGATATAATTAATCTTCTTTCTAATCAGACATTGAACTTGAATTCTGTTGCTGAAAATTTCGATATAAGTCGCCCTGCAATCTCAAAACACATTAAAATTTTGACAGAGTGCGGACTGATTGTTATCAGGCAACAAGGCAGAGAAAGATATTGCGTAGCACAACTGGAAACACTTAGTGTAGTTTTAGAATGAATAGAAAAATACAGTATTTTTTGGACAAGCAAATTAGAGGCACTTGAAACGCATTTATCCCGGCAGGAAAAAGATAGCAAAAAACGTAAATCAAAAAATAAATAGAAATATGGACAACCAACCAATCGTTTTGGAGCGGCTGTTTAATGCCCCGGTAACAAAAGTCTGGAAAGCGCTAACAGACAAAAATGAAATGAAAAGCTGGTATTTCAACCTTGCTGAATTTAAGGCGGAAATAGGTATTAAGTTTCAATTTACAGGAGGACCAAGCCCTGATAAACAATATTTGCATTTGTGTGAAATAACGGAAGTAGTCCCGGAAAAAAAATTAACCTATAGTTGGCGTTATGAAGGGTACCCGGGAAATTCATTTGTCACGTTTGAATTGTTTGAGCAAGACAATAAAACATTACTAAAACTTACTCATAAAGGCATAGAAACATTTCCTAAAGAAAATGAGGATTTTGCAATTAAGAATTTTGAGCAAGGTTGGAATGAAATAATTCATACTTCTTTAAAAAACTATCTCCAAAAATGATTATGAGCATAGTATATTAACAAGAAGCTTCTGCCGGACAATTACTTTTGTTTTAAAATAGGTCTTAAACGGAAGGTTTAGGAACCGGAGGTATATATTTCGAGCAAACCCTCAGGCAGGTGTATATGCACCTGTTTGTTCTTTTTATCAATTTTTTCGAGGCTTTCTTCATGGATGGGAACCAGAGCTTCGTGGCCACGATATAGGATTTTGCAAAGAACCTGTAAGGGTTGTTCAATCACTTCAATTATTTCACCTATTTCTTCACCTGCGTCTATCATTGTATAGCCGAGAAGAGAAATGGGTGAAGATTTGGCTGCATACCTATCGAAATCCGCTTTAACTATCCAGACTTCTTTTTGAGAAAGGCGGCGTGCACTTTCTTTGGTGTTAAAACCTTCCAGTTTAATGTAAACTTCTCCTGCATTTTTAAGACTGGTGTTCTCGACAAAATAAGGTAAAAAAGAATCTTTTTTTTCTTCAATAAATATAGTTTGCAAGCCTTTCAGAGCTGTTTTTTTGCCGAGGGCATGTTGCAAAACCACTTCCCCGGTAAGGCCATGCGTTGCTGCGATTTTTCCAATGCTGAAATAATCTTTCATAAAGATGGTCTACGGTTTAAGGGGTTGGGTTTAAGGTTTGAAAAGCATAACAACAATTACAAAGGGATTAATTTACTGAAAATAATTGTATTGCTATGTCCCAATATACTATTTTTAAAAAGAAGTCAAACAAGGGTTTACAGATGAAGTGATTCGACAGTCCGCTGACAATGATGATAGAGAGACTATCCTGGTATTATAAAAAAAGTCCCTAACAATGTCGGGGACTTTAAATATCTGTATTGCAATCTTTAATAACTTAAGTAGGTGCATTGCCCTCAGCAGCAGTATCATTACTTCTTTCAACACGTCTTACAACCGGCGGGTTTCTTCTGGCTCTTTGATTTCTCCGGTTTTCTTCAGTACGCTTTTTAACCTGGGCTTCGTGTTCAGTATGCCAAACCTGGAATTTTTCCATAGCAGTGGCTTCATCAAACAAACCCAATTTAACACCGCGCAACAGGTGTTTAAGGTACAGCACTCCTTTAAAAGAAAGAATGCGGCGAACCGTATCAGTAGGCTGGGCGCCTTTGTGCAGCCACTCTAAAGCCTTTTGACGGTCTAATTGTACTGTAGCTGGTACAGTTAATGGGTTGTAAGTTCCAATTTTTTGAATGAACTTACCATCCCTGGGGGCACGGGCATCGGCCACTACTATGAAGTAGAAAGGTCGTTTCTTACTGCCGTGTCTTTGCAGTCTCATTTTTACTGGCATCTTAAATAGAAATTTAAATGCGTGAAATAATTAGTTTACGGATAGCAAAGGTAAAACATCTTATTGAAGTTCCAAAGGAAAAATATAAGCAATTGTTATACTATTTACCTAAATCTTTCCCTAACTTTCTGCATCTCCACCTATATTGATGCAGATTAGGTTGGTGATAAAGGTATTATCATTGCTATTATATTTAATTTAACCTATTATTAAAAATAAGTATTTATAGCTGAAAGGACTAATATAGCCGAAAGGACTAAATCTAAAATTATTTTTATTACCTATAATAGATTATTGCCAGTTCGGCTCGAAATAGTTTACACCTTCGGGCAAATACACCGGCTGCGATACCCGCCCTTTTTTACGGGTTTGATGATCATTCAGCCCTAAACAATTCCTGAACCGAATGTCCTGCAAAAGATTTTGGCGCCGAAGGCTTTTTAGTGGTTGCTTCGTCAGCAACAGCTTTTTGCTGGGTATTTATTAAAACTTTTGGTTCCAATATATAAACTGCCAAATATTTAAACTAATAATTAAAATAAACAATAAAGCCGCTATATATACAATGAAGAAATTTAAAATCGCTTATTACAGATTTGATAAGTTTTTTATAAATGCTATAATTCATTAGAACATTACCGCATTTATATTCCAAACATAAATCACTTATTTAACTGCAAACACTTCGATATCTTTTATTCTTGTCGGGAACCAAACGGTCATTTCACCTTTGCCTCTGTGGGCCCAGGCGTAATAAGGTATTGCCGTAAATGTTTGTTTTGATGTGCTGATACTGTTGCCATTATCATTGATCACTATAGCAGGGACCTCTGCTTTTAACACCATTACGCCATTCAGCAGATCTGATTTGAACTCTGTGGTAAATGCAGTGCCTGCAGGTACGATCAGGTTACTTGTTTTACCATTATTATCAGCCCATTCAGCGCAATATATTAATGGGCCTCTTTGCAATGCTGCTTTACCATTATCTGCTTTCACTTTTTCATTAGCTATTACAGTCCTTACTTCCATGGGCAGGTTTACCGCTACTACATCATTTTTCTTCCAAACCCTGTTGATTACTGCATAACCCTTACGCATTGTATATTCTGCCGGTTTTCCATTAACTGTGATAGTTACTTTCTTATCAGTAGCTGAATTAAAAGAATAAAGATCAGAAGGAAGCGCCTCATTCTGCGCCCAGCCCGGAATGCGTACAAGCAGGTTAAATGCAGCAGAAGACTTTGGATTAATTTTAAAAGTAAGGCCCGCCGTCCCAGGGATAATTATTCTGCTGGATGATCTGCACTGGTTTATTGTTAATAGTAACATCTGTACTTCCATTTATAAAAAGGTTCAAATAAAAGTCTGAACCATTTTGTGCATATACATAACCCGGAACAGATGGTATCAGCCTCACTACATTAGTAGGACACAGGAACAAGGGAACCAGCCTGACCGTTCAGGTTCCATGGCGTTGTGCGAAAAACTATTGTGTATTTGCATAGCATTCGTGTAGAAGAAAGATTTCCCATCCATTCCTACACCGGATATTAAACCGTTATAAAGCGTTTTCTCCACAATATCAAAGTACTTAGAATCTCCATGCAAATAAAACATGCGTGAATTGAAATAAACATTGGCAATGGCTGCACATGTTTCATTATAAGCAGTTGAATTTAGCAACTCGTAGTTATCACCAAAACGTTCTCCATCAGGTACAGCTCCTACTCCACCCTGAACATAAATCTTTTTGCTTACTTCATTGTTCCAGATTTTATCAATTGCATTAAGTAATTTTTCATCGCCTGTCAATGCTGCGACATCAGCCATTGCAGCATACAAATATCCTGCTCTTACTGCGTGACCTATTGCCTCATTTTGCTCTGTTACAGGTTTATGATCCTGCCAGTACGAACCATTCTTCCAGGGGTCTTTACTCGAGGAGTCATAACCATTAAAATGTCCTCTTTCTTGAATGAAAAATTTAGCTGTATTAAGATATTCCTTCTTACCTGTTATACGATAGAGCTTTACCAATCCCATTTCTATCACTTCATGTCCTGGAGCAACTTTTAATTTATTTGGCCCAAAAACTGAACACACCAAATCAGCATTTTTCAAAGCAATGTTCAATAAGTTCCTTTTGCCTGTTGCTAAAAAGTGAGCGGCAGCAGCCTCATACAAATGTCCTGCATTGTACAACTCATGGCTTTGCTCTCTTTCTTTTGCCCAACGTACCTTCCCCGACCAAGAATGCGGATGCTCAGGATCAATAGTTCGTGCTGTGTATAAATATCCGTCAGGTTCCTGCGCTTTAGCAACTTTGTCAATCAATGTATCTATATATAACGACAACTTTGGGTCAGGATACAGGCTGAGAGAAAAAGAAGCCCCTTCAATGGTTTTATAAATGTCGGTGTCATCAAAGGGAAAAATGGTACAAAACTTTCCAGACCGGGCTGCAGCCATTTCAAAATTTTTTACTCTGCCTGTAGACTCACATCGCGCAAATGAAGCAGGAATTGTAACCAGTTGGTTCGTCTTTATTCTTGGCAACCAAAAATTATCAGTCAGCTTTACCTTGGTAAAAGGGACACCCTGTATGGGATAATCAGTTTTTTGAGCAAATAAACTGCCTGCAACAAATAAGGAAAAGGAAAGAATTGTTTTTTTCATTCTAAAGGTTTTTGAAATATTGAAATACGCCAATGTTTTATGACTTTGAAAAAACTTCTTTGTTCATTAGTTTTAATAACAAACTTACCAATTTTTTACCTTGTTGTGCACCGTTACGATGGCAACAGTAAAATGAATACCTTTAAATCTTAATACAGGCTATTAATCCCAACTTGTTTAACCGATTCAATAAAATTTATATCTATTTTTATGGAATTACTATAGATTTAAACTAACACCATTATGAAAAAGCTTCTCTCAATTCTTATTTTCTCCCAGTTTGTCATTAGCACTTTTGGCCAAAGCAAAGTACCTGCACGGGAAATGCAGATAAAATTAGCTTTACTCAGTGCTCCCGCTGATAAAAAAGACAGTGCTGCTGTTTATGGTTATTCGGCATCTAAGGAACTTATTTTGTTACGCAAAGGCACTAATGAACTCATTTGTTTGGCCGATGATCCTGGTCAGCCGGGCCTCTCTGTTGCGTGCTATCACAAAGATTTAGAACCTTTTATGCAACGTGGCCGCGACTTAAGAAAGCAGGGAAAAACGTCAGAGGAAATATTTGATACGAGGGAAAAAGAAGTGAAAGCCGGGAAGTTGAAAATGCCCAAACAACCTGCAACTATGTTTGTATACTCTGCCTCTAAAGAAGATTACAATGAGCAAACAGGAGATGTGAAGAATGGCTACCTGAGATCGGTTATTTATATTTCTTATGCAACTGCTGAAAGCACAGGATTGCCTTTGAAACCTGATGCCCCTGGTTTGCCATGGATAATGAACCCCGGTACTCATGGAGCACATATCATGATTAATCCGCCGGGCAAGTGATTCTTTTCTGATTAAATAAAATTTATAGGAATTATTTTGAATATACTTGCTAATTCGACTTAATCATATTTATCTATTATAAGAATAATAACTTATTTGATAAATATTGAGAGAATGCAACTTAAATTACCAAGAGTAAATTGCACTGCAAGAACAAGCTCAAATATGAAAAAGGGTCATTTTAATTTTTTGTCTTTTTATTAGTTTTAAAAGCAATGTACAATAAGACGCAGCAACGGTAGAACAATATTGTGAAGTTGTAGCTGCAGCGCGTCTGTTAAGTAATAAGGTTACGATTGATATTGACTATGGTGAAGAAAGAAGTATATGGAAGGACAACCGGCTCAAAAACGAAAATGGGAAGTTTAAAAAGTTTAAAACCGTTATTGACCCAATAAATTATTTAGGCAGAAACAGATGGAAACTTGTAAATGCGTTTCCGGTTTCTACCGGTAATGGACCAATGATATATCATTATGTGTTTAAAAAAGAGTTTTTGAGAAATGAAACCAGCCAATAAATTATAGTAATATTTTAAACAACTAATTCATTAAAGTAAAAATTATCTTCCATATCCTGTATTCTTATTATCGCTTCAATAGCATATAAATTCACGTCTTTCATTTATATTTAGCTTATTCATTGAAATACTTCAGCATGAAAAAAGTCTCCTCTATTATTGTTTGTTGCATTGTTGCCATCAACTGCTTTACACAAACAAAAACATTTACACTCACTAAACAACAATTGCAGAATAAAATAAAAGGGGGATGGGCAGGACAAACCATCGGCGTTACCTTCGGAGGACCGTATGAGTTCCGTTTTCAGGGATCATTTATAGGCGACTATCAACCGCTGCTTTGGTACAATGGCTATCTCAAAAAAACAATGATCGAAACCCCCGGTTTATATGACGACCTGTATATGGATCTGACTTTTGTGGATGTATTTGAAAAATCAGGGTTGGATGCTCCACTCGACTCTTTTGCAAATGCTTATGCAAATGCTGGTTATATGCTTTGGCATGCAAACCAGGCAGGCCGTTATAATATATTGCATGGTATTAAGGCACCCATGAGCGGTAACTGGATCAACAATCCTCATGCAGATTGTATAGACTACCAGATAGAAAGTGATTTTGCAGGATTGATGAGCCCAGGAATGCCTAACACAGCTTCCGCTATCAGTGATAAGATTGGGCACATTATGAACTATGGTGAGGGCTGGTATGGAGGGGTTTATATTGGTGCCATGTATGCGCTGGCTTTTACCTCAGGTGATATAAATTATATAGTATCTGAAAGTTTGAAAACAGTACCAAAGCAAAGCGAGTTTTATCAATGCATAAATGATGTAATAAACTGGCACAAAAAATATCCTGCTGATTGGAAACAGACCTGGCTTGAAGTCCAAAAGAAATGGGCAAATGATATTGGCTGCCCCGATGGTGTTTTTTTACCTTTTAATATAGATGCTAAGGTAAATGCTGCTTATGTAGTAATGGGTTTATTATATGGAGATAAAGATTTCACCAAATCACTTGAAATTGCGACACGTTGCGGTCAGGATGCCGATTGCAACCCATCGTCTGCAGGAGGAATTTTGGGAGCAGTTTTAGGTTACGATAAAATTCCTTCTTACTGGAAAATGGGATTGCAGGAAGCGGAAAATATTGATTTTAAATACACTGCTATGAGTCTAAATCGTGTATATGATATCGGCCTTAAACATGCGTTGCAAAACATACAGCGAAACGGTGGAAAAATAAACGGAGATAACATAACTATTACAGCACAAACACCTGTTGCAGTAAAGTTTGAAAAGAGTTTTGAAGGTCAGTATCCTGTATTAAAAATTCCTGTTCAATGGTCAGCAAGTAAAGACTCGATTAACTTTGATTTTGAGGGAACAGGTTTTGTTTTAAAAGGAGATGCATCTCAGTGGGAAAACAAAAGTGATTATATTTTTAAAACACAATTATACGTAGATGGAAAACTAGTTGAATTACCTGATCTGCCTGTTAGCTTTACTGCACGTCGTCACGAGCTATGCTGGAAATATCAATTACCTAAAGGAAAGCATACGGTACAGTTTACAATATCAAATCCATCTAAAGCACATGAGATACGGTTAGGTGAAGCAATTATATATTCCGATCATCCTGTTAACGGCATGCAACTAAATGAAGAGGCAGCTAATAAAAACCTGTAACAATTTATTAAAACATTTTCGCTTGTATACCCATGTTTTCAGATACTTTTAGAAGGTTGATAGTGCTTAATAGAAATTAAAATATTTTTTTGTTGAAGTAAAAAGCCTCCTATATTTGCACTCCCCATAAGGGAGCATAGGTCAGTTGGTTTAGAGCATTCCATTTTAGACGGAAGGATCCGCTGAAAAAAATTCGGGAGCATAGCTCAGTTGGTTTAGAGCATCTGCCTTACAAGCAGAGGGTCCGCGGTTCGAACCCGTGTGCTCCCACTGATTGTCAAGGGTTTAGAAGTAAAACTTCTAAACCCTTTTTTTATTTGCACACCATTTGCACAAAAAATATGGAAAAACCAGTAGGAATTAGCAGGGAGGCTTTCAACGGAGCAAAACATGTTTCTTTTCAGACCTTAATGCACCTTTATCCATAAGAAAAAAGTTTTTTGCATACTTTTCCTTTCCGCAGCAAGTATTGTTTTTTACGTAGCTTTTTTGAAGTAAGATACCGTTTAACGAACGGAGAAAGTGGTATCGTTTACATTTATGCATTAAACGAAGTTTAGTAAATAGGAAGTGGGTTGAGGCACGAATGGCTGTTGCTATGTGCCGAAGATGGCTAAGAAACCTGTGGGCAAAAGAGCAGTTAATAAGGTAAATGAAGTTTAATCTATCATCTCCCAACTTGTGTAACGGTTAAAACGAATTCAGGAATTTAGCCAAAACGAATTCAGGAAAAAGCATCGGATGCTCTTATTTCCCTTGTTTTTCAGTGCTTTTTTTTCTTTCATCGAGGGTTCCTGTATTTGAATCCATGCTTGAATTTTTCTGTATAGTTCCGGTATACCCTCCCTCCCGGCCAGCTTCCAGTCCTCGATGTTTTTATTAAAATAAGGAGGGCCTGAAAGAACTATACCTGTATTATTTTTTGTGCTATCGCGTATTTCGTGCAAAAACAAAAGCTGGTTTGCATTAAACTTCCCTGCTTCATCAATAATTAATAAGTTTGATTGCTTTGACTTACTTAAATGAAAACTAATACTTTTAATCAAATTGTTTAAATCACTTCCCCTAAAGGAATTTGTAAAACCAAGCACATTTAGCAGTTCCACATAAAACCTTTTTGAAGTCATGCTTTTTTCAACAACTAAATAATAAACATTGCGCTTTTTAGCTGCAAAGTACTGGAGGGACTTTGTTTTGCCATACCCGGAATCACCAATAAAAGAAATCATCCGGCTGTACTCCAGCGCATCCTGACAATTTTCATTTATTGTCCTTAATGCGTTTGGTATCAAGAACCAGATTCAATGGCGGTTTGCGGATTAAAGACAGATTGAAGCTGTTAAGATCCATTATTGTAATCGTTTGCCAGAACCCTTCTTTTTATACAAGTAGTCCTGCATTTCGGAAAATAGAGTGTGGTGCTTTTTAAATATCTTTTCTTTTTGTAAAGTCTTATCCGTTGGAAGCTGAATATGATTTGGTTCCATTTTTTTAGCTATCGGACAAAATACCGACTCATTGTTTTCGTCAAATTCAGTACTTAATACAGCAACCGGTAAATCCAGTGCATCAATAGCCGCTTCACGTTGTTCAATCAATTGCCGCAATTGCTTTATTAATGAGTGGTTCTTGCTATAATAGCAGTGCAGATTAGCTGCATCTTCTTTATCATGGTTAATTTGAGCAAGTGAAACAGGTTTTACTTGAGTAAGCATTGTTATGTATTTACTGTCATGCTCAGTAAATAAATGAACAGTTCCCATAGCGGTTGGATCATAACGTACCTGAACGCAGATACGGTTGTATTGCAGGATATGTTCAACTTCGCTCAATTGATAAAAATAAGAGCATCCGTCTGAATGTATACAAATCGTCGAGCGGTTAACTTTTAAAATTTTCTTTTTATAAAAAATCAATGCATATAGCTCACTTGTTATGTCAATGGCATTTTTAGTTTCTTTTGAATTGAATTTCTCGATTGGTGACAGGTCGTTTTTATTTATCCCACACTGGTTGTACTTATGGATATCTTCGGTGATCCTGATAATAATCTGATCCTTGTTTTTAAGAAGCTTTAGTTCACGAAACAATTTCATGTCTTCCGGATTGGGGCGTGCATTTATACTTCTGCTTTTAATACCCTCACCAGTATAACCCACTATACTCTTGCAAAAAACGGTATTGAACACTCCAAAGAAGTGTTCAACTATACCTTTATCCCTTGGATTACCAACTTTATGTGCCCGCCATCTGACACCCATTTTTTCAGTTTGATCAATCAAGTCAGTTAATTCGCTGTCTTGAGTAAAACCTTTATAATTATCTCTTAATATTTCTGCAGGAAGCAACTGGCTTCGGCCAAATGCAGTTTTTAGTGCTCTGGTATAGAGATCAGGACATTCTTTATCACCAATAGCAAAACCCATTACCATACGGGAATGAGTATCTATTACTACTGCTATCCATAAAAAGGATCCTTGTTTAGATTCTTCTTTACAAAAGATTTGAAGGCGGGTGGCGTCAATTTGCCAATGATCTCCCGGATATTGCGGTTCGTTCCTTATTAAAAAAGGAAGCAAGGAGTTTTTCATCCAGGTTTCGCCGTTGCGGGCTATATCATCTAAATTCCTGTAATAAGTCTTTAATAAGATCTGCTTGACCGAACTTAAACTTATCTCAGGCTCATTCTTTGATTTCAGAATAGTGTTTACTTTAATATAAATGTCCCTTTGTGAAAGTTTATTACCCTGCCTATAAAAATGGCTTATCAGATTTTCATGGTACTGAA
>JAABUS010005195.1_pt1 | contig 17490 bp, 10 predicted proteins | sample 5560161 | NCBI WGS metagenome assembly JAABUS01 (sample SAMN10711885, study PRJNA513376) | rock metagenome | isolation source: Antarctica rocks | place: Antarctica: Victoria Land, Trio Nunatak nord | collected 2016-01-04
CCTTCAATGGCGAGGTTTATGGCTTCGACCTCCTTCGGCAGCGGTTGGAGGGGTTGGGCCACCGCTTCCGCAATCGCAGCGACACCGAGACCGTCATCCACGCCTGGGAGGAGTGGGGGGTGGACTGCTTGCAGCACCTCAACGGCTTCTTCGCGTTTGCGCTCTGGGACCGCAACCGGCGGCAGTTGTTCGTGGCCCGGGACCGGTTGGGCAAGAAGCCGCTGTATTACGCCCATGCGCCCGATGGCAGCCTGGTGTTCGGCAGCGAGCTGTGCGCCCTGCAAGCCGTGCCGGGCCTGCCGCGGCGGATCAGGGCGTCGGCGGTGGATGACTACTTCGCGCTCGGCTACATCCCCGATCCCGATACGATCTATGAGGATGTCCATAAGCTGCCGGCGGCGCATTACCTATTGCTGCAGCAGGGTGAGCGTGCGGTGCAGCCCCGGCGCTACTGGACCGTGCCGACGGTGACCCGCGCCGCGACGGAGGGGGAGGCGACGGCGGAACTGCTGCGGCGCCTGACGGACTACACCGCGACGCGCATGGTGTCGGACGTGCCGCTGGGCGCATTCCTGTCCGGCGGGGTGGACAGCAGCGCCGTGGTGGCGGTGGCCGCCGGGCTGCGGGCCAAGGCGGAAAACGGGCCGCTGAGCACCTTCACTATCGGCTTCCATGGCGCCGAGGACGAGCGGGGATACGCGCAGCAGGTCGCCGACCTTTACCGCACCGACCATCGGGCGGAGCCGACGACGATAGACTACATAGACGCCGCCCGCGACCAGGCCCGCGTGTTCGGGGAACCGTTCGGCGATGCGTCCAGCGTGCCGACCGGCAGCGTTTGCGCCCTGGCCCGGCGGCACGTCACCGTGGCGCTGTCCGGCGACGGCGGGGATGAGGTGCTGGGGGGCTACCGCCGCTACCAGTGGCACCGCATGACGGAGGCGGTGCGGCGGCTGCTGCCCGGCCCAGTGCGCCGGGGCGTGGTGGGGCGGCTGGCGCAGGTGTATCCCAAGCTGGACCGCGCGCCGCGCTGGCTGCGGGCCAAGCATACGTTGACGGAGATCAGCCTTGACTCGGCGCTCGGATACTACCGGATGGTGTGCAAGGTGCAGCATGACCGGCGGCGGGCGCTGTTCTCGGGCAAGCTGGAGGCCGGGCTGGACGGGTATGATCCGTCGCGCCGTATTACCAGCCTGATGGAGGGCGCCAGCACCGACGACCCATTGCTGCAGGCGCAGTATGTGGACATCAACACCTCGCTGGTTGGCGGGATCCTGACCAAGGTTGACCGGGCCAGCATGGCGCATGGGCTGGAGGTCCGGGCGCCGATGCTGGATTACGAGTTCGTGGAGTGGGGCCTGGGCCTGCCGGCCGGCCTGAAGATGCGGGGGCGGCAGGGCAAGTGGGTGCTGAAGCGGGCGATGGAGCCGCTGCTGCCGCACGAGGTGCTGTATCGGCCGAAGCAGGGCTTTGCCATGTCGCTGGACCAGCAGTTCCGTGCGGGGGCCGACCGGTTGCGGGAGCGGCTGCTGGGGGCGGCGATGCTGGGCGCCGGGCTGTTCGCGCCGGACGCCATCGCGCAGTTGGTGGATGAGCATGAGGCCGGGCGGTTCAACCACGCCGCCGTCTTGTGGCTGCTGCTGGTGTTTGAAGGCTTCCTGGCCGGGGAGGCCGGGTTGGATGCGGCGGTGCCGGCGATGTCGGCGGTGGCTTAGGGCGTGGCTGTCCGGCTGCGGCGTTGTTGTTCCCTCTCCCTCCGGGAGAGGGTTGGGGTGAGGGAAGCGGCCAGTGCTGCCCTGTGCCGCACACGACAGGACCTGGTGGTGTCAAAGCTTGTGCGTGCGGTTTCCCTCACCCTGGCCCTTTCCCGGAGGGAGAGGGAGCAGGAGCGGCAGGTTCGTCCCTGCACGTGGGGGCTGGCATAGATCCGTTGCGGCTGCTGACCTTCTCGACGCTGTATCCCAATGCCGAGCGTCCGCATCACGGCGTGTTCGTGGAGAACCGGCTGCGCCACTTGGTCGGCAGCCAGCCGGTGAGCAGCACGGTGCTGGCGCCGGTGCCGTGGTTCCCGTTGGGACATGCGCGGTTCGGCGACTGGGCGCGCAACGCCCGCGTGCCGCTGCGGGAGGAGCGGCATGGGCTGGTGGTGCATCACCCGCGGTATCCCGTGCTGCCGAAGGTCGGGATGCTGGCGGCGCCTTGGCTGCTGTATCAGGCCAGCCTGCGGGCGGTGCGGCGGCTGATGCGGGACGGGCTGCGGTTCGATGTGATTGACGCGCATTACCTGTATCCTGACGGGGTGGCGGCGGTGTGGCTGGGGCAGCGGCTGGGTGTTCCGGTGGTGATGACGGCGCGGGGGTCGGACGTGACGCAGATCGCGCAGATGGCGGCGCCGGGGCGTATGGTGTCGGCGGCGGTGCGGGCGGCGGCGGGGGTGATCACCGTAAGCTCGGCGCTGCGGGACGGGGTGATCGCGTTGGGGGCGGCGCCGGAGCGGGTGCGGGTGCTGCGGAACGGCGTGGACTTGTTTGGGTTTCATCCGCCTGTGGACCGGGGGGCGGCGCGGGCGGCGCTGGGCCTGACGCGGCCGGCGCTGATTTCGGTGGGGCACCTGATCCCGCGCAAGGGGCACGACCTGACGATCCGGGCGATGGCGCTGCTGCCGGAGTGGGAGTTGGTGGTGCTGGGGGAAGGGCCAGAGAGGGCTGGGCTGGAGGGGCTGATCCGCTCGCTTGGGCTGCAGGACCGGGTGCGGCTGCTGGGGGCGCGGCCGCATGGGGCGTTGGCGGCGTGCTATGGGGCGGCGGATTTGATGGTGCTGGCGAGCAGCCGGGAGGGCTGGGCCAACGTGCTGCTGGAGAGCATGGCCTGCGGCACGGCGGTGGTGGCGAGCGATATCCCGGGCAACCCGGAGGTGGTGGGGTGCCGGGATGCCGGGGTGGTGGTGCCGCGCTCACCGGAGGGGATTGCGGCGGGGGTGCGGGACTTGTGGACGGCGATGCCGGAGCGGGCGGCGACGCGGGGGTATGCGGAGGGGTTTGGGTGGGGGGAGACGAGTGCGGGGGGGTATGCGGTTTATCGGGGGGTGGTTGGAAGCTAGGGTGCTCGGGACAAAACGTATCAGCTACGTCGTTGACAACGCGCCTGCGAGTGGGCCAAAGCACTCAAGCCCGATCGCTTAAGTTTGTTCCTAGCCACGTTTGCTTGCATCGTCCAACCCCTTCCTCCATGGGAGTGTCTAGAACCTTCCATCGTTACGATGAGATCATCCCGTTACTCACCTTTTCTGAGGTCATGTCCATGTCCCTTCTACGACGCGCCTACTATAAAACGCGGCGAAGGCTGACCTTAACCCGGAAGAACGTGAGGGACGTCCTGACGCTTGGCTGGGGATTTCACCTCAGATATGCTGCGATATTGATGAGGAAAACGGAGGCTGTTGTTCCAGTTCGGAATGTTGGTAAGTTGCGATTTCGTCTTACCGGAAGCGACACCGAGACGATCCGTGAGATATTTTCCCTCCGTGAGTATGATCTCTCACGAAACCCTCATTTTCGCGACTTAATGAAAAAATATGATAAGTCTATCAAGAGCGGCCTAGTGCCCACTATTATTGATGCTGGCGCAAATATGGGCGCCGCGACGGTCTGGTTTTCCAGACAGTTTCCGGCCGCTCATATTATAGCAATCGAGCCGGACTCGGACAATGCCAGGGTTATCCGCGAGAACGTAGCGCAATTAACAAATGTCACCTTGGTCGAGGGGGCGATTGGAGCCGACTCTGGCTTTGTTTCCCTTGAAAACACAGAAACTGAGTCAAACGCAATCCGGACAGTCAGACATAGCGGGGATTGTGGTGTCCGGGTCTACACAGTTGATGATCTGCTGAAGCTGGTTGACCGGGCTACACCCTTTATTTTCAAGATCGACATTGAGGGCTTCGAAAGAGACCTTTTTAGTAAAAACACCGATTGGGTGTCTCGTCCGGACGTTATCATCGTCGAACCGCATGACTGGCTTCTGCATGGAAAGCAGACGAGTGCTGGTTTTCAGAAGGCGCTAGGCGACATTGGATCAGGCTTGTTCTTACAAGGTCAAAACCTTGTCTACATTAATAAGCGTGTTTGGGAAGTTGAGGCAGCGGATGACAATTCCAAAGTCTGAACAAGTGCCGTATACAGCCTCATGCCTCGACGACGCCGACAATGCTGATACAATTCAGATAGTCGTCGGCTGTGACGACGGCTATGCCTGCCATCTCGCCGTGATGCTGCTTTCATTGTTCGCGCACAGCAGGTCTTTGCCATTACAGGTCCACGTGATGGTTTCGCCAGAGTTTACCAGCCGGACGCGGTTGGACGAGACGCTGGGTGTGAATGCCGGCAGGCTAATCTACCATGTGCTTGCGGACCATGCCGTAGTCGGCCTCAAACAGCGCGAGGATCTCACGGCCGCTACCTACTACCGCCTTCTGATGGGCGACGTGTTGCCGGCTGACATGCAACGGGTCATCTACCTCGATTGCGACCTGATGCTATGTGGTGACGTTGCGGAGCTGTGGCGTTTCTCGCTTGGCGACGCGATTGTCGCCGCAGTGCCTGACCCGGGCTTTACACAGAGTAATGTCCTCGGCCTGCCGCAGGATGCACCTTACTTCAACGCCGGCGTCCTGCTGATTGACCTAGTACGCTGGCGCCGCGAGGCGATTGGCGAGAAGGCGCTTGCCTTCGCGGCGTGCCATCCCGATCGGCTGACTTACAACGACCAGTGCGCCCTGAACTGGGTGCTGGACGGCAGTTGGGCGATGCTGAACCCAATATGGAACTTGCAGGCGCTTACGTTGGGCGAAATCGTGGATGGTGAAATCAGGTACTACGACCCACTTCCGCTAATTGTTGCGGACGCATGCATCCTGCATTTCAATGCGCCCGGTCGCCCCTGGCTTTATATGGACGACCATCCATTTAAACCGCACTACTTATCCTATAAGGCACGCACGTCTTGGCGAGGGGAACAGCCGGTTGATCGTTATCCGCACAATATCATCATCAAGACGCTGCGTCAGCATGCTCCAATTCTATTGCCGGTCTATCACTCGGTTCGAAAGTATATCTAATACCTTGCCGCCGATAGGGTAACCGCTGAAGCCTTGGCACCATTTCGTCGGGAGATCACGGAAGGCACCTGGCCCAGCCTCTCACACATGCTTGCAGTGACCTGGAGACAAATTGCGGGCGCTGCACACAATGCTCAGCAGCCGGATACCTGGTGATCTGGAACCAGGGATCCGCATGGTCGAAAGAGGCTTGCTGGCCGTCTGCGTCTGGAGGTCTCCCACCCTCGTTGGCCGCCGATCGCTACCCGCGGCTTCGTGTCATGATGTCCACAATATGGTCAACGATCGCCTCCGCAGCGTAGCTTGCTTCCATCTTGGCTCTGGCCGCCAGGCCTAGCTGTGCGCATGCGGCATCGTCGTGCAGGAGGTTCACGCAGGCCGCCGCAAAGCCTGCGTCGTCGTCGCGGAGGACGATCTCGCGCCCATCCTCAAAGGATAGTCCCTCGGCGCCGATCCGGGTGGATACCATTGGTCGTCCGTAAGACGCGGCCTCCACCAGCTTTAGGCGCGTGCCCCCGCCCACGGTGATCGGACAGGCGACAACCCGGCTTTTGGCATACAATGCGCCAAGGTCTGGAACGAATCCGGTAAATTCCACCCCGGGCGGAGCTGACCGGAAGCTTGCAATCCGTTCGGGAGGGCTGCCCGCGACGATAAGCCGGGCCTCCCGCACTTCTTGCCGGATCAGCGGGAAAATTCGGGTGATTAATCGGTGGGCAGCGATGCAATTAGGTTCGTAACCATAACCACCGAGAAAAAGAATTGTCGGGGCTGGGCATGGCGTCGCCGGATATTCCGGCACAGGCAATCCGTTCGGCACAACCAGCACGCCTCGACCAAATCCGATGCGCTGCAAGTAAAGCTGGTCGTTCTTAGAACACACAAACGTCGCGTCAGCGATCTTGGCAGCTCGAATTTCAGCTAGCAACAGCGGGAGTATGTGGGTCGCATATAGCAGCTTACCCGGGCCGTGTGGCGGCTCTTTGATGGTGCGGATCAGTTTTCTATGCTCAATGTCGTCGAGGTCGAAGAATAGCCTTGTAGGCTTTACACCTGTTCGCATCAGTGCACCCATCGCCGGCAGCCGTGAAACGAATACGAGGTCGGGGCTGTCAGCTAAGCGTTCTGCCACTTTAGCAACTTGTTCGGGCCCGGTTTGAGCATACGAATCTGCCTGTTTCCAGGCAGATAGTGCCCCGGTTCCGTAAACCGTCCAAAAACTCTTTGGTCGTTCTTGTCGCTCAACGATAGGTGACAAGCGTACAGGTAAGCCCCACTCTCCAGATAACGCCATCTCATGCCGGGCCATTGGGCCAAGCGCTTCGATCAGGTCGCGTTGCATGAACCAGATGAACTCGATCTCTTGGTTAAGGGACCGTATCGCAGACAGGAACAGGCTTTGACGTCTAATTGCGCCGTGGATGCCGTCAGGTGGCGGAATCGGGGAAAACTTCGCAATAATAAGGCTTCGCATCAGCTTGATCCCGAACTCTTTCAAAAAACAACACGCTGACCAACGAGGAGCCGTCATAAGCTAGCACGGCAAGTCCGCAGGCAACTCCGGATCTACTAGTTTTACAAGCGCTTGGGCGAGTCCGCTAGGCTGGCCAAGATTGCTAGCAACGACCGACTCAGGTCGGGATAGATCACCTCGTTGGCATGACCGCTGAGGTGGTCGCCGTCGAAGAACAGCGGCCCGGCCGGGGTCACGGCGGAACAGGTCTCGTCCGGGCAAAGAAGCGGGGAAGGGTCCCAGACCCGCACTCCCGGATCTGCGGCCGCAATCGTCCGCATCGCCGCAAGCACTGGCACCCGTAGAGCTTCAACCTCACTGCGTGCGACGAGCAGCCCACCGGCACATACCGGGTTGCCGGCGTTGAACCAATCGGAACAGCGGAATGCCGGACTGCGGAAGATTGGCGTCGGTGCCTCGAACACAACTGAGACGCCTTGCGCGCGGATGCGTTCGATGATGGTTTGCCCTTCCTCGACCGCTAACGCCCGGGCGACGACGGGATCAACCGATGGTGCGGGGCCACCCTGTGCAGCTGCGTCGGCATCAACGCCGCCCCACTGGTCGGCAAACCGCGCCAGCCGCAGGGACGGCAGGAACAGGACGTCGCCGGCGTGCGCCACCGTCAGCATCCTGGTCACGGCCTCCTCATAATAAGCGAAGCAGCCGGGGTTCGCGGCCATCGGCTTGTCCAGGGCGATGAAGCTGCACCCAGCCCGGGCATAAAGCCTGACTTCTACGCCATGCTCGGCCACAAAGCGGCGTAGGCTCGGAATGTAAACCAAGCTATGGGAATCACCCATTACGAACAGCCGGGCTTGGGTCTGATGCTGCTGGCAAGGTCCTGACCGCCACATCATGACCTTGCCCTGGGCAAACTGCTCAGTGGAGCGGGAAGGCATACATGCGGGGTCGGAAATGGGAAACGGCGTCCGGTCATCCGCATACCATGATCCGGTCTGCGCCGTTTGGCTCAATGAGATACGGCTTTTTGCATAGAGGAGCTTCGTTCCGCCCCTCCAGGCGCCGACCACCGCCAGCAATGCTCCGGCGACCACCAGTCCGCGCGGCAGCCGGGCCATGCGGGCGTTCTGCCGGGTCGGCTGCTCGATCAACCAGAACGACAATGCCCCGGCCGCGACGGCCAGCAGCAGCGCAAGCCCGGCCGAGGCGAAGCTGTCCAACCCGATGGTCCACCGGCACAGCACGAACACCGGCCAATGCCAAAGGTAGAGCGAGTAGGACAGCCGCCCGACTGCCACCACCGGCCGGGACGATAGGATGCCGTGAACCCGCCCTTGCCAACCGGCACACACTGCCGCGATGACTCCGGCCGTGCCCGCGACCGATATGAGCGCGAGCGGAAAAGGAAAGTATCCGTTGGCAGGCACGGCGAACGAAGCTGCGATCAGCCCGAGGCTGGCCACTGCCAGAGCTTGCACCGCGTGTCGCGGCGCCGCCCGCAGCCATGCCGTCCAGGATACGGCCGACAGGCACAGGGCCATCCCCACCCCCAGCTCCCAAAATCGGGATGGGATCGAGTAGAACGCCTGCTTCGGCTGTGGTCCCGTCAACAAGGCGCATGTGAGCAGGGACACCGCTGACAACACTATGACTGCTGCGGCGACCAGTCGTCTGGACCACGGGCCTGCCGTCTGACGCTGGCGCCAGAATAGCAGGAACGGGAACGCCAGGTAGAACTGCTCCTCGATGCCCAGCGACCAAGTGTGGGTGAAGGGGTTGAATTCTGCCCGCGGGGAAAAATAGGCATCGTCCTCCAGCATGAGCCGGATGTTGCTCATCCCGAAGAATGCGGCCCTCGCCACGCTGTCAATCGATTGGGTCAACCAGGCATCGGGAACGAACAGCGCATACAGCATCGTCGTCAGCAGCAGCATGACGATCAGCGCCAGCATGATGCGGATCAGTCGCCGGGCATAGAAGTGCAGCAGCAGGTCCGGCAGGTGCCGGAAGCGCTTATCCATGAGCGAGCCGGTGACGACGAAGCCGGAGATGACGAAAAACACGTCCACGCCGACGAAGCCGCCCGGCAGCAGGTTCTTGTTCAGGTGGAACGCCATGACAGACACGACCGCAATGGCCCGCAATCCATCAATCGCCGGGATGTAGCCCATGCCTGGACGTCCAGCAGCCTGCGTCAAGCCTGATCCTCCGTCTGCAAACGCCCGCACGCGCAACGGGCCTGTTGTTGATGCCGGCTGCTGGGCAAACCGGCTGTGATATCAGGAGCTAGCATCCACTCAGTCCCGATTGCACTACCCGATCACGCCACGGGCCATGCCGCCTATACCGCGCTCAGCTCTCGACAGGGGAGAACTCCGATAAAGCCTTATGCGGGTGGGCCGTCCGTATTGAGGGGCCGGGTCGCCAGCAGCATCCAATGCGCTCAGCCCATGCAAGCAAGGTCCTTACTGGATGGCGGCGCGGTAGATTGGCAATCCGAGGCGAGTTAGCCGGACGGCAGCCGCAAGCTGGCGATCCCGTCACATTCATTGGCTGGGCCTGGTCCAATGCGCGATCCGAAACTTCGCCAACCGCCCCTCGGCAAGTTGGGCCAAACGCCGTTCGGCGCCTTCGGGCCGCCCGGACACCTGCCACATCGCCAGCACGGCCAGCCCGAACACGCACATGCTCAGGGCACCGATCTCCATGCCTCGTATCAGGTTCAGTGCAAGCGAACCGGCACCGGCCTGCCATCCCAGCCCCGACCAGCCGACCGCCGCGGTGGCCAGGCCCATGCCGATCACGGTCCGCAGCAGCCCGGTCAACGCCGGTTTCAACCGGATCGCCCCGGTGCCGCGGAGGACAAACAGGAAGATCACCGACTCAGCGGCGATGCACCCCGCCGTGACCGCGCCGATGATGACGGGATCAGCCGTCAACGAAACCGCGACCAGCAGCGTCACCAGCTTGATCGCCGACACCGTTACGTTGATGCCGAAGTTGCGCCGGACGTGGCCGTTTGCAACCATCGCCATGCTGCAGATGAAGCTGTAGGGCGAGAAGATGCAGGCCCAGGTGAGCACGGAGACGATCGGCCATGCCTCGGCCCACTTCGTTCCCAACAGCACCTCGATGATTGAACCCGAGGCGGCGGACACGCTCAGCACCATCGGCGCAACGCCGAGCAGGATGATGCCAGCCGCCTCCGGTGCGTGATGGAGGGACGAGTCGCCGTCCTTCTGCGCACGAGAGAATGCGGAGAACAGTGCATCGGATGCCGGCGCGATCAGCTCCGTCATCGGCAGAAAGGCGATTTCCATCGCCAGGACATACAGCCCCAGCTTCGCCGGCCCAAAGGTCGGCCCCAGCACGAACGGGTCGCAGCGGTCCCAGACCAGGCTTGCCGCCGCCGTCGCCCAGGTCCAGAAGGAGAATCGCCCGAGTTCCCGCCACCGCGCGAGTTGCAGCCGCGGACGGAACGGGTGCATCCGGTAGCTCATCGCCACCCGCGACACCGTTGCCACGACGATGCCGGCCATCAGCGCCCAATAGCTCTGCCACGCCAGAGCGCAGATGATGGTGGTGAAGAACCCGGCCAGCCGCGTCGCCAAGTTCACCTTGAACTGCGCGTCGAACCGCATGGCCCGGCGATATTCGGCCATGCCGACGTTTTCCAGCCCATTCAGGACCGTGATTCCCGCCAGTATCAGCACGACCGGCAGCAGCCGAGGCTCGGTGAACCACCAGGCCGCCGCCGGGGCACCGGCCGCGATCACCGCCGCCGTCACCAGCGCCCGGCCGACCTGCAGGGTGAATGCGGTGTGGTGCAGGTCGAACCCGTCCTCCCGCCGCCGGACCAGGGCGTCCTGCAGGCCGAGCTGCGACAGTGCTTCCACCCCCGCCGAGAAGGTTGTCGCCATCGCCACCAGCCCGAAGTCCGCCGGAACGAGGAGCCGCGCCAGCACGAGGGTGCTGACAAGGCCGAGCGACCGGGTCACGATGCGCCACAGCAGCAGCCAGGCCGTGCCGACGATAGTCTTGCGCGTCAGTGAACCTTGGGTGGCAAGAACGTCATCGCTCATGGACGGCGCTATTCCTCGGATGCGAGTAGGGGGGGCTTACAGCACCTCGCACGCTGCTGGCCATGTCTGTTGATACTATCCTACCCGACCCTAAGAAAAACTAATGCACCGTGGATGCCCCGGCATGTGGAGATGCGTCGTGCCACTGCTCCAACTGCATGGGAAAGGTCGCGCAAAACCCGATCCGATCTAGAGCCGTGCCAGGCTTTGCCGCGGGCGAATGCCGAGCCGGGGCTGGATTGCGGTGCCGGGTAAGGTTCCAGCCAGGCATGCCGTCGCCAATTCCCTACGGCCGAAACATCGCAGGAACCTTCTCTGGGAAGATAGACCGCCCGCCGTTGGGCAGCCGGGCTAGACCCGCTGGCTCAGGCCGGGTGACAGCTTGCGTAATGGCGCGCCGGCACGCCGGTAAAGCGCCCGCGCCAGCGGCGGCCCGTAAACGCTGACAGGAGCCCGGCGCAGGTTGCGCGCCACTGGGTTCTGCGTTGTGAAGAATGCTTCCGGCGGCCACAGGTTCTTCATCGTGTGCTGGACGAACCTGTGCGCGTCCAGCACGGGATGGACGAACGCCTGCCCGGCAAGGTCCGGCAAGTCCGACTTAATCACCGCCGGCGACCAGTCATAGCGGTCCACCGGCCCGAACTCAGCTAGGCTCGCTATCTTGAAGCCGGCGAGGGCGATTTCGGTGGGGATGAACGCCTCGCAGTAGGGCCAATGCTGCATCAGGCCGGCCTGCTCCAGCTTCGACATCTCTAGGCGGCGGTCAAACAGGCGGCTGACGGCACGGTTGGAGTACATCGAGATGCAGATCAGGCACTTCTTGATCTCGTCTTCGGTGTAGGCGTCGAGGCAGGTGTGGGTCAGCGGCCATCCCGCGACCTCCTCCTCATTGGGCAGGCCCACTAGGTCGGTGCCGTCGCGCGCCATCCGGTCCACGATGTCGTCCAGCGGCCGCTGAACGCCGACGTCATACTCGGTCATGACGTAGTAATCATAGCTGCCGTGCTGCTCGTAGAAATAGTACAGCGGGTAGTCGCCGTTGAACCACAGCATATTGCCGTGCCCGGCGCCGCTCAGCCCCAGGCCCAGCACAGAGGCCTGGGTATGGGGCACGACGTTCGGGTGCGGGATGGGCACGGGCCCGTTTGTTTCATCTACCAGGATGAACACGTCGCCGCGCCCTGCAACGGCGCGCAGGCGCTGGTATTGCCGTTCCACATAGTCGTCCCAGAAATGGGTGCGGAACAGAACCGCGTATGTGCTGCCGATCTTCGTATCTGACATCATCCCGTCCCAAGCCTCGCCTGTCTATATCAGCCAAAACGCTGTGAACGATGCGTTGATGCGGGGTCAGCGGGTCGGAGATCGTAAACATTCTGTTACGGAGACAGGGGTGAACGGTCCGGCCTTCGGCGGGCGAAACGGACCTTCGTGGGGTCAAGGGGATAAGCCGGCCAAACAAATCCTGAAATTAGCTTTGTTGGCACAAGGTTCGGCCTTGTTCATACAGACCGTATGCAGATTGACGTTGTCCTGGCGACCTATAACCGGGCGGGGCTGCTCGGACCGGCCTTCAGGCATGCCGGCGGATGCGCCCGCTCGCCCGGCCTGGCTGCCGTCGGCGGACAGCAGATCCGCCGACGGTACACGGGCCGCGCATCCCAGCGCGGAGGGCGCGGCCTCTTAAAGCTTGCAGCCGCATTGCAGAACCGGGCCAGCACGCGATACCGGGGCGGGGCACGGCCAGCCTGTTTCAGCGACCGAGCATTTTGACCGGACGTAGGGGGGCAGGCCGGTGAAAGTCCTGGTTGTCACCGCTCTTCCGGCCCCGTGGGCCAGCGCCGAACAGAACGGCATAGCCCGGCGCTTCGGCGGCTTCCTGCGCGCGCTGCACCGCGTCAGCCAGGACATCACGCTGCTCCACATCGTGTCGGAGGCCGTGCGGGCGGCAGCCGGACCGCTGGACGAACTGAGCCGGTCACAGTCTGACTACTGGCGCGTTCCCGTGCACGTCGCGCTCGCACCGCGCCGCACGCGCACTGAAACGCGATGGAACCACTATGGCGCGGGCATCCTCGACGCGAGCGCCCAGCCGGCCTGGTTCCCCTACGGCGGGGCCGATCTGGCGGCGGCGGTCGGAAGCCACCTCGACGAAACGCCGGACCTTGTGTTTGCCCACCGGTTGCCGGCGATGCTTCCGCTGCTGCAGTGCGGACGGCGATTGCCGCCGGTGATCCTGGACATGGACGATATCGAGCACAGGGTCTGCGTGCGCCGGACGTTCAGCAAGCCGTTCTATCTGGGCAAGCAGGCGCAACTGCTGCAAGTTCCGGTGCTGTTCCGGCTGGAACGGCAGGCAGTGGCCGCATCCCGGCTGGCTCTGGTGTGTTCCGAAACCGACCGGGCCTACCTGCGCCGGCTCGGCTTCGGCAGTGCGGTTCAGGTCGTTCCGAACTCGTTGCCGGTGCCCGCCGCGCCGCCCGGGCTGGTCAGGGAGCCGACAGTGCTGTTCCTGGGCGACATGCAGTATGGGCCGAACCGCGTGGCGGCCGAACGCATGGCGCGGGAGATCTGGCCGTTGGTCCGGGCGCGCGTGCCGGATGCAAGGCTGCTGGTGGCGGGCAGGGAGTCGAAGCTGGTCGCCGGTGGGGGCGCCGGCCTGCCTGGCGTCGAGCTGCTGGGGTTCGTTCCCGACCTGGACGGCCTGTATGCCCGGTCCCGGGTGGTATGCTGCCCCATCACCGTCGGCGGCGGCACGCGGTTGAAGCTGATCGAAGCGGCGGCCTATGCCCGGCCTATCGTGTCCACACGCTTGGGCGCCGAAGGATTGAGCTTGGCCGACGGGAGGGAAGCGCTGCTGCGGGATGACAACGCCGGGTTCGCTGCCGCCTGTGCAACGCTGCTGCGCGACGACGCGCTGTGCCTGCGCCTGGGCGGGGCGGCACGCGCCGTGATGACGGCGGCCTACGACGTGCAGCAGGTGGAGGACTGGATCGCAAGCATGGTCCTGCAAGCCACCGGGCAGAAGACGGCGGTTCAGCGCCAAGTTTTCAGCCGAGACACGCAGGTGCTGGCCGGGGCGAACGCATTGCCGCTTTGAGGCAAGCCTCGGCAACGGCCCGCGGCACGAGCAGGGCGGCATCCGGGAGCAGGCGGCGGGCGACGACGCCGAGGTGACCGCGCCGGGCCGGGTTGGTGCCGGCCTGGCTTATGTCTTACCCGCCGGGTTGAATCTTGGTAAGAGCGCGCACGTTCGGCCAAGCGGCCCAAGGCGGAGACTACCATGTTGGACGCAGCGGCGGGACAGGCAGGACATGCCGGGCAGCTTGAAGGCCAGCCCGGCGTGCGGCTGCAGCGCGTGATCCTGGACCGTCCGGCGCCGTTGCGGGACCTTTATTGGCGCGTCCGCGGCGATGCACGTCTGGAGGCAGGGAGCCTGCGGATCGAGTCCGGCGCCAGCGTGGCCTTCGACACCTACTTCAATGCCCTGTTCGAGCATCACTGGCGCCTGCACACCCGGGCGACATCCTTCACCCTGCAGGTCGAGATTGCCGGGCGCGCCAAGCTGCAGCTATGGCGCATGACGCAGCATGGCGGCCAAACGCTGCTGCAGGAGGCGGAAGTGGACGGCGCTGCCGAAATCCATCTGCCGGACGACACCCCCAACTTCCGCCAGGCCGGCATGGTCTGGTTCGAGCTGACTGCCATGGCTGGCACCACGATCCTGCGCCGGGCAGAATGGTTCGCGGCCGGCGCCACGCCCGAACCGGTTGGGCTTGCCGTGGCGATCTGCACCTTCAACCGCGAGGCCGACGTGGCCGGCGTGCTGGCCGCCATTGCCGGCGATCCGGCGCTTTGCGGTGCTGGCGGCAGCGTCGCGCGCGTGTTCGTGGTCAGCCAGGGCCGGCCCGGCCTGCTGGCGCATCCGGACGTCGCGGCGCCGGCGGCCCAGCTTGGCGACAAGCTGCGCGTGATCGAGCAGGGCAACTTCGGCGGCGCCGGCGGCTTCGGCCGGGGACTGCTGGAGGCGCTGGACGACGATGCGGTCACGCATGTCGCCTTCCTCGACGACGACGTGCGGATCGAGCCGGAAAGCTTGCTCCGCATGGCCGCCTTCTTCGCCTTGGCCCGGCGAACGCTGTGCCTGGGCGGGCACATGCTGGACTCCGTCCGCCCGACCAACCTGTATGAGGGCGGTGCCATCGTGCAGGATAACTGGGTGCCGCGCGCGCTCAACCACCAGATAGACCTGCGCTCACGCGAAGTCCTGGCCGGGCTGACGGACGTGCAGGCGATGCATTATAGCGGCTGGTGGTTCTTCGGCTTCCCCAAGCGGCTGGCCGTGGAGCATGGGATGCCGCTGCCCTGCTTCATCCGGGGCGACGACGTGGAGTGGGGGATGCGGCTCTATGGCCGCGGCGTGCCTACCGTGTCGCTGCCGGGGGTCGGCATCTGGCACGAGCCGTTCTACCTCAAGGGCCACGGCTGGCAGTTGTATTACGAGACGCGCAATGCCCTGATCTGCGCGGCCCTGCATATGAATTTTTCACCCCGCCATGCCGCGGGCCAGGTGGTGATGCAGTTGATGGCCCACTTGCTCACCTACCGCTACTACAGCGCCGCGCTGCTCGTGAAGGCGGTGGAGGATTTCCTGCGCGGCCCGGCCATCCTGGACGCCGACCCGCAGGCGCTACACGGGGCGGTTGGCAAGCTGCGCAGCCTATATCCTGAGGGGACCGTGAGCCGCGACGTGGTACTGTGGGACGCGCCCGTGTCCCCCACGCCCCATTCACGGGTGCGGACCGCGGCGGCGCTTGGCAAGGTCTTATGGCGGAATTGGATGACGCCCTCGTCCCCGACGGCCCGACCGCGCCGGCTGCCGCTGCGCGACCTCGTCTGGTTCCGGATGCCGGAGTCCGACGCCCTGGCCATCGAAACCCACTGGGAGCGGGAGCTGCCGCTGTTCCGGCGTGACCGGGCGCAGTTCCGCACGCTGCTGCGCGTCGGGCTGCGCGCCGTGCGGGCGCTGTACTCGGGGGCGCCGGGGCTGCGCGCGGCGTGGCAACAGGCGGCACCGCGGATCACCTCGGTTGCCCACTGGCGCGCCTACCTGGGACTGGCGCGGCGCGGCTGACCGGCACCGGTCGCCGCTTGCGCCGAGCATATCTGGATCGAGTCCATCCAATAAAAGGTTTGCCTAATGACTAAACTATGACCAAGCTGATCCGCAGCCTCATCATTGCCAGATTCCCGCCAATGCAGCCGCTTGAAGGTGTTTTCGGCAGCATCAGGCGGCAAAATCTATTCTTGTCCGCTATTCGTTCGCTGAGCCACGAGATCGAGTATGCCTGGTTCGCGCCGAGCAGTGCTATTGAGGATCTCGGCCCGCTGGTTCAGCACGAGGCGGCGCTGTCCAGCGAATGGGGGCTGTCCGTCCGCCTGTCCCCAATCGTTGAGCGCGGCCAACGCCGCAAGACCATGTGGACCGTTTATGGGGCCGGGGCGCTATCCGCGTGGGAGCAGGCGGACTTCTACCATTCCACTGGACCTTACCAAGTCGCCAGGGTGGCAGAAAGCCTGGCCCGCCACCCGGACCTTATTTTCGTGTCGCGCCTAATGGCGATGGGAGCGCTGATGCGGACGGGCGCCAAGCCGGCACGGTTGTTCTTCGACCTTGATGACATCGAGCACAGGAAGCTGATCCGCACCACCAAGGAGCCGCCCCATGGGCCGGGCAAACTGCTTTATGCAGCCCATGTCCCGCCGCTACTGCTGGCCGAGCGCCATGCCGCCAGAATGGCGAATGCGACATTTGTGTGTTCCGAAGAAGACCAGCGATACTTGCGACGCATCGGGATGGACCAAGGCGTGACGGTCGTTCCGAACGGGTTGCCGGTGCCCGCAAACCCGGCGCCGCCATGTCCGGATCCGACCATCCTCTTTCTCGGAAATTATGGTTACGAGCCGAACCGTCTCGCGGCCGACCGGCTCGTGGCGCGCATCTTTCCACTGATACGCAAGCAGGTGCCATCGGCGCGGCTGGTCATCGCCGGCGGCTCTCCCGAGCGGATTGCAAGCTTCCGGTCGGCCCCGCCCGGGGTCGAATTCACTGGGTTTGTCCAAGACTTGGATAAGCTATATGCAGAAAGCCGGGTTATCGCTTGCCCCGTCACTGTAGGCACCGGCACGCGCCTCAAATTGGTGGAGGCTGCTTCGTATGGGCGCCCGATGGTATCCACCCGGCTTGGTGCCGAAGGACTCGCATTCGAGAATGGACGCGAGATCGTCCTCCGTGACGACGACGAGGGATTCGCCACTGCCTGCGCCAACCTCTTGCACGACGATGCCGCGTGCGCGCGGCTGGGCATGGCGGCTAGGGCCAGGATGAAGGCAAGCTACGCGGCAGAGGGCATCGTTGACCAGATTGCCGGCATCATGGGACGCAGTAGCCAGACACGTCCATCTCCCCATGACAATGCTGAGAAGGATTGATCGTGGTGGGCAGTTGGATTTTCTTCAGCATGAACAGGCCGGAGTAAGCCGTGTCAAATCAACGCGGATTTCAACTCTCCCGGCGTGACCGGCACGCCGCCCAGCTCATCGCAGAAGAACTTCAGGAACCCGTCAAGCCGGCCCAGCAGCGCGTCAACCTCGGCCATGTCGCGCGCATACGGCGTATGGCCTGGTGCGAAGGACGGGCTGTGCATGGTCAGCGCGAACACGAGCTGGCCGCCTGACGCCAGCTTGCCGACCAGCCGCTTCATGTCGTCAAGCGTCAGGCCCTCCGGAGTCAGCATGATGCGTTCCAGCAGCCC
>JAABUS010005197.1_pt1 | contig 17477 bp, 16 predicted proteins | sample 5560161 | NCBI WGS metagenome assembly JAABUS01 (sample SAMN10711885, study PRJNA513376) | rock metagenome | isolation source: Antarctica rocks | place: Antarctica: Victoria Land, Trio Nunatak nord | collected 2016-01-04
CACAGTTGTCGGCCGGGACAAGGAAGACGGTGGCGCCGTCACCGTCGTCGTAGGCCCCGGCGATCTTCTGCTGGATGCCGCCGATCGGCCCAACCTTTCCGTTCTGGTCGATGGTGCCCGTACCGGCAACGTACCGGCCGCCGAGGAGCTCACCTGGCGTCAGCAGGTCGTAGATGGCGACGGAGAAGATCAGTCCGGCGCTGGGGCCGCCGACCTGCTGGCCGAGGTCGATCCGGACCGCGATCGGGGGGTCGAAAACAGGGTCCGCAGCGGGGGCGACCCCGATGCGTGCGGTTTCGGGCGAATCCGGGTTCGGCTCCGTGGTCAGCCGCACCGTCTTCGGTTTGCCATCACGCTCGATCTGCAGCGTCACCGTCGCACCTGGCGCGACGGTGCCGACCGCATCGATCAGCTCCTGCGGCGAGCCGACGTCGGTGTCGTCGATCGACCGGATCAGGTCGCCCTTGTCGAGGATCCCTTGCGCCGGGCTCCCGTCTATCACCTCCGCCACCTTCACCACGAACGGTTGAACACCGGCCTGCACGAGCCCGGCCGAAACGGCGGCGTCCTGGGAGCTCACCATCTCGACCTGGTTCTCCTGCTCGACGTCTTGGACAGATTTCTCGGGAGCGTAGACGACGTCGCGAGGCAGCACGACCTGTTCGCTTGACACCCAGGCGGCCAACACCTCGGCGAGCCGGGGCTGATAGCCCGGGGAGGTGACCGACACAGTGGTGAGGTCGAGGCGCCCGGACGTCGGGTAGGTCTTGGTGCCCCGGACGATGATGACTCGCTTGCCATTGTGGCTGCCCAGGGTGTTCTCGGTGAGGCCGGGAGACTGGACGACGAAGGGCATCGGCGCCATCACCGACACCCCGACCATCGAGACCAGCAACATGCCCGCCAGCAGCAGGGAGGCGGTCCGACGAGTCATAGGCGCGATGATCTCACCGCGTCGTGGGCCCAGATGACGCGGGGCGACGCGGCGTCCGACGTACGGCGACACCGTGGCTCGGCTCCGTGGTCGCCGCCGGCGGCGAATGCAACGTGGACCGATGAGGTGCCGGCCGCGACAGCGCAACGGCCATCTTGGCCAGCGCCGCGTCTGAGTCGTCGCGCCCGTCGTCGTCGCGCTGGCGCCCAAGCCAACCAGCCCACAGCATCGCCAGGAACGTCGCGACCAACGGCGGCACCAGCCACCACAGAACCTCCATCGCGCTGTCCCGCCTCTCCTGCCTTGTGGCGCCGGATCGCCTGGTCGTCAGCGTACGACGCTCTCGTCGGTACGTCGGTACAGCGCTACGGCGTGCCTACCCATTCGTCGGTGCCGTCCGCGAAGATCTGGTGTTTCCAGATCGGCACCCTCCCCTTGAGCTCGTCGATGAGGCGCCGACACGACATCAGAGCATCGCCCCGGTGCGCGGAAGAGACCGCGACCACGACGGCGATATCTCCCACCTTCAGGTCCCCGGTGCGGTGGGCCGCTGCGACCCTGAGCACCGACTCGTCGGTCGCCACCTCCGCCGCGACCTCGCGCAAGGCGCCAGCCGCCGTGGGATGCGCCGTGTAGCCGAGCCCTTCGACGCCCAGACCGTTGTCGTGACGGCGCACGGTTCCGACGAAGATCGCGATTCCTCCAGCCTCCTCGTCGCGCACGGCGTCGTACACCGACCCGATGTCCAGATCGGTGGCACGGATGTCGAGCAGGGCGATCTTGTCGCTCGCGTCGGGCACGCAGCCGACTCTAGCCAGAGATTCTGGGCTTGCGGCCACGGATCGCACCGCAGCCCACGGCATTCACCGAAAGCGTCATAGCCAGCCTTCGTAGCGGTGAGCCCGCGCGTTAAGTTGGAGGTATGGCAGAACACCCTCCCGACGGCCCGTCCGACAACGACGACGACCAGCGTCCGAGTCAGCCCAACCCGTTCTCCGGTACGCCGTTCGAGCAGCTCTTCGGTGGCCTGGGCGGCGGTGACGCCGGTGGACTGCAGGCCATGTTCGGACAGCTTCAGCGGATGTTCGCGCCGCATGAGGGGGCAGTCAACTGGGAGTACGTCCGCGACCTGGCCCGTCAGGTCGTCGCGCAGCAGCCCGACCGCTCTCCCGACGCCGCTGACCTCGGTCGCGTCCGTGACGCCGCCCGTCTCGCCGAGCACTGGCTCGACCAGGCCACCGAGTTCCCGGCGAGCAGCAGCACCGTTGTCTCGTGGAGCCGGGCTGACTGGGTCGAGACCGCCATGCCCGCCTGGGAACGGTTGGTCGAGCCGGTGGCAGAGAGTGTCGTGACCGCGATGGCCGGGGCTCTTCCGGCCGAGGCCAAGGCCATGGCCGGGCCGATGATGGGCATGCTGAACCAGATCGGCAGTGCGTTGTTCAGCCAGCAGATCGGCCAAGCCGTCGGTGGACTGGCCCACGAGGTGGTGTCCGCGACCGACATCGGCATCCCCGTCGGCGACGACCACACCCCTGCCATCGTGATCTCGAACGCAGCCGAGTTCGGCGCGGGTCTCGGCGTCGAAGACGACGACGTACTGCTCTACCTCGTGCTGCGCGAGTGCGCCCACCAGCGGCTCTTCAGCAGCGCACCCTGGCTCAAGGACTACCTTTTCTCCGCGATCGAGGAGTACGGCCGCGGCATCACCATCGACACCGCGAAGATCGAGAACAGCATCGCCCAGCTTGACCCGACCAACATGGAAGCCATGCAGGAGGCGCTCACCGGCGGGTTGTTCGACGTCGAACCCACGCCCGCTCAGCAAGCCGCACTCACCCGACTCGAGACCGCGCTCGCGCTGATCGAGGGTTGGGTCGACGAGGTGGTCGGACAGTCAACTGCCCAGGCGATGCCGCAGGCGGCACAGCTGCGCGAGGCCGTACGCCGACGCCGTGCAGCCGGCGGTCCCGCCGAGTCGACGTTCGCCGCTCTGGTGGGGTTGGAGCTTCGACCGCGCCGCCTCCGGGACGCCTCGGCGCTCTGGGGCGCCTTGCGCGCCGCGGAAAACGCGAAGGCCCGCGACTCTGTCTGGGCTCACCCGCAGCTGTTGCCGACGTCGGACGACCTCGACGACCCACTCGGTTTCGCTCAGCGCACCCAGGAGGCAGACAACCTCGATGTCGACTCCCCCGAGTTCGACGCCGCCTTATCGGCCATGCTGAGCGAAGGCGCCGACCCGCCCGCACCACACGACCCGCCCGCACCACACGACGCCGAGCCAAATCAACCCGATGACGGCGACGACGACCGACCCCGGCCGGAGACCGGGCCCGGCCCGGCGTGAGCGTGCACGCCGACGCGGTGCGGGTCCTCACCCAGTGGCACCCACCAAACGACGGCCAACGCAAGCTGCAAGCGACGTACCTCCACCACCTCGCCGAGCATCCCGACGGTGTGTTGCGCGAGTGTCACCCGGACCACCTCACGGCCAGCTGCCTCGTCGTGAGCACCGACCGGCAGCACGTGATGCTCAACCTGCACCGGCGTTACCAGATCTGGGTGCAGTTCGGCGGCCACTGCGACCCCACCGACACCAGCCTTGCGGACGCGGCCCTGCGCGAGGCCGTGGAGGAGTCCGGCATCGGTGCGCTGCGGCTGGTGAGCGGCAGCCCGGTGCAGCTCAGCACCCACGAGGTGGAGTGTGGGCCCCTGCGCCCCTCCCACCACCTCGACGTGCGCTACGTCGCCGTTGCGCCCGACGGCACGTCTCCGGTGATCAGCGACGAGTCGCTCGACGTCCGATGGTTCAGCCGCGGCACGACCCCAGTCAGCATCGACCGATCGCTGCGGGAGCTGATCGGCCTGGCCCGCTGGATCTAGGTGACCGGACGGAGCGAAACAATAAGGCCCCCGGAGCGCGATCGGCGTTCGCCTTCCCCTTGCCAACGCCTCCCTTGCCCCGGGGGCCTCATCGATGGACTGACGCTAGAGCTACCGGCCCGACAGCGTCAACGACCCACTATCCACTCCTGTGGATAAACTTGTGGACAGGATGTGGGTGCGGTCGTCACGCCTGTGGACATAGTGTGGATAACTCGGCTCGCCACTGTGTAAAAAGAAGGCGGGTCGCCATCGACAAGCGCCTTCACCTGCCCCGATTCTCTCCCCGCACTGTGGACAAGAATTAGGCAGAGAATTTCGGGGGTGGATACGTGCGGATCGGTCGCGGCACTCCGCATAGGTTGGAGCCGTGCCCGCCCCTCAGGTCTCGCCCCCGGTTGACGTACGTCGCTCCCGACGGCGCAAGCGCACCGTGTCGGCGTACCGCGACGGCGACACCATCGTCGTCCTCATCCCGGCTCACCTCAGCCGTGCCGAGGAGGAGGAGTGGGTCACAACGATGGTGGACCGGATCGGTCGGGCCGAGCGGCGACGACACCCCGACGACGACGCCTTGGTCGCTCGTGCCGAGGCGCTGTCACAGCGTCACCTCGGCGGCCGGGCCCGGCCGACGGCAGTGCGGTGGGTGAGCAACCAGAACTCTCGCTGGGGGTCGTGCACCCCCGCGGACGGCACGATCAGGTTGTCGGAGCGGTTGCGAGGGATGCCGGCGTACGTCGTCGACTACGTCTTGTTGCACGAGCTGGCCCACCTGCTCGTGCCAGGCCACGATGATCGGTTCTGGACATTGCTCGAAGGCTACGAACGGCTCGAAAGAGCGCGAGGCTTCCTCGAGGGCGCCTCCGCCTCGTCGCGCCTCCCCGTCGCGGCCGATGCAGATGACGACGCCGACCAAGGGCCGGGTTCCGCTCTCTGACTCCGATAACGTCGCGAATATTGCAGTTCATGACTTATCTGGCTTTTCAGCGAGCCTGACAGCCGGCAACAGCATGCGTGGTGGGCGGGCCGCATAGGCTCCGCGTGAGCGCTGCCGTAGGGTGACGCGAGGTCGCAGGTGGTCACGCCTCGACGGCTCGTGGCGAGGGCGCTCGCCACGGGAGAGCACTGCGGCCGCTGGGAACCCCCACGACCGCAACGATCGACGAAAGAGGAGGCCGACATGGCGGAGACCTGGAGCGGCGAGTTCTACTGCGTGAAGTGCAAGGCCAAGCGTGAGGCCAGCGGCGAGGTCCGCGTCAACGACAAGGGCACCCGGATGGCGAAGGCTAAGTGTCCCGAGTGCGGCACCAACCTCAACCGCATCCTTGGCAAGGCCTGACAAACGCGCCTCACGGCCGAGTGGAGAGGCTGGTCCGTGCACGGACCTGCCTCTCCGCCAGTCAGCAGGCGCCGGTCATGACAGCGCCATCCGCAGGCTCGCGCGCACGACCCGACCATCCGCCCCCGCGTTCGTGGTCACGCACCTGGCTGATCACCGGGGCTGTCTTCTTGCTCGCGGGCGTCGCGATCCGCCTGCTTCCGCTCGACAAGGGTGGGCAAGGACAGCCGCCCGTGAGCCTGCTCGCCCGCGCTCTTTGACTGCTGCGTTCAACGCGCTCCTCGTCGGCGTCAAGTTCGTCGCCCCGAACTAATCAAGCAACGAGCCAAGCGACGTCCCGAGACGGTCGTAGTGGCGATCTTCGCCTTCTCGGCGTTCGCGATCGCTGCCCTGATCGTGATCGAGTCGCCATCAGTGTCGCTGCCCGCATCGGCAACGGCCTGCTCATCTGCCTACTCATCTGCTTGCTCGGTTGGCTGCTGCTCGTGGGTCCAGCGGCACCGACGGCTGTCAACTACACCCTTACGCTGATGCTCACCGCCCTGTACGCCGCGTCTGATGCCGTGCAGATCAAGAGCCCGGACGACGTACTCATCGGCTACCAAGGCTGACCCTTCCCGTGTGCCGGGACAGGTCGCAAACGCACGCCAGCGAGAGGACGCGCGCACCACAGACAGCGACCGAGGCCCTGTGGATGACGTCCGCGCCGATCGGCGCTGGTTTGGCACCCTGAACTCCCGTCCTCGCAGCGATCGGAGTCACCGTGCGTCCCATCCTCCGCCCGGGTCTGCAGGTGCTGCGGCGTGACGTCCGCACCCTCCAGCTCGGGCTCGAATGGCCAGGCTTGGCAACGCTGACCGACTCCGCCGCCGTGCAGGCGACGCTGGCAGCCGTCGACGGCTGTCGCACCCTCGAGCAGGTCGTTGCCCGTGCCGTCGCGGCTGCCGTCGATGTCGACAAGCCCGCAGTGGTTGCCGCGTTGGAGAGCCTGCTCGGCTGTGGCGCGTTGGTCGACCAGGCCAAGACACCGCGACGCCACGTCCGTGAGCCCGCGTGGGCTGCGCTCTGGCTACTCTCCGGCCCCCACGACGACCCGGCCGAGCTGGCGCGTCGGCGGTTGACGTGCGCGGTGGAGGTGCACGGAGACGGTCTCGTCGCCACCGAGCTCCGCCGCGCGCTCGCGTCGTCGGACCTGGGTGGCAGCGGCGGGGCCGACGTCGTCGTGGTCGCCAGCGACACCGAGCCTGACCGCGACCGCGGAGACCGCCCGATGCACCAGTCCCTTCCGCACCTGTGGGTGTGGGTCCGCGAGCTCGTCGGTGTGGTCGGGCCGTTCGTCGTGCCCGGACAGACATCGTGCTTGCGATGCGTCGACGAGTCGCGAGCCGACCTCGACGCGGCCTGGCCGACGCTGGTGGCATCCAGCGTCGCCAGGCCGCTGCCCGTTCCCGCCTGCGACCCGTTGTTGGCAGCGCTGGTGGCGGCGCTCGCGACGCATGACCTTGGTATCTGGGCGAGTGGGCTGCGCCCGCAGTCGTGGAGTCGGCTGATCGAGGTCCCGCAGGGATTCGGGCTCATCAGCAGTGAGACGTTCGCGCCTCATCCCAGATGCGGCTGTGGTTGGCCGCAGTGGCACGACACAATGGGAGCGTGAGCGACCTCCCGAAGAAGACGGTGATCCGGACGGCCCGGCTGGCTTCCCTCCCGCTGGGGTACGCCGGTCGCGCCACCTTGAGCTTCGGACGCCGGGTCGGCGGCGCCCCCGCGGAAGCAGTCGCCGCCCAGCTGCAGCAGGCCACCGCGGAGCAGCTGTTTAAGGTACTGGGTGAGCTCAAGGGCGGCGCCATGAAGTTCGGCCAGGCCTTGTCGATCTTCGAGTCCGCCCTCCCCGAGAACCTCGTGGCGCCGTACCGGGCGACGCTCACCGCACTCCAGGACGCCGCACCACCGATGCCGGCAGCCCTCGTGCACCAGGTGCTGAGCCGGCAGCTGGGCGCCCGTTGGCGGTCCAATTTTCAGTCGTTCGACGACAACCCGACCGCGGCGGCGTCGATCGGTCAGGTCCACAGGGCTGTGTGGCGCGATGGTCGTGACGTGGCAGTCAAGGTGCAGTACCCCGGTGCCGGAGAGGCGCTGATGGGTGACCTGCGGCAGATCAGCAGGGCGGCGCGGGTGTTCGGGGGGTTGATCCCCGGCCTCGACATCAAGCCGCTGGTGGAGGAGCTTCAGGCCAGGGTCGCCGAGGAGCTCGACTACGCCCTCGAAGCCGACGCGCAGACCCGTTTCGCTGCTGCCTTCGCCGACGATCCCGACATCGTGGTACCCGCGGTGGTGCACCAGGCCGGGACCGTACTCGTGTCCGAGTGGCTGACATCAGATCGGTCGCTGGCCCGTCTCATCGCCGAAGGCAGCAAGGCGGACCGGGCCCGCTACGGAGAGCTCTACGTCCGCTTCCTGTTCTCAGGCCCCGAGCGCGCCGGCATGCTCCATGCCGATCCGCACCCGGGAAACTTTCGGCTGCTGCCGGACGGTCGGATGGGCGTCGTCGACTTCGGCGCCGTCGCCCGTCTTCCGGACGGCGGGCTCCCCCCCGTCATCGGGGCCTTGCTTCGCCAAGCAGTCGATGATGACTACGAGGCTGTGCTAGCAGGGCTTCGGTCGGTCGGGTTTGTCAAGGACAGCGTGTCCATCGACATCGAGGAACTGCGGGCATACCTGACGCCGTTCGTCGAGCCAGCCATGACACCGACGTTCACGTTTTCACGCTCATGGATGCGGGAGCAGTTCGCTCGCATCAACGACCCGCGCTCCCCCGGCTACACGACGGTGCTGAAGATCAACCTGCCACCGGAGTTCCTGCTGATCCATCGGGTTTGGCTCGGCGGCATCGGAGTGCTCTCCCAGCTCGAGACAGAGGCGCCGTTCGCGGACATCCTCGCCGAGGCTCTGCCCGGCTTCGCGCCCGCTGTGTGAGCTGAGTCGAGGCACGGCCAGGGCACAGGCGGCGAGAGACAGCCCGGTGCACTCCCGGCGTCACCACCACTCGGCATCGAGCTTGGACTCGATGCTACGCAGGTGCTCGCGCGTGCAGTGTTCGCAGTAGTGGAGGTGTCGGCCGTTCTCCACCGAGCTCATCCACGTCAGCGGGACGTCATCGGCAGCTGCAGGCGGATCAGGAGATTTGCCGCACACGTCACAGGCGAGCACCTCGACAAACGATAGTGCCCGGACCCTCCGCAAGCGAAAGGTCCGGGCACCGGGTCGCGCCGAGGCGCAGCAATCACAGTGCGCGGGCGAGGAGCAGGCGAGCCTGCTGGCTCGCGCGCTCGGCCCGCAGGGCGAGCTTCTGCGCGCGGTGCAGGGAGCGGGCAAGCCGCTGTTCTCGCGCCTGCCGGAGGCGCGCGTCCCTATGGGCGCGAGCCAGTTCTTCATGCATCAGATTCATTTCGTGGCTCCTGTTCGGGAAGTCTGGGTGGGTCATCAGGATTCGGACTCTCTGCTGGGCGAAGGCTCGTGCGGCCTCGCGGTGGTTGCGGGTTGCGTTCAGGCGGCAACGTCGCACTTACGGGGCCTACCCCGGGGCCGCTTGCGGGCGACAACCGCTCCGGATACGAGCAGTTCCCCTCCCCACACTCCCCATGGTTCGCGGCGGTCAAGTGCTCCTGCGAGGCACTCGGCGCGCACCGGGCAGGTGCGGCACAGCGCCTTGGCCAGCTCGACGTCTGCTGGGGACTCTGCGAAGAACAGCTCTGGGTCGTTGGACCGGCATGGCAAGCTCTCCGCGTCGGTCTCCTCACTCTGAACGAGTGCGTCGAGGACGCTGATTGTCATGTGTGTCACCTCCTTGTGACCTCGTCGATCGGACGGAGCAAGAAAAAGCCGCGGATCCCGGTGTGGGAGTCCGCGGCTTGGAGGTGCCGGTCAACAGAGTCACTGCTAGACCGGTGGGCTCCAAGCACGAACGCCCGAGAAAGCGTCCTTCAGGAATGCCGGGACGAAGGCGCCGTAGACGTGCGACGTACCAGCTGCCGTGCAACGACCCTCGACAGACGCACTCGTGGCCGGGATCCCCAGGAGGACAGGCATGCGGAAGCGCGTCGCCAGGGGCGTCGCGGTGGTGAAGACGGGGTTCAACATGTCGCTGTTCCTCCTTCCAGAAGATGTTGGCGCGGGTGCCGAAGCACTGGAGTTTGCGTTGTCAGCATCTGCAGCCGAAGATTCTCGACCGCGGTGAGAGCAGCGTAGCCGCGTCGAGGAGAAGGGTGCAAACGAATTAGCGATCGTGACCGAAAAAGTCGTCGATTGTCCCGTGCGGCCGCTCAAGAGGTGTCGGATGCACGGCGCTGCGCGGCGCACAAGGCGAGCACCTCGCCGCCGTACTTGTCGATCTTGGACTGTCCGATGCCTGGGACGCGGGCAAGCCCAGCGGCATCATCGGGCAACATCTCAGCCAGCGCCGTCAAGGTGGCATCGGTGAAGACGCAGTATGCCGGCAGGCTCTCCTGGCCGGCTCGCCCGCGCCGCCACTCACGCAGCGCCTCGAACAGCTCCTCGTCGTAGGCGCTGGGGCAGTCGACGCAACGGCCAAGCTTGCGCTCACGTGGCTCGATCAGCGAGCGACCACAGACGCGGCACATGGACACGCCGCGCTTGCCCGACCGAGTCCGCGTCCGGCCGGCGGGAGTCTGGCGCGCACCAGAAGCGCGAGATGTGGCGTCGAGCAGGCTGTCCAGGAAGCGGCTCGGGCCACGTGACCCGCGGCCACCCGGGGTGCGCGCCGCAGCCCAGGAGACGTGCAGCTGGTCCCGCGCCCGGGTGATCCCGACGTACATCAGCCGACGTTCCTCCTTGATCGCCTCGGAAGTGTCGGCGTACACGATCGGCATCGTGCCCTCGTGCATCCCGGCGAGGAACGTCACCGGCCACTCCAGTCCCTTGGCGGCGTGCAGGGTGGTGAGGGTGACGCCGACCGCCACCGGCGCGTGCTGCGCCTCTGCACGCCTTTGGAGCTCGGCGACGAAACCAGCCAGGTCGAGGTCGGGATGCACGAGGGCGAGCTCCTCGGCCACAGCGACGACGGCTTGCAGCGACTCCCAGCGATCGCGCACGCTGCCGCGGCCGGTCGGAGCATCACGCGTCCAACCCATCGCGCTCAGCACATGGCTCACCTGAGTGGCCAGGGAGTCGGCTGAGACCGCGCCCTCATGGACGGCGCCGCGCAGCAGGGTCAGGGACTGGCGCACCTCGGGGCGCTCGAAGAAGCGCTCCGCACCTCGGACGACGAACGGAACAGCGCGCTCCGCGAGAGCCTCCTCGAAGCTCTCGGACTGGGCGTTGATGCGAAACAGCACCGCGATGTCGGACGGGGCGGTGCCGGCCGCGACGAGCTCTTCGATCCGGTGGGCGACCGACCCGGCCTCTGCCAGCTCGTCGAGATGACCCTCAAACGACACCGGGTGGCCTGCCGATCGGGTCGCTCGCAGCCGGACCGCGCCGCGGCCGATCTCCTCGCGCATCACCGCATTGGCCGCTTCGATGACCTGGGGGGTGGACCGATAGTTGCGCTCGAGAGTCACGGTGGTGGCGCCGGGGAACTTGCGGACGAAGTCGAGCAGGTGGTGGGGGGATGCCCCGGTGAACGAGTAGATCGTCTGGGCCGGGTCGCCGACCACGCAGAGCCGGTCGCGCCCCCCGAGCCACAGGTCCAGCAGGCTGGCCTGCAGAGGGTTGACGTCTTGGAACTCATCGACAACGAACGCCTGGTACTGCTTGCGGATGCTGGAGGCGGCGGTCTCGTCGTCGCTGAGTACGGCGGCGGCGCAGAGGAGCACGTCTTCCAGGTCGATCCGGTGACGAGCCTGCTTGGTCTCCTCGTAGGACTCGTAGATGCCGGCCACGTCGGCGGCGTCGTAGCCATCGACAGCGCGACCGGCCAGACCGGCGAGGCGGGTGTAATCCTGCGGGCGCACATTGGACACCTTCGCCCACTCGATCTCGGCGGCCAGGTCGCGCAGGTCGGCCTGGGTCGCCTTGAGCCGACGATGCGCGGTGGCGCCGGCGAGCAGGGAGATCTTCGACCCGACGATCGGTGGCAGCTCTGCGCCATATGCTTTGGGCCAGAAGTAGCGGGCCTGGCGCAGCGCCGCAGAGTGGAACGTGCGGGCCTGGACGCCGACGGCGCCGAGCCGCGCCAGCCGGGTGCGCAGCTCCCCGGCCGCACGGGTCGTGAACGTCACCGCGAGTATCTCCGTGGGCACGAGGACGCCACGTGCAACGGCGTAGCCGATGCGGTGGGTGATCGCCCGCGTCTTACCGGTCCCGGCGCCCGCCAACACCCGCATCGCCCCGTCGAGGTGGACAGCGACCTCGCGCTGCTCAGGGTCGAGCCCCTCCAGCAGGCGGTCGGCTTCGGGCACGAGGAGTCCCTTCTCACACCCATGCGGACGGTTCGGGGGAATGGCGGCGTCGCGCGAACGTTGGCAACGGGTAACACCCTAGACGTGCGGAAGGACAATCTCGATGCCGGAACACTTCACCATGTACTCCACCCCGTGGTGTGGCTACTGCCACCGTCTCAAGGGCCAGTTGCATCGCGAAGGCATCGGGTACCGCGAGATCGACATCGAGCAGGACCCAGAGTCGGCGCGAGTAGTGGAACAGGTCAACCGCGGCAACCAGACAGTCCCGACCGTGGTCTTCCCCGACGGCACGGCGATGACAAACCCGAGCCTGGCAGAGCTGAAGGCGAAGATCAGCGCCTGAGCCACCCGTGGCGGCTCACACCGCCAGCATGTTGGCGGGCAGCTCAGCGCCGTACCACCGGGTGAGAAGCGCGCCGGCAATCGAGATCGTCGTCGGCAGCCCCACCTCGGCTGCCTCGACGGCCCGCCGCAGCTCATCTCGGGTGAACCAGCGCGCCTCGGTGATCTCCTGCCCGTCGACCTCGATCGCGTTGCTGCTGGCGTGCGCCTCGAAGCCGAGCATCAGGCTCGACGGGAACGGCCATGGCTGGCTGCCGAGGTAGGTGACCCGGTCGACGTCGACGCCCACCTCTTCGTGCACCTCCCGCACGACTGCCTGCTCGGGAGACTCCCCAGGCTCAACGAACCCAGCCAGCGTCGAGAACCACCCCTCGTCCCGCGCGGCGTTGTGCCCGAGCAGACAACGACCCCAGTCGTCGACGACGGTCATGATCACCGCCGGATCGGTCCGTGGGAAGTGGTCGGCACCGCAGAGCGGGCAGTGCCGCGCCTCGCCGGCGCGGATCGCGTCCGTCTGCCCCCCGCAGACGGAGCACCTGGGGTGCCGGAGGTGCCACTGGGCCAGGGCAGTCGCGTGCACGGCGTACGACGCGTCGCTGGCGGACAGCCGCTGCGACAGGCGCCGAAGCGGTGAGAAGGACAGCCTCGTCGGGCGCTGAGCGTCGGCGAGGGACAGCTGGACCTCGTCGTGCTCTCTTGCCGGGTCCGACCAGCTGTCGGGCGTTAGGACGACGAACCGGACAATGTCGTCGGCGACGCCGAGCAGCATCCGTTCCCCTTCCGGCGCCTCGGCGGTGGGGTACCAGCTGAGCGCAGTGCCGTCGTCGCTTGCGGCCAGGTCGACCCCCCGCATCACAAGGACGCGGGAACGAGGATCCGACCAGGCGGTATCGAGGAAGGCCTGGTCGGCCCGACGTTCACCGAGCCGGTCGTGGGCCGCGTAGCGGAACGGGAAGTCGGGCAACGAGTCCGAGGTCACGGCGTCGAGGTTACGCCGCCTGGTCTGGCAGGATCGCGGGCATGAGCACACACATCGGCGCTGATGCGGGCGACGTAGCACCGCGGGTCCTGCTGCCAGGTGACCCGCTGCGCGCGACGTGGATCGCGGAAACGTTCCTCGAGGGGGCTCGGTGTTACTCGAGCGTGCGCGGCATGTACGGCTACAGCGGCACCTATCGTGGTGAGCCGGTTTCTGTGCAGGGCACCGGGATGGGGATGCCTTCAGCGTCGATATACGTGAACGAGCTCATCCGCGACTACGACTGCCAGCAGCTCGTGCGAGTCGGCTCCTGCGGCGCCGTGTCGCAGCGCCTCCAGATCCGCGACGTGGTGCTCGCGATGAGCGCGGCGACCGACTCGTCGATGAACAGGATCCGCTTCGAGGGCCTCGACTACGCCGCCACGGCGGACTTCCATCTCCTGCGGGCCGCGTACGACGCCGCCGCTTCCGTAGGCGTCGCGGTCACCGTGGGCCAGCTCTTCTCGTCGGACTCCTTCTACTCCGACCGCCCGGAGCTGTTGCAGCGGATGACGGAGTACGGCGTAGTTGCTGTCGAGATGGAGGCGAACGCGCTCTACACCCTCGCCGCCAAGCACGACCGACAGGCATTGTGCGTGTGCACCGTCTCGGACCACATCGCCACTGGGGAACGGACATCGTCGCAGGAGCGGCAGCAGACGTTCGGCGACATGGTGACCGTCGCCCTCGACGCCATGCTCGCGACACCGCTGCCCAGCTGAGATCAGCCGCGGCGCGAGTCAGGTGGTGCCGGTCACGAGACGTTCGAGGGCTTCGCGGTTGGGCAGGCTGTCACATCTGACGACGTCGGCTGACCGCACGTAGTAGAAGGCGGCTTCGACAGCGTCGGGATCGACGCCTGTGAGCTCGGCCCAGGCGAGCCGGTAAATCGCCAGCTGGAGCGGGTCGGCGTCTTGGCGCTGGTTGGTCTTCCAGTCGACGACGAGGAACCCGGTCGGGGTCTCGTAGACCGCGTCGATCCGCCCGCGGACCACCTGGCCGCCGAGTACGAGTGAGAACGCCGCCTCCACCTGATGGGGCGTGCGCTCGCCGAACGGGCCGACACGAAACGCCTCGACCAGCTCCGCCAGGTCGTCGTCGCCACTGATGTCGACGTCGCCACGCCCTGGCAGCTCCTCGGGGTCGAGGAGCATGGGGCGACCGATGTGGCTCTCGACCCAGGCGTGGAAGCGAGTGCCGAAGCGAGCGGCCGGGGTTGGCTTGCGCGGCATCGGGCGCGCCAGCTGCCTGGCGAGCCCCTCGGGATCATCGTTGAGTCGCAGCAACGTCGTGGCTGACAGCTGGTCGGGAAGCCTGACGACGATCTCGTCGGCTCGGCTCACCTGGACCTCTTCCACCAGCCGACGGATCTCACGGTCCCACTGGTCGACCCGGGTGAGCTCGTCGAGCATCAGTCCCTCGTCGGCATCCTTGGCCGCCTGCACCGGGCCCGCGGCCCGCGCCTCCCCGACCAGGGCTGCGGCCGCACGGCGGTGGGCCACCTCGACCTCGCCTGCCTCGACCGGCCAGGCATAGCGGTCGAGGCTGCGGTTGGCGGGATTGTCGCTTTCGGCGTCGGGCGGTGGCGTCGCGACCGCGGGCGCGTCGCCCCACGAACGCATGGCGGCGATGACGTCGTCCATGAACACCGACGGCCCCCGCGGCTGTTTCTGCTCCGGTCCCCACCAGTGACAGGACACGACGAGCGTCTGCCGCGGCCTCGTGACGGCGACGTAGGCGAGCCGTCGCTCCTCGCGTAGCTCGGCCTCCTTTGAATCCTCGACGAACTCCTTCAGGCCCTTGTTGCTGCGCTCCCGCACGACTGGGAGGTCGACGGCGTCACCGCGCAGCGGCGACGGCAGCTGGGTCATGCCCGTCGGCCAGCGGGACCTGCCCTGTGCTGACGGGAAGACCTTGGCGCACATGGCGGGTACGAAGACCACATCCCACTCGAGACCCTTGGCCCGGTGCACAGTGAGCAGCTTGACGGAGTTTGCCTCGGTGGGGATGGCCAGCGCGAGTCCCTGCGCGTACTCCTCCTCCGCCTGCAGATACGCGAGCAGCCCCGGCAGCGAGGCGTCGCCGTCGATGCCGGCGAAGGATGCGACTGCGTCGATGAACGTCGAAAGGTTGTCTCGCCTCGCCGAGGCCACCGCAGACGTCGACGACGCGAGCTCGACCTCGAGCCCGGTCACGTCGATGACCCGACGTACGAGGTCGAGCAAGGGCTCACCAACGTAGCGGCGCAGCGTGCGGATCTCTCGCGCCAGCGCCTTGAACCGCTCCAGCGCCTGCGCTGAGTACGCCAGCTGACCTGGGCCGTCGAGCGCCTCGAGCAACGAAACGACGTCAGCAGGATCGGTACCCGCCACCGCCTGCTCGAGCGCTGCGCCGACGTCGTCGGGATCGGCTGCCGGTTGGAAGGCGAGCCGCTGGGCGCGCTCACCCAGCAACGCCAGGTCACGAACGCCGATCGCCCACCGTGGTCCGGCGAGCAGGCTCAGCAGCGACGCATTGGCGGTGACGTCGTGCATCACCTGCAGCGTCGCCACCACCTGGGCGACCTCTGGCATTGCCAGCAGCCCGCTGAGTCCGACAACTTCGACGGGTACGCCGGCGGCAACGAGGATGTCGTGGACGCCACCAGCGATCTTGTTGTCGCGGACGAGCACACCGATGTTGCTCCACGTCGGCACCGGCATCGCGGCATGGGCCGCGGGCACCTCATGGGCAAGGAAGCGAAGCTCGTCGTCATAGGTCTCGAGGACGGCAGCGCGCACCACCCCGTCTCGGGCCGTGGGCGCAGGCACGAGTGGCTCGGCCGCCGCGTGGGTGGCGTACAGATCGGCTGCGATGGTGTTGGCGGTGTGTAGGATGCGCAGCTGCGAACGTCGGTTGACGCTGAGCGGGTAGGCCCCGAGCGGTGCTGCCCCGGGGGGCGGCGGGAAGTCGCGCCCGAACTGTTCGATGTTGCTCACCGAGGCACCACGCCAGCCATAGATCGCCTGACAAGGGTCACCGACCGCCGTCACCGGGTGACCGAGGCCGTCGTCGACCGAGCTCCCCGAGAACAAGGCGCCTAGCAACCTGGCCTGTGCAACGGAGGTGTCTTGGTATTCGTCGAGCAGAACGACCCGGAACTGCTCACGCTCGGTGGCGCCTACCTCCGGTCGGGTCTCGGCGAGATGGGCTCCGAACGCCATCTGGTCGGAGAAGTCCATGACGCCGAGCTCGCGCTTGAGCGCGCGATAGCTGTCGACGAAGGAAAGCAGCTCTCCACGCTTCGCCAGCGCTGCCAGCACCTTCTTCACCTCGAGCGTCTGCTTCGTCGTCTCCCATAACGGCGCCTCGACCGCTTGGAAGCGGCGCAGCTCCTCGGGCGTGACCAGGTGCTCCGAGAGCTCGTCGTCGAGCGCCAACAGACCGGCAACGCTGGTCGCGACCCAGGTGCTGAGGTGCTCGACCGGACCGGTGTGCCGCCTGATGGCACGGGCCGCCAGCTGAAAACGAGAGGCATCGGCAATGACGCGGGTGTCGGGTTCGTGCCCGATCCGCAGTCCGTGCTCGGCAAGCAGGCGGGCGGCGTAGGCGTGGTAGGTGAGCACGGTCGGCTCGAGCGGCTCGTCGTCACCGGCCTCGTCGAGCACACCGGGTCGACGGAGCAACCCGGCGTCGACCAGACTGCCCCGGACTCGATGGCCGAGCTCCGCCGCCGCCTTGTTGGTGAAGGTGAGACCGAGGATCTGGTCGGCCTTGACCCGACCGGTAGCCACCAGCCAGACGACCCGGGCCGCCATCACGGTCGTCTTGCCCGAACCTGCCCCGGCAACGATGACCCCCGGCCGCAGTGGCGCGGTGATCGCCGCCATCTGCTGGTCACTGAGGTCGAGACGCATCAGCCGGCGCAGCTCTGCCGACGTCGAGATCAGAGGAGAAGGCGCGGTGGTCGTCATGACAGCAGCGTCCCGCTGCGCTGCTGAGCCGGGCACATGGTCGAGAAGTCGCAGCGCGTGCAGTAGCTGTTGACGGTCGCATCGAAGATCTCGGACCGAACCGTGTTGACCGCACCGATCAGCTGAATCTCGATGGGTTTGCGCCCGGCCTCATCTGCCGGCTGCGGACCCTGCTCCTGCACCTTCGGAAATCCAGCTTGGTCGATGCGTAGCTGGACGAGCTCGGCGCCGGACGATCGCGCGTCCGACCCGCACAGCTCCGCAAAACCTCCCTGATCGACGGCAAGTTGGTAGAGGCCCAGCTGGGGGTTGTTGGGCAACGACGTCCCCGGTGGTGCGTTCTTGCTCGTCTTGAAGTCGATGACGCGGATGCCGCCCTCGGCATCGCCCTCGACACGGTCCACCTTTCCGCGCAAGGCGACCTTCTCACCGCCCTCGAGCGTGACCTCGACCTGGAAGTCGTGTTCTGATGCCAGGAACTCCCGGCCCGGCCGGCCGCCGGCCCACGCCACGAAGCGCCTGATCGCGTCCTGCGCCTCAACCCGCTCGCGGTCGGCGATCCAGGGGCTTTCGAAATGCAGCTGGTCCCAGA
>JAABUS010005198.1_pt1 | contig 17477 bp, 14 predicted proteins | sample 5560161 | NCBI WGS metagenome assembly JAABUS01 (sample SAMN10711885, study PRJNA513376) | rock metagenome | isolation source: Antarctica rocks | place: Antarctica: Victoria Land, Trio Nunatak nord | collected 2016-01-04
ATCGCGTAATCGAACGTGCCGTCGGTCGTGATCGTCGCTGAAGTCAGGATCGTCGTATCCATCCGGCTGAAGATCCGGTCGTGGAGCAGCCCGCCGACTTCGAGCGGAGCGGACTTCAGCGAGATCGCGTCGCCCTGCTGGTTTCGCTCCAGCCAGTACACCTGCTCGTCCCGTGGCGTCGCGATGATGTCCCGCATCGTAGAGGTGATCTCGCCCAAACTTCGGATCGACGACTCGATGTCCGACGCGACGGTGTCATAGGCACTGACCGTCAGGTCGTCGGCATCGGTCCCCGGCTCCTGCTCGTCCAGCACACGCTTGGCCCACTTCAGGTGATTGTCGATCGCATTGAGCTGCTGCTCCAGGGTGGACCAGTTGTCCAGGGCGTCGGACCAGGCGTACTCCTCGCGGATGTCCGGGGTGAGGCGGACCGACCGGTCGCCACCAGGCCGACCCGTGTCGCGGGACGACAGCGCGAACGCGTGCCGGAAGACCTGATGTCCGTGAGTCCGGGCCATCTGGACCTGCGCCTGGCATTGAGTCGCTCGCTCCAGCGCGGTTCCGGCCCGCGTTCGATCGGCGTCGTTCACCGTCATCGCGGGCCGATTGAGGTACTGAACGACGCCCATGATCGCCCCCGTCTGGATCGGTCCCTCCGTCCGGATGACGCCGTCGAGCAGCCCCGTCAAATCCCGTTCACTGACACTTACGCCGTAGTGAACCGTCGCCTGATCCTCGAGGTGATGAGCCTCGTCGACGACCAGGCGGCAGAAGTTCGGCAGGACACTACCGCCCGAGAGGCTGTCCGACAGGAGCAGGGCATGATTGACCACGACGAGGTGGGCGTTCTCCGCTTCGCGGCGGGCCCGGAAGAGGAAGCACTGGTTGCGCTGCTGGAAGACGCAGCGCCCCGGCTGACAGGCGTTGTCGTCGGCCGAGTAGAGCCGCCAGCGCTGCTCCTCGGTCGGTGAGAGACGGAGTTCCGCCCGGTCGCCAGTGCTTGTCTCGCCGAGCCAGAGCGTGATCTTGGCCCGCAGGCCGGCCTCGGCCGCGTCCTGGACCGGCTGCTGGACGCTCGCGAACCAGCGTCGCAGGCAGAGGTAGTTGCTCCGGCCCTTGACCGTCACGGCGCGGAACGGTTCCATCTCCCCGTCGTCCGCGGCGGCGGCGATTGCCTCCTGGAGTTTGGGAATGTCCTTCCGGAACAACTGGTCCTGCAGGGCAAGCGTGTTGGTCGACACCACGACGGTCTCACCGTGCTCCCGCGCGTGCATGGTCGCCGGCAGCAGATAGGCCATGCTCTTGCCGGTGCCGGTGCCAGCCTCCGCGATCAGGTCGCCGCCCCGGTTGAACGCTTCCGCGACCTTCCAGGCCATGTACTCCTGTTGCGGTCGGTGCTCATAGCGGTCGACCGCCTGCCCGACGTAACCAGTCGGTCCGAAGGCCGCGTCGATGTCCGTCTCCTGGATCAGGAGACGACTCTCGCGGGACTCCAGTGGCTCGGCCCGTTCCCGCTGGACCATGAACGCCAGTTCGTGCGGCCCGCGCCGTGGCTCGCTGCCGCTCGACTGCCCGGAGCGAGCCAGGTCGGCCGCCCGGACGAAGACGCTGGAGGTCGCCCAACCTGCCAGTTCCGCGTACTGTGCGACTTGCTGAAGCGTGATGGCGTCATAGGTCTGGAGACGCCGCATGAGTGCCCACAAGACCTGAACGCTCACCTCGGCGTCGTACAGAGCACGGTGCGATGTATCGGTCGGGATGCCAAGGGCAGCCGCGGTGGTGACGAGGCTGTAGTCGGGCAGGTCGGGCAGGATCACTGACGCCAGCTGGTGGGTGTCGATCTGACGATTCGAAACGGGGAGACCGGCTCCCTTCAGCATGTTGACGTCGAACTGGACCGAGTGACCGACGATCTCCCGGTCGCCGATCACCTCCGATATGCGTGGGGCAACGTCCGCGAAAGTCGGAGCGCCGATGAGAGTCCTGTCGTCGATTCCCGTCAAACGAACGATATCGAGCGGAACGGCCCGGGTTGGACGGACGAATGTCGTGTAGCGCTCGCCGATCGACTCGAGATCGAAGGTCACCACACCGATTTCGAGGATCTCATCTTTGCCGGCTTGCATCCCGGTCGCTTCGATATCGATCGCCACATACTGCTGCGTCAAACCATGCTCCCGTGCGTCCAATGGAAATGAGTACAGGGCATGATAGTTGAGGGCGCTCGCGCGGCGTCACGTCCGTGCCAGGGCCGATCAGTCCGACGCGGCGGACATCGGCGTACTGTCGCCGCTGCCCCAGCTTTGCCGGCGAAGATCGCCGTTCTCGATGTCGTCGGCGACAGTGCGGACCAGGAGACCAAGCTGGGCCAGACCCAGTGCGATGGGCTCCCGTTCCAGCCACTCATTCGGTGTGTGGGCGTCGCCGCCGCGGCTGATGCCAATGCAGACGGCCGGGATGCCCCAGGAAATCGGGACATTGGCGTCCGTGCTTGACGCGTCCGACGCGGAGGGCGTGGCCAGCGACGCGAGGACGTCCCGTGCCCGGCGGACGATCAGGTGGTCTGCGGGAAGCGCGCCGGCGGGCCGAACCCCAAGGGTCTCCAGCCGGAGCCGCAAACCACCCTGCTCCACCTGCCGTATCTGTCGAACGACTTCAGCGAGGAGACCGTCGAGAATCCCGGCATCCATCGACCGGAGTTCCACCTCCAACGAGGCACTGGTGGCGATAGCGTTGATGGCCGCGCCGCCGGTGATAGAGGCGACGTTCAGCGTTGTGCGGGGCCACTCGGGGACGGAGACGGCGGTGAGGCGGGCAACGAGTTGGCCAGCCGCGTGAACCGCGCTGGGTCGGCCATGGTCGGCCCAACTGTGGCCACCAGGGCCCTGGATCCGGATGGCGACTCGCCGGCTGCCAACCGCGACGTGGGTGATCCGTCCGAGCCCGTGACCTTCGACCGCGACGACCGCGGCGGTCTCTCGGCTATGGTCCAGGGCCGCCGTCATGCCACGCAGGTTGCCGTAGCCCTCTTCCCCGACCGTAGCCACCAGGACGATGTCACAGGATGGGATGATTCGACTCCGACCCAGGAGCCGGGGAAGGGCGACCAGTGCCGCGAGCGCCACGGCGTTGTCACCGACGCTGGGACCGACCAGCCGTGAGCCGACGACGCTTGCCTCATGTGGAACATCCGCGCCGAAGACGGTGTCGAGGTGCGCGGCGACCAGCAGTGAGCGGTCCCGGCGGCGGCCGGGGATGCGTGTGACGACGTTGCCCGTCTGATCGATGTAGACCAGTCTGCCTGGATCGTCCCGACGGAAGAGGTCCCGCACCGCCATCGCGCGGCGCTGTTCGGAGCCGGTCGGCGCGGGGATGCGGGCGATCGCAAGGGTGTCCGCGATCACCTCGAGGACGAGGAGTCGGGCCTGCCGCTTGAGATTGGCGGATTGGTCTAGACCAAACGGCACGGGCAGGCGTCCTCACGGGAAGGTCCGGTACGGCGGGAGTCGGCGGCGATGCCGAATTGATGCCGGCACGGGCGGAATCTGTGCCGATCGAGAGTGTGTTCAGTCTATCAGGCCGGACCGCGCGGCAGCAGTGGATTCTCGGCGGGAGACGGGTCGACGTCAGTGGTGTGCACGAATCGGCGTCAGCTTCGGTGGATTCTCCGCGCGAGACGGGTCGACTCCCGTTGTGGGAAGCCATCCGTCCTACAGCGTTGCGGATAGGACGCCCACGCGTCGATTCGCCCGTTACATCGCTGTCCCTGAATCACGCGGCACTCTACAATATGGCGAAACGCGCTCGTCCCACTGGACGATTGTCAAGGCGCGAACAGGGGAAGCAACGTGGCATATCACCGATTCGACGCGGTCATCGTCGGCGCCGGCGGGGCGGGCCTCATGGCCGCTATCCAGATGGCCGGGAAAGCCAACGTCGCGGTCGTCAGCAAGCTCTATCCTCCACGCTCGCACACCGGCGCCGCCCAAGGCGGGATCAGTGCCGCCCTGGGCAACGTCGAGGAGGACCACTGGCGCTGGCACATGTTCGACACCGTCAAGGGTGGCGACTACCTGGTCGATCAGGACGCCGCGGCCGTGCTCGCTCGGGAGGCCATCGACGCCGTCTATGAGCTCGAGCACATGGGACTGCCGTTCAACCGCACGCCAGACGGCCGGATCGATCAGCGCCGCTTCGGCGGGCACACGCGCAACTACGGCGAGGGGCCGGTTCGTCGCGCCTGCTATGCCGCCGACCGCACCGGCCACATGATCATCCAGACCCTCTATCAGCAAGGCATCAAGAACCAGCTCAACTTCTTCGACGAGCATCATCTGATGGACGTCCTGTTCGCCGAGGATGGCCGGGCCTGCGGCGTCGTCACGATGGAGATGGCGACCGGCGAGATCCATGTCATCCACGCCAAGGCGGTCATGATCGCTACCGGCGGCTTCGGCCGGGTCTGGAGCGTGACGTCCAATGCGATCGCCGGCACTGGCGACGGTGTTGCCCTGGCGTATCGGCGCGGCGTGCCGCTGATGGACATGGAGTTCTACCAGTTCCACCCGACCGGGCTGTACAAGCTCGGCATCCTCCTCTCGGAGGCGGCCCGGGGCGAGGGCGGCATCCTGCGCAATGGTGAGGGCGAGGCTTTCTGCGCTCGCTACGCTCCCACGCTCAAGGATCTGGCACCGCGCGACATGATCTCCCGGTTCATCCATCAGGAGATCATGGAGGGCCGCGGAATCGACGGGAAGGACTACGTCTATCTCGACCTGACCCATCTCCCGCCGGAGCTGATCGACGAGAAGATCCCGGACGTGACCGATTTCGCCCGGACCTACCTCAACGTCGAGCCCAAGACCGAGGGCGTGCCCGTCCAGCCAACCGCCCACTACGCCATGGGCGGTCTGCCCACCAACATCGATGGTCAGGTCATTCACGACCGTGACGCCACCCCGGTCGAAGGTCTTTACAGCGCGGGCGAGGCGGCCTGCGTCTCGGTTCACGGAGCCAACCGTCTCGGGACCAATTCGCTCGTCGATCTGGTCGTCTTCGGGCGCCGGGCCGGTCGACACATGCTCGAGATGGTCAAGGAGGCCGACTGGGCTCCGTTGCCCCCGGAACCGGACTTCGTCGCCCGGGCGTCGATCGCCCGGCTCCTCGACGCTCCCAAGGTGGGCAGGGGCGAGCGCATCTCCGACATCCGATCGACCATGCAGCAGGTCATGATGGCCGACGTCTCGGTCGAACGAAGCGAGGAGAGTCTGCTTCGCGCCGAAGAGACGATCCGCCAGCTTCAGCACACCTACACCTATGCCAGCGTCATGGACAAGAGCAAGGTCTTCAACACCGACCTTACCGAGGCGCTCGAGCTCGGCTGCCTGCTCGACTGCGCCCAGGCGACCATCCACGGCGCCCTGGCCCGCCAGGAGAGTCGCGGCGCTCACTACCGCAGCGACTTCACGAAACGCGACGACAAGAACTGGCTGGCCCACTCCCTGGTCTACAAGACCTCCGGCGGCCTCGAGCTTGACAAGAAGCCCGTCACGATTACCGAGTTCGAGCCCAAGGAACGCAAGTACTGATGGTCCGTCCACTTCAGATGCAAAATGAGTCGAGCTCAACCGAGGGACCCACCCGTGGAATACACGCTCCGGATCAAGCGCTACAACCCCGAGACGGATGTCAAGCCCCACTTCGAGGAGTACAAGGTCACGGCTGAGAAGACGGACCGCGTCCTCGATGTGCTCAACCAGATCAAGTGGGACGAGGACGGGTCGCTGACCTACCGCCGGTCCTGCGCCCACGGCATCTGCGGGTCGGACGCGATGCGGATCAATGGCCGCAACCGGCTGGCCTGCAAGCTCCTCATGCAGGACCTGCCGAGCAAGGTCACGATCGAGCCGCTGCTTGGGTTCAAGGTCGTCAAGGATCTCGTCGTCGACATGAACAAGTTCTTCGACGCCTACAAGTCCGTCCAGCCGTACCTCATCGCCGACGAGCACACGGGAGCTGGCGAGCGCCGGCAATCACCAGAGCAGCGACATCGCTTCGAGGACACGACCAAGTGCATCCTCTGCGCGGCCTGCACGACCGCCTGTCCCGTAACCTGGACCAGCGACGAGTTCGTCGGGCCGGCGGCCATCGTCAACGCTCACCGCTTCATCTTCGACAGCCGCGACCAGGGATCGTCCCAGCGATTGCGGGTCCTGAACAGTGGTTCGGGGGTCTGGCGCTGCCGGACGATCTTCAACTGCACTGACGCCTGCCCGCGCGGAATCGAGGTCACCAAGGCAATCGAAGAAGTGAAGCGGGCCTTGCTGTACGAGCAGGTCTAATCGACGCGGTCGCGCCGGGTCCGCCGGGCGCCGGCAATCGACTTCAATCGTTCAGCGAGGTGGGCCGACATGCCGAAACCGTATTCCTGGGACTATCTCAACCGTCTCCCCGGGCCAAATGAGGTGTTCGGTCCATTCTCGACCGCGTTCGTGGTCACCTTCCTGGTTGGGTTCTTCCTGGCCGCATTCCTCTACAACGAAGGCGGGCGGCACCTGACGACCGACCCGATCCGGCGGCGCTACCTGCGCAAGTACGCGGGCTTCCTGCTGGTCCCGCTTGTGCTTGGGCTGCTCTTCTTCGGGGTCAGGATCCTGCAGATCGACCCGTTCACTTTTGGGCGCCGCATCTGGCTCTACCTGTCGCTCCTTGGTCTGCTCGGGGTCCTCGCCTACGCGGGACTCGACATCCAGCGGCACTACCGGCGGGATGTGGCGGCGCAGCGGCGCGTCGCGACGAGAGGCCGATACGTTGCCGGCCGGACGAGCAGCCGGGTCGGCAGCTCACGCCGGTAGTGCCGCTGGATGTCGGTACATGTGATGACGAACACGAACCCCGTTGCCAACTGGCAGCGGGGTTCGCTGATTTCGAGATCGGATTATGCGCCCTGATGGTTCGGAAGTGAAATACGTTCCGCGGCCGCGAAGAAAACGCACGAAGCGTGTTCCACTTGGAACACGCCTGTGAGCAAGAGAGGGCCGTGCACCCCCCGTTGATAGAAACCCTCCGGCTTGCCGGCGCTCGTTGGCTCCGGGCGGGCACTCCCAATCACCCAGCGAATGATGCTTACGGCTGCTACGTTCCCGTCCTGACCGGTTTCGCAGTTCGCTGCCGATCGGGACCCTTCCCATCCACACTACGTGGCGACGGTAGGTCCACAGAGCAATACCGAAGGGGGGAATTCAACCCCGCTGTAGCGGATTGCGGGTACAGGGCACCGCTAACTCCCCATCTAGCACGACTGCGGTAGAGGATACACCACTGTCGCGGCGGAACCCAGACAATCTGTCGCCCGTCACCCGGAATTACCGCGCGAGCGACTGTCGCTAGGCCTGGTAGCGGACGCCATTGGAGGTCCGCTGGAAGATGGCCGAAGCGAAGGCAGCGGCGTGGGGTCCGGCGAAGATCAGCGAGCCGACGTGACCGTGCTTGGCCGTCCCCGTCACGAACCGGTAGCGGATCGTCCGAGCCTCGATGTGGCGCTCGCTGTAGAACACGTCCTCGCTCAACCGGCCGAGGATCTCGAACGCCAGCTCGTCGGTGACCATCAGGTCGGTGAGGGGGAAGTCGACCCAGACCGTCAGCGTGGTCGCTTCCTCGTCGAGGGCCGGCTCACCGATCAGGTGGGCGCCCTCCACCCCACGCAGGAGGAATTCCGCCTCGATCGAGAACCGGATGTTGGCGTCCTCGTCGGACGTCCAGCTCTCGCCGTACCGGTCGCAAAGGATTCGCACCACGTCATCGAACATACGTCAGTAGCCTCTCCCGGCTCCCGGCCGATCCCTGGCGTTACTTCCCGGGAGCCGTTCCTTCGAATTGATATTGCCCGTCGTAGCCGCTAACAACCTCCTCCGACAGGTCGAAGAAGATCAGCTGGAGGACCCGTGCGTTGAGACCGACCGCGAACCCGGCTGGGTTCAGTACCGAGAGCAGTGCCGTCGACCGGCCGACGTAGCCGGCATCCCAGACCGCCGTGTGAATCGTCACGCCCGACCGGTTCAGGGTCGACCGGGCCCGGCCGAGCGCCATCACCGTGGTGGGAATGCGGACCGTCTCGTTGAAACCGATCTGGTATGGTCCTGGTTCCAGCAGAACGACGCCGTCCGCCGGCAGCTCGATCGGTTCGAGTGCCGGAAGGACCCGACCGGCCGAGTCGGCCGGCAGAGCGCCCGCTCCCGAGAGTCGGCTGAGTTGTGCCAGCGTGAGGTCGAAGCCGTTGGGTTGCACCTGCTCAGCCAGGTCGCGATAGCCCGCGATTAGCGGCGGGTCGCGCCTGATCGCCTGCCGGATTCGCTCACCGCTCCAGGCTCCCTGAGGTTGGAGATCGTTTCCGAGTTGCCCGGTCACAGCCATCTCCCTCACGACGACCAGCGATTTCAGTGCGCTAGCGTACCATTGCGGCCGGTCGTGCCAACCGCTATGCCGGCGCATCAACCAATCAGGTCCATTCCCGATGGTTCCACGCAGACGTTCCGGCTCGAGCGGCCCCGGTCGCCGTCGGGCCGCATTCCTTGTCCTGCGCCATTCCGACTACCGGACGCTGCTGATCGCTACCTCGATCAGCTCGCTCGGGGCACGCTTCCAGTTCCTGGCGGTCTTGTGGTGGGTCCTGGAGCTCACCTCGAATGGCTTCTACCTGGGACTTGTCAGCCTGGTCCGGTTCCTGCCGGTGCTTCTCTTCGGGTTGTTCGGCGGGGTCATCGCGGACCGGTTCGACCGGCGCCGGACGCTGATCGTCTCTCAGGTGCTGCTCATGGCGACCAGTACGGCCCTGGCCACGCTCGCCTGGACCGACCACGTCACGCTCCTGGTGATCTATGCGCTCTCGGCTGCAGCGGCGCTCATCGATTGCATCGCCCAGCCGGCTCGATCGGCGCTGATCCCGGCTCTGGTCCCCCGTGGCGAGATGGCCGACGCCATGTCGGTCAACATCATGGTTGGCCAGACCGCGTCGATCGCGGGTCCCGCGCTGGCCGGTTTCGTCATCGCCTGGTTCGGGACGCCAGTGGCCTTCACTATCGATGCGGTCGGATTCATTTTCGCCATCCTGCTCCTCGTCTCGATGAGGACGACGCTTCCGCCCGCCCGGGTCGTGGGCAGTACCTGGGCCGCCGCTGTCGAAGGGCTGTCCTTCCTGCGCCACTCACCGATCCTGCTCAGCGTGATGTCGGTGGACTTCCTCGCGACGTTCTTCGGCGCGACGACCGTTCTGCTGCCGATCGTCGCGGTCGAGCGGCTCGGGCTCGGCGCCGACGCGCTCGGACTGCTTAACTCGTCGATCGCCGTCGGAGCGCTGCTGGGCAGCATTGTCGTGTCGCTGCTCCCGGCGTTCGAGCGGCCCGGCCGCGGCGTGCTCGTCGCGGTTGGCATCTTCGGTTTCGCCATCGTCGGGTTCGGGCTCAGCACGACGCTGGTCGCGGCCCTCGCATTCCTGGCGCTGTCCGGCGCGGCCGACGCCGTCAGCATGGCCCAACGGCACACCGTTCGGAACCTGGTCACGCCCGACACGCTGCGTGGCCGGATCTCCGCGGCCCACAGCACGTTCGCGTCCGGCGGGCCGCAGCTCGGCGACGCCCGGGCGGGCACAATGGCAGGACTCATCGGTGCCGGACCTGCTCTCGTCTTCGGCGGCCTCGGCGTCATCGTGACCGTCATCCTTGCCCACGTCGTCGTGCCGAATCTGGCGCGGGCGTCCATCCGGGATCTCGGGGAACTGGATGACGTCCACACCGAGTCAGCTCCCGGCGAGCGCGGGGACTTGGCACATCCCGTTCCCCCGCCGGTGGCGGAAGTGGCATCCGGGACGACTGGAGCCAACGTGCGATAATGGCCGAATACTCAATGGCTGAGTTGGTTCGATGCCTATCCCGCTGGCTCCCACTCGAATCAGCCGGCGCACCCACAGCTCACCGACGAGGCAGGTCCATGGCAGAGCAGACGTCGACTCCCAGCTTCACGACCAGCCCGTTGCGCCTGATCCCGTACCAGGAACGGCTCCAGACACCGGTCAAGGACCAGTATGGCCGGGCGATGACGTACCTCCGGATCTCGCTGACCGACCGTTGCAACTTCCGCTGTCTGTACTGCATGCCAGCGAACGGGATGGTCTTCCAGCCGCGTGACGAGAGCCTGACCGACGACGAGCTGCTCAGGGCCGTCCGGCTGAGCGCTGCCGTCGGGTTCCGCAAGTTCCGTCTGACCGGCGGCGAGCCGACCGTGCGGCCCCACATCGTCGATCTCGTCCGCGAGATGAAGGCGATGCCCGGCGTCGATGAGATCTCGATGACGACCAACGCGCTCCTGCTCGGCAAGCTGGCGCAGCCGCTCGCTGATGCCGGACTGTCGCGTGTGAACATCAGCATCGATACGCTCGATCCGGTCCGGTTCCAATTCATGACTCGCGGTGGCCGGCTGGACCTGGTCTGGAAGGGCATCGAAGCGGCCGAGGCCGCCGGCCTGACGCCGATCAAACTGAACACCGTCGTGGTCAAGGATCAGAACGAGCACGATGTCGTATCGATGGCCGAGCTGACGCTGCGGCGGCCGTGGCAGGTGCGCTTCCTGGAGATCATGCCGCTGGAGGGCGTCGGCGAGGTCCACGACGAGGGCCTCGTCACCTCCGAGCAGACCCAGGCTCGGCTCGAGGAACGCTTCGGCCCGCTGGAACCGGTCGAAGCGGACGCAGCCGATCCGGCCCGGCTGTTCCGAATCCGGGGTGCCGCCGGCACCATCGGCTTCATCTCGCCCATCTCCGAGCCGTTCTGCGCGGCGTGCAACCGGATCCGTCTGACGGCCGATGGCAAGCTCCGGCTCTGCCTGCTGCGCGGTGACGAGGTCGACCTGCGGGACATGATGCGCGCCGGGGCGACGGACGACGAGGTGATCGCGACCATCCGTGGTGGCGTCTGGCGCAAGCCGTGGGGTCACGGAATCGCCGACGGCGACCGCGATACCGTCCGCGGCATGTCGCAGATCGGCGGCTAGACGCCACTGTGTGGCTTTTGGTCAGATGGCCCAGCGTCCGTCCGGTACCGCCGGGCGGACGCTGCTATGCTGCGGGCCGAATCCCGGTATTGCCGAAGCTGGAGACGAGACAATGACCGCCAACGTGCACCGTTCCCCCGCGTCCAAGATCGGCGAGCCCATGGCGATCGAGAAGGTCGTCATTGGGGTCGATATCTGGGCCGATGCCGTCGATGCCGTGAAGGCGCGTTTCCCTGACATCGACGTGGTCCTCGAGCCGGACGCCGAGAAGGTCGTGGTTCAACTGGCCGACGCAGATGCCTACACGGGTTTTCGACTGACGCCGGAGCAGCTCGATCAGGCTCCGAAGCTCAAATGGGTCCACTCGCTCTCAGCGGGCGTGGAACAGTGGCTGGGAGCCGGGATCGAGGAGCGCGGCCTGCTGCTGACGAACTCCAGCGGCGTCCATGCGACCAACATTGCCGAGCACGTCTTCGCGATGCTGCTTGCGTTCGCGCGCCAGCTTCCGGTCCTGCTCGAATCACAGCGGCGCCACCAGTGGCGTGACAACGAGACCTTCGGGACCCACATCTTCGAGCTCGATGGTCAGAAGATGATCATCGTCGGAACGGGGGCGATCGGCGCGGCGGTCGCGAAGCGAGCCAAGGTCTTCGGTATGTCGACCGTGGGCGTACGGCGACATCCCAGCCGCGAGGCCGTGGCGCACGTCGATGAGCAGATCGCATTCGACGACATGCGGGCTCACCTCGGTGAGGCCGACCACGTCGTGATCTGCTTGCCGATGACAGCGGAGACCAGGGGACTCTTCAGCGCCGACGTGATCGGGGCCATGAAGCCGGGTGCCTACTTCTTCAACATTGGTAGGGGCGGCATCGTCGACCAGGACGCGCTGATCGCCGCCCTGCGGTCCGGCCATCTTGGCGGAGCCGGTCTCGACGTGACGACGCCTGAGCCGCTTCCAGCGGACTCGCCCCTCTGGGACGCTCCAAACACGATCATCACTGCGCACACGTCGGGCAATACCCCGAAGTACGGCGAGCGAGCCCTCGGCCTGTTTGGGGACATCCTCGAGCGGCTCCGCAACGGTCAGGAACCGCTCAATGTGGTCGACCCTCAGGCCGGCTACTGAGCGGCGGCTGCGATTCGCGCACGACGCGGCACCGTCTATTGGGCAAGCGATGGCCTTTCCCTGCCGCGGTTTGCCGTGTGGACGGCTCAGCGCGGTGGTTTGCTTGACCCTCGACCGGCCCCTCTGTGCACCGGCGCACGAGCCCACTAGTGGCGGTCCTGACGGGACATCTGATGGCTAGCACGGCCGAAGTCGCTCTGCGCGGCTTCGTTGGCATCCGGATTCACGCCTCCTCAGGAGAGACGAGCGGAGGCTATAAAACCAGGAACGAAGGGTCTTTCACCGACGACCGACTGGATATCCAGAACAGATCCAAGCGAGGCCGACCGGGCGATTCAACCAGCGGGACGGCCCGAACCTGTCCGATCAGCCCGAAATTGGACGTTGAAGGGACCAAAGCACCATACGCGTAGCCTTGACCGTGAAGCAAAGTGAACGTACGCTCTGATCAGCCCGCACCCGATTGCGGATCCATTGTCGTGATCGACTCCGCGATCCGCCTCGAAGCCTGGAGGTGCAGCATGGTCGCCGTCACTCTTGCCACGATCACCCGTCACGCCGGTCGCCGCCTCGCCCAGCGAAACATCAGCCTCGACGACGCCGCCTACGTGATCGCCCATGGCACCGTAGTCTTCTCCGGCCACGCGCGGTTCGTGCACCTCGGCTGGCGAGACATCCCACTGGATGACCGGCGGAATGACCACGTCCGGCGGCTCGAGGGCACGGTTCTGGTCTTCGACAGCGCTTCGGGCGGCTGCCTGACCACCGCCTATCGGAACCGCGTCCGTGGTCTGCGCGACATCCGGCGCAAGCCGAAGCGAGAATTTTCCGGGCCGCCCGCTGTCGACCTCGGATTCGGCTGGGAGATGTGCGGCGACTAGCGCGCCCCGCCAACGGTCTGCAATCGTGCCCCGTCGGTAAAGGAACAGACGAGGAACCGGTCCGTCAGGTCCTCCCGATCGTGCCGCGCGAAGTAGCCGCCGTCGAGACGGTTGGCAAGCGCCTCGACCTGGTCGGTCTCGACGAGGGCCAGGACACTGCCGCCGCCTCCCCCGCCCATCATCCGTGCGCCTAGGACCCCGTCGAAGGCGCGAGCTTCGGCGACCAGTTCCTCGACCTCCGGGTGACTGACGTCGTAGTCGGTGGCCGACGACCGACCGGATTCCGACATCAGCCGACCGAAGGTGGTCCAGTCTCCAGCCAGGAGGGCGTCATAGCCCTCATCCACCCGAATTGCCTCGCTCACGACGTGCCTTGCGCGGTGGAGCAGGACGTCGTCGATGGACCCGGCTTCCCGCAACCGATCCACCTGCTCCGACGTCAGACCCGCTACGTTGGGCGGAGCTTCGGAGCCAAACTCCCGCTTCGCGATGGCCAGCAGGTCCGACGTCTCTCGTACCCGAACCGGATAAGCTGACTCCCCGAGACGGTGAACGACGCCCGAGGAGATAACCACAAAGGCATGGTCGCCAAGATCGGGTGAGAGTTGCTCGAAGCTCACGGTCGCGGCATCGTACCGGATTACGCCGCCAGCAACCGATGCGGCCTGGTCCATTGTTCCGGACCCCACACCGGCCCGGTTCTCGGCGGCCTGAGCGAGCAGGATCGTGTCCCGTGGGCCGATGGGGTCGGCCGCGAGCTGCATGACCAGCCCGACCGAGAGCGCGGCCGAGGAACTCACGCCAAGACCGATGGGCAGATTCCCGCCGAATGCGAGCCGCCAGGAGGCTCGGAGGGCAACGCCCTGCGCTGTCAGCGCGGCCACCGCTCCACGCGCGTAGTCGCCCGGCGACTCCGGTGGCGCATCGCGCTGCCAATCCGCAAGTTCCGACGGTGTCAGCTCATCGAGGACGTGCCTGTCCGTCTCAGGGTCGGTGAAGCTAACCTCGATTCGGTCGTCCGCTTCACCCTCCACTCCCAAAAGCAGGATGACCCGGTCGATCGCGCCGGCCAGTACCTTGCCGCCGTTGTAATCAAGGTGATTGCCCAGCAGTTCGATCCGGCCCGGGGCAACGACCCGCTGCGACGGTGTCCAAGCGCCGCCCCAGGATCGTCGTCCGATCGCTAGCACCTCGATGGCGAGCGCGGCCAGCCGATCCGCTTGGTCGCCTCCGATCGACGATGTGACGGTCATCTCACTCCTCCCTGATACCGGCGCTGAAAGGAACGACCTTCGACCAAGCTCGCGGGTCAGCGGCGGAAAACTACAGCCTTGAACGCCTCGGCCAACTCGAACTCCTGATCCTGGGCGACTTCGGCCGCTCGCTCGCGGAGACGCTCACGGAAAGGCCCCTCCTCGCCCACTTGCGAGACATGCGCCAGGAGAGCCTGGACCTTGGTCTCGAAGACGTCCGTTATGTCGATGTAACGGTCCGGTACCTCGGCGCCGAAATACCACAGCTCGGCGGTCTTGTGCGTCTCGAGACCATCGCGGAGGTGCTGCGGGTAATTGAGCGGGTCGCGGGCCGCCGGGTAGCAGGCGTCCGTCGTTACCAGTCCGACGGCGCGATGATCGGGGTGTAGCGCGTAGGGGCGGAAGGCATCATGGGTAATGACCACATCGGGCCGGTGGGTCCGGATCAGGCGAACGATCTTTTCCCGGAGCTTGACGTCCGGCTGGACCTCCGAGTCGGTCTCCCGGAGGAACACGACCTCTGCGACGCCCAACCGGCGGGCTGCCTCGCACTCCTCCGCTTCTCGGCGCACCGCGACCGCCTGCGGTGCGTCGTCGGGGTTGGCACTGCCCTTGTCGCCGCTCGTCACCTGGACGATGACGACCGTCTTTCCAGCTCTCGTCAGCGTCGCCATGGTTCCGGCCGCGCCGAACTCGGCGTCATCAGGATGGGCGACGACGATCATGTACGTCTGGTACTCCTCGGTCCAGGCCTGTTCGGACATGCCTAGTGTCTACTCCTGGGTGCTGAGGCCAAGCCGCGACCGCAACTCGGTCACGAGGTGATCGTCGGCGACCTGCGTCTGGTCGCCACTCGCGAGATCCTTGATCGTTACGACGCCGGCTCCCCGCTCATCCGGTCCCTGGACGAGCGCCAGGGGAATACCCTTTCGGTCGGCGTACTTGAACTGGTCACCGAGGCTGCGCTCGCCCAGCAGGGAGAGATCTGTGCGGAGACCGGCCTCGCGTAGTCGCAGAGCCAGGCCGGCCGCCCCGGCCACGTCTTCCCGGAAGGCGGCGACGAAGACCTGCGCCGTCGTCCCCGGTACCGTCAGGAGGTCGAACTCGGTGACGACTTCGATGATCCGTTCGATCCCGATCGACACCCCGGTCGCGGGCATCGGGCGGGACGAGAACGCTCCGACCAACCCATCGTACCGCCCGCCCCCGGCGATCGACCCGATCGCCGGTTGCTCGACGGTCGCCTCGACGACTGGACCGGTGTAGTAGTCCAGACCGCGGGCGAGTGAGAGATCGAGGATCGCCCGGTTGGCTGGCACACCGAGCGCGGCCAGTCCGGCGAAGAGCCGCGTGAGATCGTCGGTCGCCTCCCGAACGCCGTCCGTCTCACCGATCGATCGAGCGACATCGGACAGGATCGTGTCAGCCTGCCCGCGGGCCGTGATCAGGGACAACAGGCGGGAGGCGCCCCCAGCATCGAGGCCAGCGGCGACGAGTTGCTGCTGGACAAGATCCGGCCCGATCTTGTCCAGCCGATCGATGGTCCGAATGACGTCAGGAATAGTCGCCACACGCGCCTCGTTTCGACCGGCTTCATCCGGGTTGACTGCGCCGGCCGAGCGGGCGATCGCTCCAAGGAGATTGCGATGGTTGATCCGGACGACGAAGTTGGAGATTCCGACGGCCGCGATCGCCTCCGTCAGGATCGAGACGCCCTCGGCGTCGGCGAGCATCGAGGCCGAGCCGGCGATGTCGGCGTCGCACTGCCAGAACTCGCGGAACCGGCCGCGCTGCGACTTCTCCGCCCGCCAGACCGGGCCGATGTGGTATCGCTTGAACGGCAGCACGATCTCGTTCTGGTGCATGGCCAATACGCGTGAGAACGGAACGGTGAGGTCGTAGCGCATCCCGACCTGGCGCTCGCCCTGGTCGGCGAAGTGGTACATCAGCCGCTCGTTCTCGCCGGCCTTGCCCGTCAGGATGTCGAGGTGCTCGAGGACCGGCGTCTCGATAGGCTCGTAGCCATGCTGCTCGAAGATGTCGCGGAACACCCCGATGATGTGCTGCCGGAGCAGCATCTGGGTCGGGAGGAAGTCACGGAAGCCACTGAGGATACGCGGCTTAATCCGGGTCGGTTGGGAGGTTGCGACGTCCGCAGTCATCGAGCACGCGTCCTTTGCACAGATCGAGACAGTTCAGCTCCGCTCCGCTATTTCGTCACCTCGTAGACCAGATGGGCCAGCTCCGGCAGGATCAGGCGCTCGAGGGCGAGGCCGACGGCGTTGCGCGATCCCGGCATCGACACGATCAGGGTTCCCTGATGAACGCCGGCGACCGCGCGGGACAGCATCGCGGCCGCGCCGATCTCGGCGAAGCTGAGCATCCGGAACAGTTCGCCGAAGCCGTCGAGCCGCTTGTCGAGCAGCCCAGCCACGACGTCGTACGTCGTGTCGCGCCGGGCGATACCGGTTCCGCCGTTGGTCAGGATCGCGTCGATCCCCGGGTCGGCCGCCCAGCCCAGCAGGATCGGCCTGATCGCATCCGGCTCGTCGAGAACGATCCGGTACTCGTCGACCCGGTGCCCCGCGGCCGAGAGGCCATCGAGGATCAGGCGCCCGCTGGTGTCCGTCTCGGGCGTGCGGGAGTCACTGACCGTGAGGACGGCAACCGTGACGAAATCGGGCGCCGCCTCACGGTGCTGGGCAGTCGAGGCGCTGTGGTTCGGTTGAGGCACCGGCCGTGGCCCGCCCTGGCTCTCGATGATCCCGGAGACGTCGCTCATCTTGCTCCCGACGCTTGCCGTCCTTGCGGTACGGTCGGCCCAGTATCGCGCAGAAACGATGGCCCCGACCTAGAGTCGTGCCTGCGTGGGCGGCTCGATCGGGATCAGGAACAAGGTAACCGTCGTTCCGTCGTCGTTGGCCTGAAGCCAGACGACGCCGGTGACCCGGGAGTCGTCCCGTTGCGCCAGGACAAGATAGACGTTCCCGTCGTCGTCCGGCTGCCCGCCGATCGCTCCACAGGCGATGTCCCGGTCCGGCTCGGCTTCACTCTCCGCGACCCGCACAACCAGTTCGGAGTCCAGCAGGGCGTCGAGGGTCATGTCGAGTTCGGTAACGCTAACCGCGGCTGAAATCGGGGCACCGCCGGTTGCCGTCGGCGTGGAACGGG
>JAABUS010005199.1_pt1 | contig 17475 bp, 12 predicted proteins | sample 5560161 | NCBI WGS metagenome assembly JAABUS01 (sample SAMN10711885, study PRJNA513376) | rock metagenome | isolation source: Antarctica rocks | place: Antarctica: Victoria Land, Trio Nunatak nord | collected 2016-01-04
CCTCGGTCAGCAGGAAGGCCGGTTGGCCGGGCAGAACCAGCGCGGTCGGGTGGAACTGCACAAATTCGAGATCCGCGAGGGTCGCCCCGGCACGGTACGCGAGGGCCAATCCACCGCCACGACTATCGGTCGTGTTCGTCGTGCGTGCCCAGAGCGCGGCATAGCCGCCGGTGGCGAGCACGACGGCCCGCCCCTCATAGCTCTGCGCTCCGCTACGCACGCCGACGATTCGGCCATCTTCGACCAACAACTCCTCGGCGGGCGAGTGCGGGCGCACGCGCACTAGCGGGTGCTCGATGACACGCGCCAGCAACGTTTCGGTCACGGCGCGACCAGTCGCGCCACCGCCAGCGTGCAGGATACGTCGCCGCCCATGCCCCGCTTCGAGGGCCAGATCGGGTCCGGTCGGTCCACCGTCGAACGGCACGCCTGCGGCGATCAACTCACGCGCCACGCGAACACCGCCGCGCGTCAGGACGCCGACCGCCTCGGCATCGTTCAGGCCCGCGCCAACGGCGAGTGTATCGGCAGCGTGCAATTCCGGGCTATCGTCGGCGGCGAAGACGGCGGCGACGCCGCCCTGCGCCCACGGGCTCGAACCCGAGAGGAGCGGCCCCGCCGTCAGCAGGGTCACTTGCGCGCCGCGTTCGACAGCGGCGAGTGTCGTCGCCAGCCCGGCCGCGCCGGAGCCGACGACGATCAGATCGCTCATAGCTCTACCATCCTTCCCACTACCCCCACTTGCTCTGCTCAACCACTGCGTACTATCCCTATCCGCACGGGCGACTACGTTCCGCCGCCCGTCAACCCGCTATGTTGCCAGGGAAGTTCGCGCTCCCAGGTGCCGACGAGCGGACCCTCGAAGCGGTACAAGTCGCCCGGTCGCCCGACCCGTCCGACTGAAGCGCGTTGCCCCACAGCAACGAGTGCGCCCGAGGCGAAGAGCGAGGCGAACGCTTTCTTGAAGTTACCGGTGTTGAGACGCAACAGCGCCGGATCGAGGATCGCCGCGTAGATCGCCCGCAACTCGGGGATCGTGAACACCTCGGGCAACAGTTGGAATGCCACCCACGAATAGCGCAACTTCGCCTGCGTTCGGTTGATCGCCACGCGGAGCATATCGGCATGATCGAAGGCCAGCGTCTCACCGGGCAGGCGACGCACCGGCACCCACTCCACCCGCAGTACGCTACCACCGGGCGCAAGCTCCAACTCGTCGCCGCGCTCTAGCGCGACGTGCGCCACCGAAACGACCCGCCCGCGCGTGTCGCGATCCGGCGTGCCGAAGGTGCCGAGTTGGTCGAGGTACCAATCGCTCGCATCGAGTCCCGCTTTCGTCTGCAACGCACGCCGGGCTGCGTCGGCGAATGTCTCCTCCGCGCGTACCAACACACCCGGCAGCGACCACTTCCCGGCGAAGGCTGCGTCGTCGCGCTGCACCAGCAAGACCTGCCAGGCATCGTCGATCGCCTCGGCCTCGCGGATCGTGAAGAGGACGACATCAACCGCGACGACGGCATTCGGTTCCAGCTTGCTGACGGCGGCAGGGGTAGACATTTCAACTCCAAAGGATTCAAATACCTCGCAGTTGAATATAGCACCGGGTAGTTTGTTTGTCAAGGAGTCGAAATAAGTACGAAGTACGAACGACGAAGTACGAAGTGAAGAGTTGCAAAGTCTAGCGATACAGCTGATAGCACAGAGCAAAAGCTTGCGCTATCAGCACCGCGTAGACCGACCCATTACTTCGTACTTCGTCGTTCGTACTCCGTACTTCACCCCGAGTTACTCGTACCGCAAAACCTCAAGCGGCCGGACCCGCGTGGTACCCCAGGCGACGAGCGCGGCTACGAGCATTGCGACGAACGCGACGAGCCCGATCAGGCCGAGGGTCGTGACGATGCTGACGCCGATGGTCAGCCCGGCGAAGCGATTGAACGCGAAGGTAGCGACCGCGACCAGCAACATCCCCAGCAGGCCACCAAGGCCACCGATCAGCCCGTTCTCGATCAATACGACCCCAAGGACACGCTGGCTGGTATAACCGACCGCCTTCATGATCCCCAACTCACGCCGCCGTTCGAGCATCGCCAGGGCAACGGCGTTGGCGATGATCACGATCCCGGCGAAGAGGGCCAGCGAGGCGATCGCGGTCAACATCAGCAGGAGATTGTCGAGGACCTGCCCGATCTGGGCCACGAGGTCGGTGAAATTGACGACCTGGGCGCGCGGCACCGCCTCCGTCAGCTTATCGGTCACACTCCCGGTGCGACTATTCTCCACCTGCATATACCAGACTGCCTGCGTCCCCACACCACCGAGAGCGCGCACCGTCTCCAGCGATCCGAGGACCGGCGAAAGGTTCAGGTTGATACTGACGCCACCGCCGGTCGCCGAATAGAAACCGACGACGGTGAGGGTCCGTTTCTGACCGGTGAGTTGATTCGTCTGCGTGAACTTGTCGCCGAGTTTCATCTTGGTCGGCGCGCCGCGCAGCGCGGCGTCGAGGATCACGTTATCGGTCCCGGCATCGCTCGCGTTGAGCGAACGCCCGGTCGGCCCGAGTTCGTCCTTGACCTGTTCCGGCTGTGTGCCGACCTGTGGGGTTTGCCCGTTCGCCAGATCATAACCCTGGAAGCCGCTGAGGTACCGCACGAAGACCTGTGCCGGTGGTCCCTGGCGCTGCGGGTCGTCCGCGCCGATGATCTGCCCCAGCCCCGTACCGTTGATATCCTGCGGCGAGGTCAGTGGCGCGACCTCGACAGTCTGCCGCGACTTGATGTCGCCGCCGATCCCATCGAGGGTCCGGTTCACCGCGTCGGCTTCGCCCCGCGGCGCGAGGGCGATCACGTTGTAGCGGATCTGATTGGCGATGAAGCTGTTGATCGTCTCGCGCACCCCCTGGCCCAGCACCAGCACCACGCCGACCGCGAAGACGCCGATGAAAAGGGCCAGCAGGGTGGTCGTGGTCCGCCCGCGCGCCCGTCCGAGGTTGCGGAAGGCCATCTTGGTGCTGATCTTCCATTCGCGCGGTGCCAGGACGACGACATACCCGGCGAGGGTTGCCACCAACAGCAAGATCCCGACGCCGCGCAAGTCGGGCACCAGGGCGATCCCGATCGACACCGCGACGCCGAGCGTCACCAGCAGCAGATACCGTACCGAATAGCTCTCCGGCACCGGCAACCGGCCGATCAAGTAGACGACCAACCCGAAGCCGAGGCTGAGCAACCCGAGCGCCACGAATGTGCCGTAGACGGCGATCACGCCCCACTGTATCGAGCCGATGATCAGCGAGGCGAGGCCGGCGAAGAGAAGCGAGAGGAGGGCGATCAGCCCGATCTGCCCCAGGACGGTGCGCCAGGTGCGCCCCTCGTCCATCTCCCGCAGCACCACCGTCGGGCGCACGCTCGCCGCCTGGACGATCGGCAGCAGCCCGAAGATCAGCGCCGTCGCCAGCCCAACCGCGACCCCGCCGAGGACAATCGCCGGTTCGACCTTGAAGGTCAGGATCAGACGGAAGGCGCGCTCGAAGAGGACGCGAATCGCGGCTGAGACGCCGACACCGGCCAGTGCGCCGAGGATCCCACCGAGCAAACCGAGCAGCGCCGCTTCCAGGCCGAAGAGGAGGAAGAGGTCACGCCGCTGATACCCGGTCGTCTTCAGCATGGCGATCTCGACGCGCCGCCGCGCCAGCAGCACCTGCATCGTATTGACGATCCCCACGCCGCCAATCAGCAGCGCCAGCAGGCCGACGATGATCAGGAAGCGGTTGACCTGTTCGATATTGTCTTGCAGCTGTTTCAGCAGGCCATCGGCCGTCTGGACCTGTGCCCCGGTCAGCCGTTGGGTCACCTGATCTTTGGCCTGATCGGCCCGCGCCGCATCCGGCGTCGTGGCATAGACCGTCGTATAGGCGATCGGGGTGGACGCAGCGGCGCGGAACGTATCGAGCGAGGTGTACATAGCCTCGCCTTGCCCGAGGGTCGCCTTCGGTTCGATCACCCCGGCGATCTTGACCTCGAATTGGCGGCTATCGGGACCGGCGGTGATCCGCACCGTCTGCCCGAGGCTCGCGCCCAGCGCCGTGAAGAGATCGGTGGAGACGAGCGCATTGCCGGGGCTACGCAACACCGCCCGGAAATCGCCGCCCGCCGTGCTCGTCAGTGCGGGCTCACCGGCATAAGGATAGAGGGACGGATCGACCGCCAGGAACTGCACATTGGCGCGACCACCGCCCGGCTTCGGCAACTGGATCCCGCCCTCGTAGGTGGCGGTGTAACTGGTCAGCAGTCCCTTCGACTTCAGTTCGTCGAAGTAGGCAAGATTGTTCTGGGCGAGCGGGTTGATCACCCGCACCGAGAGATCGCCGCCATTGATCGCCCGCGCGTTCCCGACGAGCGCATCTTTGATCATCCCGCCGACCAGTTGCAGCCCGACGATCGCCATGACGCCGACCGCGACGCAGATCAGGGCCAGTACCGTCCGCTGCCCGCCGCGCACCAGCGACCGCGCGGGATATTTGAGATACATGTTGGCTTTCACGCGATCCCTCCGGGAGTAGTCCGTAGTCCGTAGTCCGTAGTCCGTAGTCCGTAGTCGAGGTCCGCTGCTGGCAGAGTGCCTTAACGCCACCGCCCAGCCACTACGGACTACGGACTTTCAACTCGCTACGCCCGCCGCCGCTTTCTCTGCCGCTGCCGCTTCGGTGATCCCAACCTCTTCGGGGGTGCCGTCGCCGACGACGCGGCCATCGTAGATGCGGATGACGCGCTCGGCGGCGGCGGCAACGCTCGGGTCGTGGGTGGCGATGATGAAGGTGGTGCCGGTGCGCTCGCGCAGTTCCCGGATCAGTTCCAGGACATTGGCGCTGTTCTTCGCGTCGAGGTTACCGGTCGGTTCATCGGCGATCACGATCGCCGGGTTGGTGGCGAGGGCACGGGCGATCGCCACGCGCTGCTGTTCGCCACCGGAGAGCTGATTCGGGCGATGGTCGAGCCGGTGGCCGAGGCCGACGAGTTCGAGGGTTTTTTGTGCGCGCTCGGCGGGCGAACCTTCGTGTTTGCCAACGTAGAGCGGCACCTCGACATTCTCGCGCGCCGTGAGGGTCGGGATGAGGTTGAACGCCTGGAAGACCATCCCGATCTTCTGATTGCGGATCTTCGCCAGTTGGGCCTCGCTCATCGTGGTGATATCGACCCCATCGACCAATACCTGACCGCCACTCGGCGAATCGAGCCCGGCGATAATCCCGAGGACGGTCGATTTACCGGACCCGGACGGCCCGATGATCGCCACGAACTCACCGCGCTCGATCCGAAAACTGATCCCGTGGAGAATATCGATCCGCTCCCGGCCCAGCGGGAGGCTGCGCGTAATATTGCGCGCCTCCAACGCGGCTGGTACTCCGCTACCGTTGGTCCCGTTGATACTCGCCCCGGCCATCGTTCTCGCTCCTCCGCTCGCCGCGATTACGGCGCGGGCTTCGTCGTCTGCGCCATCGTGGTGATATACGCGCGTATCCCGCGTTGGTGTCAGGTCTATCGCGTCCAATCACCAGGGATAGCGCACGATATCCGCCACAGCAATCAACTATACGCGCGGCGCGGCTAGCGCAACAGTGTCGGATGTCACGATTTCGCCCGACAAATACACCAGGCCCCGCTCCATAGGTGGAGCGAGGCCGAGCAGTCAGGCGGCGATTACGGGCAACCGTTATTTCAGTTCGTAGCTGATCTGCACGGTGATCGTCAGGGAGCCCTGCCCTGGCTCGATCGGCGTCGACCCCGCAGCGGCGGCTGGCGCGGCAGTGCGGTATTCAGGCGTACCACCCGCCGTCTCGGAGATCTGTGTCACCCCGCCGAGGGTCATGTTGGTCAGTTGCGCGTACTGCTCGGCCTTCTGGCGTGCGTTGGCAACAGCGGCCTCACGGGCGCGGCGGGTCGCTTCGTCCTTGTTCGCGGCATCGAAGCTGATCCCCGAGACGCGATTCACCCCGGCGTTCACCGCACCATCGATCGTCGGGCCGACATTCTTCAGATCGCGCACGACGGCACGGACGGTGTTGACGATCCGATAGCCGGTCAGCTTCTGATCTTTGTCGTACTGCGGCTGGATATTGTAGCCGGTCGTCTGGAGATCATTCGCGGCGATATTGAGCGACTTCAGGCGATCGATCACCGCCCGCGTCCGCGCGGCGTTGTCAGCCTGCGCCGCCGCCAAATCGGCACCGCCCGACTCAACGCCGAACATAAGGGTCGCGAGATCGGGCGTGATCGTCACCTTCCCCTCGCCAGCCACACTGACGGTACGCAGACCACTATCGCCGGTACCGGGCGTGGCGGCAGCGGCCACGCCACCCGGCCCCGCGCTCTGCGCGAGCGGGCGCATGGCGAAGGCGAGGGTCAGCGCCAGCGCCCCGGCCAGCGCGATCGTTGCGAGTGTCTTACGAGACATGGTGTCCTCCTGTTTTCCTGCCGTGATCTTCGCGGCTCACCCCGGCGTCAGCCGCGTCTGAGGAGAACAATGCGCCGGTGAGAAGAAAGTTCCACGGTGGCCCACATCTTTTCCGCAGTCATCGCAGTGGCCCGCATAGAGAGGCAAGAGAAACGAAATACGCGGTCGGAGCCGGGGAGACGCAACCCGCTCGTCGGTCGGGCAGGATAGCGCTACACCGCAGTTCGATTAAACCAATCCAATCTGTCGATGCGCGTATGGTCCTATACGGCTGGAATTGCAGAGGGTAGGGAGGCGCCATCACGCCCAACACTGGGGGGAAGGTGACGATGGTGATGAACGGGAGCGCGCAACGCGCGAGGCAACGTGACCCTGACAGGCAACCGCTCGCGATCCAGCAAAAGACACTCGCGTCCCTGCCACCACTGGCGGGGAGCATCCGTGCCAACCTTCAAGTGCCAAAACTTTCAAGGAGGATGCGATGTACGCCCGAGTACAGCCGGTTCGTTTCCGTCTCTCGCTCATTCCCGCGCTGTTAATTGCGCTCTTCTTGCTCAGCACCCTCGCGGCTCGCGCGGCGACGGTCAACGTCACGATGAAAGGCTTCGCCTTCGACCCGGCCACATTGACGGTCAACGTTGGCGACACGGTCACCTGGACCAATCAGGATACCGCGCCGCACAATGCCACCGCCGATGACGGCACCTTCAAGACGGCTGATTTCACGCAAGGTCAGAGCGCCTCGGTCACGATGACCAAGCCCGGCACCTTCACCTACACCTGCACCATTCACCCGCGGATGAAGGCGACCATCGTCGTGCAAGCGGCGGGGACACCAGGCCTCCCGAGCGCCGGCGGTGGTGGCATGGCGAAGCAGGTTGATCTGTCATGGATCGCGCTTGGCCTAGCCGCCGCAGCCGCACTCGGCGGCGGCTTCATCTGGCGTCGCCGTCGCACCGCCTGACAGCAGCCCTCCCCAATCCTCCGCGCCAGCGTAGCGTGGCCGGGCCGCATCTTCCGTGCGGTCCGGCCACGCTATTTGCGTGTTGCTTGTAATGGGCGGTGTCGATAGACTAGCATTCCCGCCGTGAAGGACCAGTTACGCCGCACTACCATCGCCCTGCTCGGCACGATTCGCCGCCACCTGCACGCCCGCTACGGGTTGGCCTTGGTGGTGTTAGTGCCGGTGCTGCTCTTCGCCGTCTATCAGGTGCGGCTCGGGCAAACTGTCCATGTCGGCGTGCTGACCGACGACAAGCCGTACGTCGTGCGGCTGAACGACCCGGAGCGGGCCGACTTCGGCCTCTACCGCTGGACGACCGCCGACAGCGCCATCCGTTTGCCGGGGCTCGGGCGCGGCCCGTATCGTCTCACCCTGACGATGGCCGGTAGCGCCAACCCGAATCCGCGCGTCGAAATATCGGTCAATGGCAACTCCCTGCAACGGATCGACCTCGCACGCGGCCCCACCGACTATCGGCTCGACATCCCGGCAACGGCGACCGCGAACGGCGACGTGATCGTGCAGTTCCGCAGCGAGGCATTCCAGCCGCGTGGCGACGCCCGCCAACTCGGGATCGTGCTGACCAAGGTAATGGTCGAACCGACCGGCGATCCCGGTATCCTGCTGCCGCCCGACACGACCGCGCTGCAAATCTGGGCGTTGGTTTTCCTGGCATACCTGATCAGCTGGATCGCTGGGTTCGGCCCCCAAGGCGCGGGCGTGGTCGGTGGCGCGGTCGCGCTCGGCGCGGCGGGTCTGCTACTGGCGAACCGCCCCTGGCTGACGGTCTGGATCGCGACCGGCGGGCTGCTCCGCGCGACGTTGACCGGGCTGGTCATCGCGATCCTCCTGCGGCTCATCCTGCCCCCGCTCTTCCGGGTGGCCGGACTATCCCTCGGGCAGCGCGAGTTGCGATGGCCGGTCCTGCTGGCGAGCCTCTTCTTCATCGCCCACATCGGCGGCGACCTTCACCCCCACACCCGCATCGTCGATCTCTTCTTCCACGTCAACCGCTACACCCTCGTCAATCGCGATGGGCAACTCCTGCTGATGGTCGAATCGCGCGAGTGGGGGACGCGCGAGACAGTCTATCCGCCGACCGCCTATCTCTTCATGCGCCCGCTGCGCCCCTTCATGCCCGATGTGATCAACACCGTCCTCTTTTTCATCGCCCTCGCCGAAGCGACCCGCCTCTGCCTCGTCTACCTCGTCGCGCGCAAAGCGACCGCCGATCCGCGTGCCGCCGCCTTCACCGCCGCCGTCTTCGGGATCGTGCCGATGGCCTATCTGCCGTTCTCCTGGGGGATCGCGACGAATGTCTTCGGGGCGTGGTGTACCACGGCGGTCTTCGCCCTCCTCGTCCTCGGCTACGACACGCTCAGGAAGCCGTTGGTCGCGGCGCTGCTGACGAGCGCGGCCGCGCTCGGGTTACTTGCACATCCCGGCGAATTTGTCCTCACCGCCGCATCGCTCGGCGTCGCGATCGTCCTCTATGGACTGTTCGCTCGCCCGCGTTTTCGCGGCTCGTGGCCGATCCTGGTCGGGGTAACGCTGCTAGCGGGCGGGATCGCGTTCGCCCTCCTCTACCGACTCGTCGCCGCCGATATGCTGGCGAAAGGCGCGGCTACGGTCGCGCAAAAGCTCGGCGGTAGCGGAGCAGGCACCGGCACCACCCCGGTGGGCTGGCGGGTCGGCGGGGCGATCGATGACCCGATCATCGGGCTCCAGGGCTATCGTGTCACCACCGTCCCGGCGCTGATCCGTGGCGGGATCATCGGCTACTGGCGCGAGGCGTGGGGCTATTATTATCTCTGGCCCCCGGTCTTCGCCCTCGCCGCCCTGCCGCTGATGCACGGGACTAAAGCCCTCGCGCGGCTGCGCCTCACCAGCATCGTCTGGTGGTCCGTCGCTGCCGTCTTCGCCCTCGCCGGTCTGCTCTTGAATGTCTACGTCCGGTACGCCTATTACCTCCTGCCGATCATCGCGATCGGGGCGGGGCTCGTGCTGGCGCGCTTGAGCCGCGCGGGGCGTTGGGGGCAAGTCATCGTCACCATCTTGCTCGTCGCCACGACCGCCGCCGGGCTCTGGTTCTGGTATCTGCGAATCAGCGTCGATGGGCATTGACGTTGCACAGTCGCGCAACCACGATGGACACGCGAACCAGAGGAAATTCAGCGCAGCTACCGGAATGCTGGTAGGGCGCAGCGGAGAAGATCGCGATGGACTATGCAGGGCGAATCGCTCGGGTGCGCGCCGCGATGGCAGAACACGGTATCGGCATCCTCTATCTCCCCTTCTCCAGTGACGCCGCTTGGCTGACTGGCCTCGGCTTCGAGCGCCCCGGCCCGACGATCACCAACCGACCGGGCGATCTGGTCGCCGGGATCTATCTCGGGATCACCCACGGGCCGCTCGTCATCGCGCCACGGATGGGCGGCGAAGGGGTGCGCGCCGACGCGGCAGACAAGCCCTGGCTGCGCGAGGTCCTCATCCTCGGGGAACCGGTCAACTATGCCGCGACCTTACGCGCGGCGCTGGGGAGTATGCACGCGCGGCGCGGCACCGTGGCGGTGTCCGATCGCGCCCGTGCGGGTACCCTGCTGGCGTTGCAACAGGCGCTGCCCGATGTCCAGTTCATCTCCGCGACCGATACCTTCCTGGCGGCGATGCGCGCGATCAAAGACCCCGACGAGCTCGCGATCATGCGCCGAGTCGCCGCGCTGACCGATGAGGTCTATGCCGCGATCCTGCCCCAACTGCGCCCCGGCGTGACCGAACGCGAGGTCGCGACCGAGATCGGGCGCCAAGGACGACTGCGCGGCGCGGAGACGGTCTCGTTCCCTACCGCCGTTCTCTATCTCGGCGCAAACTCGCGGCGCGGCCACGAAGTCCCGGCCTACAGCGGCCCGACTGATCTGCCACTAGCGAAAGGGATGGGGATCGCCTTCGATTTCGGCTTCGTGCTGGACGACTATTGCTCGGACTTCGGGCGCACCGTCTTCGTCGGCGAGCCAGATAAAGCGACGCGCGTCGTCTACGATCTCGTCATCGGGGCGCAGGCGACGGCAGTCGCCGCGATGACCGCCGATCAGCACACTTGCGCCGAGATCGATTGGCTCGCGCGGCGCCCGATCGAGGAGGCCGGTCACGGTGCCGGGTTCACCCATCGCCTCGGCCACGCGATCGGTCGCGACTGCCACGAATGGCCCTCGTTGACCGTCGGGGAAGAGACCAGGATCGCTGCGGGGATGACGTTCACCGTCGAACCGAGCGTCCTCCTGCCAGACCGGGCCTTCGTGCGGATCGAGGATGTCGTGCATATCACGCCCAACGGTGGCGAGAGCTTGATACGCTCGCCGCGCGAATTGCTGGTCGTGGGAGAATAACGAGAATCGTCGGTGGTTCGACCGCCCCTTGCCCGTCCGCGTCGTCGTCGCAAAACCTCCCGGATACGCCTCGACCGCCGCGCATTCCAACGTGTGCTGTCGGCGTGCCAGATCGCCACCCGGCGAAGCCTATCGACACCCTGGCGGCGATCCGCAACCCCGGCGACCGGCAACAGTACGCCCTGCGCCAGGGTCTTGCGTGGGTTGCCGCACATCCCGCGCAGACGATCACCGCTAGCCTGAGCAATCTGCGGATCTTCTGGGGTGAGCCACCCTACGTGGTCGATGCGCTCGAACGGCGTCGCGGCGTCACCGATGGCTGGCGCGCGACGGTGCATAGCCTCACCATGCTCGCCTGGCTGGCGATCGTGCCACTCGCCTTCGTCGCGCTCGGTCGCAGTCGTCGGGCCGATCCGCTCATCCCAATCATCATCCTGGGCGTCATCGGTCCGACGCTCGGCGTCGCCCTCTCACACCACGAGAACCGCTACCTTGTCCCCGCCGTGCCGCCGCTAACCGCCCTGGCAGCCGGTATCGTGGCGGCGCGCGAACGCACGATACGCTCACGCCGCCGCACAGTCTTGATCGGCGTCGTCACCGTGCTTTTCCTGCTCAATCTCTGGCTGATCGGCGGTCCACTGGCTCGTTGCCCAGGGGGCCGCGCGTGTCGGCGCGACCGAACTGGCAAACGGGCAGTACGATGCGATGGGCGCGGCGAATCCGCGCCTCTCCGGGCCAGATGAAGGTCGAGCTATCCTGGCCCATCAGCGCGGCGACGATGACGCCACCCTCGCCGCCGCGCGCCGCGCCATCGCGCTCGACCAGGAGAACTTCCGCGCTCGCGCCCTCGCCGCCTCACTTTTGCGCGATCGGGGCCAACTCGACGATGCGCGGCGCACCGCCCGCTTCGTCACCGTCGCACCCCAACTCCTTGCCTGGGCCTGGGATCACCCCACCACCTCGCCCACCGCCCGCGTGGTCCTCGACGGGACTGACCTCGGCTTCACGCGCGGCTTTTACGGCGCGGAGGAGGGTGAGGGGGGGCAGATCCGCCTCGCCCCATAGGCATCAAGCTAAGGGGCGGGAGTAGCAAAGGAACGCGCCCTCGGGCATCATGGTGGTGTTGAAGCAGCCGTGATGACCCGAAGGAGCGTCCGATGGCGACGATACCACAGGTGGCGGGTGCCATGCAGCGGATCCTGGGGCCGGTGGCCGAGCGGGCGGCGCGGGCGACGGGGTTGGTGCAACGGGCCTCGAAGTTGACGGGCGCGCGCTTCGTGCAGACGCTGGTGTTCGGCTGGCTGGCGCAGCCGGAGGCGCGCTTGTCCCAGTTGGCGCAGACGGCGGCGACGCTGGGGGTGGCGCTCAGCCCGCAGGCGCTGGACGGGCGCTTCGGCGCGGCCTCGGCGGCGTGCCTGCGGGAGGTGCTGGAGGCGGCGGTGCAGGTCGTCGTGGCGGCCGACCCGGTGGTGGTGCCGGTGCTGCGGCGCTTCACGGCGGTCGCGGTCCAGGACTGCACGACCATCGCGCTGCCGGCGGCGCTGGCGGCGACCTGGCCCGGCTGCGGTGGCAGCACGCCGTCGAGCGGGGCCGCCGCGCTGAAGTTGGGCGTGCGCCTCGACCTGGTCACCGGCCAACTGACCGGGCCATATGTCGAGGCCGGGCGGACGAATGACCGCGCCGCCATCGCCGCCGCCGCGCCCCTGCCGCCGGGTGCGCTGCGGCTGGCCGACCTCGGCTTCTTCAGCGTGGACGAGCTCGCGGCGCAGGCGGCCCAGGGAGTCTGGTGGCTCTCGCGCTGGCAACCCGGCACCGCCCTCTACGCGCCGGACGGCCAGCGGCACGAGCTGCTGCCGCTGCTGACGACCGCCAGCGGCACCACGCTCGACCTCGCGGTGCGGCTCGGCGCGCGCCAGCGCCTCCCCGCCCGGCTGCTGGCGGCGCGGGTGCCGCAGGAGGTCGCCGACCAGCGCCGTCGCCGGGCGCGCGCCGCCGCCCGCGACAAAGGCCGCACGGCGAGCGCGGCACATCTCGCGCTGTGCGCCTGGACCATCCTCCTGACGAGTGTCCCGGTCGACCGCCTGACGCTGCGCGAGGCGCTGGTGCTCGCCCGCGCCCGCTGGCAGATCGAACTGCTCTTCAAGCGCTGGAAGAGCCACCAGCGGGTGGACGCGTGGCGCTCGGCCAACCCCTGGCGCATCCTCACCGAGGTCTATGCCAAACTCCTCGCGGTGCTGCTCCAACACTGGTTCGTCCTCGTCGGCTGCTGGCAGTACCCCGACCGGAGCCTCCTCAAGGCCGCCCAGACCATCCAAGCGCACGCCACCGCCCTGGCCGCCGCGTTCGACGCCTATGGCGGACTGTGCCTCGCCCTCCAGGCGGTCGCCCGGGGCCTCGTCGCGACCGAACGCCTCACGAAACGCCGGGCCGCCCCCTCCACCACCCAACTCCTCCTTGCACTTACCGCCGAGACGTTAGCTTGATGCCTATGGGGGTTTATTACCACCGCCCCACCTATCCCCCTCCCACACCGGCAACCAACCCCACCCTAATCAGCCGCATTCTCCAGCACACCCGGCGTAGCGAACGCCTCGGGGAACTTCGCCCGTAATCCCTCATCGAGCAGTTCGACGAGGTGCATCACGCGCACCTTGCGCCCGGAAGCATCCATGCCGCCGCGCAGGTGCATGATGCAGCCGGGGTTATCGGTGATCAGCGTGGGAGCGCCGGACTGATCGACATTCTCCAGCTTGCGCGCCAGGATATGCTCCGAGAGTTCCGGCTTGTCGAACGAGGTCGAGCCACCGAAACCGCAGCAGACATTCGCCTCCGGCAAGTCAACGAGATCGCGCCCCAACACGTCGCGGATCAGGGCCAACGGCTCGGCGCGCAGATTGAGGATGTTGTGCGACTGGCAGAAGTTGTGATAGGTCACCGGCGCGGCGTTGCTCTCCGGGGTCGCCAGCGCCCCGGCTGGCAGCTTCGCCACCTTCGTCAAGAAGGTCGTCAGGTCGAGCATCTTGGCCGCCAGCGCTTCGGAACGCGCCCGCCAAACCGGCTCATCTTTGAAGAGGTGTGGGTATTCGTGCGCGATCGCCACCGCACAGGAGGCACCAGCGGTGACGATCCAGTCGGCATTCGCCGCTTCCAGCCCCTCGATCGTCGCGCGAGCCATCCCTTTCGCGCGGTCCCAGTCACCGGAATCGAAGGCGGGCAGCCCGCAACAATGCTGCGAGACCGGCACGACGACTTCCGCGCCACACGCCTGGATAATCCGCACCGTCGCCTCGGCCATCTCGGGATAGAGGCGGTCGGTCAGGCACTGGATGAAGTAGGCGACGCGCGTACCGGTCGCCCCGGATTCCAACAGCGGTGGCGCGAGACGCGGCGCGACCGGCGTCCCCTCGACCTCGCCGCCGAAGAGCCGATCGCGCGCCGGCTCTTTCGCCGGGATTGGGAAGCTGCGCCAGCGCTGGTAATTGCTCGCACCGGGGAGCTTCCGCATGAACGACCCGCCCGGCGCAACCAGCGGCCGCGACAGGGCCGCCGCCGTGCGTGCCGCCCGGTCGAAGAGGGTCGCGTTCGACCACAGTTCCAGCACCGGGCGCTTGTACCAGGGCAGGCCATACTCCTGCGCGACCTTACGGCGCACATCGAGGATCTGTCGCGGCAGATCGATCCCGACCGGGCAGACGGTCGCGCAGGCGTTGCAGGAGACGCAGAGCGACTGCGGCCCCGCATCCGCCGCTAGCCCGTGATGGAACGGCGTATTCACCAGCCCGATCGCCCCGGCATAGATGTAGCCGAAGGCGTGCCCGCCAACGACCTGATACGGCGGGCAGACATCGGCGCAGGCACCGCAGCGGATGCAGCGGAGGGCGTCGCGGAAATCGGGATCGGCCGCCATCGCGCTCCGCCCGTTGTCCACGAAGACGTAATGGATCTCTTTCTCCGGGCGATCGGGGCCGCTGATGAAGGTCGTGTAGACCGAGATCGCCTGCCCGGTCGCGGAGCGCGCCAGCAGCCGCACCTGTGTCATCGCGTCGGCCATCGTCGGCAACAGCTTCTCGCGGCCAACGAGGACGACGTGAACATCGGGCAGCGACGTGACGAGTTCGGCGTTCCCCTCATTGGTGACGATCATCGTCGTGCCGGTCTCGCAGATGACCGCGTTCGCCCCGCTGATCCCGAGGCGGGCGCGCAGGAAATCGTCGCGCAGCTTATGTCGAGCCGCGCGGACCTGTCCGCCGATGTCGTCCGGCTCCAACTGCTCCCCGGTCGCCTTGGAAAGTAGTCCCGCCGTGATAAAACGATCCATGTGGACCGCCGGGGCGATCAGGTGCGAGGGGCGCTCGTCGGAGAGTTGGACCAGCCATTCGCCGAGATCGGTCTCCGCGACGTGAATGCCGCGCGCTTCCAGGTAATGATTCAGCCCGATCTCTTCGGTCGCCATCGACTTCGACTTGTCGATGACGGTGATCCCCTTCCGTTCACAGAGATCGGCGATATAGCGATTGGCATCTTCGGCACTGGTACTCTCGTAAACGATCGCGCCGTTCCGCTCAGCAGCGGCCTTGAATTGCGCGAAGTACTGATCCGGCGCGATGATCACGCGGTCTTTCGTCGCCGCCAGTTCGTCGCGCATCGCCTCGAAGGTCCTGCCGCCATCTTCGGCGGCAAGATACTGATCGAAGGTAGCATCGCGCCCCGCGCGCCAGTTGCGCTGGAAGCGCAGTAGCCCCGCGCGCATCCGATCGTCGTTCAGCGCCCGCCGATAACGCTCGGCGAATGGCTGCGGTAGATGTCCCCCGGCATCCTCCTTCGCCACCCGCGTGCGCTGATCCGGTGGGGTCAGCACCCGCCGTGCGGCCTGTACCCCGCCGACGGCGGCGCTACCGGCCACCGCCAGCGCCGCCCAACGCCCCCAACCAAAGCCACGCTGCTCCCCGTTCCCCGCCATAACTGCCTCTCTATGTTCAACTGTTCAGTCGATCCGCGCACCTGCCGCGACCACCCGCCGCGCTACCGTTGCGCCGCCCCCAGGATCGCGATGTGGAGTTCCGCAGGGCCGTGCGCCCCGACCGTCAGGCTCATCTCAATATCTGCCGTGCGACTCGGCCCGGTGATGAAGCTGACGTAGCGCCCGGGCGCATCTGGCCCCGCATTCGCCAGCACGCGCAAACGCTCTCCGGCCTCATCGAGGCTCGGTAGGAGATCGGTCAGGTGGAGGACCAGGATATGTTTCGGCGCGAGCATCCGCACCAGCCGATCGGCCAGACGATCGGCGACGATCATCGTGCCGGTTTCGGCGATCCCGTGAAGCGCGGCGGAGATACCGACCGCCACCCCGACCGATGCCGTAGTGGGCTGCTCGGCGTTTGCTTCGACCAGCGTCACACCACGCGCGGTGAGGTGTTGCCGTAGAGCGGGCTCCGCCGCGTCGAGCGCGGGCGCGACAACCGCACACCAACCTTCCCCGGCGCGCGGCGCGAAGGCAGCAGGGCCACCATCTTTGACGAGATCGGCGGCCAACTCGGCGACCTCATCGAGGACCGCGATCCGGTGGACCAGCACACCGAGTTTCCCCGCCCGCTCGGCGAAGCGATCAACGAGCCGGTTCAACGCCGCGCCCTGCTCCGCCGCCACCGCGATAGCCATGATCCCCTCCTCCTGCGGCGATGTACACGTCGCCGCACACCCACGCTTAACCACCAATTTCCAGAGTGTAACAGGTTCCCCAAGAGGTCGCGCCGTCACGCGGCAGCACACGTCGCGACTCGCCATCAGCCCCGCATGTACACCGCGCATCGACCTCCCAAACACCGGCTACCGACTACCGGCTACCGGCTACCGGCTACTTTCCGTTGGACATCTCGAGCGCATCGTCGCTATACTGCCCCTCTGAGCACGCCACACGATGCGGAATAGCGCAGGAAACGTCGTCTCACGATCACGCTCGCGCCGCGCCAGACGAGCCAAGCGGATTGGGCTGCGGACGCTTCGAGCGGATACCGGATAGATCAGTCAAGCGATAGGTCAACTATGGAACGATCGGGTCTCGCGGGTTGGTGGCGGCGGCGGCAACGACTGAGCAGGCATCGCCGCATCTACCGCGCCAGGACACGCACGAAACTCGCCCTGCCAGGACGCCGCCCGCGCCTCGCCTATGTCTTCGCGATCATCCCTATGCTCGCGATTACCGCCTTGCTAGCCGCCACGCCAATTCTTTATCGGGTTGACGCGGCTGCGGGGCAGATTATCCAACCAGTTGTGGTGAGTCAGCTCGAACCGAATACGCCCGGCGAAGCGCCGGTACAACTTCCGAACTGGGATAAGCAAGGCCGGATCAATATCCTGCTGATCGGCATCGACCAGCGTGAAGAAGACGAATCCGCCCGCACCGACACGATGATCATCGTGAGCATCGACCCGAAAGCCAAAACGATCGGGATGCTCTCGTTGCCGCGCGATCTCCAGGTCACGATCCCCGGCTATGGCGAGAATAAGCTGAATGCCGCCTATGTCTTCGGGGAGATCGATAAGAAACCGGGCGGCGGGATCGGGCTGTTGCAGAAGACGATTCGCGCGACGTTCGGCGTCGAGATCCACTATTACGGCACGGTCAACTTC
>JAABUS010005200.1_pt1 | contig 17469 bp, 17 predicted proteins | sample 5560161 | NCBI WGS metagenome assembly JAABUS01 (sample SAMN10711885, study PRJNA513376) | rock metagenome | isolation source: Antarctica rocks | place: Antarctica: Victoria Land, Trio Nunatak nord | collected 2016-01-04
CAATCAAAGAGACTCAAGACTGATATGTATGTATTGTTCTTTAGAGATAGCTATAACAAGACATTAAGAATACAGAAGAGAAAGAGTGCGAGCTCTTCTATAAATAATGGCTTGAGACTGCGCTAGATTCAATACAGATGTGATGTAATAAATCAGATGTGTTTGTCTAAAAGAATGATGAAAGAAATGAATGAAGAAAGTGCTGAACAACGAGAAGAAGTGCTGAGAATGACTCAAAGAGATGTGCTAGGTTCAAACTAGGCATAGCATCATGACTTGCTTTAATCAAATTGATTAGAATTAGATCTGAACTCTGATTGATTCAGACATGTTCGTAACAACAATCATCTGCAGATTGTCAAAAGAAAGACATTATATTTCTTGCATCATTGAGAATGAAGATATCACTGTCAAAAAGACAGCTGAAATGCTGATTCAATGAGTATATTGAACTTATGATCTATCAAGCTTCATAGTATCTGATCGAGATTCGCAATTTACCTTCATTCTATGAAAGTCGCTTTGCAAAAGACTAGACATTAATCTTCGACTCTCTACAGTCTATCACTTTCAGATCGATGATCAAAGTGAATGAGTCAATCAGAATGTTGAAAGATATCTTCGATTCTTCTGTTTGTATATGCAAAATGATTGATCTAAGTGACTACTCATGATTAAGTTTGTCGACAATAACATCTTGTTCTCAGTCATCTTCTTGATTCTCTTCTTTATGAACAAGAGCTTTCACTCTCGTATGAGCTTTGACTCTGACATCATCGAGTATGAAAGCACTCGCGAACGCTTGCAGATTGATCGAGTCAAGAATATATCTGAACAAATGAACAAGACATTGATCTTCGCTCGTGAAGCTCTGATCAAAACACGAAAACAAATGATGAATCAAGCTAACAAGCATAAAAAGAAGATCAATTATGAGATTGAATCAAAGATGTTTCTGAATGAACGAAACATCATTACAGCGAGATCTTTCAAGAAGCTAGACGACAAAATGCTCGATTTCTTCATCAATCTAGATCTTGTCGACTCGTCATATAAGCTGAAATTATCAAAGACTATGCATGTTCATGATGTATTTCACTCTGATCTGCTTCGTCTTGTCGTCGACAATCTCTTGCCTGATCAAAAGAACAAGTTCTTCGAGTCAATAGTGATAAACGACGAAAACGAATGAAAAATCGATGATATATTGAATTCTCGTCGATATCGAAGACGACTTCAGTATAAAGTCAAATGAAATGACTATGACAATGATCTCAATTGATACAACGTTGATGACGATGAATTTATGAACGCTCAGAAGATAGTTGATGATTTTCATATTCAATATTTGAACAAATCGCGCTAGAAGTGCTTTCAACTATTCAATCAATCAAGCAGAATCAAGCAGAAAATACATTCATGCAAACATGAATCGTTGAAGAAAGAGAGATAATGTCATGATTCTAGTCTTGTCAGACTCAGTCTTCTAGTCTTGTCAGATTTATTCTCGCTTCGTCATTTTGACTAGTCTCTATTGAGTCTAGCGTTGACTGAGAAACACATATGTAGTCAGCTTCTTTTCTGTAGCTATCTTTCTTTCTTAGCATTTATTTTCTAGTTAAATGACACTCATATTGACTCGCTCTATGCTGATCTCTAACAAAATTGATGAAGTTGATGAAGTCTTATATCTCTTTTAGATTAGTAGATGTAGCTCAATTGATCATAGCTTTCACTTTGATAAAGTTCATGCAAAGATCTTGTTTAAATACTATGACTTCTAAAAAGACTGTTTCTTTTATGTTGAATTTGCACTTTTGAATATCTATCTGCAGATCAGCATCTCATAGATGATCTAGTATCATCTTAACATGTTGTCTATGCTTCTTTTGAGTCTTGCTGTATATGAGAATGTCGTCTAAATAAGCTTGACAAAAGTCATTTAGAAAGTTTCATAAAACATCATTCATATATTGCTGAAACGAGATTGAATCATTTGTTAATTCAAATGATAAAATCTTTGATTTGTATGCTTCTAGAGCGATAATAAAGATCATATAGTTCTCACTATCAAAATGCATACGAAGTTTGTTGAAAGCGAAAATTATATTCAGTTAAGTCAGATGCTTGCAGTCAATGATTTTGTCAATCATCTCATCTATAAGCAATAGAGAGTAGTGATTTCTTTTGATAATGACATTGAGCTTTCAATAATCAACGCAGAAGCGAAGATCATCATTGATTTTCAGAGTGAATAAAATGAGTGAGAAATATGAGATCTTGCTAAAAGTAATAAAATTCTTTGACAGATTTTCATTCAGATATTCTTTGATCTTCTGAAGCTTGTAGAATGACATTTGATAAGCTCGACATCTAGAAGAAGTGACATTGTTAGTAAGCTTTATCTTATGATCATATGAACGATGAGATGATAGCTTATCAACTTGAGCTCAATCAAACACGTCAAGAAAATTCTGATATTTCGAAGATAACTTGACTTTAATGTCTTCTAGATTTTGAGCTGATGCATCGATGAAAGCAACGTTTAGAATGTTTAGTTTGCATTGAATGTTGTAAACTATTTCTCTATCAATATCTTTGATCGACATAACGAAAATCTCGATGCGATTCTTCTTTAATCATTTAATCAATGCATGAAAAGATGCAGCTTTCACACTGAACATAAAAAAGTTCTTTTTCAAAGCAGTAGAAGTGAGTCGTTGAAGCACTTTAAGAACTGAACTGATAGAAGAATTTGATGATCGTGATCATTTTGAGTGTGAAGCTCTGACTGACATCAAAAAAACAGAAATGAAAGCTTTTAATTAATTTCAAAAAATGATGACATTGTTTTACATATCTAGTAGTATTTCATTTTTGTTCATTCAGAGCTTTTCTAATATGACGTCATGATGATTTATATCAGCTATTAACATTGAAACAGTCAATTTCTTATGACTTTTGACTGTGAGATTGAGTAGAATTTTATGAATAATGATCTTCTTCGTCAGCTTTTCATCATATTCTCTTATTAACTTCTCTTTAGCTAGTCGTATGAGTTGAATTTCAAGCTTCTGACATATTTGATCGACTAGCTTTGTATGAATCAAGATGTAGATCATTGAGTCACTGTCTATCAAAGATCGTAGCTTGAAGAATTTGTCTTGCAAGAATAGAGTGACATCGACTAGAAATGACTTTTCGAAGTAGTTTTCTTCGATAAATGAAATTTCGTCAATTAAATTGTACAAAGAAATGATCTCTATCTCTTTGATAATTCTGAAAGAGATGACTAGTTTTTTGAATCAGACTCTGAATTGAAGTTCAAAGAATGATCAAACTTGTCATCTAATGCATTAATTCTGAAAGATCTATTCAAGCACTCTTTAGAAGTATGATCAGACTTATGACAAAGAAAGCAGTTTTCGATTAGTAAGTCATTTTTTTGACGTTAGTCAAAACAGCATCATGTGATTTTGACTGATCAGTCATCTTTATTTCTATGATTCTACAAGTAGCTTTGACTGATTCTTCAGCAAAGATGATCTGTTTAATTGTTTGAGCTTTGATCATTACTTCTCTATTCTTGATTTCTTGAATAGCTCGTTGATTCTTATTCAATTGAATGAGATAAAAATGAATTTTGTCATGATTCTAGCCTTGTCAGACTCAATCTTCTAGCCTTGTCAGATTTATTCTAGCTTCGTCACCTTGACTAGTCTCTATTGAGTCTAGCGTCGACTGAGAAACACACATATGTAGTCAGCTTCTTTTCTGTAGCTATCTTTCTTTCTTAGCATTTATCTTCTAGTTAAATGACACTCATATTGACTCGCTCTATGCTGATCTCTAACATTAGATAAATGCTCATCAACTATTCTGCTATCAATGAATAGACAATACGAAACAATCTATTCAGTAAGAAAAATTTGCAAGAAATTTTTCAAATTTGCATCATCATCATTTTAGATCGCAAGAAATTCTTTGATTCTACATTCATTTTCATCATTTTATTTGTAAGAAATTCTTCGAATATTACAATCAGCTATTATCAGAAAATTCACAAGAGCTTCTTTGAATTTGCATCAAATCAAAACATCAATTTCTCATCTATCTTTACCTCAACAACTTCTATCTACTATCATCATGACATGCAACGTTGAGTCAGTTGAGTCTCGAACAGCTCATCTGCTTAGAAGCATTGTCAATAGAAGAGTCTCACTTTTACTCATCGATGCTTCAGTCGAGATTGAAGAAGCTACAACATCATGAAACATAAAGAATAAGAAACAATTGTGTCAATGAGTCGCAAATCAGCTCAATCAGATTATCGATATGCTGAACGAGCTTTGAAGTCAGCGAGATCTGACTCTACAGCTCAACGAGCACTGACTTCTTGTACAAGACAATCACAAAAAGAGAGCGAAACAACTAAAAGTCGCTTTTGATAAGAATGATGAGCTAAAGAAAAAGATCAGTCAGCTACAAGACGAGCGATTGAACTTCAGAGCGAAACAACGTCAAGTCGATCGATCTATGTCTCGTCAAAAGACTCAGTCAGTCGAGCATTGAGTCAATCAGAAAGAGATCTCATCGACTTCTGAAGTCGATCAACGCTTTCGAAGCTCATGAGAGTCATTCACTCTATTCGATAACGAAAATGATCATCACAAGTTCATCAAGCTTTCGAATTCACTCATCTTCATCGAAACAGATGACTCTATCTGAGAGACATGAAACATTAAAATAGCTGACAAGCTCAATGTCAACGCGAATCATTATTCTACTGAAAAGATTCGTATTATCTATGTGATTTTCAGACTAGAAGACGATGCTGATCAGCAAATTTATGCAAAGCATCATGTTGATGCTTTCTCATTCTATCAGTCACTATCAAAGCTACTGAAACATCTGAAAGAAATTTACGAAGATCAGAATTTGATTCGAAAGTGTCGTTGCAAATACGTTGCTCTGAAGCAGCTCAACAAGTCTTTCAGCTCTTTCTATTTGAAATTCACTAGAATATTCAGCTTTCTGAACTACAACGATATCACTCTGATGAATGACATTCAGAATAAAATCAACAATCATCTTTAAAACGCGTTGTCAGTTTGCCTCATAGAGTTTAGCTCGCTTGATAAGCTCAAGATCTTTCTTCAAGATGTAAATAACAAACAACGAGTCAATTATCAGCTACGTGACGAGCAACGAACAGTCAAATCGATAGCAGCTTCGAAAAAACGTTTTGTTTCTTCGTCAACATCAGCTTCAACTGCTAGCTATGTTTGACTCACTACTTTTTCCATCTCTGAATCTGAATGATCAAAAATGTCAATCATCTGCTTCAACTGCAAAGTATCGAGTCATCTTTCAAAGAACTGCTCTCAGCTGAAGACTAGTACTTTGACATCTCATGCATTCATCTCTCGTCTCAATGAGATCATCATGTCGAAAGAAGAGAAGAAATTATTTACAGAGAAATCGAAGAATGAGGTAAAAAACTAGTGACTTTCATCAAAGACGTGATGAAAGATGTGTTAATTTCTTCAACAACGAGCAGCTCAAATGATCTTTTTGCTTCGAAATCTTTGACTACTGAATGTGTACTATCTAGCAATGAAATTAGTTACTCATTAAAGTCATTGATTGACATTGAAGCAGCTGACTATTCGTTCATTGATGAATTAATCGCGCAGAATGTTTGTGATCATTTGCAAATTGAATCGTTATCTTTAATCAAGTTCAAGTCAATAAGAGAATTCGATGATCATTATGCAAAAAAGCTCATTACTCATGCGATTTATTTGAATCTGACTGTTCAAGATTATATGAAACGTTTCGTTTCTATGCTGATTACTCGATTGAGTCAGCATCAGATGATTCTTGAAAAAACATGAATGAATAAGATCGAGATAATGATTGATATGAGAAACGATCGTCTTTAATTTTCTGATTCAAAGACTCATATTGATGCTAGCTCAATCTCTCTTTCTGTTCTCAAGAAAATCGCGATAGAACAGAGAAGTTCGATCTCTACTCAAATACTAAAGAGATTTATCTCTTCTGTTGTCACTCGACTCAGCGAGAAGTCATCTTCATTCAGTAAAATCGTGAAATCATCTAATTCAGTCAACTTCGCTTCGTCTTTTGATTCAATGAACATAGCAATGATAGAGACTGCAGCATATAGATCACTAGTCAAACGATCGAATGTGACTACTTTCGCGATCATCATCACGAAAATTGATCGACTTCTAAAAACAGCTAGAAATAAATCTGAAGATGTAAATATACAAGAGCTTTCACATGAAAAGATCTTGAAAGAAGTCAAAGCTAAGCTTTCTTTGAAATATCATGACTATCTAGACGTGTTTGATCGAGCGATGACTGATCAACTATCTTCTCATCGTCTCTACGATCATAAAATTGAGTTGATTGACGAGAGAACATCTTCTCAAAGTCGTCTCTATCATATGTCTGACTACAAGCTTCAAAAGATGAAGAACTATCTGATCAAGCATCTGAATAAAGACTTCATATTGTCTAGCTCAGCTTCATACGCTTCGCTCATACTATTCATCGAAAAGAAAGATGATAGCTTGCGTTTCTGCGTCGATTACAGAAAGCTCAATGCTTTGACCAAACAAGATCGCTATTCTTTGTCATTAATAAACGAGACTCTCGCTCGTATACAAGAAAGCAAATATCTGACTCGATTGAACATCATCATCACGTTCAATAAACTGCGAATGCACTCAGATAGCGAAGATTTGACTATCTTTATCATCTCTTTTGATTTCTACAAATATCATGTGATGTCTTTTGAATTAATCAACGACTCGACTTTCTATCAACACTATATGAACGACGTGCTATTTGACTATCTTCATCAGTTTTGTCAGATCTATCTAGATGACATTATCATCTACAGCAAAATACTGAAGAAACATAAGCGACATGTACGATTGATTCTACATAGACTACGAGAGACTGATCTTCAAATAAATATAAACAAGTGCGAGTTTCATGTTCAGAAGATCTTCTTTCTGAGACTATTGCTATTCATTGAAGAACTAAAGATGAATTTCAGAAAAGTACAAGCAGTAGTTGAATGATCTACTTCTACAAATCTTACTCAGATGCAGTTCTTCATCGACTTCTGCAACTTCTATCGACGTTTTATAAAGAACTTTTCAAAGATTGTTTATCTTCTGATTCAACTCACTCAAAAAGAGGTGATATTTGAATGAAATCACGCTTGTCAAACGATCTTTGATCATATGAAGAAACGAATGACTGAAGCATTTATTCTTCGTCATTTTGATCAGAATAGAAAGACTATTCTTGAAACAGACTCATTCAACTACGTCAATGATGACATACTTTCTCAGTATGATGACGAAGAAATCTTGCATTTGATGATCTACTACAGCAAGAATCTGAGTCTCGCTGAGTGCAATTACGAGATTTATGACAAGAAGCTACTAGCGATCATTCGAGCATTTGAGCATTGACGACCTGAGCTGAAATTGACTGAGCTATCAATCAAGATGTTCATTGATCATCAAGCTCTGACGTCATTAATGAAGAATAAAGAGCTGAGTAAACATCAGATGCGCTGAGTTCAGAAGCTAGCTGACTTCAACTTCAAGATAATGTATCGATTTGATAAACAGAACATTAAGATCGATGCATTAACTTGTCGAGCTGACTTCGTGCTCAGAGATTTCAATGATGAACGCGTTCACTATCAATAAATCACTATTCTGACGTCGAATCGAATAAAGATTGCTGATCTAGAGAAGAACATCAGCGAGTCAATTTATAAACAAGTTCTTGACGCGAATGAAATCGACGAGAATTGTACTCTACTTCGCGAAGCAATAGAAAGAGACGAAGCACAATGCAAAGACATCAAGCTGAAGAATTGTCGAGTTCAGAATGAAATCTTATACAAAGACAGTCAGTTATGAGTTTCGTTCAATGAACTTCTGCAAATGAATCTGATTCGTGAGATGCACGATCAATTCTCAATAGATCACTTCGATATTCTTAAAACGATAAAGATCATCAAACGAAACTACTATTGATTGTTCATGCGAAAGACAGTAGATCGATATATTCAAAACTGCTATGTTTGTCAATGATCAAAGACATCTAGAAATAAATCAAATGACTTGCTTCAATCTCTATTGATATCTGAACAGCGATGACAGAACATAGTCATGAACTTCATTATTGATCTATCTGATTCGTACGACTATAACGCTATTCTGACTGTCATCTGCAGATTGTTGAAAGAAAGACATTATATCTCTTGCATCACTGATGAGAAAGATATCACAGTCGAAAAGACAGCTGAGATGTTGCTTCAATGAGTATATTGAACTCATGATTTATCAAGCTTCATTGTATTCGATCGAGATTCTCAGTTCATCTTCATTCTTTGAAAGTCTCTTTGCAAATGACTGAGCATTTCTCTTTGATTATTCATCGTCTATCACTCTCAGATCAACGATCAAAGCGAACGAGTCAATCAGAATGTCAAGCAATATCTTCGTTTCTTCTGTTTGTACATGCAGAATGACTGATTCAAGTGACTACTCATGATCGAGTTTGTTGATAATAACATCTTGTCTTCAGTCATTTTCTTGACTCTCTTCTTCATGAACAAGAGCTTTCACTCTCATATGAGCTTTGACTCTGACATTATCGAGTATGAAAGCACTCGCGAACGTCTGCAGATTGCTCGAGTCAAAGATATATTCAATCACATGAATAGAACACTGATCTTCGCTCGCGAAGCTCTGATCAAAACATGAGAGCAAATGATAAATCAGACTAAAAAGCATAGAAAGAAGATCAATTACAAGATCGAATCAAAGATGTTTCTGAATGAAAGAAATATCATTACAGCGAAATCTTTCAAGAAGCTAGATGACAAAATGCTCGATTCTTTCATCAATCTAGATCTCATCGACTCTTTATATAAACTGAAATTATCAGAGTCTATGCATGTTCATGATGTATTTCATTCTGACCTGTTTCGCTCTGTCGTCGACGACTCTTTGCCTGATCAAAAGAATGAATCTTCGAGATCAATAGTGGTAAAAGATGAAGACGAATGAGAAATCAATGATATACTGAACTTTCGACGCTATAGAAGACGACTTCAATATCGAGTCAAATGAAAGAGCTATGACAACGATCTCAACTGATATAACGCTGACGACGACAAATTTATGAACGCTCAAGAGATGATTGATGACTTTCATATCAAATATTCAACAAAAGCGCACTAAGAAACAACATTCATGCAAACATGAATAGTCAAGAAGAAGAGATAATGTCATGATTCTAGCCTTGTCAGACTCAATCTTCTAGTCTTGTCAGATTTATTCTAGCTTCATCATCTTGACTAGTTTCTATTGAGTCTAGCGTTGACTGAGAAATACACATATGTAGTCAGCTTCTTTTCTGTAGCTATCTTTCTTTCTTAACATTTATCTTCTAGTTAAATGACACTCATATTGACTCGCTCTATGCTGATTTCTAACAAATTTCTTTCAGAGTACTGAGTTGAATCAATTGAGTTATTCAAGTGAATTGAAGTCGAGAGTTTATTTTATTCTTTAAATCAATGATCAGCTGTTTTTCTTGATAGTCTAGATAGAAGAATAGTCGTTGAAATTAAGTATAAAACTCGCTGAATTTCTTCTGTTCTTGAATCAAGTTGTAGTAGTTTCTACGAAAGTTGACTTCTTTATCTGAGTCATTGAACAACTGAGCTAACTCTTTCAAAAGCTCATCGATGATCTTGTATGAGTTGAAACAGTCACGTTTGCATCTTGACTGAGTGATCTCAGCTGCATCATTGAATAATCTGAAATGTACGTAGCTCAGCTTGACTTGTTCACTTGAAAAGAGATTGACGTTGATTTTCAGCTTGTTCTGAACTTTTTCATATCAGTTCTTTCAGATAGAGTTCTTTTCATCAGTGAACAACAAAGAATCGAGTATTTTCTGAAATCTAGAATGCTCAGAGTAGATTGATGATGATGAGATAATTTCTCTAGCTTGTAGTCTAGCTTTCAGCTCTTCGCATCATTTCTTCAAAGCTTTCATAGTCATAAAAGATGTTATGATTTCAGCGAATAAGTTGTTATCTTCAACAATGAAGAATGAAGCTTTGAAATGCTCTTTGAAGAGACGAGACATGATGAGAAAGAAAGAAGAGATTGAATTGAACGAGTGTTTTTTTTAAAAGAAAGAAATTGAGCGAAGAGCAATGCTCGACAATAGAAGATAAAGTCATTTTTGTTATTTGATTTGAAAGTTGATTGATTCTCTTGATCGATTTGATTCTCTAGCAATCAACGAAGATTCTTTATTGCTGATTCTATTAATTAAGATGAACGATGCATACTTAATGAGCTGTAAGTCGTCTAGCAATTCAATCAGTCTTGCTGTTGATTTTATAAACTCTCTAATGTTGTTCTGTCTTTTAATTGCGTTGATCATCAGATAAATGAATTTCTTTAAACTTGATCTGTCTGAACGAGTATATTGAACGAGTAATGAGTATCTGTATCATATGATAAACGAGATTCTTAATGTAATGTTGAAATCATGTCTAGATCATTTAATCAAAGAAGCTTGAGACTGATATGTATGTATTATTCTTTAGAAATAACTATAACAAGACATTAAGAATACAGAAGAGAAAGAGTGCAAGCTCTTCTATAAATAATGACTTGAGACTGCGCTAAACTTGATACAGATGTGATGTAATATGTTAGATGTGTTTGTCTAAAAGAATGATGAAAGAAATGAATTAAAAAAGTGCTGAATAACAAGAAGAAGTGCTGAGAATGATTTGAAGAAATGCGCTAGATTCAAACTAAACATAGCATCATGACTTGCTTTAATCAAATTGATTAGAGTTAGATCTGAACTCTGATTAATTCAGATATGTTCATAACACGAATTTCTTTAGACTCATTCTGTCTGTATGAGTATATTGAATAAATAATGAGATCAGTATCATGTAATTAATGAATTCTTAATATAATGTCAGAATCATGTTTAAATGATACAATCAATGAAGATCAGAGTTGATAGTGCTTGATCTTTAGAAATAGCTATAACTGAATATTAAGAATACAGAAGAAGATTGATACAAAAGCTTTTATTTATGTAATGTTCAGAGACTGTGTTAAACTTGAAAGAAATGTGTTTGTGATATGAAAAGAAAATGATGTAGATGAACAAGATGTTAATGAAAGAAAAGAGTGTTGAGAAAGAAAAAGAATGTTGAGTCATATCTGAGTCAAATCTGAGTCAGATCTTAATCAAATCATTGACTAGCTTTAATCATTACACAGAGTACTCGCTAGCGTGCATTGCAAATTGATTAAAGCTTCAGTCTTGTTCAGTCTTATTGATCTTGATACACTTGTAACAGTGAACTGCTTTCATATTTTAAAAGATTATTCAAATCAACATATCAGATATATATTGTTATGAACATGCTTGAATCGATCAAAGTTCAGATCTAATTCTAATCAATTTGATTAGAACAAGTCATGATGCTATGTTTAGTTTGAATCTAGCGCACTTCTTTAAGTCATTCTCAGCACTTCTTCTCATTGTTCAGCACTTTCTTCATTCATTTCTTTCATCATTCTTTTAGATAAACACATCTGACATATTACATCACATCTGTATTGAGTCTAACGCAGTCTCAAGCCATTATTTATAGAAGAGCTTGCACTCTTTCTCTTCTGTATTCTTAATGTCTTGTTATAATTATCTCTAAAGAACAATACATACATATCAGCTCTGAGTTTCTTTGATTGAATGATCTAGACATGATTTCAACATTACATTAAGAATCTCGTTTATCATACGATATAGATACTCATTATTCATTCAATATACTCGTTCAGACAGATTGAGTCTAAAGAAATTCATTTACCTGATGATTGATGCAATTGAAAGACAGAACAACACTAGAAAATCTATAAAATCAACAGCGAAACTAATTGAATTGCTAGACAACTTACAGCTCATTAAGTATGCATTGTTCATTTCGATTAATAAAATCAGCGATAAAGAATCTTTGTTGATTGCTAGAGAATCAAATCGATCAAGAGAATCAATCAACTTTTAAATCAAACAACAAAAATGACTTTATCTTCTATTGTCAAGCATCGCTCTTCGCTCGATTTCTTTCTTTTAAAAAAACACTCGTTCAATTCAATCTCTTCTTTCTTTCTCATCATGTCTCGCTTCTTCAAAGAGTGTTTCGAAGCTTCATTCTTCATTGTCGAAGATAATGATTCATTTGTTGAAATCATAACATCTTCTATGACTATGAAAGCTTTGAAGAAACGATGCGAAGAGCTGAAAGCTAGACTACAAGCTAAAGAGATTATCTTGTCATCATCAATCTACTCTGAGCATTCTAGATCTCAGAAAATACTCGATTCTTCGTTGTTCACTGATGAAAAGAATTTTATCTGAGAGAATTGATATGAAAAAGTTCAGAACAAGCTGAAAATCAACATCAATCTCTTTTCAAGTAAATGAGTCAAGCTGAGCTATGTACATTTCAGATTATTCGATTAATGCAGCTGAAATCACTCAGTCAAGACGTGAACATAACTGTTTCAACTCATACAAGATTGTCAATGAGCTTTTGAAAGAGTTAGCTCAGTTGTTTGATGATTCAGATAAAGAAGTTAACTTTTGTAGAAACTACTACAACTTGATTCAAGAACAGAAGAAATTCAGCGAGTTTTATACTCAATTTCAACGACTATTCTTCTATCTAGACTATTAAGAAAAACAGCTGATCATTGATTTAAAAGATAAAATAAACTCTTGACTTCAATTCGCTTGAGTAACTCAATTGATTCAACTCAATACTCTGAAAGAAATTTGTTTCTATCTCATTCAATTGAATAATGATCAACGAGCTATTCAAGAGATCAAGAATAGAGAAGCAATGATCAAAGCTTGAACAACTAAACAGATCATTTTCGCTGAAGAATCAGTCAAAGCTACTCATAGAATCATAGAAATGAAGATGATTGATCAGTCAAAATCACGTGACGCTGTTTTGACTAACGTCAAAGAAAATGACTTACTAATCGAAAACTGCTTTCTATGTCATAAGTCTGATCATACTTCTAAAGAATGTTCAAATAGATCTTTCAGAATTAACGCATTAAATGACAAGTTTGATCATTCTTCAAACTTTGATTCAGAGTTTAATTCAAAAAACTAATCATCTCTTTCAGAGTCATCAAAAAGATAGAGATCATTTCTTTGTGCAATTTAATTGACGAAATTTCATCTATCAAAGAAAACTACTTTGAAAAGTCATTTCTAGTTGATGTCATTTTACTTTCGCAAGATGAATTCTTCAAGTTATGATTTCTGATAGACAGTGACTCAACGATCTACATCTTGATTCATACAAAGCTAGTCAATCAAATATGTCAGAAGCTCAAAATTCAACTCATACAACTAGCTAAAGAGAAGTTAATAAGAGAATATGATAAAAAGCTGACGAAGAAGATCATTACTCATAAAATTCTACTCAATCTCACAGTCAAAAGTCATAAGAAATTGACTGTTTCAATGTTAATAACTGATATAAATCATTATGACGTCATATTAGAAAAGCTCTGAATGAATAAAAATGAAATACTACTAAATATGCAAAACGATGTCATCATTTTTTTGAATCAATTAGAAGCTCTCATTTCTGTTTTTTCAATGTCAGTCAGAGCTTTACACTCAAAATGATCATGATCATCAAATTCTTTTATCAGTTCAACTCTTAAAGTGCTTCAACGATTCACTTCTACTGCTTTGAAAAAGAACTTTTTTATGTTCAGTGTGAGAACTGCATCTTTTCATGCATTGATTAAATGATCAAAGAAGAATTGCATCGAGATTTTCGCTATGTCGATTAAAGATATTGATAGAAAAATAGTTTACAACACTCAATGCAAACTGAACGTTCTAGACGTTACTTTCATTGATGCATCAGCTCAAAATCTAGAAGACATTAAAGTCAAGCTATCTTCGAAATATCAGAATTTTCTCGATGTGTTTGATTGAGTTCAAGTCGATAAGCTATCATCTCATCGTTCATATGATCATAAAATAGAGCTCACTAATGATGTCACTTCTTCTAGATGTTGAGCTTATTGAATGTCATTCTACAAGCTTCAGAAGATCAAAGAATATCTGAATGAAAATCTGTTAAAAAGTTTTATTACTTCTAGCAAGATCTCATATTTCTCACTCATTTTATTTGCTCTGAAGATCAATGATGATCTTTGCTTTTGCGTTGATTATCGAAAGCTCAATGTCATTATCAAAAGAAATCGCTATTCTCTATCACTCATAAATGAGATGATTGACAAAATTGTTGACTGCAAGCATCTGACTTGACTGAATATAATTTTTGCTTTCAACAAACTTTGTATGCATCTCGATAGTGAGAACTATATGATCTTCATTATCACTTTAGAAGTGTACAAATCAAAGATTCTATCATTCAAATTAACAAACAATTTGATCTCGTTTCAGCAATATATGAACAATATTCTATGAAACTTTCTAAATGACTTCTGTCAAGCTTATTTAGACAACATTCTCATATACAGCAAGACTCAAAAGAAGCATAGACAACATGTCAAGATGATACTAGATTGTTTATGAAACGTTGATCTGCAAATAGATATTTGAAAGTGCAAATTCAATGTAGAAGAAACAGTCTTCTTAAAAGTCATAGTATTTGAACAAGATCTTTGCATGAACTCTATCAAAGTGAAAGCTATAGTCAATTGAGCTACATCTACTAATTTAAAAGAGATACAAGACTTCGTTGACTTTGACAATTTCTATCAACACTTCATCAAAAACTTTTCAAAACTAGTCAAGTCATTCACTCAGCTGAATCAAAAAGACACATCTTTTGTTTGAAATGAAGTCTGCATCGAAGTCTTTGACAATCTAAAGAAGCAGATCAGCTCAATCTCAGTTCTGCGTCATTTCAATGTTAAACATCAAGCTATTTTGAAAATCGATGCATTCAACTATGTAAAAGATGACATACTATCTCAGTATGATGATGAGAATGTGCTTCACTCAATAGTCTTCTATAGCAAGAGCATGATTTCAGCTGAATGCAATTATCACATCTATGACAAGAGATTGCTAACTATCATTCAATGCTTTGAACATTGATGACTTGAACTAGAAGATACTGAGCTATTTATTCAGATGTTTACTGATCATCAGACTTTGAAGATCTTTATGAAAAACAAACAGCTGACTTGATGACAAGCAAACTATCTGAATATTTTATCGAAGTTTAACTTTCAGATTATCTTTCAATCAGGCAAAATAAACATTAAAGTCGATGCTTTAACTAAAATATTGATGATCAATAGTTTTGAATCAGTTAAAGAAATAAATGATTATTTTCAGACTATACTGATCTTGAATTGAATAAACATTTTATTGATTGAGTTTGAAATCAAATCTTGTCACGATTCTAGTCTTCGTCTATTCTTCAACTAGTCTTCATCTGATTTCATTCTAATCGAGTCTAGCGAGAATCTGATTTAAAGATGATGTCATTGAGTCTCTGCATCATATGTGTAAGACGTCAACTCAATCGAGTCTAGCACAGAGCTGAGAAACACACATATTAGAATCGAGTTCTTTTCTATAGTTACTTTTCTTTCTTAGCATTTATCTATTAGTTAAATGACATTTCTATGACTCGCTCTAGATCGATCTCTAACAGTAGATAAATGCTAATCAACTATTCTACTATCGACGTGTAGACGATACGAAATAACCTACTTCGTTTATTCAGAAAATTCGCAAGAAATTCTTTGAATTACTTTCATCAAAACACATTTGCAAATTTACTCAAATTTATCAAACCAATCACTCAATCTTACTACAATCAAATCTATTCTTATCTTTCTCACAATGACACGCGACTCTGAATCAGTTGAATCACGAACAGCTCGTCTGCTTAGAAACACTGCTAGTAGATGAGTCTTTCTTATTTCTGTCGATGCTTCAGCGAGATCTCAGAATGTCGCTATCTCATGAGACATCAACATGAGTCAACAACTTCGTCAATGAGCTATTAATCAGTCAGACGAGATCATCAAGATGCTGATCGAGCTAAAAGATCAACGAGACATGACTTTGAAACTCAACAAGCAATGAATCGATGTTCAAGTCGATCACATCAAGAGACTTGATGAGCTAGAGATCAATCAAGTGACAATAGACACTCAAGAAGAGACTATCATCAAACTACAAGAGAAAGTCTTGAGTCTAAAAAAGAGACAGCGTTCAGCGAATCAGTCTCGATCTCGACAGTCTACGAAATCTCGAGCTTCTATCGAGAACTATACTCGACGAGAGTCGTCTACTTTATTCGACAATGATCATCACAAGTTCTTCAAGTTTTCGAACTCATCTATATTCACTGATGAAGATGAATCAACATGAGATAGCTGAAGAGTCAAGATAGATGACAAGCTTCAGACAAATGTCAATCACTTCGATAATGAGAATATCTGTATTGTCTATGTGATATCTAGACTAGAAGATGATGCTGCTGAGCACATCTTCGCTCGACATCAACATGACGCTTCACATTCATACATCTCGATCGACGAGCTATTTGAGCATCTGAAAGAAATATATGATGAACTGAATAGAAATTGAAAGTGTTGTCGCGAGTACAACGCTCTGAAACAAGCAGAAAAGTCTTTCAATGTCTTCTACTTCGACTTTATGAAGCTATTCAGTTATCTCAAATACGACGATTGCACTCTGATGAACGATCTTCAAGATAAAATCAATAATCGCTTGCAGAACGCTCTATCAGTCTGTTCAGAGAATTTTACTTCGCTCACTCGCTTAAGAATCTTTCTTCAAGATGTGAATAATAAACAGCGAGCTAACTATCAGCTACGCAGTCAGCTTCGCACTGTCATCGTCAAAGTCACTGTCGTATCTGATAAATGCGCTGCTACTTCATTGTCAGTAACGACTTCGATAATCGATTATGTTAAGTCTATCATCTTCTCTACTTCTGAGTCAGCAAAATCATCTATCATCTGCTATACTTGCAAGACTTCAAGTCACTTGTCAAAGAACTGCTCTCAGAACAAGATTAACACTTCTGCTTCTTGTGCATTCATCTCTCGTCTATATGAAATCATCATTTCGAAGAATAAAGAGAATGAGAAAATGTCTTCTTTCAAAGATAGCGAGGCAAAAAACTAGAAACTTTCATCAAAGACGTGATGAAAGATGTGTTAATTTCTTCAACGATGAGCATGTCAGATGATTCTTTTGCTTCTGAATCTTTGATTACTGAATGTGTACTTTCTAGCAATGAAATTAGTTACTCAT
>JAABUS010005201.1_pt1 | contig 17466 bp, 18 predicted proteins | sample 5560161 | NCBI WGS metagenome assembly JAABUS01 (sample SAMN10711885, study PRJNA513376) | rock metagenome | isolation source: Antarctica rocks | place: Antarctica: Victoria Land, Trio Nunatak nord | collected 2016-01-04
AGAAAGATTCACGAGTCACGACCCTCCGCACCCCCGGCTCACAGCCCCCGAATCGGCCATACCGGCCCCGCAAACATCCGTTGAACACCAGCCACCTAGTACTACAGCCGCACATATTCTCGTCGTGATCGGCGTGTCGCGCGTGTCAAAACTGAGGGCTGGGGCCATGTTGCGTGTGTGACCAGTGAGGTTTGTGTGGCTGAGGTGCAGGCGTGGGCGGCTGGTCGTGGCGAGGCACCGAACCTGGGCCGGACTGCCGCTGCAGGAGGTGCAGGCCGCGCGTGGGCCGCACGGACGCCCAGCCACGTCGCCCGAGCGGCGTCGGTGACCGTCGGTCGCGGCCAGCGACGGCTGGCCCAGCGACTCTGGCCCGGCAGCCCCGCCGCGGCGGTTCTGGCCCCGCTGCGCGAGCCGGCCCGCCCGGTGTCGTTGGGGGCGATGGCGGCCGTCGCCGGGCTCGACGGCGCACGCACGGCCCGGCTCGTGGCGTACGACGACGTGGCGACGCTCTGCGCCGCAGCCCTGGCGACCAGCGCGAAGTTGAGTCCGGACTCGCCGGACAGGTAGCTCAACGCACCCACGTACAGGAAGAGGATGAGGTTGCCGATCAGGATGGCGACCAAAGCCCTTTGAAAGCCAAGCAGCGCGGCCAGGATTCCTCCGAACACCGCACAGGTCAAAATCATTGGGAAGCCGAACCACACGGCCGCGACCGAGGCCAGAGGCTTTCGATGTGACGCGGGAACAGCTTGATGCTCGAATTCCGATTCCAGACCGTGCTCGGTCTCAGTCGAGGTTGACACTCTCGTCTCCTTCGCGGTGGGGATGTTGCGTTCGTCCTTTGCGGCTTTGACAAGTGGGGATCACGTAGAGTCAGGTCCAAATGCTTGCTGCTGCGTGAGCGAAGCAATTCGCGCGTCGTCGTATCGCAAGAGATCGTGGAGCAGTTGGTCTGCGTCTTCGTGTCTGCGTGGAGCCCGGCGGAAAGGCGGGGGGCCGTTACCGACACGAACTGGGCTCGATACTTGTCGTACGGAGCCGAACCGCGGGTGTTGAGTCTCAACAATCATGTGGCGCGCGTGGACGTGAGGGTCACTGAGCGCCTTGGCCACCGAGTTGACGGGTCCACTGGGAACGCCGGCGCTTCTGAGTTCGGTGATCCAGTCATCTACGGGCCGTGTGCGAAAGATGCCTTCGAGAAGGGGCACGAGCGTGCTGGCGTTGGCCCGGCGGGCAGCAAAGGTCGCGTATAACTCGTCATCGGCGAGCTCGGGGTGGCCCATCGTTACGGTGAGTCGACGCCAGAACTTCTCCTTGGGGCATGCGACGACGATCCAGCCATCGGCTGCCGGGAAAGCTTGGAAGGGGACGATCGATGGGTGGGCCGAGTGGTGAGTGCGCGACGGCTGGAAATCACCGTTCAACTGCCAGATTGCAGGGTAGGTCAGCATCGCGACCGCGGTGTCGAAGAGGCTTACGTCGCAGTCGGTACCGATGCCGTCACGGCGGGCCGCATGAAGGGCGGCCAGCAGGGAGATCGCTGCCACGAGGCCCCCTGAGTAGTCAACGAGGGACAGTCCGGACTTTGTCGGTGGCCCGTCCGGCTCGCCGGTGATGTCCATCCATCCGGCGAGCCCTTGCAAGACGTAGTCGTATCCCGGCTCATTGGAGCGGGGACCGCTCATTCCATAGCCGGTCAGCGAGCAACAAACGATGGCCGGATTCACTTCCTTGAGATGGGCGTACATCAGCCCAAGTTTTGGCGGCACGTCTCCGCGTAGGTTGGAGTACACTACATCGCTCACCCGCACCAGATCCTCGAAGACCGAGCGGCCCGCTGGGGTGGCGATGTCGAGGGCGATGCTGCGCTTGTTACGGTTGAAGGCCTCGAAGAAGAGGCTGTCTTCGCCCTCCTGGAAAGGAGGGACGTATCGACCGACGTCTCCACCCGTGGAAGGGTCCTCGATCTTGATCACTTCGGCGCCGAGGTCGGCAAGGTGCATGCTGCCGAAAGGCCCCGCGCCATATTGCTCAACGGCCAGGATGCGTACGTCCTCAAGAGGTCTCATGCCGGCTGCGCCGCTCCGGTCGACTGGCGCGCGGCTACCAGCGCGGCGGCGCGAGCCATCTCGTTTGCGACAATCATGAGTCCCTCGTCCACTCCCATCCCAGGTCTGGCGAGTACTTGGTCGGCCTCGCAGGCCATGGCAACATGTGCGCACACCTGTGCGGACCTGTCGGTTTCGTTAGAGGTGCCACCGCAGTACGCGAGGAGGTGGTGCTCCTTCACCAGGAGCAGGGCGTCAATGGTGTTGTTGACGCCGCCCAAGTCGGGAGTCTTAACGTGAATCATGTCTGCGGCCTGGGCCTCGGCGAAGACCACGATGTCCTCGAGAGTGTTGCACCACTCATCGACGGCGATCTGCACGTTTGACCCTAGGCGGGTCAGCTCTCGTCGGAGAGCGACTAGCGCGTCAACCTGGCGGTCCCGACTGCCGGCATCGACTGGCTGTTCGATGCGCAGCGCGAACGGCGTGGCCACTTCGGCAAGCCGAGCGAGATATGACGCAACGCGGGAGATGTCGCCTCCGAATGCCTGCCCGACCGTGCCGTACAGATCGAAGTGGAGAATCGGATGGTAGTCCTCGTTGGGGCTCAGATCCGTGATCCGCTTACGGACCCAGGCGAGATATTCGGCGAACAGCTCTCCCTCGCGTCCGAACTTTGAGTCGACGTTGTTGATCAGCCCGTGGGGGAGGACCTCGACCCGTTTCAGGATCATCTTGTCCACATTGGTGTACCGGTCGTCTCCCGACTGGGCGAAGACCGGCACGGGTGACAGTTGAGACCCGGTCGAGTATTCATCGCGGACCACTTCGGCCATTGTGAGGTGCTGCATCTTTGCGACGGCATCGAGGACGGCTTGAGTCACGCCATACCTTACGGCGGTGTTAAGCGGCTGACCTGCGACCCGAAGCTGATCTACCTCAGTGGCCAAGGAGCGGAAGTCGCTCAACTCGCGCCCGAGCAGTCGGGGCCTGACGTGTGTTAGGACCAGCGCAGCCATGCGCTCAGCCGTGAGCACAACGTCCCGCCCCCCAGCCCCGGAGTACTGGACTGCGGCACAGTCCCCGTGAGCGACCTGGCCGTCGTTCAGGACCAGGAGCACCGACACGGCTTGCCCAGCCATGCGAACCTGGTGGTAGCCGCGTGTGCGTGGGGCGGTGAGGTAACGGAATCCGTCGTGCCGAGAATCAGCGCGGATGGCCGCTTGGTCGTCGCTGAAGAACCCTGATCGGACGGGCACGCAAATTACGTCGGCGATGAGCACAGGGTTCTCCAGGGCTAGATGTTGGCGGATCGCCGTGCGGTGATCGCGTGATGTTCTGCTCAGAAGAGAGACTTGACCAGTTGACGCGAAGCGTTCAGGTGCTCTCGCATCGCCTTCTCGGCCAGCTCGGGGTCGCGGCTCTCCAACGCCGCGATGAGGTCGGCGTGGGTGAGCATGGACTCCATGTTGGCGGGCCTGTTGGCCCAGTAGGTGCGCCAGAACCGAAGGCTGTGCAGGAGCAGCCTGTCGCCTGTGTCCTGCAGCAGCGGATTGCGGATCATGTGAACGAGGAAGGTGTGGACGGCGTGATCGTCGCGGAGGAACTCTTCGTGTTTGCCGCCCTCTCGGGCCGTGTCCGCAGCCCGCACCAGCTTCCGGAGTTCGCCTATGTCATGGTCGCTGGCTCGCATAGCTGCGATGTACGCGATTCCGCACTCGACAGCCTCTCGGGCCTCGAACATGTCGAGAATGTCGTCAAGTGCCAACTGGGTCACGACAGTACCCCGACGCGCCAGCACCGTGACGAAGCGGTCTCCCGCCAAGCGTGCCAAGGCCTCGCGAACCGGTACCCGGCCTAGGCCGAGCTGGTCCGCCAGACGTTGCTCGTTGAGGAAGGTACCCGGGGGAAGGCGCAGGTCAATGATCCGTTCCTGCAGCATCTGATAGGCGATGTCACTCGCTCGCTTGTTGGCCACGGGGATCTCCATCTTGAGGTACGGCGAGCGGCCGCCCTGCACTCGCCCGCCGGTTGGCTGCCAAGTCTGCGACCAGCGTCTCTGAGGACGCGGGCCGCTGGACGCGACGGGCATCTCGGGTCCGGCCCCAAGTGGACGCTATCTCTGCGCCGGAAGCAATGTCGAAGCGATGACGCATCAGGAAGAGTGAGGCATCGTGCTGGGCTGGGTCGTCGCTCGCCACGCAGTCGTCTGCGACGACCACGTAGTAGTCGCTGAACATCGCGTCGCGGGCGGTTGACTCCACGCATCCCTCGGTCGTACACCCGGTGACCACGACTGTCTGCACGCCGTTGCTGCGTAGGAGCAGATCCAGGTTTGTCCCCCAAAAACCGCTTGACCGCCACTTGGGGACCACAAGCTCATCCGCCACGGGTGCCAAGTCCTCCACGAACTCGTGCCCGGGGCTGCCGACCTCGGTGTACTCCAACGGGGCCACGCGTGTGTGGGCATGCTCGTGCATTCGAAGGTTGAAGCGAATCTGCGGAGGGGAGTCGCTGCGTCGCCCGGGCAGGCTGCTCATCTGAACATGGACCACCAACACGCCGGCCCGACGTGCGGCGTCGAGCAGGGACGCCAACCTGGGTCGCATGGTGACATACATGCTCACGTCGACGCCCAAACGGGCAAACGCCCCGTCCGGCGCGACGAAGTCCCGCTGCATGTCCACCAGGACGAGCGCGGTGTGGTCCGCAGCGACGAGCTCCTCCAGTTCGGTAAGGACGGTCTTGCCCTCAATCTCGATCAACTAAGCCTCCGTTGGCTGGGACGACCTGAGTCCCATCGTCGCTGCTCCCAAGTCTCCTCCACTGTTCTGTTATACAGAGCACTTGCGCTCTGCGCAACATCTGATGTATCACTAGTACACCACCAGTTCGACAGGAGGAACGGATGAGCACCACACCGTCACCGGCGTCCACCGGGTCAGAGCGCCCGCATGAAGGGCCGGCCAGGGCACAACGGCGGGCGGCTCGACCTGGTGGCTCCTTCCTGGTCAGGTTCGGTCTCCTCGTGGCGTGGGCGGCGGTCATCGTCGGCTTCGCGCTCATGAGCGACGTGTTCATGACCAGCGGCAATTGGGCCTCGATCCTGCGGTCCCAGGCCGTACTTGTCGTTCTCGCGTTCTCGCTGATCCCCACTCTGACGGCTGGAGAGTATGACCTTTCCGTTGCCGCGAGCTTGGCGCTGTCCGCGATGCTGGTTGCGATCCTTACCGTCCAACACGAGTGGAGCACACCGCTGGCCGTCCTGGCGGCCATCCTCGCTGCCGGGGTGGTTGGCGTAGTTAATGCGGTGCTTGTTGTCGGCATCGGGATCGACTCGCTGATCGCCACGCTCGGGACCCAAACCTTCCTAGCCGGGATCATCCTGAAGATCAGCAACGGCGAGACCCTCTCAGGTGTTCCGGCGGGACTTGTTGATCTTGTGAACACCCCCAAAATCGGGCAACTGCCGCTGGGATTCTTCTACGCCCTCGCGCTGTGCCTCGTGTTGTGGTACATCGCGGAATACACGCCATTGGGTCGTCGGCTCCTCTTCGTGGGCCGCAACCGAAACGTCTCGCGCCTGAGCGGCCTTCACGTCTCCAGACTGCGAGCCGGGTCCTTCATCTTCGGTGGTCTCATGGGCGGCCTTGCCGGCGTCATCTACGTTGGAACGAGCGGCTCTGCTGACCCCACGTCAGGTCTGACCCTCCTACTGCCTGCTATGGCGGCCGTGTTCCTTGGATCCACGGCCATATTCCCGGGCACCTTCAACTCTTGGGGCGCCCTCATTGGCGCCTACTTCCTCGCGACGGGGATCAATGGCCTCGCGCTGCTTGGTATCGGCGTATACGTCCAGAACCTGTTCTACGGTGCGGCCCTTGTCATCGCCGTAGCCATCGCTGTTATCGCTGGCCGCAGGCGAACCTCCTTGTAGCACCTGTCTTGTCGTTCTGCAGAGTTTGTCGAGTCCCTCTTATCAGTTGGAGTTAGTGTGAAATCAACACGCGTGGTTTGCGGTTCGTTCCTTCTCCTGGCCCTGGCCTTATCTGGATGCAGCAAGGGTGGCGCCGAGGGCGGCGGTGCCCAGGGCACGGGGGGAGGAGGGGAGAAGGCAGCGTTGAGCGACGCCCAGACGGCCGAGCTACAGGCGAAGATCGACAAGTACAAGAAGCTGCCTGAGCTCCCTCCACACGGTGACCCCTTCGACGCGAAGAAGGCCGCCGGGAAGACCATCATGACGATTCCGTCGTCGAGTGCCCTGGAATTCTGTCACCAGGTCGACCTCGAACTGGCGAGGGTTGCGGCCGAGTACGGCGTCAAGGCCGTCGAGTACGAGAACCAAGGCCAGCCAAACCAGTGGGTTGCAGGCATGAACGCAGCCGCGAACAGCGGTGCAAACCTGGTGAACATCGCTTGCGGCACCGACCCCTCGGTTCTGTCCCCACAGACCGCCCAGCTTAAGTCTGCCGGCATCCCCGTGGTTGCCGCCCACAACTACGATCCGACGAAGAAGGAGCTCGCGCCGGATCTCGCCGGAATCGTCAATGCCCAGTACAAGACCGTCGGCGAGCTGCAGGCCGACTGGGTCATCCTGCAGACGAAGGGCCGCGCGAACGTACTCGCGATCGACGACATCGGAAGCGATATCGCCACGCCCGAGCTGGTGTCCGGCATCAACCAAGAGTTCGCTAAGTACTGCCCTCAGACTTGCAAGGTCAGGCATGTCTCGGTGCCGATTCCGAACTGGTCCACGGCCATATCACCCGTCGTCGCGGCCGAGCTCAGCCGCAACCCGGACCTCAACTACATCATCGGCGTTTACGACGACATGGTGAAGTACATCCTTGCGCCGTTAACGTCCGCAGGTGCGACCGGCCGCGTCAAGATCGCCACCTTCAACGCCTCACCGTCCGTGGTGAAGATGATCCAGGAGGGCGACGTCGTGACGTTCGAGGTCGGCGAGGACTCCAACGGGCTGGCGAGGGCCATCTTCGACCAAGACGCGCGGGTCTTGCTCGGTATGCCTCCGAGCAAGCAGTCCTATGCCGCTCTCCGCATCTTCGATAAGAGCAACGCCAAGGAGGCCGGGACCCCTCCCAAATTCACCAACGGGTATGGGAACGCAGCCGCTGACGGATACAAGAAGCTGTGGTCGGGCACCTCTCCGTGAGGTAAGGCAGCCTAGGGAGCATCGCTCTGCGACAGACCAAGGCAAGGACGCCCGCCGGTGCGCCGGCGCGCGGCATGACGCGCATCCACCACCGCGACAACACCGAGAAGGGAGCTGAGCACACGTGACCGAACCGACTGCTGCGGGCACGCACCAGCCAGCTGACCCCAGCCAGAGCGGCCTGGCCAGTGAGACTGACGGCACAAGGAGCGCGTCACCCGAACGGCAGGACGCCTTACGGATCGCTGGACTGTCCAAACGGTTCGGGGGAGCCCAGGCCCTGGACGACGTATCGCTGAATATCCGCGCAGGGGAGATCCACGGTCTGCTCGGCGAGAACGGGTCGGGCAAGTCCACCCTGATTAAGGTCCTGGCTGGTTACCACACTCCGGAGCCAGGCGCCGTCATCACGGCGGCCGATGTACCGGTTGAAGGCGCCCTCGATCAGCGGCAGCTTAGTCGTCTGGGACTCAGTTTCGTGCACCAGGACCTTGGCCTGATCCCGTCGCTAAGCGTGACCGACAACTTCATGCTCGTTGATCAAGACGAGCTTTCGCCGCTGCGGATCTCGTGGTCCCGACAACGGAGACAGGTCGCCGAGGCGCTGCGGTCCTACGGCGTTGTGGTGGACCCGGCCGCCGTGGTGGACCAGCTCTCCCCGGTGCAGCAGGCACTTGTCGCCGTAGTGCGGGCGGTCGGGCGCCGGGAGGGAGAGCATCCGCTGCGGCTACTGATTCTCGACGAGCCGACGGTCTTCCTTCCGGCCAAGGAGGTGGGCATGCTTTTCTCGTTGATGCGGCGCGTAGCGGCTGATGGCGCGGGGGTGCTCTTTGTCACCCACGACATGGGGGAAGTGCTGGAGGTCACGGATCGTGTGACGGTGCTGCGCGACGGCCGCCTGCAAGGGACACGCGAAACCGGATCCACCAGCGAACGTGAACTAATCGAGCTCATCTTGGGGCACACCTGGGCGCATGCCCACGCGCTGCAAGATCGCCAGGACCTGCGGGGAAGGGCACAGATCGTCGAAGTAACCGAGCTGTCGGGCGGGGGGCTACACGACATCTCGTTTTCAGTTCACCAGGGAGAGGTCCTGGGCGTGACCGGTCTGGTGGGGTCCGGATTCGAGCAACTCCCGTACCTGCTGATGGGCGGAAAGAAGGCCGATAGGGGTCGCCTCACCGTGGGCTCCTGGGCGGTGGACCTTCATTCCCTGAGCTCCAGCGAGGCTGTGGCAGCTGGAGTCGTCCTGGTGCCCGGGAACCGGCTCGCGGACGGTGTCGTTGCCGACTTCACCGTCTCGGAGAACATGACGCTGCCCGTGCTGGCCCGCTTCTTCCGGGGCGGGCGACTTCGCAGGCGAAAGATCGTCAATCACGCCCTGGACCTGATGCTGCGAGTCGACGTGCGACCCCTCGCGCCGGAAGCACCCGTTTCAGCGCTCAGCGGTGGAAACCAGCAGAAGGCAGTCATCGCCAAGTGGCTTCAACTGAAACCGCGCCTGCTGCTTCTGCATGAGCCCACCCAAGGTGTCGACGTCGGGGCACGCGCACAGATCGTCAAGGAGATCCGCTCCGCCGCAGCAGATGGGACAGCGGTGATCGTCGCAACGTCCGACTACGAGCACCTCGAGGATGTCGCGGACCGCGTGCTTGTCCTCGCCAACGGCGTCTTCCGCGAGGAGCTGACAGGCAGCCAGGTGAGCCGGCACAACATAAGCGAAAAGTGCCTCATGTCCACCAGCACCACGGGGGTGGCCCTAGGACCAAGCAACAGCGGGCCGCCCGCAGCCCCGAACGGAGGCACAAGCAGTGGGTGACCGCCATCCCACCCACCTGGGCTCCGACACTCTGGTTCTGATCAACGGCGTCGCACTCACTGGAGAAACGCTGGAACCGAGACCCTTCGCGCGGATGTTGCTTGCCGAGGGACGGATCACGGCGTTCGACCGGGATGAAGGCCTGTCCACCGCGCATCCGCAGCCGATCGACGTACGCGGGGGCTTCGTGTTACCCGGTCTAATCGACTGTCACGTGCACTTCGACCTCGCTGCCGCGCCGGCTGCCTACGAGCAATGGTCCAAGAGCCCTCTCATTCGGTCCCTGACCTGCCTTCACAACGGCCTCCTTGCCCTGAGCCGTGGCATCACCGCGGTTCGTGACCTCGGGTGCGCCGACAACCTGGTGCTCGAGTACGCAGCCCAGATAGAAAGCGGAGCCCTGCTTGGTCCGCGCGTCTCAGCCGCTGGTCGCGCCATCACCGTGACTGGCGGCCACTTTTCTTCGTATGGACGCGTCGCGGACGGGCCCACGGAGGTCCGCAAAGCCGTGCGGGAACAAGCGGGCGCCGGGGCGAAGGTCATCAAGCTCATCGCCACGGGCGGCATTTCCACCCCCGGTGACCCAAGGGCCAGTCAGCTGACCGTCGAGGAGATGACCGCCGCGGTTGAGGAGGCCCATCAGCGTGGCTTGCCGGTGGCCGCCCACGCGCATACCCCCGCAGCGATTCTCAGCGCACTTGCTGTCGGAGTCGACACGATCGAACACGCGGCCTTCGTCGACCAACTGGCCCTGGAGGCTCTGACTGCCAGTCGGGCCACGTTGGTGCCAACGGTGAGCGCACTGAACTCGATCGCCTCGGGACTCGGTATTCCAGATGCCACGGTGGTCAAGAGCTTGGCCGCGCGTGACACCTATCGCGAGAGCACGCGCAGGGCGATCCGCGCCGGGGTCCGTATCGCCGCAGGGACAGACGCCGGCACCGCCCTCAACCCCATCGGCGGCTTGGTGGACGAGTTGCTGATGTACTGCGACGCCGGGATGACACCATACGAAGCGCTGCTCAGTGGAACTTCCCGTGCCGGTGCTGTCCTCGGCGACGGTCTGGGGGTGATCGCGGTCGGCCGGCCGGCGGACGTCCTAGTCGTCGCAACCGACCCGCGCAACGACATCGCCGCTCTCCGTCAGCCCTCGCACGTCATATCTCGGGGCAGACTGGTGCCGATGTCATGGGTTCACGCGACTCTGGGACAACTCAGCAGAGCTATCACCGGCTGAAAAGTCGGTCGTCACATAGGAGGTAAGCGTGGTCATTGACATGCACATGCACGTCGATGAGATCCCGGCGCTCGGCTGGCACATGTCTGCGAGCCAGTGCGTCGCGAGCATGGATGAGGCGGGAATCGACGCCGCGGCCATCATGACGATCACCGACCTTCCTGAGGTGAATCCGGGTGCCTTGGAGATGATCGCCGATGCCTGCATCGAATTCCCCGGACGATTGTTTGCGTTCGCCCGAGTGCATCCTTGGTACCAAGACGAGGCAGTCCGCCTGCTGAAGCTAGCCATCTCGAAATACGACTTCCGTGGTTTGAAGCTGCACCCGGTCACCAACATCGCGCATCCAAGCGGAGAAGACACCTTGCGCCTGATCCGAACGGCTGCCGAACTCGGAGTCCCCACGCTGTTTCACTGTGGAGATGAACCGATGGCCACTCCCCTGTCGATTGCACCGGCGGCCGAGGCTTGTCCAGAAGCGACGATCATCCTCGGGCACATGGGTGGTTACTTCCACGTCGATGAGGCGATCGAGGTGGCCGATCGCCACCCCAATGTGGTCCTCGAGACCTCAGCGATGCCTTACCCCAACAAGATTACGGAGGCGGTGCAGCGCATCGGCGCTGAACGGGTCATCTTTGGCAGCGACGGGCCAGTGTGTTCTCCGGCGCTCGAGCGCCAGAAGGTCGTCATGGCACAGCTCAGCCCTGCTCAGGAGGAGCGTGTGCTCGGCCTCAATGCCATGACCCTGCTGGGAATCACGTCATGATTGTCGACACGCTCGTCACCGTTGGAAGATCAAGGTTCGGTATGGAGTTGTCGGCCATCACGGCGATGGAGCGATGGGGCGAGGCCGGTATCGACGTAGCCCTGGCAAGCCCGCCGCACCCAGTCGACCACGACTTCTCCCGGGCGAATGAAGAGCTGGCAGCCTCGGTGGAGGCATCCGGTGGTCGCCTTGTAGGCCTGTGCCGGCTCGACCCCTGGGATGGAGACGGCGCACTTGAGCTGCTGGAGCGGTCGGTGCGGCAGCTTGGTCACCGAGGCCTTCTTCTCCACCCGGCCGAGGAAAATTTTCGCATCAACGACGCTTCGCTCATTCCCCTTGCACGCCTGGCGGAGGAGCTCGCAATCCCGGTGCTGATCGCGGCTGGCTACCCATGGTTGTCGGAGCCCTCGCAGATCGCTCAGTTCGCCCGATGGTGTCCGGGCGTTCCCGTCATCATGACGAACGGAGGGCAGTTCAACATATCGGGGTTGTCCCAGATCGATGCAGAGATCGCTTTGCGCCTGGACAACGTCCACCTCCAAACGAGCGGTGTATACCGAGAGGACTTTCTGCAAAAGGTTGTTCACACCTACGGCGTCGGGCGCCTGCTCTTCGCCACTGGTGCCCCCTACTTCGATCTCAGGTACGAGACGCTGAGGGTTCGCCTGCTACACGTCGACGAGGAAGAGAGGAACCACATTTTCGCTGACAACGCTCGGCGGATCTTTTCGCTCGATGAGCAGGTGAGCGCATGACAGGGGGCCTCCAAGGAAAGGTTGCCCTGGTTACCGGCTCCGGGCGTGGTATCGGCGCCGCCATCGCAGAGGCCTACGCACGGGAAGGTGCTTCACTATGCCTCGCCGATCGGGATCCCCACGGCGGCATTTCCGAGGTGTCGCGCCGGTGTAGGGCTCTCGGAGCTGCGGTCCTGGCGATCACTGCCGACGTCGCGGTCGAGGCAGAGGTGGAGGCCATGTTCAACCGTGCCGCGGCGGAGTACGGAGGAGTCGACGTGCTGGTCAACAATGCGGGCATCTTGACCGAGTGTCGGGTTGAGCACATGTCAACCACCATGTGGGACCAGATGATCGCGGTAGATCTGCGCAGCGTGTTCCTCTGCTCCCGTGCGGCTCTGCCGCACATGCAGCAACAACGGTTCGGGCGCATCATCAACATCGCTTCCCAGCTCGGACAAAAGGGCGGGGCCGGCCTCGCTCACTACAGCGCCGCCAAAGCCGGTGTCATCGGGTTCACCCGGGCACTGGCCCGCGAGGTTGGAAAACATGGGATTACCGCCAACTGCATCGCCCCGGGCCCGATCGAGACCCCCCTCGCGGGCGGCCTTTCCGACGAGTGGATCGAGACTCTGACTGCGAGTCTTCCTCTTGGACGTTTCGGGCAACCGAGCGAGGTGGCCCCTACCGCAGTGCTGCTTGCCAGCACTCCCGGAGGCAACATCTACACGGGGCAAACGCTCGGACCGAACAGTGGGGACGTGATGATCTGATGAGTCGGACTGTCTTCGTTACCGGTGCTTCCAGCGGAATCGGACGCGCGGTCGCCGTCTCGAATGCTCGCGAAGGCGGCAACGTCGTGATCGGGACGTTCGCTGGCGACCCCCATAACCCAGCCGAAACGGTCAGTGCGGTAGAGCAGGCGGGGGGGAATCCGCTTGTCGTTCAGGCTGACGCGAGGAGCAGCAACCAGCTGGACGCCGCGTGCCGGATCGCCGTCGAGCACTTCGGTGGGCTCGACGGCGTCGTGGCCAATGCAGGATGGCTGCAGCTTGCCCCGCTAGCGGACCTGACAGACGAGTTGTGGGACAGCGTTATCGATGTCGACCTCAGCGGGGTGATGCGCACGGTCCGGTCGGCGTCTCGCTACCTTCAGCCGGGTGGCGCCGTTGTCTGCGTCTCAAGCATCGCGGGCGGGACGGTCGGATGGGCCGGCCACACCCCGTACACCGCGGCTAAAGCCGGCGTCCTGGGATTCGTGCGCACCGCCGCACTCGAGCTCGCGGTCAGGGCAGTCCGCGTGAATGCAGTCCTGCCCGGAGTGATCGAGTCACCACAGTCGCTCGATCCCCACAACTCAGCTGGCCCGGAAGGCCTGGCCAAGTCTGCGCGAAGAATCCCCCTGGGCCGTGTCGGCAAGCCAGCTGACGTCGCAGAAGTGGTTTCCTTCATGCTCTCTGACCGTGCGAGCTACATCACCGGCCAATGCATCACCGTCGACGGTGGTCTCACCGTGGCTTGGCCCACCTAGCAGCGAGCACCGGCCCAGCCCCGCTCCCTAGCATCGACACGGGATCGCAATGAACAACATAGACCTCGTAACAACCGCCCGATCTGCGCTCTTTGTGCCCGGCGACAGGCCAGACCGGTTCGCCAAGGCGAGCGCTTCCGGAGCCGACCTCGTCATCATCGACCTTGAGGACGCCGTTGCACCTGAGCGGAAGCACCAGGCTCGCCAACACGTGATGGCTTGGCTCAGCGAAGGAGGGAAAGCCATGGTTCGCGTCAACGCCATAAGGACCGAGTACTTCGCACCTGACTGCGACGCCCTGGTCGGAGTCGGGCACCTTCTCGGCTTAGTCGTGCCTATGGCCGAAGACCCCGACGCATTGGGACTCTTGGCATCAAGGGTCGGTGCTGATGTGCCAATCCTCGCACAGATCGAGACCGCTTGTGGTCTCGCTCAGGCCCCCGAACTGGCGGCCGTGGTCGGCGTCGCACGGCTGGCCATCGGCCACCTTGACCTCGCCGCGGAGCTCGGTTGCGCCCCCGGTCGGGAGCCACTCCTGTTCGCACGGTCGAGCATCGTGCTGGCCTCCCGCCTGGCAGACCTGCCAGGCCCCATCGACAGCGTGACCTCGGCTCTGGACGACCCGTCGGTGTGCGGCGATGACGCGACGTACGCGAAAACCCTTGGTTTCACTGGGAAGTTTGCCATTCACCCGTCCCAGGTCTCTGCAATCAACACCGCGTTCGACCCCACGGAGTCGGAGGTCGCCTGGGCTCTCCGGCTGCTTGAGGCAGTCGGGGACGGTGGAGCGGTGCGTCTCGACAGCGAGATGATCGACGGCCCAGTCATCAGCTGGGCGCGCACATTGCTGGCCCGGGCGCGCCGCAGCGCCTCATCGACGGCATCCGAGGGAGGCAGATGACCACCGAATCCGCCAAGCCGTCCCCGGACTCCCACACTCGGACGGAGGTCATCGCGCGCGAGCCGGTCGAGTCCCTTGCCGGCATCCTTGACATCGAACAGCCGACCGTGTCCGGATTGGTTCCTCCTTTGTGGCACTGGCTCTACCTCCTTGATCGGTGGCCTCAGCGGGACCTCGGTCCAGACGGCCACCCGACGTCTGGCATCCCAGCGCCGCCCGAGCGGGGACTGCGCCGCATGTTCGCCGGTGGGCGGGTGCAGACTTACCGCCTCCTACAACTTGGACGTACCGCGACGAGAGCGGTGCGTGTCACGAAGAAGACGGAAAAGCATGGTCGCACGGGCCCTTTGACCTTCGTGACCGTTCGCCACGAGATCAGTCAGGACGGACGGCTGGCGATCGTCGAGGAACAGGACATCGTCTACCGGGCGGCGGGCACGAACGCCCTTCCCAGCACAGCGAGTGCCGGGCCAGCGCCGTTGCCCAACGGGCCGCACCTCCTTCTCGAGGTAACTGAGACGCTGCTATTCCGGTTTTCGGCCGTGACGTACAACGCCCACCGGATTCACTACGACCGCCGCTGGGCCGAGAGGGAGGGCTACGACGACCTCGTCGTTCACGGACCGCTGCAGGTGCTCATGATGGGCGAGTTGCTCCGCCGCACCGGGGTCGCCCAGGTGGGGCACGAGCTGGCCTTCAGGCTGATCGCCCCCATGGTCGGCCCCCAAAGCCTCATCGCGGCGGCCGGAGAGTGGGGCCTCGCGGCGGGCGCCCAGATCCGGGACGCCACCGGGCGGGTGACGGCGGCAAGCGTTCTCACCCCGCTTCCCCCGCCGCCACCACATGCGGAGGAGCCGGCGCCGGGCGGTTCGCTGTCCTCTGGGGTTCGCAGCGTCCCCGAGGTGTAGGTCCAGACTCGCCGACTGCGAGTGCCCCCGCTCCATGTCCGAAATCGTTGATGGGAGGGCACCGACCAAGGGATCCTGATCACCTGCCGGTCCAATCACCGTCGAGGCGCCCATGATCGTGCCCCGTGAGGCCGCCTCCCTGCCGGCCATATGCTCCTACATCGTCGGCACCCGCGGGGCTCCTCTTCTCTGCGCCACCGAATGGATCGAAGCTGGACGCATCTGTCGGGTTGCGCGAGAACGGCCCCTACGTGCGTCACACCGCCGCGTGCCGGGCGTGCCCGCGTCACCATGCTCTGCCGATGAGCGGCAGAGCATGGCAGGTCAAGCGGGATCGGCGTTGCTGTCGATTGCCATCGCCCGGCGGAGGATCTCGTCGACGACGTGATCGAGCGGTGCGGTGGCGTCGATCACGATGCCGCTCTTCCGGGTGTTTTCTTTGGTTCGATGCAGACGCATGATGAGATCGCGCTCCGATTGCCGTGCGCCGAACTCGTCTTCCGGCCGCTGATCGAGTCGCCGGTTCAAGGTGTCGAGATCGATCTCCAGGACGAAGACTCCGTCGAACAGGTCCACGAACTTCGAGAAGTTCCGTGAGCCACCGCAGAAAAAGGTGAAGCGTTCATTCTGGCTGGCGACCAGGTCTCGGACTCTGTCCACTCGCCAGATGTGATGCCCGTGCGACGGCACCCCGGCCGTCGGCTCACCGGTATCCGGGTCCCCCTGATAGGCCAACTCGGTGTCGCCATTGATCGCGTGGTATCCCCGCTGACGCAGTTCCTTGCAGACCGCGGTCTTGCCAGTGCCTGAGACGCCCTCGATCAGGTAGTTCCGTATGCCCACCCGAGGACGGTAGCCAACCATCGAGCGCGAGATCATGTGCATTCTCGACGGTGACCGACCTCTTACACACGAACGACCGCTTATGCCGCAACCCGCTTGGTCGCACGATGGCCGTGACAGGTGCGTCCTTTCGCCGCGAGTAGACCTTGTCCGACGGAGGCAATCAGCAACTGCCTGATCCAGCGGGCCCAGTTGGCCCCTACGGAAACTCCGGGAAGGGGATGCCATGTGCGCGTAGTGTCGCTGCCACGGCCTGAGCGTCCCGGTTGCGGTAGCTGAGCGACGCCGTCGTCACAGTCTCGTCACTCGTGTGAGGTTCATTTGGCCTGCCCCAGCCGTCCCCGGGCTCGCCCCACGCATCCGCGGTCGCTGCAGTGTGAATCGTCGTGATGACTCCCTGGTTCGCAAGTTCTGAGGCTATCCGAGCCACGTCCGCCTCTGAGGCACCCCACCCGAAATGGGCCTCCATCGCGGCCCACCGCCTCCGATCGAGTAGGACAAGAGCGCCCAGAGGCAGCATCCCGAGGACGGCCCCCCACCCGCGCGGGATGGCGATGAAACCAGCTGCGGCGACGCCGACAGTTGCTGCAACAAGGCACGCGCCCAGCAGTGCGGCCCATCCGACGGCGTTGAGTTGCGCTGTCCGCAGCCAGTGGTGGTGTCGCCGCCGACCCTGCCGCATCGGCGCCGCCTCGTAATCGCCATAGCCTCGCGATCCGACCATGACCCCCATAGTGGCAGGCCGTCGCTGCAGAAGAGCAGCTCCGAGCAGACGTCGCTGGAAAGGTGAGCACCAGTCCGCCCGATTGAGAGAGTGCTTGACAGCGCGTCACTCCGCCGGCAGCCCGACGCTGCCCTCCCAGGCGCCGTCTTGGCGCATCGGTGCGGCTCTGGCGCGGCTCTGGTGCGGCTCTTCATGGCGCCTACTTCATGGCCGCCTTTGCTGTAGCAGCTCGTCGACCTCATCATGAACGAGATCGACCGCTCGCGGACGGCCCTGCGCCGGGATCTGGTCGATGATGGCCGCTGCTGATCGGAGGGAGTCCTCAAGCGACAGTGCGCCCTCAGCCTGCGTGCTGGGTCTGTCGATGAGCGGATGGTCTTCCTTCGTGCCACGGTGGTACCGCGCTGTCGACTCGACCAGGACCCTAGATGGTGGCGGCTCGACCCGACTACTGCGTCTTCTCCTTGGCCAAGGCGTCGTAGCAGCAGCGCATCCGGGATATCAACGTCGGGTTCGCCAGGACGTCGGTGCAGTCGAGCAGCTGGTCCACCGCCCCGACCAGCGGCAACCGGGTCAGGACAGCGTCGTCCACGCGCTCCAATGCGGCGGCGACGAAGCGGCCCGCGCTCAGCACCCGTGCGGGGCGGTCGTGGAAGGACCGCAACGAGGTGTCCAACCTCGATTCCGGGGTCAGGTTGTTGAACCGCTCACCCAGGATCCGATAGGCCAGCCCCAACGATTCCTCTCGCTGCGGCAACGCGTCGGCAGTCGACGCCCGC
>JAABUS010005203.1_pt1 | contig 17463 bp, 14 predicted proteins | sample 5560161 | NCBI WGS metagenome assembly JAABUS01 (sample SAMN10711885, study PRJNA513376) | rock metagenome | isolation source: Antarctica rocks | place: Antarctica: Victoria Land, Trio Nunatak nord | collected 2016-01-04
CAGTTGACGATGTACGCCGCTCCGTGCTGGACGCGGCGTCGTCCGCCGCGGCCCGCCGACCGGGGGGAGCGATTCGGGCGCGCCTGACGGGGTTCGGGGACAGCGAGTGGGGAGTAGTCACTGCCAACTCAGGGTTGCTAGCCGCCCCGGCGGCAGCGCCCCAGAAGAAAACAAGCCTCCGTCGCCTCATGATCGTGGCGCTGGTCGTGCTGCTGGCCGGCGGCGCTGGCGTCGGTCTGGTTTTCGCGGGGCGGTGGGCGGCCCACTTCCGAGGTTCGGGCCCGGCACCTCAGGTCGTCTACACGCCGGCGCCGGTGCAGCTTCCCGTCGTAGGGCCGTCGGGTTGGTCGTCGGTCGCGCGCTGGTCGATAACCGCGTCGACCTCCTCGTCGGCGTCGACGGTCGCCACGACCGGGGACAGTGTCTTCACGGTCGGCGAGGACGGGTCATCGGTCGTCGCCGTGGCCGCCACCTCCGGTGTTCGCCGCTGGAGCACGCCGGCTGGTGCGGCCATCGTCGGTGGTCCCGTTCTGGTTGGCCCCGCCACACTGGTGATCTGGACCGCTGACCAGGTCCTCGCCTTGGCCGCAACGTCGGGATCGTCGCAGGGCTCATGGCCGCTGTCCCAGGATCGCAGCCAGGTCGCGCCACTGGGAGCCGGACTCGTGGCCACCGAACTTGGCCAGCACGCTCAGGTCTTCGCGGCCGGAGCCGGCGTTCAGGACCGGGTCGTGCCCGCCGGCTCGCAGCCGGTGGGCGTCACAGGCCGGGCTGAGCTCGTCGCCGTCGGTGCTGGACGGGCATGGTTGGTGGCCTCACCGTCCGTCGCCGGCAACGGCGACGCCCTGGCCGCCCCGGGCGGCACTCAGTACGTCGGCCCCGTTGGGCTGGTCGGGGACCGGGTGGTCGTCGCGTTCTCAGGCGCAGCGTCATCGTCGGTGGTCCTTCGGGCCTTTGAGGTGGGCACGTGGTCGGTTCTGTGGACCACCGCACCGGTCGCAGGCGGCCGGTACCTGGGGCCCGGGACGCCATCGCCTCTGATGAGCTCCCCCGATGGGTCCTGGGGGACCTACGGGTCAGCGCTGGTCGATCTGCGAAGTGGGCAGACCACGCCGCTGCCGTCCGACTGGACATCGACCGCCGTCGGCCGCGACGTCGGCTTTGGGGTCACCAGTGGGTCCGTGCTGGCGGTCAGGCCGGATGGTCTGACGGCGACCCCGACGGCGGGGGGCCGTTCCTCTGGCGTGTCGGCAGTGGGACCGGTTGCTGTCACCGACGCCGGCTGGGCGCTCGTGATCGCCCAGGACGGATCGCAGCGCGCCCTGTACGCGGAGCCGCCGATATCGGAGGGGGGGTGAAGGGGGTAGCCGTGGCCGGTGCCGCGGTGTGTGGGGCGGTCATGATCCCCGCGATCTTGGCTAGCGCGGTCAGCAGCAGCACCACCTCGTTGGCCCAGCCCCCACCGCCCACAGCCGGCGCGCTGAACACCGGCGCTGTGCCGCCCGAGTACGTCGCCTACGTCCTCCAAGCGGCGGCGATGTGCCCGGAGGAGTCTGCTCCCCTGATCGCCGCGCAGATCGAGGCCGAGTCCGGGTGGAACCCCAACGCCTCGTCCCCGGTCGGCGCGCAGGGCATCGCCCAGTTCATGCCCGGTACGTGGGCCAGCTGGGGGAAGGACTACGACGGCGACGGGACGAGCTCCCCGTTCGACCCCGGCGACACCATCCCCGCGCAGGGGGCGCTCATGTGCGCGCTGTTTTCGCAGGTGAAGGGTCTTGGTCTTCCTAACGGAACGCCCGAGCAGAACGCCCTGGCGGCTTACAACGCCGGTCCCGGGAACGTGCAGGGGTCGGGCGGGTTCCCGACGGGCATCGCGGAGACCGACGCCTACGTGCCGCGGATCGAGGAGCTGAAGGCAAAGTACACGGCCGCGGGTTCCGCCGGTGGTCCCAGCGTTCCGGCCGGCGCCGGCGCGGCCGGCGCTCTCGCCGCGGCACAGCGGTACCTCGGTTACCCGTACGTGTGGGGTGGTGGCGACACCAACGGGCCCACCGGCTATCTCTGGAGCTCCGCGCCACCGATCGGTTTCGACTGCGAGGGCCTGACCCGGTATGCGATCTATCAGGGCTACGGCGTCGACATCGGTGCCGGCAGCCAGAACCAGCTCGTCACGCCTGCTTTGACCACCGTCGCCGAGCGGTCCGTCGGTGGTCCGTTCCCCCTGGACCAGATGGCTCCCGGTGACGTTGTGGTCATCAACTTCCATCCCAGTTCCGACGGCGCCTGGGGTCACGTGGCTCTCTACATCGGAAACGGCCTGTTCATTCACGCACCACACACCGGTGCCTTCGTGGAGATCGTGCCCGCCAGCGACTTCGCCAACGGCGACTGGATGGTCAGGAGAGCCCCGTGACCACGATGCCCAAGCTCCAACGGCTCCGGCTCACTTTGTTGGTGGCCGCAGTCGCAGCGACCGCCCTGGGTGGGTGCGGTGGTCCAGTGCCCGGCGGCGTGAGCGCCGACACGTCGACGACGGCGGCGGCGGGGGCCACGTCGTCGACGTCCACGAGCGGGCTGCCGTCAAGCATGCCGGCTTCGGCACCCAACGCCGTCCCGCCGGCCGCGCCCGCTACCGCCGCACCTCGAGGTGCTTACACCGCGCCGGTCGATCCCACGACACCCGAGTCGGTCGCGACGGCGGTTGCCGCCACGGTCTGGACCTGGGACACGCGAATGGACACCACCCCGCAGGACGGTGCACGCCGTGCAGCGCAGTGGATGACCCCTGCGGCCGCCGAGAGGGCCAAGGCCGCGCAGACCGGCGGGGGAGGGGCCTACTGGTCACTGCTGGCTCAGAGCGACGGTTGGACCTCCGCCACGGTCACGCCGGACACCGAGCCCCCGCCGCCCGTGTCGAGCACCTCGGCGGTCCGGCGCCTCTTCGTCACCGTCACCGCACACGGCAGCGGCGGCGTCCAGCCTCCTGACCAGCACTGGACCGTGGTCGTCACCCTCACCCGTGCGGACTCCGGCGGGTGGCTGGCCACCGAGGTGCTCTCGAGACCTACCGGAACCGCCCCATGAGGGCACCCACAACGACCCAGGCCCTCCGGCCTCGGGCGAGCTAAACCCGGCCGCGCTCGGCCAGGTCGATCACACAAGAAGGGAAACACACCATGCAGCTCGCTAGTGCTCTCCAGGCCGCCGCCCCGGCGGTTGGCAGCGCCCCGCCCGGCGTCAGCTTCCTGACCACCATCATCGGCTGGGTCACGTTCCTGGTCGGTCTCCTGCTGATGGGGGGCTTCGTCGCCGGCGTCGGCATGACCGGCGTGAAGGCTCTTCGCCACGGGCAGATGGAGGGCGGGACAGGCCCGCTCATCTGCCTGGTCGCGGGTGTCTTCCTGACCGCCGCGAGTGCGATCTTCGGAGTCATCGGCATCACCACCTGACCGAGGCCTCGTCCGTCGCCTGTCCCGGTGTCGGGGCGTGAAGCCACCATCGCCTCAACACTGCGGACAGTCCGCAGAACCTCGTCACGCAGTACGCCAGTCGAAGGGTGAAGGGCCATGAGCCAGAACCGAACGCGCAGGAGCGGCGCTTCCGCCCCACACGCCCGCGGCCTATGGCTCACGGCCGCCCTGCTGGCCGTCGTCGTGGTCATTGCGGCGGTCTGGGTCCTCCGCCGTGGCGCTACTGGAGACGCCGCCGAGAACGGCCCTCCGGCCCCCGGCGCCGCCGCCACCGCGTCATCGGCAACCCGGCTGCCGAGCGCCACGGCGTCGGCGCCGACCAGCGCGGCGAGCTCAAGCAACGTCGCCGGTGCCTGGCCCGACACGGGATGTAACGGGTCCACAGCCGCTCCCGTGGCACCGCAAAGCGTGATGACCGACGTGCAGTGGAAGCCGTTCCTCGCGGCCGCGATCCCGGTCTCGGCGACGCTGGGTCCCACAAGAATTGATGGCCCACTGCGGACCTGCTTCCAGCACTCACCGGCCGGCGCGCTGCTGGCGGCCGTCAACATCGAGCTGTCCACCGCGACACCCGGGCAGGGGTCGCGTGTGGTCAATGCGCAGTTCACACCGGGCCCCGGCCGGGACAAGGCTCTCGCCGACGTGGCGAAGTCGACGGGATCCGTCGCCAACATCGCCGCCTTCCGGCTCGTGGGGTGCACCGCGGAGGCCTGCAACGTCGAAGTCATCTTCTTCGGCGGCGGCCGCTACGTCGACGGCCTGCTCCCGGTGGTGTGGAAGAACGGGGACTGGTACCGCGACGGCGCTCACACCGTGGGGGAGCCCGGTCTCGTGGCCGGGATCCCGGCCGGCTTCACGGCGTGGGCACCCGTCGCGTGAGCCCCCTCGCCCCGGCCGTGGCCATCGTCACCTGTTCGCCAATCGACTTCGGTTGCATCGCGCAGGAGGCCTCCCAGTCTGCTTTCGCATCCATCGTCAAGGCGATGGGGGAGGCGGTCGTCGCCATGATCGGATTCCTCAGCAGCTTCTGGCTCACCGTCCCGTCACCGACGGTGGCGACGGGAGGCGGGTCAGCCTGGCAGCTGAGCGACCTCCTCGGTCAGCTGCAACGCTGGACCGCGCCCGTCACCCTGGTCATCGCCGTCATCTCCTTCTCGATCGCCCTGGGTCGGATGGCCTTCACGGGCAACGCCGGCGAGGGTCGACTGATCGTGCGTCAGGTAGCGGCAGTGGGTGCAGGGACCACCGCTGTCGCCGCCGTGACCCAGCTGTTGATCTCTTTCGGGGACGCGTTCTCGCCGTGGGTCATCCAGCAAGCCTCGGGCGGCCGTGAACCGTCGGAGGGGTTAAAGGGGTTAATTGGGTTGGGGTTCGCCAGCGGCGACCCTAAAGACCAGCTGGGGCTGTGGTTCTTCCTGTTCGCTCTGGCCGCGCTGGGGGCCATCGTCCAGTGCGTCTTCATGCTGGTCCGCGCCGCCGCGTTGATGGTGCTCATGGTGTTCGTCGCGCCCACGGCAGCGGGTGCGGCCAGCGAGGAGGGCTGGTCTCGGTTCAAGCGCCTGGGGTTGATCATCTTGGGCTTCGCCCTCTACAAGCCCGTGGCCGCTCTCATCTACGCCGCCGGCATCATGCTGATGACGCAGAACACCGAGGCGTCGGACGGGAACGACCTCAAGAACGCCCTGTACGGGCTGACCATCATGGTGATGGCCGCTGTCGCACTTCCCGCGTTCATCAAGTTTCTGGTCCCCCTGGCCGCCACCGGGTCCTCGTCGGCGTTCTCTGGTGCCGCGGCGGCAGGTGTGGTTGCCGCCGGAGCGGCCGTGGTCGGAACCGGCGGCTGGGGCGCGGCCGGCGCTGGGGGCGCCAGCTCGGCCGCCACCGGCGGGACGACGGCCGCCGCTGGCGGAGCAGCCGGCCCGGCCGCCGGTGGGGGCGGCGCGTCGGCGGTCCCGCCCGCGTCACAACCGGGTGCTACGGGGTCCGCTGGCGCCTCATCTGGAGCGGGTGCCGCGGGCTCGGCTGGTCCTGGTGGCACCTCCGGCACCTCAGGCGCGTCATCTGGATCGGGTGCCGCAGGCTCGGCGGGTCCCGGTGGCACCTCCGGTACGTCGGCCGCGTCAGCCGCCCCTGCAGCAGCAGGGGGAACGGGTGCCGCCGGTTCGCCCGGGACCGCGGGCGGCGCAGGGTCACCGGGAACCGCAGGAGGTGCCGGACGAGCAGCCAGCGGCGCAGCCGCCGCAGCCGCCGCAGCCGCCGCAGCCGGCGCAGCCGCCGGCCACGTCAACCGGCCTCCGGAGGAGGCCGCATGAAGCAGCTTCGAGACGTCGATGAAGGAGTGACCAGATGAGTAGCAACGTCAACGACGAGGTCGTCCGGTACGGCAACCTGCGAGAGCCGCGGATGCCCGGTCTTGGTCGGCTGTCGTTCGGAGCGAGCGTCTTTCTGGTGCTGGCCGCCGTCATCGTGATGGGTCTGTGCCTCGTTAACCTCTGGGCAGCGCTGGCCTGGGCGGTGTTCGCCATCCTGGCCGCCGCACCGACGGCGTTCCCCACTAAGGACGGCTACAGGCGCTACCAACTGCTCTGGCGGCGACGGCGCGCCGCTGGAGCGCGCCGCAGCGGCCAGAACGTGCTCCAGCAGGGCATCGCCGGCGCCGTCCCGGACGGCGCCTGCCGGCTCCCGGGTGTGGCGGCCTCCACGGAACTGACCTCGCACACCGACATGCACGGGCGGTCCTTCGGTCTCATCCACTGGCCGCACGCCGACCTGTACTCCGTGGCGTTGCACCTGACCCCCTCAGGCTTCGCCGGCGTCGACAAGCGAGTCCGCGGCGACTACGTGGCCCACTGGGCGGGGTGGCTCGGCCAGCTGAACACCATGGAGGACATCGTCGGCGCCGCCGTCGTGGTCGAGACGGTGCCCGACTCGGGCCACCGCCTCGAGCGGGCGATGGAGCGCGGCCGGGCGGCCGACGACGCGGTCCCGGAGTTCGCGCGGCTGGTCGAAGAGGAGATCCGGTCGGCGTCGCGCGTGGGCTCCCCGACTCTCTCCTGCCGAGCCACGATCACCCTGTCAGCTCGGGTTGAGGATGGCGACCAGACCATGGTTCGACCCCTCGCCGAGATGGCGGAGCAGATCGGAGATCTCCTCCCCGCCTGGACCAACAGCCTCGCGGCCACCGGCGCCGGAACCCGAGTGCGTCCTTGTACCGCGCAGGAGATCACCGACTACACGCGCGTGGCGTTTGACCCCAGCGTCGCCGAAGACGTCGAGGAGGCCCAGCTCGCGGCCGCGGCCGGAGAAGGTGAAGGGACGGGTCTGGTGTGGAGCGAGGCAGGGCCGATCTTCCACGAGGTGCAGCCCGACACCTACGTCCACGAGACGGCCCTGTCAAGGACCTGGCAGATGAAGCACCCGCCCCGCGGAGTGTTCTTCGCCGAGACCATGCAACGACTCCTCGAGCCGCACCGCGACATCGTCCGCAAGCGCGTTGCGCTGCTGTACCGCCCAGAGACCCCGGAGGCGTCGGCCAACGCGGCCGACGCGGACGTGAAGAAGGCGCTGTTCAAGATGAGCCAGAACAAGCGGGCCCGGGCCGGGGCCGAGATCGACCTCGAGGCAGCCCGCCTGACCGCGCGCCAGGAGGCCCAGGGCTCGCCGCTGGTCCGAGTGGCGGTCGTCGTCACCGTCTCGGCGTTCGACCACGAGTCGTTGCGCCGAGGGGCCCGAGCCGTCCGATCGTCGTTGGCCGCTCAAGCCCGGATCGGCCTCCGCGTCCCCATCGGCAGCCAGGACACCGCGTTCCTGACCGGTATGCCGCTCGGGCTGGTCCCGCAGCAGATCACCCGCGTGACCCGGAAAGCGAAGAGCACCGACAAGGACGTGGCCTGATGTCGGCGGACCGCCCGTGGCTCGCCGCCGCACGAGGAGCATCCGAAGACGGCGGGCGCCACCGCGGACAGGCGCGTCGACGACGTGCCGCCGCACCCGGCCCCCTGCAGCCGGGTCGGCTCGGGTGGGAGATCGCCGGAGGGGGCGCTGCGGCCATCGTGGACGCCCCACCAGAGTTCCGCGGCCCCACGGTGCAGGCCGCCGGCCTCTACCCGTTCAGCGCCGGCGGGACACTCCCGATGGTCGGTGCCGCCCTCGGTCCGCACCTGGAAGGTCGGGGGATGGTCTGCGCCGACCACGTCTCGTGGTTCGCGGCCAACCTCATCAACAACCCGTCCGCATTCATCCTCGGCCGGCCTGGCCTCGGGAAGTCGAGCCTGGTGGTCCGGCTCATCCTCCAGCTGGTGACCAAGGGCATCATCCCGCTGGTTCTGTCGGACCTGAAGGGCGAATACGTCGCCTTGATCCGCGACTGTCTCGGCGGGCAGGTGGTGTCACCAGGTCGAGGCAGCGAATACGTCAACCCGCTGGACCGGGGCCCGCTCTCCGACCTGCTCCACCAGCTGCCGGACAACGTCCGGGGGGAGGCCACCCAGGACATCGAGGCCCGCCGGCTGAACGTGATGACCGGCTTATGCGAGCTCGCGCTGCTGCGCAGCCTCGAGGCCCACGAGCGGAGCGTCCTCGCGGCGGCACCGCTGCTCTGGGAGGAAGAGAACCCCGGGCGGGTGCCGGTCGTGCCGGACATCCTCGACCTCGTCCGGTCACGCCCTCAACGCCTCGCGGAGGTCGTCAACGACCGCGGCGACGCGGAACGGTACTTCACCCGGTTGGAGGGCCTGATCGACGCCCTGATCGCTCTCTCGGGGCGAGGGGAGTTCGGCGACGTGTTCGCGCGGCACACCACCTCACCCCTCCTCATGCACAAGCCGGCCGTCTTCGACCTCTCCTCGGTCGACGGGATGGACTCCCGGCTTCAGGGGGGTCTCCAGCTGGTGTGCTGGTCGTACGGGTCGGCCGCCGTCGCGGCGGCGAAGTACATCGGTGAGGCCGGACTGGCGCCGCGGCGCACCTACCTGATGGTGATGGACGAGCTGTGGCGTGCCCTGCGCGCGGCGGACTTCATGGTCGACCGCGTCGACGACGTCACCCGGCTCAACCGCACCCTGGGCCTGGCCCAGACCCTGGTGACCCACACGATGGATGACCTCCAGCTGTCCACGCCTGACGCCACAGCGAAGGCCTTTGGTTTCGTATCGAGGTCCGAAATGGTGTTCCTCGGCGGCCTCGCCCCCAAGGAAATGGGGAACCTCAAACAGGTCTTCGGGATGACGGAGGCGGAGGAGCACACCCTCACCTCCTGGTCGGTCTCCGGGACCGTCAACCCGGAGACCGGTAACGCCGACCCTCCGCCGGGCCGGGGCAAGTTCATGCTGAAGGTCGGCAAAGAGATCGGCACCCCGTTCCGGGTCAACCTGACCTCGGCCGAGCTGGCGATCCACGACACCAACGTGAACTGGGCCGACACCATCGCATCGCTGTCGAAGTCTGGTCGCCGCCCGACGCGAGACACCCTCGATGGCTGAGCGTCGACCGAACAAGCAGGCGGCCGTCGGTAGCGGCGACACGACACTGACGCTCCTGGCACTGGGTCTTGTTCTCGGCCTGATGGTGTTGGCGGCGGGGACGTGGGCGGCGGCTCAGGTCGGCGGGGTTGGCTACAGCTCCCCGCAGATCTGGCTTGTCCGTCCTCCGGGGCCCAGGTGGTCACCCGCGGCGACGTTGGCGGCCGTCAGTGAGGCCGTGCTCCTAGGCCTCCTGGCGGTGCCGGTGGTGTGGATCGCGCGTCAGGGCAGGCGGCGCGTCTGGACCGACGAACTAGCGCACGTGATGTCGTCACGACGTGACCTGGTCGACCTGTCCGCTGACGCGGTACGGAAGGACACCGCCCGCCTGGGCGCCGGGCACGTGGGCGTGGGGATGCCGCTCGGCCGAGCGGTCGGCCACGCGCTGCCTCTGTACAGCACCTACGAGTGGTCACAGGTCTGGATCATGGGCATGCGGGCCGGGAAGACCCGCCGCGTGGCCGTCCCTCAAATCCTCGGTCACGGCGGCCCGGTGGTGGCCACCAGCAACAAGGACGACATTCACGACTACACGGCGGGGCCTCGCAGCGAGCTCGGCCGGATCTGGGTCAACGACCCGCAGGGCGTTGTCGAGGCGCCGGCCACGTGGTGGTGGAACCCGCTGTCCTATGTGACGACGGTGGAACGGGCGGAGCAGCTCGTCGCGATCTGGGCGGCCTCGAGGACGGACACCGACATGTCCGCCGCCGACCCCTACTTCGAGCCGGAGGGCCGGTCCCTCGCCTCGACGCTGCTCGTGGCCGCCGCTCGAGGGGGACAGCCGATCACCAGGCTCCCCGACTGGCTCACCGGCAGCCGCCCCGCGCCGGGGGTCCCGGACCCGGTCGACATCCTGCATGAGCACGGCTTCGTGCAGATGGCCAAGGACATCGAGAAGCTGCTCACGATGCACCAGGGCCAGCGGGACGGCATCTACGGGACCGCCGCGAGCTTCTTCCGCTGGCTGCGTGACCCTCGATACGTCCAGTGGGTCGCCCCGATGGGCTCCGACACCCTCAACACCCTCAACACCCTCGACACGCGGCCTCAGTTCGACCCTGGCGCCTTCGTGGCCAGCACCGACACGCTCTACCTGTTGTCGAAGGAAGGTCCCGGCTCCGCCCGTGCTCTGACCGGTGCGTTGGTCGCGGCGATCTACGCCGCGGGCGAGGACCTGGCCCGCAAGCAGGGCGGCCGTTGCCGCACGCCGCTGCTTTTCATGCTGGACGAGGCCGCCAACGTCTGTCGTTGGCCTGACCTGCCCAACGTCTACAGCCACGCCGGCGGCCGCGGCATCGTCATCGTGACGATCCTCCAGGCCCCGTCGCAGGGCGAGGAGACGTGGGGGCGGCTGGGCTTCAAGAAGCTGTGGTCGTTCACCAACATCCTGGGCATCGGCCGCGGCCTGAACGATCTCGACGCGCTGAGCGACATGTCCCGACTCATCGGCGATCGTCAGATCACGGACCGCTCCCTCTCCACCGGCAGCAAGGGTCACCGGTCCACGGGGACCCAGATCCGCAGCGAACGGATCCTCGAAGAGTCCGACCTGCGAGCTCTCCCTGCCGGGCGGGTGGTTCTGCTGGTCGCCGGCGTTCGTCCCGTGCTGCTGGAGACCATGGACTTCACCGACCACCCGCAGGGCTGGAAGGCCACTGCGTCTCGAGAGCACTTCGTCGACGAGCGCGCCGTCGCCGACAGCCCAGCGGGACGGTGATGTCGGATGCCTAAGAGGACCCCGGGGACGGTGACCCGACTGCCGCAGCGCGGGACGTCGTCGACCACCACCACATCGCCGGCGCTGGCCGGTGGCGGCGCGCCCTCGTCTGTGCCGGCGGTGCGGGCCGCTCAGGCGGCGGTCGACGCCGCAGAGGATCTCGTGCGGGTCGCCGAGGCTCTGCACCAGCGTGCAGCGCTGGCCGCGTCCGAGTCCGATCCCCGAGTCAAGGCCGCTGAGCGCACTGTCCAGGCCGCTCGAACGGCGGCGCGGAAAGCCACGCAGAAGGTCGGCCGGCGACAGCGTGCCATCCTGGACGCCAACGGGGCCCTTGAGGTGGCCGAGGCCCTCAGGGACGAGCTCGACGCGGGGCCTACGCCCGCCCGGGACACGGAGCGAAGGGCGGCGCGGACCGCGATGGAGCGGTGTCAGCGCGAGGTCGATGTCGCGGAGGCTGCCCTGGTCGACGCGGAGGAGGTTCGTGCCAGCCGTGAGGGCGAACTGGCGGCAGCCGAGGAACGGCTCGCCGCCGTTCACGGCGGAGCGCTGGAGGACCGGCCGCCGGTGAAGGTGGTCAAGGCTCGGGCCCGCTTGTCACACGCCCTGAGGAGCCTTGACACGGCTCAGGAGCAGCTCGTCGACGCGCAGCGCGCAGCGTCCGGCACCCGCGCGGCCGCGCAGGTAGTCCCCGAGTTCGCCTCGGTCGACACCTTCGTCGAGGAGTACGTGCTGCCCAACTGGAGACACACCCCGGCCGACAGCCGGTGGTGTGCCACGTGGTGGCGGCACGCCGAGGCGGTCACCCGCCTCGAGGCGGTGTGGGAAGCGTTCGAGGTGATGCGGCTCGAGCCGGCGCCGTCGCTGTCCACGTGGTGGCGCGACCACCTCGACGTCCATATGCGCGCTCTGACGGCCGTGGAAGGGACGTTCGCCGGCTGCACCGCCTCGAAGCACACAAAGGTCCACGACCAACAACCGCAGTGGACAGCCGACGCGCCGGCGGCCGGGGCCTTCCACACCGACCCTGACTCGCCGCGCCAGCCGCGGCGGGTCACGACGCTGTACGACCACGAGATGAGGGCCTGACCGCCATGAGCCAACACGTACACGAAGAGCTCGAGATGGGGCAGCACCTGGACCAAGCGGTGCGCACCACGATCACGGGTGTTGCCCAGCTCGTCGAGACGCTCGCCCGGTCAACAGCGCAGCGGGACCAGCTCGCTGCCCAGGCGCTCAGGGAGCGGCTGCTGCATGAGCGGCCAGGTGACCGCGAGAGCCCGGACTCCGCAACAGCGCGGCCCCGCGGCGACACGACCGCGCAGACCCCGGCGGTCCGCCAGGGCGAGACGTCACCGACGTCACCGCTCGGCGCCCGCGCCCGCGAGTATCTCGACGCTGCCGGCGGCGAGACGGGTGCTGACCAGACCAGCCAGGCGTGGGCCACGGTGGTGCGGGACCTTGCTCACGACCCACTGGACACCGACGTCGGCTCGGCCGTCGACGACCTCGGCGCCCACGCACGTCGAGCTCACGGCCTGGACCTCGCGGCCGCGGTGACGGACGCACTCAGCGACGGCCGGGCGAACGCGGAGAACCGGGCCAGCGAGGCTGCGGCCGGCGCCGCGGCCGCCCGGGAGGAAGCCTTGATCGAGCTCCTGCCGGCGTTCCGCGACAACAAGGACCGCGGAGTATCGCCGACGAAGGCCGGCTCACCCCAGGAGCGACTCCACCGCGAACAGACCTGGGATCTCGCCCGTCGCGAGTGGGAGGCCGACCAACCCGAGCTGACGTCCCCAGCCGCCCGCAGGGCCGCGTGGCAGGCGATGCCGATGGAAACCAAGACCCCGCTGTACTGGCGCACCTACGACACCGAGGTCGCCCGACAAGTACCCGCCACCCCGGGCGCTATATCCCCGGCAGCTCGGGCAGCTGAGCCTTCTCCTGAGCGTGGCGTTGCGCCGAGCTCCGCCCCCACCGCAGCCGAGCGGGAGCACCGTCAACGGTCCTGGCAGATGGCTCGAGACTCGTTCCGGGAAGGCCTGCCGGAGGGCACCACGGCGCGCGAGGTCACCAAGCAGTGGGAGGACCTGGACTGGCCGGAGAAGGCGGTCCGCTACTGGACGGCCTACGACGACCCGGCCTCGCAGCCGCCGACTGCCGCCTCGTCAACGTCGACGAGGACCCAGCAGCCGACGGGCACGGCGGGTGTGAGTCGGGAGCGGATCGTCGCGCTCAACGGCCTGGCGGCCAACTACTTCACCGCCCAGGGCGGCGTCGGATCCAAGGGGCGGACCTACCTCGAGGAGAGGATCGGGTCGGAAGCCCTCGCCGACGGGGCCTGGACGACCGGGTACGCGCCGGCCGGGTGGACCAACCTGACGGACCACCTACGGGCCCAGGGGGCAACGAGCGACGAGATCCTCGCGGCCGGGCTCGGCCGCGTCTCGTCACGAGGAAGCGTCATCGACGCGTTCCGGGACCGGGCCATGGTCGCGGTGCGCGACGTCGACGGCGACCCCATCGGGTTCGTCGGCCGCGACCTCTCCGGTTCCCAGAACGCACCGAAGTACATCAACACCGGAGACACCGCTGCCTACCGCAAGGGCGAGCACCTGCTAGGCCTCCATGAGGCCCCAGCAGGGGCCCGGCTGGTCCGCGTCGAGGGCCCGTTCGACGCCATGGCCATCACCGCGGCCGGGGAAGGCCGCTACGCCGGCGTCAGCACGCTCGGTACGGCTCTCACCGGGACGCAGGCCGACCACCTCGCAGAACGAGCCGGAGGCCGCCTCTGGGAGGCCCTCGACGGCGACCGGGCTGGAAGCCTGGCCACCGAGCGGGACTTCTGGCTTCTGCGGGAGCGGGGGATCGACCCGCGGGTCCTGCCCGTCGGGAAGGACCCCGCCCAGCTGTGGCGAGACGACCCGAGCCAGCTGCGCACGATCCTCGACGTCGCGGACGCCGCACCGAGCAGCGGGCTCGTCGTCATCGACAACGCCGTAGCGGACCTGCGGGACGCCCTCCTGGCTGGCGACGCCGACGCCTACGAGGACCTAGCCGCCACCCAGGACAAGGTCACCGCCGGGCTGAGCGACCAGGACCGGTCGCAGCTTTCCGGGTACACCCGTGGGGCGGTCGACGAGCTTCAGCAGAGCGCCGACAACGCTCGCGTCGAGAGCGGGCGTCTGGAGGTCACCGGTGAGGACGCCGCCGCCGCGGCGGTGGACGCGGCGGACCCGGCCAGCGACCACCTCCAGGACACCGCAGAAGCCGCGCAGACGAGCAGCGACCGGCTCAGTGACCAAGCCGAGGATCTCGACGCCGCGGGCCGCCGAGCGGCAACGGGCACCTACGACCGGTCGACCACCTACGACCGGTCAACCACCACGGCGCTGACCAACGTCCCTGACCCCGAGGCGGTGACGGCCCGCCAGGCATCCGCGGCCGGGTTCGCGCAGCCGACGCGCACGATGATCAACGAGGCTCAGAACAAGTCAGGCACGCAAGCCAGGACGACCCGGACCACCACGTCTCAGCCGACCAGAACCCGGACACCACGCGTCTAACTAAGCGGCCAAGCGTTGGCCGTCGGTCAATGACCGCCATTGCCGAATAGCGTGCACTCACATTCAGGGCAACGGCCGACGTCCGAGGCGTTTCCGTTAATTAAGAGCGCGGTTGCCTCACCTCTTGTGAGCGAGTCGGAGTGTGTGACCGATCATCGCCGAGTCGTGCGGTCCCAGGAATCAGGGCGTTGGCCGGAACTGGTGACTGATCCCCTAGCTGTCGTCGGGCCTCCTGCGCTGTCTTTGACGCGGGGCCTTCACAGGTCACCTGGCGTACGGGTCACGGTCAGAGACGTTGAAGCGCCCGGGCCAGCCGCCGACGCCCGAGTCGTCCGTGATGTGCCCGCACCGCGTGCACCGATGGCTCGTGGCCCGGCGGTTCTCGGGGTTGTCATGGATGGGGACGTAGTGGTGCAGGTGAAGCTGGCACCGCAGTGGCTGGTCTGCCTTGACCGCTCCCGACAAGGTCAGCCGCAGCACGAGGACGTTGGCCAGGATGCTGGACGCGTACTGCAGCGCGTATGTCGGGTCGGCCGCCAGGTCGGCCCGCCACTCCTCGGCATACCTCTGGCCCACATCCTCAGGGAGGGTCCGCGCCGCGAGGTCACACAGCAGGCCGGCCAGCCGGGCTTCCGGGGTCACGGTAATCACGCGAGACCTCCCTCCGGTCGCAGTGACGAGGCCCCCTGTGCTCGCTCTGGTCGCAGTATTGAGGCTCGCTTCGCTCGCTCCTGCTGCACCCGAGCCAGCGCCGCGCTGGTGCCCTCAAGTCCACCGTCGGTCAGCCGGTAATAGCGCCGCCGCGGCCGCCCCGCTGCGCTCGGGTCTACGACCTCCCAGCCACTCTCGAGCCAGCCCAGCGCCTCGAACCGGGCGAGGATGGGAAAGACCGTGCCACTGGGCAGCCCGGTGAGGGCCATAATCTCCAGCCCGTACCGCTCGATCTCAGGGTCCTCCGACAGGGCCTGGAGAACGTGCACGGTCGTCGTCGACATCCGCGGCTGCGCTGCATTCATAGTAGAAGTCTACATAGTCTGGGCCGGCTTGGGTAGGGAACAACGTCCAGAACCGCCGCGTAGAGAGCGGCTCCGCTCGTCCTAAATGCCGCTGTCGGGACAATCGCCCGGCCGTGCCTGTCCGTGCGGAAATACCTCGCCGCCACGACGGCGTAGATCGTCAACACGAGGTACGCGGCTAGGCAAAGCGACGGGACCAGATAGAAGAGCAGCCCCAGGGGCTTCACCGCGTTTGGAACGGACCCGATGCCGCCGCCGCGCTTCGGGATCCATAGCCGGTGATCGCTTGGCAGATACGGGATGTGATCGCTTGGCAGATACGGGATGAGCCCGACCCAGCGGTCCCGCGAGCTTCCTGCCACGCAACTACGTTCCCATCCCGATGCAGGCTCAGCAACGCTCTCTCATGCCGCGATCCGCGCGATCTTGCCGAAGAGCGAGCTCTTCTTCACGACGGAGGTCAACGGCTCAGTCGCAGACAAAGCAGAACTTGTTGCCCTCAGGATCGGCCATCACCTGGTAAGCCCCCAGGTGAGTCGTCACCACCACGCCTTCGCGATGGGCGCCCAAGGCTTGAGCGACGGCGACCGCCGTCTCGATGTCATCGACCTCGAGATCCAGGTGCAGCCGGTTCTTGCCGCGCCGCCGCTCGAGTACAGGCTGGAAGGAGATGCGCGGGACATCCCCACCCTGCACGTGCGACCAACCTCCCTCACGGTCGACTGGATCGGCCTCCAGCAGAGCCGCCCAGAAGCGTGCCAGGCGGGGAGGGTCACAGCTGTCGATGACGATCTGGTCCAGACGCACACGCACCTCCTCACGGTAGGAGCCACTTCCTGCTCTGACTGGCGACACCACGACCGAGCAGACGTCCGGTCATGCCGCGTGGGGGGCGGTGACGGTTGCCCGAACCTTGCCGCTCTTGCTATTGGGCTGCTCCCGGTCAGGCCCCCCGCTCGGGACCGGGCCTCGCAGGGTCGTGGCCCGAGACGCGCCGGGCCGGCTGCGAGCCGGGGCCGGGGGGCGTAGCCGATGACCAGGTGCCGTCGGCGGCCACCGTCGGCCGACGAGCCTGGCCTGCTTGGCTGATCTCACGAGCCCGCCAGGCGTCACGAAGCTCGACGACATCGCGGCCACGGAACCCCGCGTGAGAAGCCTCCTGAGCCCGCTGAAGCGCCTGCTGGGCGCCGGCGAGCTGCTGCGCCGACACCAGCTCTCGCCGCGCCCGCTGAGCCGCCTCCATCGCACCAACGACCTGACGCAACTGCTGGAGCACCGCCATCCACCCCGGATGAGACTCCGTGCCGCCAGCCCGCATCGCCAGCTGGACATGACGGGCGGCCAGCTGAGCCGGTGAAGGCCCGTACGCGTGTGCGATGGATTCCTCCCCCTCGCGCGACGTCGACGTGGTGTCGACGACCTCGAGGGCCTGACGAGACAGCGTCTGCGCCGCGGCCATTACGTCGCCGTGCGGGGTCTGGACATCTCGCGCGATCGACGAGGTGACGCCGGCGATGTCCCGGGCGGCCTGACGCCAAGCCTGACGGTCGTAGGGGTCTTGCTGGTCCAGCTCAGCGCTCCACCGAGCAAGGGCCGCCTCGGCAGTGTCGAGGTGTGTCGACACGTCCGCCGGCACAGTCGCCGTCACCATCGGCACCTCGTCGCGCCAGATGGCCAGGGCCGCTGCCCGCGACTGATCATCCTCGTTCGCCGTCCACTGCGGCCGCAGCTTCGCCAACGTCAGGTCCGGCGCCAGCTGCGATGCGGTCAACCAGATCCCGTCGCCCAACCTCACCTTGTAGCCCGTCACCTGATCGCGGCCGCCGGCTGCCCAGCGTGCGGCTTCGATCTCGACATCGGCAACGTCCAGGACCGCGTCGAGCCACTGGGCCTCGGTGCGCGCCGACGTCGCCGCTGCGCGCACGACGTTCTGGAGAACGACCCGGTCCGGCACGACGCCGCGCTCTTGAGCGGTGGCGTGTTCTGCCTGGGTGTATCCCGGCAGGGAGCGGCCGGCGGGGCGGCTGCGCTCGTGGAGAGGGAGGACGAACTCGCGCGTCTGCTCGATCCGCTGCCGCACCTGCTGGGCCGCTTGGTAGTCGTTCTGCGGCAGCTGCACACGCCGGCCGTCCTGGCGAACGAGGCTCACAGCGATGTGCAGGTGATCGTTCCCACCGG
>JAABUS010005204.1_pt1 | contig 17460 bp, 18 predicted proteins | sample 5560161 | NCBI WGS metagenome assembly JAABUS01 (sample SAMN10711885, study PRJNA513376) | rock metagenome | isolation source: Antarctica rocks | place: Antarctica: Victoria Land, Trio Nunatak nord | collected 2016-01-04
TCCCGGTGCTGGCTGGCCAGCACCGGCGAGTCGATGGCCATCCCCGGCGCCTCGGCCCCGGTGATGTGCCCCTGAATCTCCAGCGAGACGAAGCCATGGACGGCCGCCCAGGCGGCGTGGGCGATCAGAGAGACCGGGAGTGCGACCAGCGACCCCTCGTCGACGCCTCGCTGCGCCAGCCGGACCAGCGTGCCGAAGCCGCCGGTCTCCATCTCCGGTTGCGCGACGGGTGGCGGGTCGGGGATGCAGGTCATCCCGCCAAAGACCAGCTGATAGAGCTCACGGTTGGCGAGCGCGTGAGCCCGGTACGCCCGGGCCAGTGCCATCATCCCATCCACTGCGCTCGTGCCCGGCGGCAGGCCGGAGACCACCTGCTCCATCTGCCCCCCGAGGCCACTGGCGCCCTGAAAGTACAGCCAGGTGAGGATGTCCTCCTTCGACTCGAAGTACTCGTAGATCGCGCCCGGCGAGTAGTTCAGTGCCGTCGCGACCCCCCGGATCGTCAGACCGTCGATGCCGCTCTCGGTGACGATGGATCGCGCCGTGTCCAGAATGGCGGCCCGCATGCTCTCCCGATTGGATGCCCGGCGGGCGGCGGCCCCAGTCACGCGCGTTTTGGTGATCACTCGTCAATCTCCTGAACAGCGTTCAATCAGTCCTGCGTGCAGTCTAGCGTCGATTCGCCGAGTGTCAATAGGTTTGCCGAACGGTGTTCGGAAAACTGTCCATTGTTCGGCATCAGTGACCATCGCCAAGGGATTTGGTTCTCCACGGCGCTGACGGTGGACGAGGGCCTGGTCGCGGTCGGCGTGGGCGAAGTCGATCCGCGTCCGCCGCTCAGTCACTTTCACGCCCCGCGTCCCCAACAACGGGGCGCACCAGAGAAAGCGGGTGGCCGAACCGTGGCGTACGTACTCGGTGTCGTACCGGGCGGCGTGGCCATGGATCACGGGCAGTGGATCGTGCGCCTCCCCGTGCAGCTCCTTGCCTCCCTCGTCGAAGCAGACCAGCGGCCGCGCCGGGTCCAGGGCGCGCTGGTAGACGTCGAGGACGTCCTCCATCCGGGCGAGGAAGGCGGCGTCCGCTTCGGGAGTGATGCACCATTCCTGCTATAGCCACGGCTTGAGGATGTTTTTTGCGCGCGGTCCGCACGGTGTTGGGGGCGATGCCGTCGACGATCTCCAGCGCGATCAGCCGCGCCGCCACCAGCCGCAGGGTCTAGCACGCGGCGCCGGCGGACGAAGCAAAGAAGGTGACGAGGCGGGTCTCCTGGGCGCGTTCGAGCTTAGGGGGTCGGGGGGACGGGGGGCGGTGGGCGTCGTCGACCCCCCGTCGCCCACCGCCACCGGACACGGTCGACGGGGGCAAGACTGACCTCTACCGCTTCGGCAATCCGCGCGTCGGGCTACGCGGGGCCTCCCGCTCCTTCGTCAGCCTTGAGCAGGATTCGGGCGTGAGCCAAGTCGCCGGCGAGGGTGGTCCTGCCGGTGAGGTGGTCGCCGAGCACCTCGCGCTCGGCGGGGAGGAGGCTGACGGCGTAGCGCAGCGGCAGGACGGGGCTCCCGGGCGGGTCCGCCGGATCGACGTGCCCAAAATACGGCACTCTTATCAATCCGGCAAACGACTTTCCACAGAGTAGTTAGGCAGAATACTCGCCTACGAAGAGCCACCACCACATCTTGGCTCACAGCAACAAGCCTTTTTACAGCCTGAATCGCCGATATGAAGTACCGGCCAGCATGGTTAAGTCGCTACCGTCAAGGAGAACAATCCTGACCCGTGCTTTCGCTGCGGCCCGTTGCGCCTGTTCCCCAAAGAAGGTCGTCGTAGCGAAGATGCCCACGTCTGCCCCCTCTGAGTTAACCGATCCTATGAGTTCTCGAACAACGTTCGGTTGAATACGGCTCGTCTGAACCTGGCGCTTGCACTGCACGATGACAGCCTCTCCATTTGGCCCCGTACCGCGCAAATCCACTCCCTCATCTCCGGCCTTACCCACGACGACCAGTTTGTAACCTCGTCGTTGAAGAATCCTTTGCACCATGTACTCAAACTCCTTTGAAGATGCCTGCAACATGTCGGAGATGGAGTAAAGATGCTCCCTCTGGCGCTCTTGCTCCTCCCTAGCTCGCTGGTTCTTCTGGGCTTGTTCACTCCTATGTAGTTGCCAATCAACGACAAGCCGCGCCCAGTTCCGTTGAACATACACGAGAAACCAGCCAAAAAACGGGAGTGGCGGGAGCAAGAGGAGGAGGCCCGTCGTCTTATCATTCGCACCAAGCACTATTGCCAGAATGACGACGAACCACACGAAGGCGGTCTTCGTCAGCGTGATCAGCGCAGCAGTATATCGACCATGCTCATCGAACAGATCATCCACAAACATGTCCTCTTCTGCGGAGTGAGAAGCATGGCGCAGGCACTTGCACTCACCTTGGCCAATACATCGTAGGAAACCGGTAGATATCAGATCACGCTCGGTTCCATCTTCCCATCACCGGGACCGTTTCCGACAATGTATCGGTGACTGTCGGAGAACGGTATCTTTCCAGGAATCGATGGACTAGGTATGATCGGATGGATCGTGCCATACGGGACAGCAGGAGATGTCATGCCCAGGTCTTTGCATTGGTTCGTTGCTCTGCTCATCAGTCTCAGCCTGTTCCCCTTGGGCGGCTCGATCTCCCAGGCTAGGCAGACTGATGACGGGGGCGCCTATACGTGTCCGACCGAGGCGCAGGATCCACCGGAGGGTGCGGCGACGACGACGCAGACGATCCGAGGAACGGAGGCGGTCCCTCAAGGTGAACCACTCGTCATTGATGAGGGGAAACCTAACGAGCGTACCTACACCGTCTACAGCACCGGCTATCTCTTCGAGATTGGTGGCCATACATTCATTACGCCGGCGATTGTCCTCTGCCTTCGTGTCGAATTCTCGCCAACGTCCACGCAAAGGAACTTGCTGACTGGCTATTTTCGGATGGATACGAGAGATTCCCCATCAACATTTCCCGGCTTCGTTGACTACTACGGAACGCGCGTGGTCAACGGCGTCGACCAGGATGAGGCGGAGGAGATCGCCCGTGGCGGAGAGGGGCCAGAGGACGCCCTGATCATCGACATGTCGACAGATCGTGACCAGGTCATCCCCTTGGTGTTGGATCCAGGCCAGGAGGCTACGGGCGAGACGGAGCTCTACATCACCTCAGGACAGCCAAGGGCCATTGCCAATGGAGACGATCTCGACTGGGCGATGCTTGTCGATCTCAAGGAGCCGCCGGCCGAGTCTGAGCACACCTCACCAAGCTCAGCTGCACGGGCGACCCAGGCTTCTGGCATCACCAGCGGTACGGTCACCGAGTTCAACCAGCCTACCGTCATCACCCTGGGTCTCGAGAAGTGGCGCCTGAACTTCGACCCCGCCGTCGAAGTCCGCAGTTCGATAGCCGGTGTCGCACCGCAACGCGGCCAGTTCCTCGTGATCTGGTTTGATCAGTTCTCAACCCGGGGGGAGCCGCTACCACTTGGCAACTTCACTCTCCAGACCAGCACTGGTCCCGGGGAGCCGTTTGGTGTTAGGGCGCTCTCCCGAGAGGGCACGACTGGCCTCATCCTCACCGAGTACACCTGGTCACCAGACACCATGTCTGCGAGCACAGACTATCGGACCGGGATTGCGTTTGACATCGCGCCCGAGGACACGCACTTCGTCCTGCAGTACCGCGGCCCGGCGCAGACGCTCGGCAACGACTACGTCGTGGACCTGGAGTTCGACGCCTAGCGTCACTTGGTGGCACTATGCTGCATCGGAGAGAGCGACATGCGACGTCTTTGGTGGTTCATTCTGCTTCTGGCACTCTTGGCCAGCCCGATCTCGACTGAGGCATCAAACCAAAGCGGGCACTTACCGCTTCAAGCATTGGCCAACGCAGGGGCTTCCCTTCCCGATCAGTCTGGACTGCTGCGTGAGCCTGCTGACCTGGACCTCGACAGCTTTCAACCTGAAGACACTGACGAACTGACGGTCCTGACGACTCACGTTGAAGACGATAGCGATGGCGTAGTGGTCATCCTTCGCAACGATCTGAGCATCACCGTTGATACGCTACAGGTGAGCGTGGGATACGATCGCGATGGCCGGAAGATCGGGGTCGGGACGACCAAAGAGTCACTGCCGCCAACCATCCCTCCTGACGGATTGGCGATCGTGTATATCCCTATTGAAGGGGACCTGCCAAGGGACCTTTCGGACGTCGAGGAGTCGATCACTGTCGACAAAGCAAGCGCAACCAAGCCACGGAACCCACCCTACCGCACCCTTGAAATCACCGACACCGCAGTGGCAGCAGATGCGGCCTCCATCGAGGTGAGTGGACCGCGATCTGGGACGGCTACATCAGCCGCGGCGATTCTGGTCTGCTTCGAGGGCGATGATCAGGATCTCTATATTGCTGGCTGGTTTGGCGACCGGTTCGAGGATTTGGGTCTCCGCCGAGGCGACTCTACGGAACTGGATCTCCCTGCGCCAGGTGGTGCCTGCCAAAGGCACATCATCGGCGTAGCTGGATCGGAGTAACGCACCAACCGAAATATCAGTGGATATGACACGAGCGCCCCAGAGGACGAATCCTCGGGGCGCTCGTGCAACCAAACGCTTAGCTTATTTCTTGCTCTTGGTTGGTGTGGGCACACCCCCGCCCACGATCGGGTCGCCGTCGCCGTCGTCGCCAATCTCTATGTGGTCGCCCTCGCGGATTTCGCGGACGTGGCCAGCCCGGCGCTCGACCACGACCTCTGTCGGCGCGCTCTTGGATGCACTCTCACTGAACTGCCAAGCATACTGGTGGCGCATCTGGTTGACGCAACCGGTGTTTTCGTCCTCGACAGAGACGTCTTCTCCGGGCCGTAGGAATAGGTCTCCGTCAGGGAATTCGCTACCATCAGCGCAGGCACAGACTGGCGGTCCAGGGGGAGACCCGATGGCGAAGCACCCAGACGACACCGCGGCAGATCTCCACTGGCCGGGGCCGGCCGGCTTCGCGTCGTACCACGTCGCGCCCGGAAGTCGGGTCGATCTGTCCGCGGTCGACGCTGGGGAGTCCGGCCCCTTCAACGCCAAACAGGACGTCAAGGCCGAGCTCAAGCGGCTGCGCAAGCGGATCTCCTCCTTGCAGGAGCGGCTCTACGCCGGGCACCGCCAGAGTCTGCTCGTCGTCCTCCAGGCGATGGACACCGGCGGCAAGGACGGGGCGATCCGGGGTGTCTTCAAGGGGGTCAACCCGCAGGGCTGCCGGGTCTGGTCGTTCAAGGTGCCGACGCCGGAGGAGCTGAACCACGACGTCCTCTGGCGCTACCACGAGAAGGCGCCGGGCCGCGGGATGATCGCCATCTTCAACCGGTCGCACTACGAGGAGGTCCTGATCGTCCGGGTCAAGGGGCTCGCCCCGGACAGCGACTGGGACCGCCGCTACGCCGCGATCAACGCCTTCGAGCAGAACCTGACCGACAGCGGCACGACGATCCTGAAGTTCTACCTGCACATCTCCAAGGATGAGCAGAAGCGCCGCCTCCAGAGCCGGCTGGATGACCCGGAGAAGCACTGGAAGTTCGACCCGGCCGACCTCGTCGAGCGCGGCCGCTGGGACGACTACATGGGGGCTTTTGAGGACGCCATCGCCGCCAGCTCCACCGACGCGGCGCCATGGATCGTCGTCCCGGCCAACCACAAGTGGTACCGCAACCTCGTCATCGCCCGGACCATCGCCCACACCCTCGAGGCGATGAATCCGCAGTTCCCGCCAGCCGCGCCGGGTCTGGACGATATCGTCATCCCGGACTGATTTGCCAAGTGATGCGTTCGCGGGTGCCGGCTCCCTGGTAAGAACGACGCTCTTGCCCGCTGAATCCGCCGACACGTTCGTCGTCCCGGAGCAGCCTCCCCATATCTTCGAATGGGGCGGGGCGGTGGGCAGCGTTTGTGTCCCCCCATGCAGCATCCAGCCAGACCCGCCCGACAACCGGCGGCGTCCGGGCATCGACAGTGTCCTTTGCCTCGCCAAGACTGTCAGCCCGCCTGCCCCAATCGTCCGGTTGGACATATCCCAACAACTGTTGTCCGCAAATCTTGGCGATAAGCACAAGAGGAACCATATTTTTGCCAGATGGAGCCATTGACAGTGGAGAATCGGCTGATAACATGTCGATAGTCGACAATCGAGTTCGCGGCCCGACCCGGGAGTGGGGTCGTCACGAGGGAGCAGGCACATGTCAGATACGCCAGCCATGCGTCCAGGACACTCAGCCGGAACGCCGGCGTTCACGCGCCGTTCCACCGTCGCCGGAGCGACCGCCGCGGCCAGTCTCGCCTTCTTCAAATGGACGGCTGCCGGAGCGGCCGGGTTCGGTGAGCGGACGCGGTATGCCGTCCAGGCCGAGCGAACCACGGGCGGCGAGCTGAAGGTCGGTCTCTCCAATGAGCCCCCCAACCTCGATCCGCACCAGGCGTCGGCGCTGATCGCGTCCACTGTCATGGGCAATATCTTCGATACCTTGCTCAGCGAGAGCTATGACGGCCATCTCTTCCCGGGTCTTGCGACCAGCTGGGAAACGTCGGCCGACGGGCTCTCCGTCACGCTGAAGCTGAAGACGGGTGTGACCTTCCACGATGGCGAGCCGTTCAACGCGAGTGCCGTTCAGTATTCGTTCGACCGGATGGTCGATCCCGCTACGCAGTCCGGCCTCGCGGCCAGCATGCTCGGGCCCTACACTGGTAGCCAAGTCGTCGACGACACGACAGTTGTCGCCACCTTCTCCAAGCCGTTCGCACCGTTCCTGAAGAACCTGGCCCGAAACTACACCGCACCGATCTCGCCCAAGGCCGGCGCCCAGTTCGGGCTGGACTTCGCGACCAATCCGGTCGGCACGGGTCCGTTCATCTTCAAGGAGTGGGTCCAGAAGGATCACCTCATTCTGGAGCGCAACCCCAACTACGCCTGGGCGCCCGATTTCCTCGGCATCCAAGGACCGTCATCGCTGGATTCGATCACCTGGCGCTTCGTGGCCGAAGAGGCGACCCGGCTGGCGACGCTCCGCAACGGCGAGAGCACGATCATCGAGTCCTTCCCGCCGGCGTTCGTGTCGCAGTTCCAAGGTGATTCGGACTACGCGATCGATATCAACGCCAACCCGGGCATCCCGTTCAGCTTCATGGTCAACACGATCAATCCGCCGTGTGACGACATCGCGGTCCGCCAGGCCATGCACTACGGACTGGACAAGGAAACGATCAGCCAGACGATCAACTTCGGCGTCTATCCGCCGGCCCACGCGCCTCTCTCGCCTGTCACCCTCGGCTACTGGCCAGAGGCCGAGTCGATGTATCCGTTCGATCCGGACCAAGCGAAGTCGATCCTCGATGCCGCCGGATGGATCGCTGACGGCGACGGGATGCGGGCGAAGGACGGGGTTGCCCTCAAGGTCCAGTTTTGGACGCTCTCCGACATCGTCCTGTACCAGAACATCTCCCAGGTCTTCCAGGCGCAGATGCGCGACATCGGCATCGATGTCGAGATCGTCTCGCTCGCCCGCGCGGCCTGGGGTGAGGGTGTCCGCTCTGGTAAGCATCACCTGACGACCCAGATCTTCGGTCTGACCGACCCGTCGGTCCTCGCGCTCAACTTCGACTCCGCCAACATCCCGGTCGATGGTGGGCAGGGGTTCAACTGGAGCTTCTACACCAACCCCGACCTGGACAACCTCTTCGCCCAGGGCGAGGCGGAGTTGAACAGCGATGCCCGTGTCGCGCTCTATCAGCAGGCGCAGAAGATCATTCTCGACAACGCGGTCATGATCCCGGTCTACGTGCTCCAGCAGGTCTATGGCCGCGACACCTCGCTCCAGGGGCTGGTCTACATCACCGCCGGCATGCCGCTCATGTACACGGCCTTCCTCGCCGAGTAACGTCCGCGAGAGGCCGGAAGATGGGTACGTTGTCGTGTTCACCTACATCAAGGATCGGATCGTCTCGACCGTCATCGTCCTGATTGGCGTGTCCTTCCTAGCGTTCATGATCCTCCAGCTGGTCCCGGGCGATCCTGTCCAGATCATGGCCAGTCAGTCCGGGGCATCCGGCGCCGATATCGACCGGCTCCGGCACCAGCTCGGGCTGGATCGTCCGATCTGGGACCAGTACGGCCGCTTCGTCCTCAACGCCGTGCAGGGTGATCTCGGCCGGTCGATCCAGTCCCGGCAACCCGTCGCGCAGATGGTGTTCGACCAAATCCCGGCGACGCTCCGGCTCACGTTCGCCGGGATGGGCGTGGCGATCGTCGTCGGGCTGATCGCCGGGATCATCGCGGCCGTCCGGGCCCGGACCTGGATCGACTCCGCCATCATGGTCGTCTCGACACTTGGCGTCGCGATCCCGAGCTTCTGGTTCGCGCTGCTGCTGATCTACGCCTTCTCGGTCCACTACCACTGGTTCCCAGCGGCTGGGGGCGAGGGGCTTCGGCCGCTCGTCCTGCCGGCGCTGACGCTGGGGATCAGTGGCGCCTCGGTGATCGCCCGCCTGACCCGGTCGAGCATGCTCGAAGTCATGAACCAGGACTACATCGGGACGGCCCGGGCCAAGGGGCTGCGTGAGCGGACCGTGATCTATCGCCATGCCCTCAAGAACGCCCTGATCCCGGTCGTGACCGTGGCTGGGCTGCAGTTCGGCGGGCTGCTGTCGGGAGCGGTCATCATCGAGACGGTCTTCGCCCGGCAGGGCATCGGCCGGCTCGCAGTCGACGCCATCCTGAACAAGGACTACCCGCTGGTGCAGGGAACCGTCCTGGTCGCCGCCACCGCCTATGTCCTGATCAACCTGCTGGTCGATCTACTCTACGCGACGCTGGATCCGAGGCTGCGGCATGGCAACTAACCAGATCGGGGCCGCCTCCATCGTCCGGGATTCCAGTGATCGCCTCGCGGCCGGCGGGACCCGCAGTCTCTGGCGGGATTCCTTCCACCGGCTCATCCGGAACCCGGCCGGGCTGGCGGGGCTGGTGATCCTGATCGTCCTCCCGGCGCTCTCGATCCTGGCGCCGCTGATCGCTCCCTACGATCCGATCGACCAGTCGCCGCTCGACGCCCTGCACGGGCCGACGACCGATCACTGGTTCGGCACCGACCAGTTCGGCCGGGACATCTTCTCCCGCCTGCTCTACGGGGGGCGTTACTCCCTGCCGGTCGGAATCATCTCGGTCGGGATCGCGGCCGTCATCGGGATCCCCCTCGGTCTGATCGCCGGGTATTACCGGGGCTGGGCTGAGAGCTGGATCATGCGCGTCATGGACATCCTGCTCGCGTTCCCGGGCATCCTGCTGTCCCTGACGGCGATCTCGATCCTCGGACCCGGACTGAACAACGTCATGATCGCGGTCGGCCTCTCCAGCATCCCCAGCTACGCCCGGCTGGTGCGGAGCTCGACGCTGCAGCTGCGTTCGCTGGCCTACGTCGAGGCGGCCCGGGCGTCCGGGGCGGCCGACCGCCGGATCATCGCCTTTCACATCCTGCCGAATGTCCTCGCGCCGTTGATCGTCCTGGCGAGTCTCGGCGTCGGGACCAGTCTGCTGGCGGCGTCCGGTCTGTCGTTCCTCGGGCTCGGCGCCCAGCCACCCTCCCCGGAGTGGGGGGCGATGCTGAGTACCGGCCGGAACTACATCGAGCTGGCCTGGTGGATCACCACCTTCCCCGGAATCCTGATCGTCCTCGCCGTCCTGGCGGCCAACCTGCTGGGCGACGCGCTCCGCGACGCCCTCGACCCCCGGATGCGGCGCCGATGACCGGCGTTGCCCACGACTCACCCGAGGAGCTTTCCCATGTCCGCCCCTTCGATGTTCCATCTCGTGAAGGAACTCTGCGAACGGCCTGGTCCCATCGGTCATGAGCAGGAGTACAACGAGTGGTTGGCCGAGCGGTGGCGGCCATTCGTCGCCGAGGCGTCGGTCGATCGGCTCGGCAACTTCATCGCCAGGGTTGGCGGGACCGGGCCGCGGCTCAACCTGATCGGCCATACCGACGAGATCGGCTTCGCGGTCCGCGCGATCGACGCCGACGGCTTTATCCGGGTTGCCTCTAATCAGCGCGACCCGGCCAGCCGACCCTTCGCTCGGGGCCCATATTTCCTCCCGCTCGGTCACCCGATGCTGATCCTGAGCGAGACCGGTCCGGTCGAGGGCATCTTCGCGACGACGACCGGCCATCTGCTCACGCCCCAGCAGCAGGAGCAGTTCCGGCTGGAGTGGGCCGATGTCTGGATCGATATCGGGGCTGGCAGCCGGGCCGAGGTCGAGTTGGGGGTGCAGATCGGCGATCGCATCATCTGGAACCCGCCGACGCGGCGCCGTGGGCCGTTCTTCTACGGCAAGGCGATGGACAACCGGGTGGCGCTCGCCATCTTCGAGGCCTTCCTGCGGGAGACGGCGCCGGACAGCTTCGGCTGCGAGCTCTGGATCACCTCGACCATCCAGGAGGAGGGCGGTCTCGTCGGCGCGGCGACCGTCGACCAGATCGTCCAGGCTGACTACGCGATCGCCGTCGATGTCGGTCTCGTCGGCGATACGCCCGCCGTGGATTCCAACTGGGTGACGCCGCGCCTCGGCGGTGGGCCGATCATCGTCCACAAGGATCTTGGCTCCTACACCCCGACGGTCCGCCGGATGATCGAGGCGGCGGCGGCGACGGCCGGGATCCCGGTCCAGCGCGCGGTCTACAGTCTCTATGGCAGCGATGCCGGCGAGATGCAGCGCCAGGGCGTGCCGTCGGCTCTGCTTGCGTTCCCCGGCCGCTACACGCACAGCCCGTTCGAGATGGTCCACGAAGCCGACCTGCTGGCCAGTGTCCAACTCTTGCATGCGGTCATGGCGAGTCCGTTCTGGGCAGACGCCCCGCGGCGTCCGGGCCAGACGACGGTCGGATAGGCTGGCCCGGCCGACGGGTCGGGACTTGTTGGAAAGTAACTGATGACCGGGTTGAACCTTGCTCCTCCGAGCCAGCTCCGGCTCGTCGACAACGTCGTCCGGTCACTGGAAGCGTCGATCCTCTCGGGGCAGATCGCCCCAGGGGATCGACTCGTCGAGACCAGCCTTTGCGAGGCGCTCGGGGTGAGCCGCACGACGGTCCGGGAGGCGCTGCTCCTGCTGGAGCGGAGTGGTCTCGTCCGGAGCGAGCCCCGTCGGGGGACCTTCGTGACCAGGCTCTCCCGGACCGAATCGCTGGACCTCTGCGTCTCCCGCAGCCTCCTCGAGTCCTACGCGATCACCTCCGGTCTGTCGCGGCTGACCGATCAGACGCTCGACGGGATGTACCGGTTGCTGGATGAGCTCGCGCTCCTCCAGGTGCCGCGTGATGTCCCCCGGATCATCGAGATCGACGTGGCGTTCCACGAGCGGATCATCCGCTGCGGCAATTCCCGGGAGCTGACCCGGCTGTGGGAGAGCCTCAACGGCAAGCTCAGTGCCCTCTTTCTCGGCAGCCTCGAACACTACGGGGCAGACATCGATGATATCGTCGAGCTCCACGAAGTCCTGCTGAACGCGCTGGAGACGGGCGACCGGACGGTTGCGCGGGAGACGGTCGTCGCCCATTACGTCCGTGATACCACCCTGACCGAGCCCAGAACCCATATTGCCGAATCGGTCGAGTCAGTCCGTGTCGCACAGGTGACACGACGGGCGCGGGCTGCGGCCCGTCGCGAGTAGAGGATTACAGGTGTGAACGCGACCGACCGAGATGAGCTGAAGCGCCGAGCCTGCGCCCGGATCGACGACCTCACGCCGGACCTGATCGACATCTCCCGTCAGATCTACAAGAACCCGGAGATCGCTTTCCAGGAAGTCGAGGCAGCCCGGCTGCTGTCTGGGGTCCTCGAAGCGAATGGGCTAGCGGTCGAGCGCGGCGTCGGCGACATCTCGACCGCCTTCCGTGGAACCACCCCCGGCGCCCGGCCGGGTCCGCGTATCGGTCTGCTGAGCGAGTATGACGCGCTGGTCGGTCTCGGTCATGGCTGCGGCCATCATCTGATCGCGATCTCCGGGGTTGGCGGTGGGCTTGGCGTCGCCGCGGTCGCCGGCGACCTGCCCGGCTCCGTCACCGTTTTTGGGACACCGGCCGAGGAGGGGCCGTCCGGCAAGACGATCCTGCTCGCGCGCGGCGTGTTCGACGGCATCGATGTGGCCGTCCTGTTCCATCCACGCGACCGGGCCGGCGTTCTCCGGCAGATGCGGACCGGCCAGTCGCTGTGCTTCACCTTCGAGGGTCGCCACGCCCACGCCGCGGCTGACCCGGACAAGGCGATCGACGCCCTCAACGGAGTGATCGCCCTCTTCAACAACGTCAACCTGCTCCGGCAGCACTTCCGGCCGGACGTGAGCGTGACCGGCAACATCCCGGACGGCGGCAGCGGCGCCTTCCCGGTGCTGGCGACCGCAAGGTTCGGCGTTCGCGTCTACGAGGGTGAGACCGACTTCAACGAGCTCCGTGAGATGATCGTCGACTGCGCCCGCGGCGCGGCCCTGGCGACGCGGACGAAGCTGACCGTCAACTACGGTGGGCTCGAGCGCGGGATGAAGTTCAACGACGTCCTCGCGACGGTGGCGTCGACCAACGCCGCCGACCACCTCGGACTCGACATTTCGGCCCAGATGACCATTGGCGGGATGTCAGACTTCGGCAACGTCTCGCACCGGGTCCCCTCGGTCTATCTCAACACCCCCGCCTGGCCGACCGGCACGACGCTCCATACCGAACAGGCCGTCGAACTGGGGGCTACCCCACAGGCGTTCGAGGCGGCGATCAACGCGGCGAAGATCGAGGCGATGATCGCGATCGATCTCCTAACCGACCCGGACCTCCTGGCGGCCGCCCGGGAGGATTTCGTCGCGAACGACATGGGAACGATCGCGGCCCGGCCGGCCTGACCCACGGTTCCGACACGCCTTCGCCTGGGGAGTCCCGCCGCGTGAGCACATCGCCTGTCCGGGTCGCGGTCATCGGGCTTGGCGCCTGGGGCACGCTGGCCCACCTGCCCTCGCTCCGGGCTCACCCGGACGCCGAGGTCGTCGCCGTCGTCGAGCGGGACGAGCGGCGGCTGCGTGAGGTCGCGGGGCGGTTCGGCGTCCCCCTTGCGCTTGCGACGCCGGACGAACTCTGGCGACGGCAGGATGCCTTCGACGCCGTCGTCATCGCGACCCCGACCGACACCCACCATGAGCTCGCGCTGCCGGCCCTTGCCCTCGGTAAACACGTCCTCTGCGAGAAGCCGCTCGCCTTCGACGTCGGGCAGGCCCGGGCGATGGCGGAGGCGGCCCGGGCGGCTGGCGTCGTGACGAAGCTCGGCTTCATGTTCCGCTTCTCGCCGGCCATCCAGCGGTTGAAGACGCTCCTCGACGACGGCTATGCCGGTGACGTCGTCGCCTTCCAGAGCCACACGATGAACGCCCAGTTCATCGACCCGGCGACGCCGATCCACTGGAAGATGCGGCGCAACCGGGCCAACGGCGGCGTCTTCGCCGAGTACGGTGCCCACGCGATCGACCTCGCGTCATGGCTGGTCGGTCCGATCGAACGCGTCGTCGCACAGGAGCAGACGATCACGCCCCAGCGCCCGAACGCCGCCGGCGAGATGGTCGCGGTCGAGGTCGACGACGCGGCGGCGTGGCTGGCGACGTTCGCCTCCGGCGCCCAGGGCAGTTTCGAGACGAGCTGGTCCACGCTTCCGGTCGGCGGTGGCGGGATTCGGGTCTACGGCACCCGAGGCTCCCTCGCCTGGCAGCCCGACCCTGGTCTCCGGACCAGCGAGCGGCTGATCGGCGCCACGGTGGATCAGCCCGTGCCGGAGGTCCTGCTGGAGTACCGGACGCGATTCCCGCCGGCGGCCGGCGATGCCCACGCGATTGGCATCTCGGCTGACTATAATGACCGTCTGATCGCCTCGTTCATCGGGGATGTCCGCCGACCGCCGAGCAGTGGGCCTGACTTCGACGATGGCCTCCGGGCGCAGCGTGTCCTGGCCGCCCTCCAGGCGTCGCTCGGGTCCAGTCAGTGGGCATCGGTCGCCGACCGCTGACGATCGGTCCGCCGGGTTTCGGTGCTCTCTGGCGTCGGGACGGGATGGTTGAGCGGCATGGTGGGGTAGAGGGACGCGATCCGGCCGGCCGGGAGCCCGGCGTGGTCGTCGGCCCTGGGTGGTCCGGAAGCGTCCGTGGCGTCGCCGGCGCCCAGGGTGCTCAACGGGTCGTCGAGCTGCCGCAGGGACGGGATGAAGGCCGTCCCCAGCACCACCAGCATCATGGCCCCGGCCAGCAACAGGAAGGCGGGCCGGATGCCGAGGCCGTCGATCAGCGGCCCGGCGAGCAGGAATCCGGCGGGTCCGGCGGCGTAAGTCGTCGAGGTCACGACGCCGACGACGCGGCCCCGCAGGCGCTCGGGCGTCCGGGTCTGCATGACGTAGTTGGTGATCGGGCCGAGCGGCCCATAGCTCAGGCCGAGGACGAGGCTGATCGCCAGCATGACCGCGATCGGCGGCAGCAGCGCCAGCCCAAGGACCGTGGCCCCGAGCAGGATCGTCGAGCCGACGTAGATCGTGCGGCGCCGAAGCCGCCCGCCCCACTGCCCGTAGGCCAGCGCCCCCAGCAGACCGCCGATGCTCATGGCCATCAGGACCCAGCCGAGCTGGGCCGGTGTCTCCCGCTCGGTGAACCAGACGGGCAGAAGGACGCCCTCGATGGGAAGGTAGAGCCCGATCACGACCATCGAGAGCAGTGTCATCGTCCGCAGGAGCCGCTCCCGCCAGACGAACGTCAGCCCCTCGGCGGTGCTCCGCCAGAAGCCGCCCGTCTGCTCGCGGTCCACCGGGCGACCCGCTCCGGCCAGCCGCACGCCACCGATCGCGGCCATCGAGACGACGAAACCCAGCCCGGTGAACCAGAGCGTGTCGACGGCCCCGACCACGGCGATCAGCACGCCGCCGACGCCCGGACCGATCAGGTAGGCGCCATTGAAGATCGCCTCGTAGATGCTGTTGGCGCGGTCCAGCCCCAGGCCGGACCGCGCGGCCGCCTCGGGGATCATGGTCTCCCGGGCGGTGATCCCGGCCGGGTCGAAGGCGGACCCGAGCCCCGCCAGCGCGGCCAGCGTCACGACGGTCAGCCCGAAGGTGAGGTCGATCAGCGGGATCGCGATCACGGAGAGACCCGAGAGCGCATCGGAGACGATCGAGATCCGCCGCCGCCCGACGAGGTCGACGACCGTGCCGGAGATCAGGCTGGCGAACAGCAGCGGCACCGACGCCGCCGCGGCGACCAGGGCGGCGCTGGTCGCGCTCCCGATCCGCTCCAGGACCAGCCAGGGCAGGGCGACGATCGCGATGCCGTTGCCAATGCCCGCCGCCAGCGTGCCCGACGCCAGCAACAGGAACGGGGTCAGGCTGGTGCCAGGTGGCGTGGGGGCGGTCGTCATTGGGCATTCGTCTCGTGCAGGTGCCGCGAGCGGAGCGGTGGGTTACACGTGTGACGTACCGCTCAGGCCGGGTGATGCCGGATCCAGTCCAGTGGCTGCGCCTCCGCGACGTGGAGGAGATAGTCCTGGCCGAGCCTGGGCGGGTCGAGCGCGACCCTCATGTCTCTCGCGCCTCCGGTTAGCTTCCATGACCGATTAGCGTTGCCAACAATAGGTATCACTCGAGTGGATGCATCGTAGGTCTGGTCGGCCAGCGATAGCGTCGGCCAGCTCGTTGGATCAGCAGCCGCGTGACCACAAAGCTGGCTGCCAGAAACAGGTAGAAGTCGATGACGGCGCTGGTCGTCTCCATCGAGCGGCACGACTCGCCGTACCCGTTCATCCATGCCTGCGTCCGCTCGACTGCGCAGCGCATCCCCACCTGGATTGGAGTCGGAACGCCTTTGCTGGCGAACGCCTCGGTGAAGCCAAACCCGTCAAGCACCGTCCGGCTCGGCCGGTTGTCGAAGGCGTGATCTGGATGGACGGTACTGCCCACGGTCCAGGAACGGAGCCGTCGACGAATGATGCGGTCGGAACGGCCCGGACTGGCGATGCGCTCGTAATGGAGTCGTGGACCAGTGCAGCGGCTACATGATGGAACATGACGTGTTCAGGGAACCGACGGCGATGGTAGCCCAGCGGCTGAGCCGGGTCAACGGCCGGGTGATTCGTGCAGCAAGAAGGAGAACGGTGACCAGACGGGCTCGAGCCGGCATACCGGCAGGGCAGGCACGGGATTCTCCCACCATGAGAGACGGGTGAGATCGCTCTTGTCGCTGGACCCGTGCCTGTCGTCCTCTTCGCCTATTGCCACTCGCTCCAAAGGCAAGCTGGAGCGAGGTTCCTGAAGGGCAAGGGAGCAGGAGACTGGATGATTGGCAGACCGGTCGTCGGCAAGCGTGTTGACGGCGAGGTGAGGGTCGGGGTTCGCCCGGAGGGGACGCTATTCGTAACTCAGTCTTCGATTGGCGGCGCGCCGGCTTCCTCTACGCCATTCGTGATCATCCGGGCGCACGCCCGATCCCAAACCGCGGTGTCGAGCGTGGCGTGAATGCTGACGGCCTTGAACCAGCGCAGGCGAATCACATGCACGCCGCTGTTGGAGTAGGGTCCCCCGTCGGCCAGGGTGGCCGAGTCGGTCCACTCAGCGACTGCGGTCACAGCCCAGGGCCATCCGGCGACCGCGACGTGGTGCAATTCGACGTCCAGCTTGCCTCGCGTGAGTCGCATCAGACGCTCGAACCACAGCCGGAACGCGGGCAGACTGTGCCGCGTGCCGCCGATCGGACTGTCGCCGGAGAAGCGGTGTTCGAAGTGCATCGCCATGTTGCCAAGGGTCGCTTCGTACTTGCCCTTGTTGAGGTCGGCAAAGACCTTTCGAATTTGACGACGGATCAGGAAGTGGTACATGAGGTGTCTCCTGCTGGGTGGGTTGTGGGGGTCGGTGCGTCATCGACCAGCCTCGGTCCGATCTGTGTCGCTGGGAGCGAGACTCCCAGCGACACAGACAGGCTCCGCTACGGGTGCTCGACCCCGGGGTCTCTTCGGCGATCCCGGCTACGGGTCCCACTCAGTCGGAGAACGATTGGTAACAGTGCTCATGTCGGGTGTACCTGCAGTGGTAGACGATACCGTCCACAACACCAGCTTTTTGGGCAATCTCCTCGTAGTCCACACCGAGACCACGTTCGGCGATCATCATGCGGGCCGGGGAAAGGATGTGGTGGCGGCTCCACTCCGCATTGCAGTGGAAAGGGGGCCGCGGTCGTTACTGAGAGCGCCCGGCAAGACGCTCCGCCCGGTATCTCGTTCGACTCGGGTGGCACCGCATCGCTGCGACCGGAATTCGCTCGTTAAGGTGGCATGAGCCCGCCCTTTTGCCGGTCGCTCCTGGCTAGAAGGGGTTGAACGCGTCGC
>JAABUS010005205.1_pt1 | contig 17458 bp, 12 predicted proteins | sample 5560161 | NCBI WGS metagenome assembly JAABUS01 (sample SAMN10711885, study PRJNA513376) | rock metagenome | isolation source: Antarctica rocks | place: Antarctica: Victoria Land, Trio Nunatak nord | collected 2016-01-04
AATTAATTTATAAATAATAATTAATTTATAAATAATAATTAATTTATAAATAATAATTAATTTATATATTTTTTGTTTTTTATATTTATATTTATATTTATTTATTTTATATCTATATTCTAAATTATAAATTATCTTTTTCTATTCTATATCTTTAATATTTATTTTATATTATATATTTAATATATTTAATATATTATAATTATAAATCTTTTAAATTTTCTTTATTATTTATTTTTAATTAGATTAAATTCTTCTTTATATATTTTTTTTATTTTCTTTATTTTCTTTTTTTTATAAATTTTATTTACTTTATATATTCAATATACTTTATATATTCTATATACTTTATATATTCTATATACTTTATATATTCTGTATATTCTATATATTCTATATACTTTATATATTCTATATACTTTATATATTCTATATATTCTATATAATCTATATACTCTATATATTCTATATACTTTATATATTCTATATAATCTATATACTCTATATACTCTATATACTCTATATACTCTATATATTCTATATACTCTATATACTTTATATACTCTATATATATTATATATTATATATTATATCTTACTTTTTATTCTACTTTTCTTACTTTTCTATCTCTAGTTCCTTATCTTATCTTTCTCTACTTATAAGGCAAGCCAGCTAGCTAGCTACCGCTTTCATAGCCCCACCTCCCGGCTATTCTAGCCTCGCCTCTCACCTCTCGCCTCTCGCCTCCCGCCTTCTCCTTCTCCCTCATCTCTCAAGCCAGCCAGCCAGCCATAGCTATTGCAGCCTCGCCTCCCACCCAATTTTCGCACTCATTTCAAACTCCCACTCCGCATATCACTCACAACCATTTCTCTCCCATCCTAAAATGTGAAGCTGGCATGGTTTTCACCCTAATGAATTAGAGCTGGCTTAGTTTTGTCCCGCCTGCGGCGAGGCTGCAATAGTAATAGCTGGCTGGCTGGCTGGCTGGTGTTTTTCACTGTCTCCCCTATAAACGCCCATAATGTCCGCTCACCCCTCTCCCAGACCCTTCGTGCAGAAATTTCCGTCTCCCTGCTCTCTGATTTCCACTGAATCCTGCTTCTATCCCTCCACTCCTTCGCTTTCGCAAGTCTCTCACTGTCTGCCTTTCCGCCGAGCCCCGATTTCCTCCCCTGACTACCGTACCTTGCCTCCCATTGCTGAATGATGACAGTGTTTCTCTTGGCGCGTATGTTCCCTGTAGTGGGCGTTGGCGGCAGTCGCTCTCCGCTCTGGCCAGTGTGTGGATACGCTGAATGGCCCATGCAAGTGGTTGTGGCTGCGCGTTGTGTTTTTGGTCGCAGAGGAGATGTGTAGTATGCGTGAAATGGTTCTGTTCGCATGATCTCGCTGTTTGAGATGTTCGGCGCGGACGTCGTGACTGTGTGTCGTGCGATACCCGTGGTAAGTGCGAAGCTTGTAGTAGTTCTGCGCTTGGTGTTGGTCTTGCACTGCATGCCATGATTTGAGGTTGAAAGTGACGAAGTTCTTGTGTTGGTGGAGATTTTGGTAGGGTCCTGAGGACCAGTGCTGTATCCTGATTGAGTCTGCGCGCGGTCTTTCGCAATGATGACCGTCGAAAATGTCTCTAAGAAACGGATCTGACTTCGCAAACGGTGACAGGATGAACCGCGGATAAGAGTATTTGAAACCTATTGAAAGCGTTAGTGAGATTCGACTCGAAACTTAGCAAGCACGGTACTTACTTTCTCCAGTGTCTCCGTATATGCCTGTTCTGCGAAGCAGAGGCGGTAACGGACGATGGTCCCGCCTGGAGGTTGAGTTGCAGCGATGTAATATACTTCTCGCTCGGCGATAGAGGGGTAGACACCCGCAGGCATTTCATCGTTGCTTTGAGAGGTCATTCGAGATATGGTGTTTCCTTGAAGGCTGGACGATGTCTCTGCTCCAGATACAAGCGATGTTCGAATTTTGTGGTAGGGACGATCTTCTCGCCTCGCTGGTTTCATGCCTGATAGCAAAGTCATGATAGTTGAGGGCTCAGATGAGGTCCGCCCAATGCTCGCGGAGATACGCGTCGCTGAGCGGAGATCTAATGGATTGTTTGAAAGCTGGCCACTACTGGTGAGGATGTGTAGAGGTAGGTTGATGTCAATGCTCTGATCTCGAAATCGCCCAATGCTCGCGCTTGGTTGTGGAATTGAGTTAGCTCCACAAGCTTGCAAAGGCAATACAGCCCAATACCCGCACAACAACAGCCATATGAGCAGCCAAATCGCTCGCGCCAAAACCAAGATCCCGATTTCTCTCATGGTTCTTATGCAATCTAAACCGCAGTCAGTATCTGAATCTCGCTTAATACACAAGCTCCACTCACCTCTCGCTCGGCGGTTCCTGATCCCACGATGTGTATCTCGTTTCCTGGTCCCGTAACACGTATCCAGGCGATACAAATTTGGGTTTAGGAAAGCACCCGCAGCCTCTAGTCCCTCAGATGCGTCCATCTTCGGTCCTTTCGGCAATCTCGGCTTCAAGTAGTCAGGTTGCGACCCTGACACTTGAGGCTAAGATGGTTGCTTTCCCACGCCGCTTAATCTGTAGTTGTGTGTGGAGTTGTGGATTGATACGTAGATGATTTGATGGAGTCAGAGATATGGGGGCAAGATAGAAAATTGGGAGCTGATGGTCTGTATGCGTGAAAGGAGGGTTTGGTCTGCCGTATCACTGCTGCCACAATTTTGGGTGATAAGAAGAGGCGGCGGCGAACTTTGCACATCGTATCGAGGAGGAAAGTTACTATATGGTAGTAGATGCGAAAGAGAAAAAGAATAGAACAAGGTTGAGGGAGAAGCTGAAGGTTCGCACATAGTACGATTGCGTACAGTGACTGCATTTGTTCATAGTTGTTTGTTGGGACCACAACAAGCGATCTCTATCTCGAAGGTTCCAAGATAAGAACAATAACGACCAAATAAGATACATGCAGCAAGACGGAATAGAATCAACGTAAGCTGTTGGGAAAAGCGGATTGTACATCAGTAGCCCGATTGCACATAGGACTGCTGTTATACGTGATTCTTTGTGGGACCGTAACAATAAAGCGGCGGTGGTAGCAAAAGGAAACAGCAGGATGGTAGGTAGAAGGCGATGGAAAGGATTGGAATTTTGCGATAGTACGATTGCGTACGGCAACTGCTTTCATACATGATACGTTTATGATAGGGAGGGCGATAATGAAGCGGTGTCCCAAAAACACCAAGAAAAGAACGATCGTTGAGGATGGTTTACACAAGGTAGCAATGGAAACGTGTTGTATAGGGACGGATATAGTCGAGTTCAGGAGGTATTGCCTTGGTGGATGTATTTCGGTTAATGGCTGCTTGCAGGGACTTCACGCGAGAGTGCGACGGTGTAATTGTCTATCTGAATACGCGGCGATGACCTACTACTTGTGGAGGGACACATGAAGTTGTAAGTGCTTGCAAGGACCATAGTAAGAGGTTAGCGCCTATCGAGTCTCGCTCGTAGTATTCAATTATCTTGAAAATTGCAGCACACGGTAATTGCGAATGTGCTCTTCGTTTTACCGCTCTTCTATTATCGACTTCAGGCTTCCTTATATCTTAAAGCTTCCTAATTTTGATTCTGGAGTTCCACGATCTGGCGTGTTAATCCTCAGATTAGTAGGACTCGGCTCGACGCAGAATAGATACTCGTGATATGGGGCCACCAATTTTAAGTGTTGAAGACTTACACAGTCATCTACCCGTATTGACCCACAGTAATCATAGCTGCCCATCGAGCACTATATTACTATACGGAGTATTACTAGCATAGACAGCGTCCTGGCCCGCCCTTCCCCCTTAAATAGAGAGGATGGGAGAAATTTAGTGGCTGGGACTTGGCTGCCACTAAAGTCCCCTTGTTAAGCCACGAGCGCCTCTGCCGCAGAGCCTCTTCCGCCAAGATTGTAAGGATGTCAAGAAGTCCTAAGAGGCTCTATAGCCCTAACCTCTAGGGTAAAGTATATTCTAGGGGTCGGGTGTCTTGCCCTTCTTTAGATAGGTAGGGTTTTCGGGTTAGCGGCCGATGGTAGTTTGACGGACTTGAGTGGGGTGGGTGTAGGTGGATAACGTTTCCCAAAGCCACCCGTGAAACACACTACCTCAAACGCTAACGCTCCGACAGATTATCGTTATAGGGCTGGCCTACTGGCGGTTTGGGAACCCTTCTGTTCAAATTCTATAACCTACAACAACCACAGCTTACAAGTTACAGCACACCACAACAACACGCTTCTCATCATGCAGGCGCCCGTGTGGTTTGCGGACAGCGTTCCGCCCATCAAGTTGCATCCTGCCACACAGTACTCGTATTACTGCCATCATACAACATCCGCACCATCGTCCATCTCAACGCCCGCATCAAGTCCATCTTCCCAATACCTCTGGAAGCTGTCAGTGAGCTCTACAGATCTTCAAGATACATCGCACGGCTTCCAAGATGCTTGCATAGCTCTCGCAAGCACTGCGAGCTACGGTCGCATTGTGACGAGTGGTGAAAGGTACGCTTCTTTCGCTTCTTTCTCGCTAAAGTTCCATCAGCACTCCAGTGCACTGCTCCATCAGGAGAAGACCTGGCTGAGAATCACTGGGCAGACAGAGTCTCAGCTCACCCCCTACCTGCCTACCCGCCTACCTGCCTACCCGTCTACCTGCCTACTTGACCGTCAACGATCGGCTACGCCGGCTACAACACCTTGTTCTTCCCAGTTTTGGAAGGCATAGCACCACCTTCTATTCTATTGTGACTCAAAGCTTGGAAGAGGAGCAGCATTTGCTACGCGTCTACAAAGCCAATAGTCTACAAAAGGCAGAGCTGCGGCACATCGAATTAGCCTCTGTTGTGTGAGGCTCTGCGCCAACACGGGAGAAGCACACGACGACTCTATACGGAGGAAGGCAGTCAACCATCGAGGAAGCGGACCAGGCCGCCTAACGTATATCCGACTGCTTCAACCTCTCCACGCAACCTAAGACCAAAAACGATACATAATGCCCAGACCCCGGGGCGTGAAAAATAAGAAGACTTTAGCGCTAGAAGAGCTAGAAAAGGAAACGAAAAGGTTCCAGAAGTTGAGGAAAGAGGCCGAAGCATGCACTCGAATGTGGAGGGATCGCGCAGATCAGCGACAACACGAAGGGTACCCTGTCCACTCACCGATGAATAATGGATTGCTACCGCACCTGGGGAGGCAGTTTCAGTCTTCAGCATTCCACGACTACGACCGGATTCCCGGTGGCCATGCGCCTCAGACTCCACAGAATTCAATTTCATACCGAAGCAGCACAAGCGCGGTAAATCGTAGTCACCCCGGCAGTCGTGGATCAAGTCCTGAGGATCAGTCTTCTCCTTTGATTCAACAGCGACCGTCACCGCGTCCCAAGAAGGGACGTCCATTCAGCACGGACCTCAACCCAAACACATCGGCGAACGCGGGGTATGACGACCTTCACCATGGTCGCCAACCACGCGATGCGATTAGTGCTACCGATCGGACGTCTAGCTATAATCGCAAACGTGGTCACCCTTCGAGCTTGGGGTCCGAGCTGGACGCTGCGGCGAACATGGGGTATGACGAGTCTCAAAACGGCCAAGGACATCGTGGTAGCACCAAGCGCCTGCGCCAAAGCCAGGTCTCTGAGGCAGACACCTCGGCACATATAGGACACGACGACCCTCGTTCTAGCCCGCTTCCTCATCAATCGCAGGGTCGTCCTACTCCTTCAAAGCTTCCGCGCCCGAAGAAGGAGATCTACTCCCCCCAAGACTCGGCGGAATTGCCCCACGATGATCGAGGTCGTCCGATTCTTCATCAACGCTACGACCCAGACTTTGCGACCAACCTGAATCGTAGACAGGCTATATCAACAATCTCGCCGCTTGCGTTGTATGAGCCACCAAACCGCCAGCACCGTCGTTCGGTTTTATCAAGCGAACACTTAGGAATGGAGGATATTCGGTTTAGCGAGGGTGAAGGAGATGGAGACATGGATTTCAGGGATGATTTCAATGGTGGGGAGACTGGAGACGCCGGCTTCGCAAATGCATATGCATATGGGGATGGGTCTCACAACTACAACCTCGGATCTCCAATGGAAACTCGCCAATTGGGATTTACTGGCGGTTTCAAACGTCCAGGCGCTGCAATCGGTCGCTCCGCAAATATCAGGGGGTTGAGTACTCTGTCGCAGAACCACATTAGGAGTCGTGGCAAATGGAGTGGGCATCGCACTGGCGGTCAAATCGGCCCCACGACCACGAGCAGCTCGGAAGTGGATGCCCCTTCCCCAACGCCGGATTCAGACTTTGTCCGCATTGCCGGGGCGAAGTTCCCTGATGGCCAGGGTCACACTGCTGACGGTAAAGTCGCAGCTCCGAGTACCCAGGGCACACATTCTATTGGAAACCGAGCTGGCAGGGAAGCTGTCCATCCAAGATTGGATACAGAGGGCCATCAGCATGTCATATTACAGCTGCCTACGGTCTCAGGTCTTCCAGGAGCTCAGAGTACGGCTCAATCTAGTGAGTGTGCCCGAACTCGAACGGCGAGCGCCCCCAGATCCGCAAATGCAAGCGTTAAGAAAGACACAAAGCCATCTAAATCCTCCGCGCAAATCAAGATACCAAGTCTTCTCCATCGCACACTTTCTCGGCCCGGCCCATGTACCAACCAACTGACCGACAGTGAAATGATGAACAACGCCGTGGCCTGGCTACGGGAAGAGAGTGCAAACATCCGAAACACCGCGGCAAGGGAGCTACAGGAAACGCAAGACGCCTGGGACGAGACCAAGAAAGAGCAGCCGTTATTACCTGAGCTTGGTGACGAGACTGAGGAGGAAAGAGAGATTGTCCTCCAGGATCACAGTGATAAGCTCATGAGATGGAGTAAGGAGGTGCAGTATATGAGGTCTCAGCGTGATGAGGCTGTTGCGCGGCAGGTTGATGTGGAATCTGATATCGAGGGCATGGAGAATAGGCATCAAGCTATTGAGGACGTGATACGCCGATTTGAGTCTGAGCCACGATTCCGTTACCGGCCCCACATCGTCCGCGCGTACAGAGGACGTGGTCTCGGTGTTATTGGGCAAGCGGAGCACAACGTTAGCGATGGTGTATTACATCAACTCAGCGAGATGATGGAGGCCGAGATCCCCAACACCAGCGTACAAGCTGGGGCTGTGGATGTGCAGGTCTTCGCTCCGAACGGACCTTCTTTGGAGGACTCCACGCAGAATACAGGGAAAGTAAGTAACACCATTCCGCAAGACTTTTTTGGCGCAGACCTCATCCATTAATAGTCTCAGAACCAACAGCCAGCAACAATAGATCATATCACTAGAAATAGTCCCGCTCGCAGCTCAGGCGCTGGACCGGAGGCTGCGGCTGAAAAGGGCATGGCTAGCGAGCTATCTACGCAGGATGATGCGCAAAATACACAGGAGGTGAGTGAACTTCAAGGGTCCACGCTCTAGTCGAGTACAGCCTCCTAGTCAGATACTGAACCAAGCTCCCGCCCAAAAGCAGCCCAGGTCTGCCGCTGAAGCTGGGTTGTTGCGCGCAACAGCCATAGCTTTAGGGCGCTCTCTAGGGACGCTATGGGCGTTCTTTAAAGAGGACTTGGGGCCGGTGTTTGGCTGGGGCCGTCTGTCTGAATGGAATGTGAATTTTGTTTGCAATGCGAGATCTGCACGTAGTTGATTATGATATACTGATGGATACTCAGCCGCAACGATCTCAGGACCAGCAGCATCATGAGCAGCAGCAGCAACAGTACCAACTGCCTCCACTACAACAGTCTCCCATTGCAAACTCCAGTATCGATCTCAGTCGTGCTCTACCCGCTCAACAAGACCAGACTGAGGACCCAAATGCGAACATCGGGCCCGCACCACACCAGACCGAGGACGCAAGTGCGACCATTGGCCCTCCACAACACCAGACTAAGGATGCGAATGCGAACGTTATCCCGCAACCTCTCCCCGAGCAGCAGCCCAATCAGCCTCATAAATCTGAAATCAATGACGAAGATGATAAAGGACGTTCTCTACGCCAATCCTTGAATGCACAACTCATGCGCGATAATTAGCTTCATCCGTCGTCAAGTCAGGCAGCTGCTCCTACGCAGTAACGTGGCAGAAAGGATGCTTTGGGGAAGGATACTGTCTGAGGGACTGACAGGAGGCAATGACCTCGAAGATCCAGAGCTACGAGCAACATCGCTACTTAATTCAACTTACTCTACCCAGCTACGAGTACTCATCGGCTCTGGTCCGACAGGCAATTAAAAGTTCTTCCTTGCATATCACGAATCCCAATCATCATGCGCTTATCCTGCTTATACTTCGAGTTGTTCTTTTTCTGCACACCAACATATTGGGACGTGCGTTCTACCAACAAGCAAGCCATGCCGTCGCGATCACGACTCCGACTTCCTTTAGCCAGCTCAGCTCTCATCAACCCTCCTCAAGCCTCTCTCATCATCCCACTCCATTCTGGCCCGCCATGACAATACACGAAGAGGGTGTTGCAGATCTAGTCCTCGATTTTTGGCGTGTTCAATCAGAAGCCATGCGTCCTTGCCAAAGATATACACGGCCTTGATACTTCTCCAAATACGTTTAGCTCATACCAGCTTTCCTCGGTCACTTCACCCGGTCATCATGGAATAGGAACGACTTGAGGCTCTCTCAAAAGAAGCTTTATGACGATCCCGCACCACAATCTTATTGGCACGTGTCAATGACCGCCACACGAACATCTACTGTTAGGTCCGAGCTGTCTTCTGCCAATGACATCGTAGAAGGCCGTGGTTCAGGATGTGAGTGCCCGACATCTTCTGATTGGAGTTAGGTATACTAATTAGCCACCAGCCCCTATCAGCTACACTTAAGCTCGGCTATCTCAGAACTACTATCTATATCTACGCAACGAGTTACCATCTTCGAGTAAGACTATCCTGCCATATCCCCCTCTCGATCCTCATCGATTCTCATCGAGAAATGAGCCATGGAAGCTTAAAGGGTTTGGACGTAGCACATTCTTGAAAGTGAAAAAGGAGGGTGATTAGTTATACGGCTTGTATCTAGCTAGGCTGCATACTGTCCTATAGCCTTCCATTCTAGCTTGCACTGCAAGGATCTGTGATATTACTGCTTCCTCAAATGTTAAAGATGAAACTACACAAACAAGCATACGCCTGCTTACCTACCAAGCATCAACAACTACGAAGACTTGCAGGTGGGTGAAAGACGGATCTTTTTCGGCCCCGAATTACTTCCCACTGCTCCAATACGCGCTGCCGCGCCCTAAACCGGATAGGGGTCAATAAAGTCCCGTTCTTTACCCCCGGCAAGGCAGAGACTGTGGTTGATGACTCCATAGAGGCGACAGGACCGCATGTGTTCCAGGAACCTGTACCGTGACTCTCGCTTGCTTCGAGACACAGGAATCCGCACGGACAGCTCAGCTGAGCATCGCATGAGTCGCCCAGACCTTGCATGGACTCGCGTGGATTCCGCCAATCTTCAAGAAGCTTTCCGAGAGACTGGTATCAGCTCGGCCTTACTACAATTCACCCTCTGCGGGTTTGTCGACGGCTTTGTCCATTGGGTTTAATCAAGCAAACGAAATCAGGTAAAGCGAAGACGTTTTTCCACGCGCTAGAAGCAAGTCTAGCATTATACATGTTGTTGGATTACAACAAACGCTCATTGTTCCTGAAGCACAGATCCTTTCATTGGCCGCCAACGTTGACTAATCTTCTCCGTTTGATATACATCACCCAAAAAGTGGCTGTTCTTAGCTGGAGGAGAAGTTTGTCGGTTAAGCACCAGTTTGCGCTTCCCCTCAGTCGATCAGAGAACCGCCACCAGCAATATTAACACCGTGCTTGCTTTTCCCCAACCGGCCAAACTTCCGCCAATGTGAAAGCGCAGTCTTTCACACTTCGCCTCCACTTCGCAATTCAACTTTTGGCTCACTCCGAACTTCGTCGTCTTCCCGTTTCGACCACCTCAAATGCCCCAGTGCTGGGAAGCTCGCTCCAACCTGCAGTCTAACAGGCGTGCCCTCAGCGTTCGGCTAAAGCTTTCGTCGACAGTTCTGAACCAACGTGGCGCTTACAAGCCCAAGGAAACAAATCCACAGAAGAAGAAGCAAGTAGCTTCCAGTCCGAACACAGTCGCGTACGGCAAGGCTGTTCTTCCCAATAGTTGCCTTCCTATCCCAAAGAATTCTACCCCCGGATCTAAGCGTCCAGACATCTCCAGAACAGCTCTGAAGCAGCCAGCGATACGACCTGCCATAGAGACTCCAGAGCTCCATCAGCATAAGGAGAGGCCGACGTACCAAGCCTCGAAGGTCCAAATCACCGCACAACCATCCTTGAACGGTCTAGCTCGCAAGATGCCGGCTACTCAGACAACGGTTTCAAGCGATAGTGCGTTTTCTTATAGAGCCGCGAAAACGGTTCCTGCAGGCCATGAACCCTCACCAGACCACCATGTGGACTACACTCCTACAGTCTCACCGGCGGGGTCTACCGCCGTCCGCTCGCCTTCGTCTTCACCGAGTCTTGACGGAGAACATTCGGAGAGAGAACGCTACATGCTTGTCCCAACCTCAGACTTCCATTATTTGAGTGAGCGGGTCATGGAGCTGGAGAAGGCTCTGTCTTCGTCACTCACGGCTACCAAAGTTTCTAGCGCTTTCTTGCAAGTCCGAGAGGCAATTCATGCGCGGGTCACACGACTAGAGGAGCATAAGGCCTCCGTCGACGAGGCAGTCCGGAAGCAGAACGACACATTAATAATGCAGAATAACAAGCTGAAAGACCTGAACGCCGAGAACAGCGAACGCACGAAGCAGCTAGAGGCAGCGTTGAAGGATGCCCTGGAGCGGGAATGTAGAGCTACAAAGGACTCGATACACGAGAAGCACAATCGCCTTCTAGACGGGTGGCAGGTGAACACGACGTCATTCAACAAGCTACAGAAGTCGTGTAACGAGATCTTGCAAACGCAAAAGGAGCAGAAAGCTGACATAGACTCTTTACAAAACAAGGTCCGTGAAGCCGGCACGAGAGTTGATATTACACGATCAGATATTCGTGATATAGAAAAGCGCAACGAAGCAATCGATCAGCAGGACGATTCTAATCCAAGCCGGCTAAAGCATTCAGTCAAGAAGTTTCAGTCTGAACATGCTAGCGACAGAATCAAAGTGGCCAGTATTTATTCCACCGTGAAGGAGTACTGCGACCCAGTATTCGCGACCCAGACCGCCTTACAGTACTTCACAGAGGCACTCAATCAAGAGAAAGCAGCGAGAGCGGAGGACACGGCAGCCATCAAACAGCTAAGCGAAGGGAATCTGGCCGAAAACAAAGGCTATTTGGCGCGCATACAGGAGTCACTCGACCACGTCAAGCAAGAGCAACAGCTACAGCGAGCGAAAGCCGACAGAGTTACAGAGAATCTCGAAACCCGCCTCTCGGAACACAAAACCTCAATTATCGGCTTCGAAAGCTCGCTCGCGGCTTTTCGCGAATCGCAAACCGCCGCTACAAGCAACTCGGGTGGTAGCACTGCCCCCAAGCTCAACCCCGACGCGCAAATAGCGCTCGGTCTCGAGCTGCAACAGTTGCGTAAGGCGTTGAAGCGGGAGCGATTGGAAAGGCAGGAAAATAGCGCGAGCATAGCGGATATCAGGGAAGCGCTTCGAGGCACTCTAAAAGGGATCGAAGAAGGAGGCAAAGGGAATTCGCTGCCTACGCTTTGGCAAAGAAGGAGGAAACCGCTGGCGATCAATACGAGCATTCGTTAAGTTGGGTGCCCCGAAGTCGGACAAAGGAATGGGAGACAAGACCGGGTTTGAGGGTGGAAAGGAGCGAGAGGAGCAGAGAGGTGGCTGGTGTTTTGGCGGAAGCGATGGGTCGCACATTACTATGATTTGGGTGTGAGGTTGAATGCGCTTTCTGTGCGTTAGCCTCACTGATACCGAGAATGCTTATCATCGCCAGTAATTTTTCGCAGTACATAGTGATTAAATGAGTATGATTACGAATGTATAGCCGTAGAAGTATCAGAAAAGCAACCTTTCTGAGATAAATGAACATGTTAGCCTAATAGATTACGTTGCTCACCTCTAATTATTACCCCTACTACTCTCTTCCCCTCTAACAAAACTTGCACACCCCTCAGCTAATACTACGTGAGCTCGCCTACTATAGTACACTTCCCGCTAAAAGAGTATCCACCCTTTCCCAGTGACGTTCCTACCGCCCAGCTCTCCAAGAACTCCTTAAGGAAGCTCCTATCGGCTAATGGGGCGGAATCAGAGGTACTATACGACTCTTGCAAAACCTCTGGCTTCTTTCTCCTAGAGCTATCCGCCACGCCACACGGAGAGGAGATTCTCCAAGATGTAGCGAAAGCGTTCGAGATGACCGAGGCACTATTCAAGCTGGATCTCGAGGAGAAGATGAAATATTCGATGAAACCTGGTAGATCTTACGGGTAAATGCTCCTCACTAGTAAAAAGGCTCTTATGGTAGGGAAGCTATACATCTGTAAGTACCGAGTCATACAATAAACGGCTGACCAATCTAACCTGTAGATATAAAGCCCAAGGCTTCTCCAAAGTCGACGACAAAGGAATACCAGACCGGTGCGAATTCTGGGGTCTCAGCAAAGACGATATAATTGGGAATACGGAAGAGCCCATTTCAACACCAGAGGTGGTCGACGCTCACCACGAACTGTTGGAGAGACTTATCCGCCGTGCTCACGCGATCTGTCTCTTGATCCTATCGGCACTCGAAGCCCAGCTGTGTCTCGAGCCCGGTAAGCTCAGGTCATTACATAGCCTCAAGCAAGCCTCAGCCGATCAGCTTCGTTTACTCAAGATGCCGCCCCAGCCCCAGGGCGATCGCCGCACAAGCTTGCTCGCCTATACAGACTTCGGCAGCGTCACACTACTGTGGAACATCCTCGGAGGCCTGTAGATCCTACCGCCAGGTAAGGATGGGAACCCCAACGCGAGTGAGGCGTGGGAATATATGGAGCCCTAGACTAGTTGCGCTGTCGTTAATATGGGGGATGTAATGGTCGAGTTCTCGGAGAAGTAACTTGCACCGGGTAGGGTATACGCCGGGAGAGCAGGCGTTGACGGATCGCTACTCTATTACTTAAAGTACTTTGCGAGGCCCGAGGATAACGTTGTGATGGAAGGGCTGGGCGATGTGGGGAAAGAGGGCGGGTAGAAGAGGGGGACGGGGCATAGGCTTACATCAAGTGAATGGGTGGCAATGAAGTCGGAGATGTACCGGAAGGGCATGGGAACGATGAAGAGTTCTAGCGGAAATGTTTGTTTGTTTGTTTGTTTGTTATCCTACACCCCCCAGTACCATAAATGGGCCAGGTTTTAACCGCTAGGCTATGTGGGGTTAGTATTTATAGTATTATTTAAAGTATATACAGGGGGCGGGAATCCCTAGCTAGAATCCTATACCTATTTTAAAGTAGTATTTATATTTATCGTCGTAATTATTTATTATATATAGAAGAACCCCTAACTCGTTACCTTTTATACTCTTTAATATCTTACGTATTAACTAGTTTTCTACGTAGAATATATAAAAACTAATTTATCCGGATATTTATAATTGATTTATAATCTCGATATTTTTATTTCTTCTTCCGTAACTATTAAGGCCTCGCGTATAAATATTTAATTTAATAAATATTAAGATAATAAATTAAATATAATAAATTTATATAAGGGTAGAGTAAAAATCGATATTATTATTTAACGAGGCCGCGCGGAAATATAATAATTAACTTTTTCTATTAATTTTTTTTATTTAATATATTATTTATCGCCTAAATAATTCTTACCCTCGAGGAGTAATATCGAATATCGATATAAAAATTATAGAGTTTAAATATTTACTAGGAAATATATTTCGTCGCTATAAATATAAAGAGCGAGTAGTATATAAATCCGTTTAATAGGAGATATATTATCGTTATATCTTTTAACCTTCGCCGCGTCGTAGAAATTAGTATATTATATAAAAGAGGAACTAATTCTTTATAAAACTAGTAATTAATATAATATTATATTATAATAACCGGTATATAGACTAGGAATTAATACGACGTAAAATTATCTAACTAAATTATTAAATACTTTAGAGTATTAATAAGTTTATAATCTCTAATTTATATAATTAAGATCTCGAGAGGGCCTAAATAGAAATATACTTTAACTATATAGGAAATATTTGAGGTTGATTTACGTATATAGAATAACGGGCGCTACTACGGGAAGGGCGCCGTTAAACGGGCCCTAGTTTTAGTCTACCCTTAAGTATTTATTTTAGGTACGTACCTTAGGTAGAGCCCCTTAAAGGACTAATCTACCCCTCCCGCTAATTTAGGGAGGGGCTTATAGAATAAACGTTATTAAACAATGGTCGTACCTATTCACTCCCCCAAAAGATGAAAACATGGAAGGCTCACCCAAACCCAACAACAACAACAACAACATCCAGCCGTGATCCTCATTATACCAGCGAGGCTATAGTACACTCGTCACATCCCCCCATCACCACTATGCCCAACGAAAAGCTCTCCGACTTCTCTTACCCGTAGTGCGCAGCCCTCTCAGACGACCCCACACTCCAACCCATCCCCACCGCCTCCCGAATCACCCACCCGTCCACCGGTGAAAAGAAAACAGTCTCCTAGCCAGCCACACTCGCCAACTCATCCTGTGTCCGCGCCGTCTAGACCTTTATCAAACGCGCCCCCAACACATCCTCCTCGGAGTAAACAGAAATCTACATTACTTTTCTCGCTGGGTCGTGGCGTGGAGGGTATGGCGGGTACGGGCCATGGCGCCATGGTCGCGCTCATGCTTGATGAGGTGATGGGTACGCTTGCTGCGGAGGTGTTTGGACGGTATAATATCGTGACTGCGAGGTTGGATGTTGGGTTCAAGCGGAGGCTGGATACGCCGAGGGTTGTGCTTGCGAGAGCTTTCGTGGAGGGAGCTAAGGGGGGAGTTGGGGTGGGGAAGGGGGCGAGGAAGGTGGAGATTCTGGGTAAAGTGGAGGATGGGGAGGGGGGCGTGTTTGCAGATAGTAGAAGCGTTTTCGTTAGGTTGATACCGAAGTTGTGATCATAATACCTGAACGGAAGGGGTGTATTTTGATATATTAATCGGTTTTTTCTACTCTAAAAGAATTATCTAAATAGCGTAGTATCGGTAATAATATTATTATAATAGGATTAAATACTATTAACTTTATTTAATATATATATCTATTTATTTAAATAAGTTATTTTACTAGAGATTAGATTATTTTAAAAAAGTCTACTATTACTAGACGCGCTAAAGTCGGTAATTTATAAGAAAAAACCTCTATAATTATATTTAATACGTTTTCTAGATAGAGTATATCGATTTTTACTTTAATAAATTAGTTAACTCAAAGAACTATAAAAAGTAATCTTTAATACGGAGAATTTACAGGATTTATAATAATTTATTTATATTAACTAGAGAAGGAAGGACTTCGTCGTTTTTTAAATACTATATTTTATTAAAAATATTCTATATTATACTCTTATTATATTAATCTAGTTAATTTTATATTTATATTTATTATCTCGTCTTTAATCTTTAAGTATTATTAAATTATCTCGCCGACTTTAATATATTCTCTAATAAAAAGTTAATAATAGGCGATTTCTAAATACGTATTATTAACTATAATTTAGGTTAATCTCTATTTATAGTAATAATATTAATATTTTATTCTAGTAATATAAAAGTATTAAGATATAATCTATATCTATTAAGAGAGGTATTTAGATTTTACTCTATTCTAGTATCTATTTCTCTTATATTTATTTTAGATAAATTTATTATATTTAAAAGTTATTTACTTCTTAATATCTCTTATTCTCTTAAGAATATTATTATTCTAGGGTTTTTAAATATAGTTATAAACGAATTTATTATAGTTTTAGTAAATCTCTTAAAGAATTTTATTTTACTCGTTAGTAATAATAACGAGTAAAGAAAAGTATTTATTATCTACTTTAAAGTTATATATATAATTAATTTTATTTAGTAAATAATACTCGATTTTAAAGACTATTTTATAGCCCGAGAAATCTATCTTCTTAATAATAATCTTAATATTTTATTACTCCTCCGTATCGTTTATTTATATTTCGTATACTACTATCCTATATTAGTTTCGAGAATATCTATTAGTTTACTATCCTTCGTGAAAAGTACAATATAATAGAGTTTGTCCGCCTATAAATAAGAACTTGACTTTTAAATTTAAAGTAGGTAGGCGTGAACCCCGCCGATCTAAAATAATTATTCGTGACCTAGTTATTTTATAAATTAAGTTATAATTAATTAATTAATTAGATTATACTAGAGTATAATTAAAAGTAATAAATAAGTAGAGTTTAATTAGAGAAATAACGTTCCTGGCTTTCTAGCCCCGGAATAAATTAATATTATTTATAAAATTAAACCCTTAATAGGTTATACCTCTATTATAAATAATAATAATAATTCTTTAATATAGAAGGGTTTACTATTTAATAAACTAAATTACTTAAAGAGTTACCCTACTCTAACTCTATTATTATAGATTTTAATACTATATTTTCGTAGGTGAAATTATAGAAATTATAATTACTATAACTTTTTATTACGGCTCTCCGTTCAATATCGTAGTATAACGTCGATAGGACCTAGGTTAGTATTTATAGAGAGGAGTATCAAGGATTAAAGAATAATATATCGATAAAGCGGGAGATTATATAAGTTTTTTCTAAATATAATACTCGTATATTCCGTTATTTATAACTCTAAATAGGTTTATTAAATATCTTATTATTATTTATTAATAAATTACGTATTAAGTTAATTTGAGCCCGTAGTCGATTTATTTAATTATCTAATTTATATAATTTAAATCATATATTAAATATAATATATAATAATATTAGTCGCGTATTAACTCACGTATTTATATAAATATTATATTATAATATTATTAATTTACCGTATTCATTAAATATATTTATTATTTATAATATTTAATAAATATTCTTATACGACTTTATAAATTTGAATATATTATATATTAAAACTTATCTAGTTTTTAGATTTAAATAACTAGAGTTTAAATTATTTAATTTATAACTTTATTTTATTAAAATAAAATTACGTCTTTCTATTCTATTTTCGTTTTATATAAAAACAATAATCATATTATTAAAATCGAAGGAGATTTATTTTATATATCTCTCTATAATTTATTTAATACTAAATTAATAGAATTAAGGAAATATAT